>Ga0207678_10002089_pt1 | contig 18095 bp, 16 predicted proteins | sample KBSC63metaG_FD_184319 | JGI IMG/M metagenome (GOLD analysis project Ga0207678, IMG submission 184319) | Corn rhizosphere microbial communities from Kellogg Biological Station, Michigan, USA - KBS C6-3 metaG (SPAdes) (version 2) | ecosystem: Host-associated > Plants > Roots > Rhizosphere > Soil ...
GCTTTCCCGACCTGCAGGAGCTGAAAGCCGAGCTGATAGGTGTAGATCGTAATCGTCTCAGTGGCGGTCCCCGGCCCGCCGCCGGTCAGGACGTAAATGGCATCGAAGAACCGGAAAACGTCCATCAGCCTGACCGATACGGTGAAAACGATCACCGGTACAAGGGACGGAAGGATGATGTGGCGAATGATGTGCCAGCTACCGGCGCCGTCGATGCTCGCCGCCTCGAGTTGCGCCTGGTCCAGCGCCTGCAGGGCAGCATACAGCACCAGCATGACAAACGGCGTAAAGATCCAGGCGTCGGCAAGAATCACGCAAATCTTCGCCCAGACGGGATTGCCGAGCCAATCCGGCGGATTGAGGTTGAAGGTAAACAGCGTGGCGTCGATCAGGCCCCAGTTCGATGTCAGAATCCATTTCAGAAACAGCGTCGCCACGACCGGCGTGATGATGTGCGGCAGGAACAGCAGGATCATGAACACGCGTGCACTGAACGTGAGCCTGTAAAGCGCGAACGCGAGAATAAAGCCCAGAGCAAATTCGACGCCGACCGATCCCAGCGCGATCACGATCGTGGTCCAGAGCGATTGCCACAGCCGCGCCTCGCCGAGCAGTTGCGTGTAGTTCGCAAGGCCGACGAAACGCATGCCGGGGGAGCCGAGATGATAATCGAACGTGCTGAGATAGACGGCATAGGCCAGCGGCCACAGCAGCACTAACGTCATCACCCCAAAGGAGGGAACGAGGAACAGCCACAGGCCGCGCTGCCAACGCATAACGGGAGTCTCTTCGGGCGGGACGGTTTGCGCGGGCGTTGGCGCCCGCCAGACCGATCGGATATTCTTATTTGTAATAACCGCGCGACTGCAGCAACTCGGTGGTTTCCTTGGCAGCCATGTCGAGCGCGACCTTGACTTCCTTTTCGTTGGTCACGGCCTGCAGGATGTATCGTGTCACGATGGCGCCGACGTCGAGGAAATCAGGCATCGAGGGGAACGGCTTGCCGACCTCGAGCGAGGAGCGGGCTGCTGCGTACCAGCGATACTTCTTGTTGAGTTCGGGATCGGCGAGCACGGAAAGCCGCGGCGGCATCGCTAGCTCCGCGCCCTTTTGCATGCTCTGTTGGCTGGCGGCCGTCGCGAGCATTTTGAAGATTGCGTCCTTGTCCTTCGACGAGAATTTCGAGATCGCATAGCCGTCATTGGCGATACGCTGGCCGCCGCCTGGAGGTGCGGTCCAGTTGATCTTGCCGACAAAGCGCGACTTCTTCTCGTCGTCCATCGAGGCGGCGCGGGTGAACCATTGCAGCCCCATGGCGGCGAGGCCCTGCTGCAGATTGATGGTGGATTCGTCGTTGGCGGCGGAAGTGAAGCCGCGCGGCGCGAACGCCGTCATCTCCTTCATCAGGTTGATGGCCTTGACACCGGCCGGCTGGTTGAAGATCGGCTTCCAGTCCTTGTCGAACCATCCTTCGCCGATCGCGTTGAGGTACCAGTGCGATTCATTGAGGCAGCCGTCGACCGGCTTCAAGGTCATGACGGTGCCGGAGACGCGGCCCTGATGCAGCTTCTTCGCGGCATCGAAATATTCCTGCATCGTCTTCGGCAACGCCGTCCCGCTCTCCTTGAACAGGTCCTCGCGGTAGAAGAACATTTCGGTGTTGGTCAGGATCGGCATCGAATAGATGCGCCCGTTGTAGCTGATGGAGTCGATCACCGATTTCGGGAAATCGTCGAGCTTGAATTCGGCCTTGTACTTGGCCCAGAGGTCGTCCAGCGGCTCCAGCCAGCCGCTGGCGGCAAATTTCTGCATCGTGGTATCGTTCAGATAGGCGACGTCGATGGCGTCGGACTTCGACGACATCGTGATCGAAGCGAGTTCGACCTCCTTGTCGATCGGCATCAGTTCGACCGAGACCTGGCCCTCCGGCAAGGCCTTCTTCATCTGGTCGGTATAGTATTCCAGGGCTGGCTGACGATGGCTGATGACACGGATGGGTCCGGCTGCCGCGTTCGCTGGCTTCACATAGGGAGCGAAGGCGGTTGCCGCGGCCGCTCCGATCAAGGACCTGCGCGTGAGTGAAGTCCGGCTCATTGGCATCCTCCTTAGTGTTCTTGTTGGAACGAACTAATATGAAATCTGGCTGTTCTCAAAACGAAAAACGCCAAATCGGTCGCTGCAGGTCAAAATAGACCCGCTCTCAACGTGCCGAGGTCTCGGAGGCCGCGCCGCACCGCAACAATTGGGTATTATGCCGTATCCCGCCCGTCAGGGGTGTTTCGCGCATGAGCTAGCGAAGCTGCAAGAGCCCGTGGCCGGGCCCGGCTACTGCATTTCGATTTTCAAATTGTTGTCCTTGGCAACCTGCACCCATTTTTCGATGTCGGCCTTCATGAAGGCCGTGAGTTCGGCTGGTGAACTCATGGGAACTTCGAGCCCGGATTCCGCGAACCACTTCTTGATCGCGGGCAATTCCGCCGCTTCCTTCATGGCCGCGTTGATCTTGCCGATGATTGCATCAGGCGTGCCGGGAGGCGCGAACAGCGCGCTCCAGGCGACGGCATCGAACCCCTTCGAAACGGTTTCGTTGAAGGTAGGAACATCGGGCAGCACGATCGAGCGACGAAGGCTCGTCATCGCGATTGCCCGGATGCTTTTTTCGCGGATAAAGGGTACCGCGGTCGACGCGCCCATTATCCCGAGTGGGATATGCCCTCCAGCCAGATCCGTCAGCAGCGGCCCCGTGGACTTGTAGGGCACGATGGTCAGGTCCACGCCCATTTTCGGCTTCATGAGCTCGACGGCAAATCGTCCGGAGGTGGCGGGTCCTGACGTCCCGATTGCGGTTCTGGGATTGGCTTTCACATAAGCAAGGAAGGCATCGATCGAGTCGGCCGCCGGAAAATTCTTGCTGGCCACAATCACATTGGGATCCGCGCTGATCAGCGTGATCGGCGCAAAATCTTTCACGGGGTCGAACGGCAGCGCAGCCATCGCAACCACCGAAACGCTGTGGCTGGCCGATGTGCCCCAGATGATGTTGTAGCCATCCGGTGGCATCCGGGCGACGGCTTCCGCGGCGGTGATGCCGCTGGCACCCGGCCGGTTTTCAATGATGACAGGGGCTCCCAAAATCCTTTGCAACTCGGGCGCAAAGAGCCTGGCGGGAACGTCGACGTTGCCTCCGGTCGCATAGCCCACGATCAGGCGGATCACCCGGTTGGGGTACTCATCCGCAGCCGCGCGCCGGGATCCAAGCGAAAGCGCCGAGGACGCAAGGGCAGCTGTCAGCAGTGTTCTTCGGCTCAGCATGATTTGGTCCGCCGATTGGTAGTGCGGCGGAAGCCTATGGGCGTGACCGCCGCCTGTCCACGCGATATGTCCACATTGTGGTTGTTTGGCTGCGTCCCGATGACCTAGATTGCCGCCAGAAACTCAATTTAGATGAACCCAATGTCGAAACCCTACTCCGGAACCCAGGCTATCGTTCGCGCTTCACTGATCATGAAGGCGATCGGCACCTCGCCGCAACGCGGCCTTCGCGTAGTGGATCTTTGCGACCGGCTCCGGATCGAGCGCCCCACCGTTCACCGCATTCTTTCGTGTCTTGTCAGCGAAGGCCTCATTGTCCGCGATGACAACGGCAAGCGCTATTTGCTTGGCGAGCAACTGCATCGTCTAGGCCTGCTGGCGACCAGCCGCTTCGATCTGCGCGAAATCTGCGATCTTGCCCTCACCCGAATTGCCGCCGTCACCGGGGATACCGTGTTCCTGGCAACCAGGCGTGGCGACGACGCACTGGTGATCGATCGCAGGATCGGCACGACCCCCGCTCGCGCCATGCCGTTGAATGTCGGCATGCCACGGCCGTTAGGCGTCGGCGCCACTGGCCTGGCGATACTCGGCGCAATGCCCGACAAGGAAGTGCAGCGCTTCATCGACAACAATGCGTCACGCCTGCGACAGCACAATGTGAGGCCCGAACGTCTGTTCCTTCAACTGACGAGGGCCCGCAAAAACGGCTATGCCTACAGCCGCGGCTACGGACCCCCTCACCTTTCCGGAATCGGGATTCCGTTGCTTGACGGATTGCACCGCTGCGTTGGAGCCATCAGCGTCACCAATATCGCCCACCGCATGACACCGGAACATCGCCAAGAAGTTTTGACAACGCTGCGCGACGAGTTGGCTGCGATCAAGAGCCGGCTTCGCCTGCTGAAAGCCGATTCCTCAAACAACGTGAGGGGATAGTAACGTCCACATCGTGAACACTCTCCCTCGACATGCTGACGGCCTCGACCCTACCCTGACAACAGTCAGCCATACGCATCGGCCATCAAGCGAGTTCGAGAGTGCCCGGAGAGAAGCAGCAGATTGTATTGGGAGCCCACTTCCCTTCGATGGGGCAGCACATCGCTGCTTGGCTGCATCCGCAATCGCAAATCGACGCCGGGCAGAACTTCTCCTACTTCGTCAAATTGGCGCAGGCCGCCGAGCGCGCCAAATTCGACTTCGTATTCATGGCCGACGCGGTAGCGACCCGCGATGGCAATATGGAAGCGCTGTCCAGGTGGCCGCAATACATGGCGCATTTCGAGCCTGTGACGTTGCTGGCAGCGGCAGCAGCCGTGACAGAACAGATCGGCCTCGTATGCACCGCTTCGACCAGCTATTACGAACCATTCAACGTTGCACGGCTGTTCGGCTCGCTCGACCACATCAGCGGCGGTCGCGCCGGCTGGAATGTGGTTACGTCGGCGAACGCCTCCGCGAGCTTCAATTTCAACCGCGATGAACACTACGACATCGCCGAACGATACGAACGGGCCCGGGAATTCGTGCAGGTCGTGCTTGGGCTGTGGGACAGCTGGGAAGACGACGCCTTTCTGAGAGATCGCGCAACCCGTCGCTACTTCGATCCGGCCAAGCTTCACAAGCTCAACCACAAGGGAAAATTCTTCTCCGTGCGGGGGCCGCTCAATCTGGCGCGCCCGCCACAGGGATATCCGGTCATCGCACAGGCCGGCGCATCGGAGGATGGCAAGGAACTCGGCGCGGAAACGGCCGACGTTATCTTCTTTTCCCAGCAGCGCGTCGAGAAAGCGCGCGGATTCTACTCGGACGTCAAAGGGCGCATGGCAAAGTTTGGCCGGGCTCCCGATCAGCTGAAAATGCTGGCCGGCCTCAATCCAACCGTTGGTCGCACCGCCGCGGAGGCCCAATCAAAGTTCGACCAGCTACAAGCCCTCATCCATCCCGAAGTCGGCAAGGAATTGCTGAGCGTCGACCTCGGCGGTGCAGACCTGTCCGGGCTATCGATCGACGAACCGATTCCCGATCACTTGATCCCGGAGAAAACCAGATCGAGCATGAGTCGCCTGAAGACGGTTGGCGGCGTGGCGCAGCAGGAAAAGCTGACCATCCGCGAGCTTTACGAGCGCTATGCCGGCTCCCGCGGCTCCTACTCGGTCGTAGGGACGCCGTCTCACATCGCCGATCGAATGGAAGAGTGGCTTACGACCGGCGCCGCGGACGGCTTCATCATTCAGGCATCCTATCTCCCCGGCGGATTTGACGACTTCGTCAATCTGGTCATTCCGGAGTTGCAGCGCCGCGGATTGTTTCGAACGGACTACTCCGGTAGTACCCTTCGCCATCATCTGGGTCTGCGACGTCCCCCGAACCGGCATGCCAGCCGGATTTCCGCAACCAACTGATAGCGACAAGCGCTGACACGACAGGTATGACCCGATGCGCAATGTGATGATAGCCGGTATCGCCGAGCCCGTGCACGGCAAGATTCCGGGCGTTACGCCGATGGCGCTTCACGAACGGCTTGCCTTGCAGGCACTCGCGGACGCCGGTCTCGAACTGCGCGACGTCGATGCCATCCTGACGCTTGCGCCGCGCTCGGATTCCTATCTCATCCACGCCGCAGCATTCGCCGAATATCTCGGAATAGCCCCTCCCGTTACCCTTACCCTGGAAGGCGGCGGCGCTGCGCCGGCCATCATGGTCGACATGGCGCGCAACATGATCGAAGGCGGCTCGGCGACGACCGTCCTGATCGTTTCGGCCGATATGCCGCTGAGCGTCAACACCCGCGACTCCTATGTCAACACGCTGGCCGATTCCGGACCGGTTCATCCCGATATCGAAAGGCCATTTGGCCCAACCGTACCATCGCTGTTCGGAATGGTGGCGCGCGCCTACATGAACGAATTCGGCGCGGACGAAAACGATCTTGGCGCTGTTGCGCTGCATGATCGGGCCGCTGCCATCACGCACCCGAATTCGCACATGCGCGCACCGATGGACTTTGCCGGTTACAGCGCGAGCCACATGATCGCCGACCCGCTCCGTCTGCTCGACTGCTCTCCGGTTTCGGACGGCGGCGCGGCCGTCGTGGTGACAACGGCGGACCGTGCGGGCAAAGGCGGCAAGAGGCCCGCCAGAGTGATCGGAGCCGGATTTTCCACGACACACCTTCACCTTTCGGCGGCGACATCGCTCACGAGACATGGCGCCGGTCTGGCGCTTGATCGGGCGCTGTCGTTCGCGAGTCGCTCGCGCGACGATATCGACGTCGCCCTGGTCTACGACTGCTTCTCGATCGCCATGCTGATCAATGTCGAGGATCTCGGCTTTGCCGGAAAGGGACAAGCCGGTGCTGCGTTTCGCGGCGGTGAGTTCAAAAGAAATGGACGATTGCCGATCAATACACACGGCGGGCTGTTATCGCATGGCTACCCCGGCCGAGCGGCCGGAATTGGAAACCTGATCGAAGCCGTCGTGCAGCTTCGCGGCGAGGCCGGCGCGCGCCAGATCCCGAACGCGCGAATGACCATGACACATGGAATGGGCGGCCTGTTTGCCACACACGGCGTCCTGTTGCTGGAGGCCGCATGAAATACTCTGCTCCCCGAAACGGCCGCGAAGCCACCCCGCACTGGACGGCCGCCCGCGAAGGCCGCTTGCTGCTGCCCTTCTGTGTTGAACAAGGCCATTTCTGCTGGCCGCCGGCGGAACGGTGCCCGACCTGCCGCAGCCCGCTTGCCTGGCGAGAGAGCGACGGCAAAGGCGCCATCGAGACGTTTTCGATCGTACGACGACCGGCCCAAGCTGAATGGAAGGGCAAGGAGCCGTATATCGTTGCGTTCATCAGGCTCGATGACGGCGGACGAATTCTGAGCAACGTGATCGATTGCCCGCCGCAAGATGCGCGCTGCGGCGCTCGCGTCGTCTGCGAGTTTGTCGAGACCACCAATCCGGAGCTCGGGCTGCCCGTCTTTCGGCTTGATCAGGCAAGCCGATAGTGGTCTCGGCGAGACCGTAAATCCCGGACCAATCCAGGACTAGGTCCCGAAGAATACTCCCATCACCGCCGCCGCTTCATCGTTGGCCTTCAGCCCCTGGCCGAGAAACCGCGTCAGCGAGAAGCAGCCGTGGATCGTTCCGGGATAGTTCACGTAGGTCGTCTTCACGCCGGCATCGATGAGCCGATCGGCGTAGGCGCGGCCCTCGTCGCGCAGCGGGTCGTAGCCGGACGTCAGCACGAAGGCGGGCGGCAGGCCCTTGAAGTCCCTGGCGAGCAGCGGCGAGAGCCTGAGATCGGCGCGATCGATCCCAGCGGGCACATAGGCTTTCTGGAACCACTCGACGCTCTCTTTCGTCAGGAAGTAGCCGTCGGCGAATTGCTGATGGGATTGGCTGTCGCGACTCAGATCGGTCACCGGATAAATCAGCATCTGGAATGCCGGCCCCGTCTCGCCGGCGTCTCGCACGGCCTGGCAGACCACGGCGGCGATCGCGCCGCCGGCGGAATCGCCGCCGACCGCCAGCCGCGCTGGATCGGCATCGAAGGAAGCGGCGTTGTCGCGGATATGGCGGAAGGCGGCGGTGCCGTCGTCGGTCGGCGCCGGGAACGGGTGCTCCGGCGCGAGCCGGTAGTCGATGGCAATCACCTGGCAGCGGCTCCCGTTGGCGAGCCGCCGGCAGGTCGAATCATGCGTATCCAGATTGCCGGCGATGAAGCCGCCGCCGTGATAAAAGATCAGCGTCGGCATTGACCCATTTGATGTACCCAACGGCCGATAGCGCCGATAGCCGATCTTGCCACCCGGTCCGGCAAAGACACCATCCTCGACCGCGGCAACCCTCGGCGGATCGGCCGCGCTATCCTTCAGCATCTTGTTGACCGCGGCACGGCCCTCCGCATAGGGCAGCGCATTGATTTTTGGCCCTCCCTCTTGGATCGCCTTTTCCATCAGGTCGAGCAGCGTGCGCGCTTCGGCATCGAGCATAGAGTCACTCCAAATCTAACAGGTGGCGGCAGATGAAAGGTGCTGATGAGCGTTACCGTCCCGATCAACGAGGAAGCGGCGTCGCCGAGAAAAAGCCGTCCGGATCGAAGCGACGCTTCACGGCTTGAAGTCTTGCGAGGTTGTCGCCATAAGCGTGCGCGATCTGGTCATGCGCATGCGGACCCAAAAGGTTCAGATAACCGCCAGGCAGCGATATTGGAGCCAGTGTCCGAGAGAGGTCGCGCGCCCAGTGTTTGTGAACGCAGCCGTCATCGCCGGTGGCAGGATCCCAACATGCGATGATTTCGGCCAGGACATGTTCGCGCCGCAGTCCAAAAGCGGTACTGCCCGGTGGAATTTGCGTGGGCATGCCTCGAAAATGCTGAAGGATGATGGTCGAGAATGGCGAGGTTCGACCGGCGCCGCCAGCAATCAGGGCAGAAATCACCTCGGGATTGAATGCAGGTATCCAGCGATTCTCGACTGCGTAGTGCCGGTCATTTGCAACGCGTGCATCAAAACTCTGGATCAGGTCCTGATAGCTCATTGAAGCGATCTGCGCGTGCATCGGCTTGCCGCAGCGCTTCAGGATCTCCATCGCTATCTCGCCATCTGACGCCTCGCCGGTCCAGGCCGGCGCCAGGAACAGAGCCGGGCTGCCGTCCGGGAGGGAAATGATTCCGATAACGACGGAAAGATAAATACTGGCGGACGCCATTGCCTTGGCATAACGCCGCAGCACGGTCTCGGCCTCTCCCCATGGAAACAAGATCATGCCGCCCAGAACGGGACGTTCAGGGTGCAAGCAAATCTTCGCCGAAGTGACCACGCCGAAATTGCCGCCGCCGCCCTTGAGAGCCCACAGCAGATCCGGGTTATGCTCCTGATCGACAACGACACGCTGTCCGTCAGCCGAAACAAGCTCGGCGCCAACCAGATTATCCAGTGCCAAGCCATGGCTCGCAATCAGCGGGCCGTAGCCGCCGACCGTTGCTGCTCCGGTTATTCCTGGCACACCGTGCCAGCCCGTCACAGCCATTAGATTGCGCTCGGCCGCGGCGGCGATGACTTGGGCGGCGGTAGCGCCGCCGGCAACGGTCGCGGTCTGCCGGTCGATGTGCACATCGTTCATCAGTGAGAGATCGATGACCAACGCGTCCGGCCGGACCGAGCGTCCAGCCAAATCGTGTCCGCGGCCACGAACCGATACCGGCATGTTGTGGGCACGCGCCGCTCGCACGGCCGCCTGGACGTCATCGACCTTTTCACAGAAGACAATCGCGGCCGGATAATGATCCACCGCGCCGTTCCAGACCTTGCGGGCGCTCGCGTAGCCCTCGTCTCCTCGCGTGGTGATCCGGCCCGGCATTTGGACCCGGAGGTCATGCAACGCAGGTTCGGATGACTCGATAACGGTCTGCACCATGTCTCTGGACTCTCGGCTGTGAGCATTGCGATGGCCGAGAACATACGGTGACGCGGTATCGAAGGACGCAGGATGGATCGTCAGTGCCGCAGACCTTCGGTCCGGCCAGATACTCAGACTCGCGCGACTATCCCCGGGCAAATTCCGTATTGCCGCTTGTAGGCCACGATAAAGCTGGAAGTCGTCGCATAGCCGGCATGGCGGGCCGCCTGTTTGACGCTGACGCCTGATTCTTTGAGCGCGCGGTCGGCCCGTTGCAGCATGCGCGCCGAGCGATAGCCTGACAGCGTTGTTCCGTAGACCTGCTTGAACGTAGAACGCAGCTTGGTTCTGTTCATGGCGGCCGCGCGCGCCAGCGCATCGACGTCCAGAATACGATGCGGGGCGCGGTCTATGACTTGCTTTACCAGATCCAGTCGATCAAGCATGCAAGGATTGAAGCCGCCGTTGCCGGAGCGCAAGGCATCGCGCCGGGAAAGCTCGCCCAGCAGGGCCGAAACCAGCTCAAGCGTCTTGCCTTCATAATAGAGTGCAGCGAGCGGCGGAAACATGGCCCGTCGGTCGGCGACGTCCCTTGCGATCGCGCCAAAATAGCCGGGGGCGAGCGTCTGCATCACGATCTGCCGCCGCCGGATCACGCGCGAGAGCGATTCCGGCAATGCTGCGGCAGGAAGACCATGAACTTTCATCATCGACATCACGTCGAAGACCACAGTAACCGCCCTGAACCCTGGCGAAACGCTCGTTGCAAAATGGAAGCGTTCGTGTTGCGGAACAAAGACCATGGTCATAGCGGCGCCGCTTGCGTCGAACTTTCTGTCGCCTACGGCGAACTCCGTCGATGCGTCGTCGTGATTGAGCACCACGCTGCATACGACGAGGTCCTTTCGTGCGAACGTCTCGAGTTCGACGATCTTCGTATCAGGCCGATCGACAACGAAAAGGCCCATATCCCGTCCGGCCCATGCCACGTTGCCGACCGGCTCTCCTTCAGAAATGGTCCTCCATGGAACCTCGGCGAGATTTCCGCCGCAGACCTGCATGCCCGTACGACTTAGCGCCTCCCTGAAATCGACTTCCGACACCCGTTGACCTCCAATATCGGCGTCACCGAGATCGCGACGCATATGAATGATAGCGGAGGCTAATGACCAGCAGAGTCAAAGCGGGCTCAAATCGTCGTGCGTTTCCGGCCAATCGGGTTACAGCTGCAATGATTCCGGAGTCGTGGCATGTCCGCCGCCCCACCTGCTGTGTCAACGCAGGCGGTGACATCGACCCGCCGATCTCAGCGAGCCGAGGTCGACTTTTCCGCCATTTCCTTCAGCGCGCTCGACATCGCATCGATGACAGGCTTGGCAGATTCGCCGACACCGTGCCGCTTCGTGACGAACGAGGGATCGTTATAGGAAAGAAAGGTGCTGCCAGCCTCGTCCTGCCAGACCAACGCCTTCAGCGGCAGGTCGATGCCGATCGTTTGCACCGACTGCATCAGCGGGGTGCCCCCCTTGGCCGCACCGAAGATCAGAAGATCCGTCGGCCGCAACATCAGGCCGACCGCGGCTGCGCCGGCGGCGTGGTCGATATGGGCAAATATCGTCATCGACCTGGCGCGGACTTCCGCCTCAAACCGGCTCATTGTTTCCTCCGGGCCAAAGCTGCTGCGCAGCGTGATCAATCCTTCTGCAGCCATTGCATGCACTCCTGATAGCCAGCTTGTTGCGATCAATACGAAGATAACAATTCTCATGAAGCCCATCTTCACTTCTCCCTGAACAGTTTGGCCGGATCGAATTCCGGATCAGGAACGAAGCCATCGCGGTTGGGCATCCTGACTTTCGGCAGGCTGTCGCGATCGAGCTTGCCGTCAGCGGGCAGAATGCCGTTCAAGTGAAGTATATAGGCTGCGACGGCATAAGTATCGTCGTTGCTCAGCGAGCCCGGTGCCTGATAGGGCATCGCTCTGTGCACGTAGTCGAACAGCGTGGTGGCATACGGCCAAAAGCTGCCGACGGTCTTCAACGGTGCTGCCGAGGCCAACGTACCCTGCCCGCCAACCAGACGGTCCTTGATACCCCCAACGCCGGCATCGCCATGGCAAGCCGCACAGTTCTCGGCGAATACCTGCTTTCCCTGAGCCACAGTGCCGCTGCCCGGCGGCAGGCCCTTGCCGTCGGGCCTGACATCGATGTTCCACAGCGCAATCTCGTCCGGTGTCGCGGGACGGCCGAAGTCATAGGCGAGTACGGGAGAAACGAGCACGAGCGCAATCGCGCCGGTGAGAAGCGCCTTGCTAGTCGAGTACATTGCGGACTCTCCCCGCCTCGTCGAGGCTCCAGGTCTGTTGGGCGTTGTAGTGAAACAGTGCGTTGGTCCCGGCCACGGCGATGAAGGAGTTCCGGTCAGGCTGGACATTGCCCTTGTCGTCGGTCGAGCGGCTGACAATCCTGGTCGGCTTGCCGTCCCAGGTCCAATCCATCTGGAAGCGCGTTTGCGCCTTCGGCAGCACCGGCAGATTCAGTTGGGCTTCCTTCCAGCTCCTGGCGCCATCGGTCGAAATCTCCACTTTGACGATCTTGCCGTGCCCGCTCCACGCGAGTCCGGTGATCCGCTGGTAGCCGGGCTTGATCACCATCATTCCCGAGGGCGACGTGATCACCGAATTGGCGTCCATGCGGAGCTGAAACTGGGTGGCCTTGCCGTTCGCCCGAAGCTGCGTGTAGCGCGCGGTTTCCCAACGTGTCATCCAGGGCCGATCACCGAACTTCAACCGGCGCAGCCATTTGATGTTCAGGTTACCCTCGAGGCCCGGCATGATCAGCCGCATCGGAAAGCCGTGAGCAGGCCTGATCGGCTCGCCATTCTGGCCATAGGCCACGAACGCCTCTTCAAGGATTTCGTCGGTGAGCGGAATGCTGCGGTCGACGCCCGCGGCGTCTCCGCCCTCGGCGAGCATCCAGTTGGAAGCGTGGTCCTTGCCAACCAGATCGATCAGGAATTTGAGCGGGACGCCGGTCCATTCGTTGGTGCTGACGAGGCCGTGCGTGTTCTGGACCGTGAGATTGGGGTCGGCGCTCTTCCAGTTCTCCCAGCCATTGCCGGTGCATTCGATGAACACCACGCGCGATATCGACGGCATCGCCTTGAGGTCTTCGACGCTGAACACCAGCGGTTTCCGCACCATGCCGTGCACCAGCAACCGGTGCTTCGCTGGATCGATGTCCGGCGCGCCGGAGTGGCTGCGCTCGTAATGCAGGTCCGATGGCGTGATGCTGCCAAAGAGCTTGTCGAGCGGCGCTTTCGAATTGATCGCATCGCCCGGATCGACGTTGCGCTGGCCTGGACCGGCTTCGGGAATGCGAGCGATCTTGACGTATTTCGATCGTTCGCTGTGTCCGCCGAGGTCGGCGCCAACTTCGCGTGGCGGCACGTCGGCAAGTGACTCGGCTGCCGCCCTGCTCGCAACAATGCTCCCCGCCAGACTCGCGGAAGCCGCTATGAGCTTCCTTCGCGACAGACCGACTTCTCTGCGGTTGACGCCGCTCTGCTCGACCGGGATATCGCCTGGACTGGTCATTGCTCGCTTCCTCGGTAACTGGTCCATTTTTTTAAAGTCTCGTTCTCGGGGGCGAGACGAACATCTTCCCCGTCATCAGGAGCGACAGCGTCATGATCGCGAGGCAAACGATGAACATGTTGGCCAGCACGAACAACGGCACGCCGAGGGTGGAGATCGCGCCGCCATCACCACGCGCCACCAGATGGACGGGAGCAGCAGCCATCGCCGTCACGCCGAAGCTGAAGGCCCAAAGCCCGGGTACTGCACCCGCTTTCGCGATCCACGACGAAAGCCGCGCCAGAACGAGCAACTGAAGCACACCGTAGCCGACGAGCGCATGCACGAAGAGGTCGGGCGCGCCTCCGCTAATGCCGATATAGGCGACCGCGCCGACAGGAGCCGGCGCGAGCTGAATTCCCAGCGTCGGACGCAACTCGACGGCCTTGGTCGGACCGGTCAGCAAGCGGTGGATCAGCACGGATTCCAGCGCCAGCCAGGAGAACATGCCGGCGCCAAAGGCGAACTGCCCCCAATCGGAGTAGCCGAGCGCGGCCGCGACCGAGGCTGAAACGAAGCTGCCGGCGACCGTCGGCAGATAAAGCACCGCGGTCGTGGTTTCAGGATCCCGCTCGCCCTGCCAAAGGGCGCCCGTGCGCCATACGGCGAAACACAGGGTGAAGACGAAGCCGATCCCGAACAGAACGCAGGCGCTGGTCCGTTCGTGCGGTATCAAACCTCCCGCGATCAACATGGTCGCGACACCCGCGAGCCCGATAAAGCAGCATTGGACGGGATGTGCCGCCTCCGCCGCCAGTCTGTCAGGCGCCAGCAGCGCTTTCAGGATGAACAGAACGACGAGCACCGCCCACACGAGCCCCGCGACCAGGTAAATCCAGTCCGTGACGACCCTGGGGAGATGCCAGGCCTGCTCGGCACCGCGCCAGGCATTCCCGAGACCCGCAAGGCCCAGCACGATACCGAAATAGCTCACCGGCATATTCCCGACGATCTGAGCCAGAGGGCCGAGCCACCTCTCCGGTACAGGCGCTCGGGCAATGGCGGCTTTCATGATGTGTCCCCTCAAAAATCACGCTTACGGCGAACGCTTGGACTGTATCTGCGGGTCGGGTTGACGCTGCAGCGAAGACCGACGTCCGATGGCAAACGTCGAACGCCCGGGCCTCATTCACTTGCGCAAGGCGCTGTCGATCTGGCCGACCAATGTGGCCCAGGGCATGTCGAGCGCACCGTACACAGCGCCTGCCTCCGGCCGCCTGTTGTCCTTGAGGATCTCGACCATCAACGTCGCGTAGTCGGACACGATCACGCCGGCCTGCATCATGCGCAGCAATCCGGCTTCGCGCTTGGTCTCGCTGAATGTTCCGGATGCGTCGACGGCGACATATGCGTCCATCCCACGCGCCACAGCGGTCATCGCCGGAAAAGCCGCGCATACTTCGAGAGAGACGCCGGCAAAGATCAGCTTCTTCCGTCCGGTGGCCTTGATGGCATCGACGACGATGTGACAATCAAAGGCGTTCACCCACGGTCGATCGATGATCTTGACGCCGGGCAACGCTTCGACGAGTTCGGGAAAAGCCGGTCCCCACATGCTGTCGCTTGCGGTCGTCGTAACGATGATCGGCAGCTTGAGCGCCTTTGCGGCCTTGGCGAGGGCCACCACGTTGTGCTTGAGCTCCCCGATGGATATGTCCCGTACACCGGTCATCAGGCCGATCTGATGGTCGACCAGAACGAGAGCGGCATTCTCGGCGGTGAGCGGTTCGTAGGCGCGGTTGGTCATCAGGTCCTCTTGATCTGTACAGTTCGATTCGAAGGCGCGGCGAAGCCGAAATGCGGCCGCATTGGCGGAGCTAGCCTCTGGACGATCGGCCCAAAAGTCCTCAAAATCCGAACCCAGCGTCCCAATGGTTGGACGACGGTGGTTTATGCTGGATTTGAACGACTTTTTTCTCTTCGTGCAGGTGGTCGACCGCGGCGGATTCACGGCAGCGAGCCGAACGCTGCGGACTCCGAAATCGACGATCAGTCACCGGATCCAGCAGCTCGAAGGCAGTCTCGGCCTAAGGCTGCTCAACCGGACGTCGCGCAAGTTCGGGATGACCGATGCAGGCGAAGACTTCTACCGGCATGCGGTTGCGGTGCTGCGAGAAGCGGAACTGGCCGAGAATGCCGTCCGGCATCGGCTGAGCGAGCCGACAGGCACGATACGATGCACCGGTGGCGTGGCGACCATGCAGTTCGCGATGACCGACCTCATCAGCGACTTCCTGATCCGCCATCCGAAAGTGAACATTGTCGTGCATGCCGTCGACCGGGCGGTCGATATTGTGGCGGAGAATTTCGACATCGCCATCAGGGCGCACTCCAGCCCGCTCCCGAATTCGAACCTTGTGCAGCGGACGCTGGCTCCGGCGCCCTGGTTCCTGTTCGCGGGATCCGACTATCTTGCCGCAAAGGGAGAACCACAAAAGCCCCAGGACCTCCGGGGTCATCCTTCGCTCTTCATGATGAGGACCGGCGTCGATCCGGTCTGGCGATTGCGCCCTGCCCGGCAGACAAAGCAGGCGAAGAATGAATTTGTGATGCCGCTGAGCCCGAGGTTGATGAGCGACGACGAGATCGGTCTCCAGCAAGCGGCGATCAAGGGTCTCGGCATCGTGGCGCTGCCTGGCTACATCTGTAACGCTGCGGTCAAATCGGGGGCGCTGCGACGGGTTCTGCCGAACTGGATCGCCGGCGACTCCACGATTACGGCGCTGATTCCATACCGGCAAGGACTGCTGCCCTCGGTTCGGGCCTTCCTCGATCATCTCGCGACAGAGTTTCCGAAAGCCGTTCAGCTGTAGATCGTCCAGCACGTCGTACGCTACGTTCTGAATTTGGCGTCTGTTCGACCATCGGGCTTCGTTCGTAGATCACCCTCCAGAAACGATAATCGTCTGGAGCACGAGCGATGCCTATATCCACACGCCACCAAGTTTCACGGCGCGGCTTTTGCCTGTGCTGCCTCGGTGCCACGGCCGCAGCGACGGGCGCCTGGCTCACGCCCCGGGAAGTTTTCGCCGAGGCGAGCGGTATCGTCGAGATGGTCCGCAGCGAAGCAGCGAAAGCGAAAATCGCCGTGCACAAGCTGCGTGGGAACGTCAGCGTGCTGGAAGGGTCCGGCGGCAACATCGCGGTGCTAACCGGTTCAGATGGAAAGCTCCTTGTCGACGCGGGGATCACCGCTTCGAAGCCGCGCATCCTTGAAGCGCTGAACAGTCTGGATGACAGGCCGATCAAACACCTGATCAACACGCACTGGCACTTTGATCACAGCGATGGAAACGAATGGATTCATGCCGAAGGCGCAACCATTCTCGCCCACGAGAACACGCGAAAGCATCTGGACTCCGGGCAGCGCGTTGAGGATTGGAGTTTCAATTTCCCGCCGGCCCCGGCCGGAGCGTTGCCGAGCGAGGTCATCACCGGCGACACGACGATTCATCACAACGGAACGACACTCTCACTCAGAGTGCATCCGAATGCTCACACCGATGGCGACATTGCCGTATACTTCACCGAGGCCGATATTCTGCATACCGGCGACGTGTGGTGGAACGGGATCTACCCCTTTATCGACTATTCGACGGGCGGCAGCATCGATGGGACGATCCGCGCGGTTAGCGCAGTTATTGCGATGACATCAGATCAAACCATCATCGTGCCCGGCCACGGTCCGATCGGCAGCCGCGCTGAGCTCACCGAATTCAGAGAAATGCTTGTGGCTGTCCGCGGCAACGTTGCCGCACTCAAGGCAAGGGGGCTCTCCCTGGAAGATACCATCAAGGCCAGGCCAACGGCAGCATTCGACGCGAAGTGGGGGCAGTTCGTCATCGATCCCAGCCTCTTCACCCGGCTCGTCTACGAGGGGGTTTGACCGCCACAAGATCACACTTGCGCGTCAGACCACCTGCACTGCAGAAGTTGGCGTCTTGAGCGCCGCGGCCAGGAGATGCAGCGCGGTGCCCAGTTCAGTGCGGTTGCGGGCGGCACCGAGAGAGACTCGCACCGCGTGTGGCGCGGTAGCCTGATCCACAGCGAAGGCCTCGCTTGCCACCACGGCCAGTCCTTCGCGCAGGACGTGCGCGACGAAATCTCCCCTGTTCCAGTAGCGCGGCAACGACAGCCAGAGATGATGTCCCTTGGGATAGGCCGTGAACGACTGCCCCTTCAGCAGCTTCGCAGCCAGCTGCTGGCGCCCGATGGCTTCGTTACGGATCGCGGTAATGATCTGATCGGCGGCGCCCGAGCGAATCCAGTGCATGGCAAGCGCCGCCATCAGTGGCGCCGCCATCTGGGTGGTGGCCTGAAGATTACTCCGGAGCATTTGTTCGGCGGCAACATCCGGCGCCAGCAGGAATGAGAGACGCAGCGCAGGTGCGATGCACTTCGACAGGCTCACCGCAAGATACGTCCGTTCGGGGATCAGGTTCGCAATCGGCGAGACGGAAGCGTCAAGCGGGCCATATGCGTCGTCTTCGATCAGAATTGTTCCGGCCTTGCGAATGATCTCGGCAATCGCCTTGCGGCGGGAGACGCTCAACGTCACGGTCGTGGGATTGTGCATGGTAGGAACGAGATACACGGCTTTCGGCCGATGCTGCCTGCACGCGCTGCCAAGCGCGTCCGGCAGGATGCCCTGCTCGTCCATTTTCACTCCGACCAGACGAACGCCCAGCTTTCCCGCCGCGGCCTTGATCCCGGGGTAGGTCAGCGCTTCGGTCAACACCACATCCCCCGG
>Ga0207678_10002091_pt1 | contig 18082 bp, 14 predicted proteins | sample KBSC63metaG_FD_184319 | JGI IMG/M metagenome (GOLD analysis project Ga0207678, IMG submission 184319) | Corn rhizosphere microbial communities from Kellogg Biological Station, Michigan, USA - KBS C6-3 metaG (SPAdes) (version 2) | ecosystem: Host-associated > Plants > Roots > Rhizosphere > Soil ...
CCAGCGCTTGAACAGCGGATGCCCCGTGACCTGGCACAGCACCCAGCCGTCCCTGGTGCGATAGATGTCGGCCGGCGCTGCGGTCTGGCCCAGATTGCCGGTCGGAACACGGTTGACGTTGATGACCGCCTGCTCGATCAGCGTGGCATTGGTGAAGGACAGCGCGGTGGCGAGCAGCGCGCCCTCGACGATCTGCCCGCGCCCGGATTTGCCGCGCTCGATCAGGGCTGCGAGCGTCCCGAACGCGCAATGCAGCGCCGTGCCGAAATCGACCCAGTTCACCGCGGCCCGATATGGCGGGTCGCCAGCACCGGTCATGTACACCGAGCCCGACATGACCTGGCCGACGCCATCGAAGCCGACGCGGTCGGACCATGGCCCCGGCCCGCCGAACGCGGTGGCGGTCGTCAGGATGATGTCGGGCTTGATCGCCTTCAGCGAGTCGTAGTCGAGCTTCATCGCGCGCAGGGTCTGCGGCGGCAGATTGGCGACGACGACGTCCGCGGTCGCGATCAGGCGGCGCATCACCTCCTGCCCTTCCGGCTTCATCGGATCGAGCGTGATGCACTTCTTGTTGCGGTTGACCTGCAGGAACAGCGCGCCTTCGCCGCCCTCGCCGACCGGCGCCACGAAGCGATCCTCGCTGCCGTCGCGCTTTTCCACGCGGATGACCTCGGCGCCGAATTCGGCCAGCAAGGTCGCGCAATAGGGCCCTGCGATATAGCGCCCGAAATCGAGGACGCGCACGCCCTCCAAAACTCCTCCCATCGATCCCTTCCCATATTCATATGTTCTGGCCAGATTACAGGGACTGGCTGCCACGGCAAGGCGGCAGAGGACATCATGCCCCTGCCCCCAAGATGTGATCGGCGAACAGTTTCGGCCGGCGGAAATTCTGCTCTAGTATCGACCTCTCAGTCCCCCCAGCCAGAGCACATCCATGCCGCAACAATTCGATCGATCCGCAGAAGATCTCGGCAACGCGATCCATTTCGAGCACGTCAACATCCAGGTCCCCGACCAGCGCCTCGCCACGCTGTTCTACGTGACCGGGCTTGGACTGACCCGCGATCCCTACCTGATGGTGTCCGACACCAACATGTGGATCAATGCCGGACGGAGCCAGTTTCACCTGCCGAGCGGCAGGCCGCAGGTGCTGCGCGGCCATGTCGGGCTGGTCATCGAGGGCCGCGAGGCGCTGCTGGCGCGGCTCGCGTCGGTCGCGAAGAAGCTCGAGGGCACGGCGTTCGCATTCGCCGAGCACAACGATCATGTCGAGGCGATCTGTCCGTGGGGCAACCGACTGCGCTGCTACGAGCCGGACGCCGCACGCTTCGGCCGCATCGCGCTCGGCATTCCCTATGTCGAGTTCGACGTGCCGGAAGGCACCACGAAGGCGATTTGCGCCTTCTACCCCGAGATCATGGGCATGCCCGCAAGCTTGCGAAACGGCGACGGCCAGGTCGCCGCCGTGAAGACCGGCCGCGACCAGCATCTGTTGTTCCGCGAGACCGATCGGCCCCAAGGCGACTACGACGGCCACCACGTGCAGATGTACATCACCGACTTCTCCGGCCCTTACCGCAAACTGCTGGCGCGCGACCTGATCTCGCGCGAGGACAATCAATACCAGTACCGCTTCTGCGACATCGTCGATCTCGACAGCGGCAGGCATCTCTTCACGGTCGAGCACGAGGTCCGCAGCGCGACCCATCCGATGTTCATGCGGCCGATGGTCAATCGCAATCCGGCGATCAACAACCGCAATTACGCATTCGGCCACGATCAGTCGCTCTGGGCGATGGGGCCGGATCAATACGAGGGATAGGAGATGGCGAACGCGCGCCTTACGGCGCGCGCCATCCGTGACCTCGGCCGGCCATCAGCAGCCACGGCAGATGATCAGCCGGCGGTCGATCTCCCTGTCGAGCCGCTGCAGCTCCGCGTCTTGGGGCGAGGCTTGCGTCGACCCGGGCACGTCGCTGCGTCGCGGCTGCCGGTGACCGATGGGAGCCTGCCGGGACAGGTCCGCGAACTTCATTGCGTCCACACTGCCAGGCGAGGACATGGTCACAGGCGCGCTTGCGCCTCCGGCAGCCCTGAGGCTGGAAACCGATCCGAACAGAAACGTAGCTGCGACGACGGTCACGCCAAGTCTGATTGACATCATCATTCTCCTATCGCGGTGACGTTGCGACGATGCGCATGCGATGGATAGGAGGTCCCGGCTACTCGACCATTTCGCCCGCGGCGACATCGCGTTACCATTGCAACCGCGATCGCCGATTGTCGTGCGCCAGCTCTGGATTCCTGTTTTGACGCGCTTTCTTCGCGCGCGCCGGTATCCGCTTCGCTCGAAAACGCTCTACCGCGCCGCGGCGGACCGCCTCACGCGTCGTCGTGCGGCCGACGAGGCGACGCTCCGCGCCAGGACGCCGGCGAGCTCCGCCGATATCAGCGGGTGATGAACGAGCTCGGTGATCCCTGACGTCTCCAGCGACGGCACCGCCAGCTCGCGCGTCGATGGGCTCGCCAGAATCATCGGCAAGGCCGGCGCTGCCGCGTGCAATGCCGCAGCCAGCTCGATCGAGGAGCCTCCGGGCATGTGACACACCAGCGCCGCATCGAAGCGCGTTTGCGCGGTGCGGCAGGCAGTGATCGCCTCCGCCAGCCTGGTGAACCCGACCGGCTCATAACCCAGCGCCGCGAGGATTTCCTCATGGCGCAACAGGCGACGGCGATCGGTGTCGAGCACCAGCACCGTCTCGCCCGCGCCACGGAACGCAAGATCGGGGCTGTGCTGAACCGGCACCGCCTCGTCGGGATCGCCGGATGGCAGCCAGACGTCGAAGCGCGTGCCCGCATCCGGCTCGCTCTGCACGGCGACGGCGCCGCCATATTGCTCCGCGATCTCGCGAACGGTTGCGAGCCCGATGCCGTTGCCGTCCGGACGCGTCGTGAAGAAGGGCTCGAATATCCGTTCCAGCGTCGCCTCGTCCATTCCCGGCCCCGGATCGGTGACCGAAATCACGGTGAAGCGGCCGGGGCCGACCTCACTGCGTCCGATCGACAATGGCTGTTGAAGATCGCGCACCTTGATGCCGAGTTCGATGCAACCCGGCTCCGTCATCGCCTGTGCCGCATTGTTGCAAAGATTCAGGATCACCTGCTGCAACTGGGCGGGCTCGCCCATCACGGTGGCCTCTTCGGCCGACTCATTCACCTCGAACTGGACGTGCGAAGGCAACGAAGCCGCCAGCAGCGATCTGGTTTCGTCGATCAGGGTCCTGACACAGACACGCTCCCGCCTGCCCTCGCCGCGGCGGCCGAAGCCGAGAATCTGTTCGACCAGTTCGCGCGCCCGCTCGCCGGCACGGCGGATCTCCGCAAGGCTGCCGGCCGGCCGGCCTCCTGACCGGATTCGCGCTTCGGCGATCTCGGCATAGCCGAGGATCGCGCCGACGATATTGTTGAAGTTATGGGCGATACCGCTGGCAAAGGTGCCGAGGGTTTCCATGCGGCGTGCCTGTTGCAGGCTCGCCTGCAAGCGCTCCTTCTCGCCTTCGAGCCGGACCCGGCGGATCGCGTTGCCGATGGCGTCGAACGCCATGCGAAACAACGAGACTTCGGACCAGTATGCGAGCGCCCCGGCCGGCACGGTATCGAAGCCGAGGATTTCATCGCGATGTCCCCTGACCGCCGTCACGCACAGCCAGCCGCCGACGCCAGCGTCCTCGAGCAGGTTCATCGTGTCGTCGGGATGGGCGGCCTTGACCTTGGGAATATAAACGATACCGCCTTCGCCACTGTCGAAGCGTGGCGCGAGGCTCAGCGCGCGATCCGGCCAACCCGGCTCGAATGCGATCCCGTCGCGGGACCACCGATAGGTGCTTGTCGTCGTCCCGGTCGCGCCGACGAAATAGGCGCGATCCGCACCGATGCATCCGGCGAGCTGTTGCAGCGCGGTCTCGACGTCAGCGGTGATCCTCTCGCGGCTCGAATCGATGAACCGCATCGAGATGCCGGCCATGACGTGCTCGAACGCCGCTCGGCGGCGCAGCGTGACCGCGCGCCGGTGCAATAGCAATCCGAAATAGACCACGCCGCAGAGCAGCAGCAGCGACGTCATGAACTGCAACAGGCGTACCCGGCGCGCCGACGCCCGCGAGGCGAGCTGACGCCTGGTGATCAATGCCAATACGGCATCCTGCTCGCGGTTGTTCGATTCGGCGACGAGCGTCTTCACGATCGTGTCGATGTCGGGCAGAAGGTCATGCAGCATCTCCCCGTGCATCAGCAACGCGCGGACCGAATCCATGTCCTGCGGCGGCGTTTGCACGAGCGCCAGCTCTTCCAATCGACCCTGGACCTGACGCGCCACGACGTCCGACGTATCGAGCGTCAGGCGCAGCATCGCCGCCGCCAATGCGGAGGCGGCGGTGACCAGCGCCCGCTGATCCGACTCGGCCAACTTGTCGCTGAACAGACCGAAATAGGCAAAGGAGTTCTGGAGCAGCGCGTTGCGGCTCTTGAACCGTTCGACCAGATCCTCCTGCCGGAGGGCGCGTGCCGACAGCACATCGATGGCCCTGGTCTCTTCGGCATTGAGACCCGGCGTTTCGCGCAGCCGCGTCAGGGCGTCGTCATAGGCATCGGTCATCTGCACCAGCTTGTCATAGTTGCGCGACAGGCCGACGCGCGCGGTCAGCACTTCCCTGGTCATCGCGCGTTCGAACCGGGTGAAGTCGCCAAGCGCCTGGAGCTGACGGTCGTAACGCACCGAATTGAAGTTCAGCCCGTTCAACAACAGCCAGGTCAGCAGGGCGAGCACGCAGGTTACGCCGATCACGGCGGGGGCAAATTTCATGGGGAGCCTCCGACAGTCGCGCCGCGATAGGTGCCGGTCAGACTGTTCAGAAAGGCGACGAGCGCCTTGACCTGCTTCTCCGTCAACGTGGCGTTCAATTGGGCAAAGGCCATCTTGCGAACCGCGTCATCGAGCGTCGGCGCGCTGCCGTCATGGAAATACGGCGGCGTGGTCGCGACGTTGCGCAGGCTCGGCACGCGCAGAATTTTCGGCTCGGGCGATGCGAGCGGGTGGAATATGCCGTGGCGCTGGAACAGATTGCCGCCGACATTGACGCCCTGATGGCAGGACGCGCAGCCCAGCGATTTGAACAATTGGTAGCCGCCCAGCTCGTCCTCCGACAGCGCCGCGGCGTCACCCGCCAGCCAACGATCGAACTTGCCGCCCGGCGTGACCAGCGTGCGCTGGAAGTTCGCGAGCGCGTCGACGACATCGCCGCGCTCCGGGCGGTGGCCGTAAGCCGCGAAGAAGCTCTCGCGCATGTCGGGATCGGCATTGAGCTTCTCTGCGATCTCGACCGAGCTGCTCGCCATGGTGCGCGGGCTTTCCAGCGACGCCCTGGTATCGGCTTCGATGTTGCGTAATTTTCCTTCCCAGCCGAAGCGAAAGCTGAGCGCCGCATTGAAGACGGTGAGCGTGTTGAGCGTGATCGCCGCCCCGTCGGGGCCGACATCGTGCTGCCTCGGGCTCGCGCCGTTCGTCGCGATATCGTGACACGATGCGCAACTGCGTGAATTGTCGTGCGACAGCCTGCGATCGGAGAACAGTCGTTCGCCGAGCTTGACCTTCAGCGGATTGATTGCCGGCGGTGCCGGAATGGGCGTGATGGGCTCATCCTTGCGGACCGACACGAAGGCAGACGGCGACTGCGACGGTGCCGGAGAGACCTTCAGAGAGCACGGCACCAGTGCGCAAATCACGATCGCGCAACGTCGAAGGCCGGCACCTCGTCCGGCCCCGAGAAATCTGGCGAACTGCTGCACGCCCAGCAATGTGGGGGTGAAGCGAGAATTGTCGCGGCTGCTCAAGGAATTTTGATCGAAGCTGGATGATTTCGCGAAGGTGGCCGCCACATGCTCCGGGCGATGCTGTCAGCAATCACGGCAGTACCTCACCACCCGCTCGATGTCCGACCTGCCGGAAATCCCGAGGTCCCGCAAGGTCCGGTCATCGAACTCCATCAACGCAGCGACGGCCTTCCTGATCTCACGTTCCCGACGCCAGTGCGCAGGCAGGTCCATCAGAGTCCCGAGGGTCGCGCCGAGCGACCCCAGCCGATTCCAGCTCCGCTCCAGTCGCGCATCGCGTGGCTCGGCGCGATCGAGCCTGACGATATTCCCATTATTGTCATTCCCATTGTTGTCGGCTCCATCGTTGCCGCGCTTCTCCGCGGGCTCGCGACCCGCCGAGGGCGATCGGCAATCTCTCGTGGCCTCCAGCATCGCCTGAACCGGCGCGGCTGCGGTCGGATGCAAGGCTGCACCGTAGAGGGCAAAGCCCTCCATCAGGGAGGCGAAGACCGCCCACCAGAATGTGGTGACGGGCTGATCCTGCCCGGTAGGCGGTACGTCCGGAGGCGAAGCGATGTCCGGCGCGCGATGCCTCGCGGCAACCGCACCGAGACGGACCATGCCGCGACCGTCGGATCGTGCGACCCAGTTCGCCCTGTCGAGTTCCATGTGACCCGGCAAGGCAACGCGGCTCACACTGTGAGAATACTTCTCCATCGTAAATCTCCCACACGCTGTTGGTGGGAGGCAATCTGACGGCCCGCTGTTACGCCAAGGTCACCGCCATCGGCAAATTGGCTACAATTGCAATCCGCCAATTGCTTCTAGAACGGATCGACCGGCACCGCGAAGACATAGCCGACGCCGCGCTCGGTCTGAATGACGCGCGGCGCGCTCGGATCGGTCTCCAGCTTGCGCCGCAGCCGCAGCACCTGGACGTCGATGCTGCGATCGAAAATATCCTCATGGATGCGGGTCGCCTGCAGCAGATGCTCGCGGGTCAGGGGACGCTGCGGCGCCTCGAGAAAGGCCAGCAGCAGCGCATATTCTCCCTTGCTCAACGGCACCGGCGCTTCGTCGGGATCGGTCAGCTTTCGGCTGCGGCGTTCGAGCTTCCAGCCGCTGAAGCGATAGCCCCCGCGCTCGGGATCGCGGGCGCGCGCGGCCCGTCCCATCTCCTGCCGCCGCAACACCGCGCGGACGCGCGCCAGCAGCTCGCGCAACGAGAACGGCTTGATGATGTAGTCGTCGGCGCCGAGCTCGAGCCCGACGATGCGATCGATCTCGTCGGGGCGATGGCCCGTCGTGATGATGACCGGCACGTCGGAATGCGACCGGATTTCCCTCAACAGGTCCAGACCGTCATCCTGACCAAGCCGAAGATCGAGGATGATCAGGCTCGGCTGGCTGCCATCGAGATAGTGGTTCAATTCCGATCTGTTGGAGGCCGCCCTTGTCGGGATATTGTGCTCCTCGAGATATTTGATCACCATTTGCCTTAACGTCGGATCGTCATCGACGACGACGATGTGGCCAATATCTGCAAGCATTCCATACTCTCAAAATTCGCCGTCCGCCGAGTGAGCTGTACTTAAAAATTGCGAACGTCAACGTCCGGCTGTGGTGAAATGATATTGATGTCGTCCGAATTGGAATCGCTCAAAATAGAACGGGATATCCGCGGTCATCGGCACACACTGAACCTATCTATGATGCCGTGATGACGCCGCAACAGGGTAATTCTGCGGCTAATTCCACCGGATGTCGCATACGTGAATAATTGTGATCCCAACGCTTACTACTTTGGGGCGATAGGAAGCCTGCGGCCTGCGCTGTCGTTCAGCGACTGCGATGTGCTGCGCAGGCTGTTGCCCGCCCCCGCAGGGCGCGATCGTTTGCGGGCTTCACGGAATCATCAGGAGCCCGGCAGAGCCAACAGGTACTGGTAGATCGCGGCGAGATCGTCGTCATCCATCCGCCCGATCGGCCGCCACGGCATCTGCTCGCCGAGCCGATGCCCGTTCGGATCAACGCCTGTGCGCATGGTGTCGACGAATTGCGCAAGGCTCCAGTTCTTGACGATACCGAGGTCCGGTCCGAGCGGCGGCAATTGTCCCGGCACGCCGCCGCCGAGATCCCTGCCGTGGCATTCGCGGCAATCCTGATAGGACAGCAGGTACTTGCCATAGAGCGCCGTCGGCGCCTTCGGCGGCGCGGTGATCACGCCGGTGAAGACGGGCTTCGCATCCGGCAACAGTCCGGCGCCCAGCATCACGATGCCCAGCAGGCTGAAGCGATCCGGCGGATCCGGGGTCTGCGCACCGCTCGCGGGCAGGCTGCGGATGTAGGCGATCACCGCCTTGGTGTCGTCGTCACTGAGCCGGCCGGCATTGGTGAAGGACATGATCGCCAGCCAGCGCCCCCTCGCGTCGATCCCATTGCGAATGGCACGAAAGATCTCGGCATCGGACCAATTCTTCAAGACGCCGGCGGGCGTGAGATTGGCCGGCACGAACGAGCCGATGGGAATCGGGAGATCCTTGGCCACGTCGCCGCCGCCGGTCAGCGTCCCGGTCTGCGAGTGACATGCGGCGCAAAAGCCGTCGGCCACGGCCATGCCTCGGGCAATCTGGTCCGGTGTCGCCTCGATCTTCACATCCGGGACCGGTGCAGAACGGGCGTGTTGCCGGACGATACCGACCGCGGTCAAAGCGGCAACGCCGAACACTGAGATGGCCAGCATGGCCGTCAGCACCATGCCGCTCCACTTCGCCAGAGCAGATTTCGTCCGGGAGGCGCGAACGCCCAGCCAGGCCAGAAACGCGATGAACGCAACCATCGCAATCAGGGCGACAATATTTTCCATGCCAGTCCTCAATGAATTGGGTGCGACCGATGCCGCGCGACATCCGGATCGTCAAAAATGAATTTCGGCCGACGCCAACGCGCCAATATCTGCGAAGGTGTGCCATGCGGAGGTCTGCCGGATTAACAGCGCGGTGTTTCCGTGCCGTTTCATCGCCCGCCGCTCGCGTTACAATTGTAATCCTGTGCGAGTTATCGGCTTCCGGCGCGATGTCACCGGTTTTTGCACCGGCCTTTTTGCCCGGCCTTGGCAGCGCCACGATGCGTTGCCGCCGTAACCATTTTCGCTGCCGCCGGAAGTCTTGGCGTAACGGCGATCGCTTCAATTGCCTCTCACTCGACCGGACGCTCTGGGGCGACCGTGCATCGATCATCAAGAGGTCAACTCACATGAAGATTCTTATCGCTTCGACACCTGCGACGGGTCATCTCAATCCGATGCTGGCGATCACGCAAATCCTGCGTGGAGATGGTCACGAGATCGCTTTCCTGACGGGCACCGCCTTTCGTGCCCGCGTCGAAGCCAGCGGCGTGAAGTTCTTTCCCCTTCCCGAGGACGCGGACTTCGATCCGAACGACGTCTTCTCGCGATTCCCCGAACTCAAGACCATTCCGCCGGGACTGGAGTGGTTCCGTGTTGCTTGCGAGCGCATCTTCGTCGACGCCATTCCGGCCCAGCACCAGGGGCTGCTGCAAATCCTGCGGCAATTCCCCGCCGACATCATTGTCGCCGACGACATGCTGTTCGGTGTGCTGCCGATGCTGCTCGGACCGCGCTCGCAGCGGCCTCCCATCGCGCTCTGCGGGACCTCGTTTCTGCATTGGGCGCGCGAGGACGGCGGGCCCAATTTCCTCGGTCTGCCGCCGGCAAAGACCGACGAGGAGCGCGATCGCTACGCGGCCATGGCGCGGGAATTTGATGCGGCAGTCGATCAGCCGGTGTCGATGCGCCTGAACCGGGCGTTGAAGTCTCTCGGGGTCGGGCCGATCGCGATGCCGATGTTCCATTCCGTGGTCGCTCTCGGGGATGCCTATCTGCAACTGTCGGTGCCAAGCTTCGAATTTCCTCGCGAGATTCCGCCCTCAGTGCATTTCGTCGGCACCCCGCCGATCATCGCCAACCAGGTTCCGCCGCCGTCCTGGGCCGAAGAGCTCGGCGGATCGCGCAAGATCGTTCTGGTGACGCAGGGAACGGTGGCCAATCACAATTTCAATCTGCTGGTTGCCCCGACGCTGGCGGCCCTCGCGGACGAGAAAGACATCCTGGTGATCGTGACGGCAGGCGGCCGCCCGGTTGACGCCATCCCCGGCAAGATCCCGTCGAACGCGCGCATCGCCAGCTATCTGCCGTTCGAATGGCTGCTGCCGAACGTCGACGTGCTCGTCACCAACGGCGGCTATGGCAGCGTCAACCAGGCCATGAGCTTCGGCATCCCGCTGGTCACCGCGGGGCTGACCGAAGACAAGGCCGACGTCAACGCGCGGGTCGCATGGTCCGGGGTCGGCATCAACCTCGCGACCAACGAGCCAACACCGAAGGCATTGCGCGACGCGGTGCGGACGGTGCTCGATCAATCCCGCTTCCAGTCGCGGGCCTCGCAGATCGCGGACGAATTTGCCGGGATCGACACGCGGGCCGAAATCCTCCGGGTCATCGGCGAGCTCGTGGCCGACGAGAGCTCGCACACCGGCGCGATGGCGGCAAGCCGGGGGCGGCGCGCCGAACGGCGCGCGTAATCGCCGAACGCGACGATGGAGGGCGGGCGACCGCACCTCCATCACCTCATGCACATCGAACAAGCCGGAACCGGATAACCGTCCATGCAAATCGACCCCGCATCCTTCGCCTTCACGTTGCTGCTCGGTTTTCTGGCGGCCGTGCCCTATTCCGGCATCGACATCAATCTGCCGGCGCTGGCAGCGACCGGCGCGACGCTCGACGCGAGCGCGTCGGATGTCGGGCTGACCATGAGCGCCTTCATGCTCAGCCTCGCCACCGCGCCGCTGATCTACGGACCAATCTCCGACCGCCTGGGCCGCAAGCCGATTCTGGCATTCGGCCTCGTACTGTTCGTCGCCGCAAGCCTTGCCTGCGCGAAAGCGTCCTCGCTGCCGGTTCTATTGCTGGGCCGCTTCGTCCAGGGCATCGGCGCCGCCGCCACCGCAACGACCTTTGCCATCATTCGCGATCTCTTCGACGGCAACGCCGCGCGAGGCAAGATCGCCAACGTCATGGTCACGGTCAATGTCGCGACCGTGATCGCACCGACGGCCGGAGCCGCCCTGCTGGCGATCGCCGGCTGGCGATCAATCTATGCCGTCCAGGCGGGGATCGGTCTCATGCTGCTGGTCGTGGTGATGTTTCGCTTCGCGGAGACTGCGACGACCGACCGCGCCGGCCGCCTGGGGCTTTCTGCTGTCATCGACAGCTACCGCCAGGTGCTGACGCATCCGGTGTCGTTGCCTTTCATCCTGGTCGGCGCCGCGGGCGGCGCGACCGTGTTTGCCTACGTCACCGGCGCCTCGCTGTTCTTCGTCGGCGCCATCGGACTGCGCCCGGAGCAATATGGCCTGATCTTCAGCGCATGCTCGGGGGCCGTCATGGTCGGCGCCTTTCTCGACGGCCAGCTCGGCCGGCGCGGCGTAGAGTCGGCGCGCATGCTCACAACCGGGCTGACGCTGTCGGCCGCCGCCAGCACCGCCCTGCTCGCGATGACATTGGCCGGCTGGATGCCCACGTCACTCGTGGTCGCGCTGCTGATGGCGGTCGCACTCGGCTTCGGGTTCAGCGTGCCGAACGTGATGAGCGCGACGATGCAGCGTCTCCCGGAGATCGCGGGCGCCGTCAGCGCTGCCGCCGGAAGCATTCAGCTGACCGCCGGCGCAATATCGAGCGGATTGGTCGCACTTCGCTTCGACGGGCGGACCGCGTTGTCGATGACGGCGGTGATGGCGGCAACGTCGCTGCTCGCTCTGGTTCTCTATCTGCTGGTCGCGCGCCCCGCCGAACGCCGCCTACCGTCGCAGACGATCGATCCCGGCGTGGCGGTCCGCAGCCCCACGAAGTCCTGAGTTGGCCGAATCCAGCTGGCAGCCCGGCGCATCCGTCGGGTTGCCAGCTGACTAGGCCTGTGAGGGATCGAACCTCCGCATGGCGGAACCAAAACCTGTTTGATTATTCGACGATTTCAATCCGCATTTGGAACAAGCGGCGTGGCGCGCCCCGCCCTTATTCTCGCCGCCATCATCATTCAGGAACGCGCGCAGGGGGCGGGCTCCTCCAGGGGGCAGTTCCCAAAGGTTCTGCGTGATCATCCGACGTCTAGTGCAACACGAAGTGACTGCGTCCCGCCGTGCGCTCCTTGGCGGGCTTGCGTCCTCAGCCTGCGTCGTCGCGTTGGGCGGATGCGCCAGCCTGGGTGCTACCGGCGCACGGTACGACGCTTCGTCGCTCTCGGTCGACCCTACGTTGCTCGTCGTAACCACGCGCAAGCCAGTGAACGGCGGCCGGTCGAAGCCGTGGTTTGGGCCGGAGCGGGCTTCTACGATGACCGTCGCACGAGCGAAGCTTGTGGCGCCTGGTGACAGCCGTTTTTCTCTGGCTGCAGCCGGACTTGACGATTGGCGTCTTGATGGGATCGAGCCGGTATCGGGCGATGTCGGCAGTCTTGTCGCGCAGGCCGGCGGCGGACCGGACGTCCTGATCTACGTGCACGGCTTCAAGCAGACGTTCGAGACAGCGGCGCTCGATGCCGCGCATCTCTCCGATGGCATCAGGTTCCGCGGCCAGACGATGGTATTCTCCTGGCCCTCGAAGGCTGGACTGTTCGACTACGCCTACGACCGCGACAGCGCAATGTGGTCCCGCGATGGCTTCGAACGCGTGCTGCAATCTGTCGTGACGAGTTCGAGCGCCGGCCGCGTCCACATCGTCGCGCACAGCATGGGAACCATGCTGACGCTCGAAAGCCTGCGCCAGCTCTATGCGCGATCCGGTGACGCCGTTGCGGGCAGGATCGGGGCCGTGGTGTTCGCCGCGCCGGACATCGACATGGACGTGTTCTCGTCGTCGATCAACCGCATCGGTCCGCTTTCGCGCAAGATCACCGTCATCGCCGCAACGAACGACCGCGCGCTGGCGTTGTCGGGGCAACTCGCTGGTGGGATGACACGGGTCGGCGCTGCCGAGAAGACCGCCATCGAAGGGCTCGGGGTGCGCGTGGTCGATGCGTCCGAGGCAGGCTGGGGCGTTATCAACCACGACCTGTTCCTGTCGAATGCAGAGGTGCGCCAGGTGATACGCCGCTCGATTGATACCGTGGCCGCGTGAACCCGGCGTGGCGGAAACGATATCGCTGATAGAGAGGTATCTTGGGGCTAGCTCTGACATCCCGTTGACAGGTTCAATGCCTTGAACAGGCCATCGAAGACACCTGACCGGCAGGGCTTGACCTCCGCGACTGGCTTGGCGCGCTTGGCATTCGCAAATGCCTTGGACGTTTCCTGCACGGGCCGAGGTCTGGGCAGCATGACCGCGAATTTTCTCCCGCTTGCGGTGCGCTGGTGTGGCGCGATGATCTTCAAAGGCTCTGGCGCAACATTCGCCGTTTGATCCGGCGGAGGCATCGGTTCGCTCAAGGAGACCAGCTGCGGAGGCGCTTCAAATTGCATGTGCATGTGCGGGGTCCCGAGCCGGTCTGCCGTCGTCAGCGTATCGGCTGAGACGCGTAACCCGACGGTCGCCTGAACAGGCGGCGCGTTCACGGGCTTGGTCATGCGGGGCGCCGTCTCAAGCTCCATCACCGCGAGTGTACTGAAGCCAACGAGGATGAGAGCCGCCTTCATCTGATTTCACGCTTCCCGAACGAGACGCCTCGTTCAAAGCCGGAGACCAATTGCAGACATCCAATAAGGCGGCTTGGCGGCAGAACTAAACCAGCCGGCGCGGCGACCGGACAAGATCAGAGACAGGGTTAACGCGGGTCATGCGAACTGGCCCCTTATGCGGAGTGCTCGCTGTCGCCTGACGACCGGTACCTGAGGGCCCCGTCGAGCGCGCAATGTGCTAGTCTGAGCCGGCACTCAGCCCGGACGGTGCACCGTGACCGATGGTCGTCACCCGGCATGGACCGAGGAAAGCCGCTTTCGCGGTGCGCTCGACGATGTGATTATCATCCCACTTGTTGTTGTCGCGCTCGTCACGAACAAGATCCTGCGTTTCGTTCTTTCGATCTTGATGCGGATGCTCGACTACGCCTTCCCCTTTGCGATGCAGATTGTCTGGCTGCCGCTCTTCGCGGCCAGACTTGTCGGCGATGTCATCTTGACCGTCATCGATGGCGCGGTGCGCTTCCTTCCCCTGTCCGCCGCGAAGCGTCGACAGTGGGGTAGATCGATTCGGCGCAACTGGTTGTGGTTCCGGCGGAAGATCAGCTATCGGGCGTTCGAACACGCTGTGCATGATGCCTTTGAAGGCGGCATGGCATGGGTGTTCAGAACATGCCGGCATCTCACGCCGAACGCCGCATTGCTCGTGATCCTGTGCGCGGTCCTTTGGCTGCCGATCTCTTTCGGTGCGGCAACGGCGATGCACGCGGTATTGTTTGCCAAGGTCACATCCTGGCCAGCCTGGATGCAACTCCTGCATCCGCTCGCAACGGTCATCGCGAAGAGCAAGCTTCTGGTGCTACCGGTCTATCCGGCAGCCTGGCCGCAGGCCAGAAAACATCCACTCGTTCAGCTCGTCTTCAAGGGCTACGACATCATCAAGCGCGTGCATGTGATCAGAAAATTCGGCCTTCGCTATCGGCAGGCAGAGATCGCCGGGACCGCGGCGGTTGAGAGGCTCGAGCGCATCGCCGGTCTCACATCGGCGGTGCGATGGTTGCGCGAGGCGCATGTCGCAGAGCATTTGGGCGTCGAGAAGCCCACTCAGGAATTGCGTTCGTTCTTCGCGCGATGGTCCATCAAGTTCTCGGCCGAATATTACGAAGCGAAGGAACGGCAAGCATCAGGCGGCCCATCATCAAACAGCAGCAAGCCGCGAACGCCGAGTTGATCATCAATCGCCAACGGCCCCACCGTGCCGCCGTCGCTGCCCGATCTCTCTTCAACGGGCAGCGGACTGCGCCATTTCCAAATGAAGCAAGGACAGCTTGTCTTACCATCCGGCAGCGAATCCCACTGGTCGATAGATCAGAAGCTTGGGTGCGAACCAGCGCCGGGACGCGATTACGGTGTTTCTGTCTGTCAGCATCATTGCCGCGCCTGAGGGATTGGTCGGACGCTGCCGGGCGCGTGCTCCTCGCCGCCAATTGCTGCCGACTCCATCGCTCGCAACTACGATGTCGTCGAAGATGGCAGTGAATTGTTTCTGACTACAATCCGCTACAGCGGCTCTTTTGCCGCGCGGCACGATTGGACGCACGGCAAAGCGATCCGTGCGCTCCTTTGGCAATCTTATTTATGCCGAGGGCTCGCTATTCATCGCTTCGATCCCCACATTCAAGTCCACCTTGGTCAACCGTCGAGATTGGCCGGAGTGCGCGGAGACTTCCAACGAAAGGGCTCTGCATATGTCCAAATCTCAGCAGCATCGCGCAAGAGCGACCGCGTCCGGCGAGCTCGTTAAGGATTCGGCCAGCGCTGAGGGAAGCTGTAAATTCAACACCTGGCGGGCCGGCTTCGTCTTTTTGACGGATCACAGGCGCAACAATGAAATCGGTCGCAACAAGCTGCCTTTGAAAAAGGACACGCCTGGCGATGCGAGATCGAGCGCAACCGCTCTGTCACGATGGGAGAACGAGGGAGGCTCGGTCCGCGACGAACTGCCGCCCTGATCCGCTATTCGAGTGGGCTAATGTCCCGCGTTTGGCCCGGCGCTCGGTTTGGCCGCGCGGCGGTCAGTTCTTCCGGTCTATCTCGGGTTTGTCGCGCAGAACCGCGTTCAGAAGCGAGCTATGGACCTCGATCTTTCCATTGTAGCTGATGAAGCCAAGCTTCCGGAACTTGTTCATGAAGAAGCTGACCCGTGACCGGGTCGTACCGATCATTTCGGCCAGCGTTTCCTGGCTGATATTGACGCCAATGGGCTGCGAGCTGGCTTCCTTGCCGAAGTTCGCCAGCAGAAGCAGCAGGCGCGCCAAGCGTTTCTCGCTCGAATTGAAGAGTTGGTCGATCAGGTCTTCTTCAATCCGGCTATTGCGCGCGAGCAAATACGCCATGAACAATTGAGAGAACTTCGGCTTGCCTTCGAGCGCTGTAGTCATCGCCGTCTTCGATATTCTCGTGATGACACAGGACTCCATTGCCGTAGTCGTGGCAAGACGCAATGGATGACCATTGAGGCAGCCCTCGCCAAAGAATTGTCCGGGCTCCAAAATCCCAACGACGGCTTCCTTGCCTTGGTCCGAAACGACCGTGAGCTTGATCTTTCCCTCTTGAATGTAGAATACCGCGTCCGCGGCATCTCCCTGCACGAACACGCTCCGACCTTTGCCAACTTTCGAGATCGATTTCCCGGCCCCGACCTTGGCAAGGAATGCTCTGGGATCAAAGTCCTTCGCCGCTTTCACCAAGGCAGGACTCTCGTTCGCTGGACCATTAACACGCAATCATACTACCACAATTGAAAGGATGTTCACCCGTTGGAAGGCCGCGTGGCGTGCGGCAAATCGGGAACTGAAATGACGAGGGGAAGCGCTCGGCTCGACCTGGGCTTCAGGGATTTCGTCCCATCGAGTTCTCCGTTCAAAGTAGATACGACGAATTTGATGCTTGACCATCTGGCGACGACTGCCTGGTCTGCTTTGCAGGAGCCCCCTTCCACTGCGCAAGATGCAGACGTGTCGAGGGGCCGGCGCGTCTATGCGCAGATTTCCGCCGCGCGACTTGCCTGACTATCCGCGCAGCTCCACAGCTTTCTTGCTACCAAGCGATTCGGCACAAGCTTTCGCAACGGCTGAATTTGGCTCAGTGCTTCCCGGCATCGTGGCCCAACCGCCTTTTTCGACGAACTTGCTCTGATCCCACGCATAGGTCGTCTTCTTCATTGCGACCAGGTTTTCCGAGGCATCAGCGGCTTGTTGAAACTTCTCAACGCAGATGGGTGTGAGAGCTGCGACGACAGCCGTCGCAGCACTATTCCTCGCGAGCGTCTCGGCGGCCCCACCCGTCACCCAGCCGCCCCAGCTGAAACCCACGATTGCCAGAGCAATTGCTCCGGCCACGGCTCCCCACAGTGCCGGCCGCACGGCAGCTTTCGTCTCCCTGGAGATTTCCATGATCTTCGCCTTGATTTAGAGGTATGTTGAGCTTCACCGGTTAAGGAGGCTAGACACGTCGAGGGATCGGCGTCTGTACCAAATTGCTCACTACACTCGCGTAGGGATACCTTCGGGATGGCTTGATGCGCCGGCTCGCTGCAGTCTGATGCCAGCGCGCCACGGCAAGTATCTGCACCCTTGATGCTCCTGGAAATGCAGGGCCTTTGTGAGATTCTCCGCCTTTCGCAGTTGAGCGCGGGCGGTACCAATAATCGGTTCAGGTGTTCCTTTTCGAACAGACGGCGACGCCTCTCCCCGCTTTATTCCTGCATTGCCTGACTTGAATATATTACCGATCAGCCCGGCCCTCGCGGCCGGGCTTTTCGCTTGGGAAGGCCGTTCGCAGTCGAGGGCGATAGAACAGCAGTCTCACCTCGGCGTCTCGGCAAACGAGGAGAAGCTTCCCTGGAAGGGTTTGCCGGACTGCGGAGTGCGCATGCGGTTCTCAACTGACCCTTTCCTGTGAGCAGATCGTCGCTTCTGCCTCCTGGAAATCGGCCATCCCTTCCCTTGTCTGCCGTTCGGCCATGAGCGGTTTGACCTAGAAATCCATACCGCCCATGCCTCCCATGCCGCCGCCACCCGCAGGCGCGCCGCCGCCGGCGTTCCTCTTCGGCACCTCGGCCACCATGGCTTCGGTGGTGATCAGGAGAGCCGCAACCGAAGCCGCGTTCTGGATCGCCACGCGAACCACCTTGGTCGGGTCGATGATGCCCTTGGCGACCAAGTTGCCATACTCACCGGTCTGCGAGTCGAAGCCGTAGGCGTACTGTTCCTTTTCCAGGATCTTGCCGACGATCACCGAGCCGTCTTCACCGGCGTTGATCGCGATCTGGCGAGCCGGCGCGGACAGCGCCTTGCGCACGATCTCGACGCCGGTCTTCTGGTCGTCGTTCTTGGTGCGCAGCCCCTTGAGATGCTCGGAGGCACGGAGCAGGGCGACGCCGCCGCCCGGGACGATGCCTTCCTCGACCGCCGCGCGGGTCGCATGCATCGCGTCATCAACGCGATCCTTG
>Ga0207678_10002095_pt1 | contig 18068 bp, 16 predicted proteins | sample KBSC63metaG_FD_184319 | JGI IMG/M metagenome (GOLD analysis project Ga0207678, IMG submission 184319) | Corn rhizosphere microbial communities from Kellogg Biological Station, Michigan, USA - KBS C6-3 metaG (SPAdes) (version 2) | ecosystem: Host-associated > Plants > Roots > Rhizosphere > Soil ...
GTATTCAGCGTGGCGACGAGCGTATCGCCGTGGAACTGTACCATCGGTTGCTGCCGGCGATCGAAGGCAGCTTGCTGCGCGTGCTGGGCCGCCGCGAGAGCGACCATGAGGATCTGGTCCAGATGGCCTTCGAGCAGTTGATCCTCACACTGTCGCGGCAGAGCTACGCTCAGGCGTGCAGCCTGAAGACCTGGGCGAGCAGCATCGCTGCGCACCTCGCGCTCAAGTCGCTGCGCTCCCGCTACCGTCAGCGGCGCGTGTTCAACAGCTCCGTCGCCGTGCACGAGCTGGCAGAGCTCGATGCATCCGGCCAGGATCTGGAGCGGACGCTCGAGTCGCGGCAGAGTCTGGAGCGCGTGCGCGAGCAGCTGGCGCAGCTCGCTCCCGCGAAAGCGGAGGCGGTGCTGCTGCATGACGTGCTCGGCCATGGGCTGACGGAAGTCGCTGCGCTCATGGGCTCGTCCGTGGCGGCGGCGCAAACGCGGCTGTCTCGCGGTCGCCGCGAGCTGATGGAGCGACTGCAGAAGCTGGAAAGCGCGGAGGTGGGGCGATGAACCAGCGCGATCCCGAATCCAAGGCGCAGCAGCTGCTCGAGGCGTGGCGTCGAGAACCGATCGACAACTCGGCGCTGGGGGTACAGGATCAACAGCAGCTGCAGGCCGTGGCGAAGGCGCTGCGCGGCGTGGCGCAGTCTCGAGTGCAGCGCCGGCGCTGGCGGCGCGTCACGGCCGCGCTCGCCGTGGCGGCGGCGGTTGTGGGCGTGGGGCTTGGCAGCAGGATGCTGAGCCGCGATCGGGCGAGGATCGAGGCTCACAATCGGGCTGCGACGGCCGAGGCGGCGCCTGGCGCGCTGGTGCTCGCGGAGACAGAGGGCGTGTTGCAGGTCCTGGACGCCAGGGGCCAGCCGCTCGCGCGAGCGGCGAGGCTCGGCGCGGGCGACGGCCTCGAGACTCGTGCCGGGGCCGCGACGCTGACCTTTCCGAGTGGAGCTCAGGTGCGCGCGGCCAGCCTCACGCACTTGGCGATTCAGTCCCCCGGGCTCGAGCGGCGCGAGGCCCTCGCTCTCGACCACGGCTCCGTGGAGGTCGAGGTGCCGAAATTGCCGCAACCGGTGGAGTTCTCGGTGCAGACGCCCGATGCGCGCGTCGTGGTGCACGGGACACATTTCACGGTCCAGGTCGATCCCAGCTCGCACACGGGGACCCTGACTCGCGTGGTCGTCGAGCGCGGCCTGGTCGAGGTGCTGGCCGGCGGCGTGCAGAGCTGGGTCAAGGCAGGAGAGCAATGGCCTGCTGCGCCCGAATCCGCTGCGGTGGAGCGCGCGCTGCCCCCGGTCGATACGGAGCCAGCGGAGCTTGCTCCGGCGCCCGCGAGCCCTTCGGTACGTCGCTCGGCGCAGAGCTCGCAGCGGCGATCCGCGACGGGACGGCGTGCCCTTGCCATCGAGAACCGGCTGCTCGCAGCCGCGCTGGCCAAGCACAAGGCAGGGGATCTCGCCGGTGCATTGCAGGATATCGATCGCGTGATCGAGCAGCATCCTGGTTCGCTGCTGATGCAAGAAATGCGGGTGGAGCGCTTTCGGCTGCTGCACCGGCTCGGACGCAGCTCTGAAGCCGCGCGCGAGGCGCGCAGCTATCTCGGCGACTACCGCGACGGCTACGCGCGCGAGGAAGCCCGCAGCCTCGCGCTGGAGCAGCCGTGAAAGCACGCCAGCGGTCGGCGGGGTCGCGGGCCCGGCAGGTAGGCTGCGCGCTGAGTGGCCTCGGGCTCGCCATTGGCGCTTGCGAGCCGCTCGATATTCCGCTCTACCCAGACCGCGCAGACGCCGGGATTCGTCTGATCGTCGACGCGGGGCAGTCAGCGCGTGAACCGGATGTGGCAGTCGTGGCTGATGCCGGCTCGCCCGAGGTGGACGCGGGCAGTCCGCCCGAGCCCTGTCTACCGGGCGCGACGGCGTGCGAGGCATGCATCGCGGCCTCCAGTTGTCCGGTGGGGCGCGTCTGCCACCCGCGCAGCGGGGAGTGCGTCGTACCTTGCTCCGTCGCGGTCCCCAGCTGCCCTGCCGCGAGCACGTGCAGCCCCCTGGGCGTTTGCGTCGCCTGCGTCGACGACGTCCAGTGTCGCGCCCCGTCCGCGCGGTTTTGCGACACGGACCGGGGCGTGTGCGTGGAATGCGTCGACGCCGACGACTGCACCGACGAACCGCTGGAGCGCCCGGTGTGTCTGACTTCGCAGCGCTGCGGCTGTGCCACAAATGCCGACTGCCCTGCAGGCTTCTGCGAGGTCCGGGAAGGGCACTGCGAGAGCGATTGAAGTGCTCACTCAGGCGTGCAAGCGGTGGCACCTAACGCGAGCGATTCAACACCAGATCCTCGATCGGCAGGCCCGACCGCTGCGCCGCCAGAAGCTGACGATGACGCCAGATCGTATAGAGCACGGGCAGCACCTCCAGTGTCAGGAAAGCGCTGGTGAGTAGGCCCCCGAGCATCGGCGCTGCCACCCGGCGCATGATCTCCGATCCCGCGCCGTCGCTCCAGAGCAACGGGAGCAGACCGGCGGCCATGGTGGTGATGGTCATGATCTTGGGGCGAAGCCTACGGATCGTGCCTTCCGTGTGAGCTTCCACGATGTCGGCGCGTGTCTTCAGCTGGCCGGCGCGGACGCGACGATAAAAGGCATCGTCGATGTACACGACCATGACCACACCGGTTTGCATGGCGAGCCCCACGACCGAGAGCATGCCCACCCAGACCGGCGCAGAGAGCGGGTAGTGCAGCAGGTGAAGTGTCCAGATGCTCCCCACCAGCGCGAACGGAACGGAGCTGAGTACGATGAGCGCGTGCACCCAGCTGCGGAACTGCAGAAACAGGAGCAGCAGGAGCGAGCCCAGCACGATCGGCACGATCCAGCGCAGCCGCCGCTCGCCCTGCTCGAGCAGGCTGTACTGGCCCGTCCACTCGATGCGTTCGCCGGGCATCAGCTGCAGGGCCCCCGCGCGAACTGCTTCGGCCAGCTGTGCCTGGCCCGCTGCGACGTAGCTGCCGACGTCACTGTCCGGGCTCAGATCGACATACAGATACGCGATGAGCTCGCCGCCTTCGGAGCGAATCAGGGAAGGCACGGCGATGTGATCCGTGCGACCGAGCAGAGCCAGCGGCGTCGGGCCCGCAGCGCCGCGTACCGTCAGCTCGCGCAATCGGTCGGCGTCACCCCGGCCGCTGACGTTGTCGGGTAAGACGCGTACCCGGGTCGGGCGGCCCTCGAGCTCCCTGTCGCCGACGAGTCCGCCTTGAAGAAACAGAGCCGCCGTGTGCTCCGCAAGCGCTGGTTCCGTCCCGAGCCGGCTCAGCGCGGCCGCATCGGGCGTGAAGCTGAGCCGCGCTTCCCCGCCGGAGGATTCGAAGAGCACGCTGCGCGTGCCAGCCAGGCGCCCGATCCGTTCCCTCAACGCGCTTCCGAGCGTTTCCAGGCGCGCGCCGTCCCCGGCGACGATGCGCAGGCCCACGGGGGTACGCACGCCCGTGGCCAGCATATCCAGGCGAGCGCGCGCCGGGGCCGTCCAGGAGCTCGCCCAGCCCGGCAGGCGAGTGGCAGTGTCGAGGCTCTCGATCAGCTCTCGCGTCGTGCGCGGCTCCTGCTCGGGCCAGAACACGGCGAGCCAGCGCCCCAGCGGCGGCGGCGCCCAGCTCGAGTACCAGCGCGTCCGCGGCAACCGGGGCCAGCGATCACGCGGAGCGAGGCGGATCGTGCTCTCTGCCATCGACCACGGCGCGGGATCGGTCGCTGTTTCGGCTCGCCCGACCTTGCCGAACACGCTCTGCACCTCCGAGAATCCGGCGATGATGCGGTTCTGCAGATCGAGCTGCCGCTGTGCGTCCTCGGGACGGATGCCGGGCAACGTCGTGGGCATGAAGAGCAGGTCGCCCTCGTCGACGCGCGGCAAGAACTCGCTGCCGAGCCCCCGCGCGATGGGCAAGCACGAGAGCAGCGCCAGCGCTGCCGTGGCGAGCGTCAGCCCGGGGTGCGCCAGTGCAAAGTGCACGACGGGGCGATAGGCCCGCATCAGCAGGCGCGTGAGCGGATGCTCGCATTCGGCGACCACTCGCCCTCGCATCAGCAGCGCACGCAACGCGGGCGACAGCGTCAGGCTGACCAGCAGCGCCGCCCCGATCACGAGCGTCTTGGTCAACGCCAGCGGCTGCAGCAGGCGACCTGTCTCACCCGTGAAAGCAAACACCGGCAAGAAGCTGAGCGCTGCGATCGCGAGCGAGGTGAAGATGGCCGTTGTGAGACCCCCATCGGACGCCCCTGCTGTCGCGCACGGCACAGCGGGCTGCGCCGAATCGGCCTCTAGCTGTCGGTGGCAGGCTTCGATGGCCACCACATCGGCGTCCACCGCCAGGCCGAGTGCGATGCCGATGCCGCCCAGGCTCATGAGCGTCGCGGGCACATCCAGCAGCCACATCCCCAGGAAGGTCAGCCCCAGCACCACCGGCAAGGTGATCAGCGGGACCAGCGCGCTCCTGAGATGGAGCAAGAACAGCAGGATCACCGCCACGACCACGGCGACTTCTTCTGCGAGCGCAGCCAGCAAGTTGCGCTGCACGTGGCTCACCAGATCGAGGCGATTGTAGACGGTCGTGAGTTGAACGTGATCGGCGAGGGGCGCGAGCTTTTGCTCGAGGGTGGTGCGAACCCGGTCGATCAGCGGAGCCAGCTCTGCGTCGCGTCGCGCGATCACGATGCCGCACACGACCGCCGGATTGCCGGCGAGATTGGCCAGTCCCGTCGGCAAGTCGGCCGCTAGGCGCACGCGCGCGAGCTCGCCGAGCGGACGCGAGGTCCCGTCAGGGCTCGCAAGCGGTAGCTGCGCCAGCGATTCGGGGGAGAGCTGCGGGCCTTGCGCTCGCAGCGCCTGATCCATCGCCGGCAGCGCATCGCTGAAGGCCAGGCCGCGTGCTTCGAGCGCGCTCCGTTGCAGCTCGACCCGCAGCTCCTGGACGGCGCCCCCGACGCTGGCCGCCTCGGCGACGCCCGGGATGCTCTGAAGTGCCGGTCGCAACACGTCGTCTTGAAGGCGCTTCAGCGTGAGGAGCGATTGCGTGCGTGACGGGTCGGAGAGCGCGTACTGAAAGACCCAGCCGGTGCTGGCGGCTGCAGGGCCCACCTGGAGGCGCACTCCCGGCGGCAGTTGCTCGCGCACGCGCGAGAGTTGATCGAGCACCACCTGGCGTTCCCGGTCCAGATTGGAGCCGTCCACGAAGCTCACGTCGACGTAGGCCATTCCTGCCATCGACGACCCGCGCACCGCGGTGGTGCCAGGTAGTGGCCGCAGGGTGCCGGTGAGCAGGCTCGTCACGTGTGCGGCGACATCCGGAGCCGAGCGCCCCATCCAGTCCGCGACGATCGCGATCTTCGGATCCGAGAGCTCGGGGATCACATCTCGAGAGAGCGCTCGCCGCCGCCACTCGCCCGCCAGCGCCAGGCACAGCAGTAGGGCGACCACGGGGCACGCGTGGCGCGCGCTGAAGCGCGCGATACGATGGATCAAGGCCTGTTCCCGAGCCCCGCGCGGAAGCGGCGCTCGGCGTCCAGCAAGAAGGCGTTGCGCACCGCCACGGGCTCGTGTCCGACCAAGCCGCTGGCCACCGTGACCATGTCATACTGCGTCTTGCCGATGCGCAGGGGGCGCTTTTCGAAGCCAGCGGAGTCTCCCTCGCGCACCAGCACATACGGTCCATCGTCGAGCGCGAGCAGCGCATCTTCCGGCACTACCAGCGAAGACCGCCGGCCTGCGGGGAGCAGTACGCGCCCCACGCTGCGGGCTGTCGGGGCGCTCATGCGATCTTTCAAGTCGAACGCCACTCGGGAGGTCGCATCGTCCCACGACGCCGGCGGCTCGGACGTGCGGGACAGCGCGAGGCGCCGTTCTCCGGCAGCGAAGAGCGCGAACTGCTCTGCTTCGGCGAGCGCCGGCAGCTCGTCGTTGTAGAACACAGCTTGAACCTGGCCGCTCTCGTCCATCCAGGCAGGGGCGTCGATGGCCTGCGAGAACACGTGTTGCACGGCGGGTTTCACGGAACCGCGGCTAGCTGTGCGGTCCTCCGGGGTGGCGACGCCAGCGGGGGCTGACGCGGAGGGCTGCGACGCTTCCAGCGCCATGCCGCATACCGGACAGTCGCCGGCGTGCTCCGACCTCACCTCCAGGTGCATCGGGCACGAATAGGTGAGCCCCTCCGAGGGCGCCGCGCCGCCTCTTGCAAAGGCCAGGGCAACAGCGCCCAGCGCCAGCGAGAGCAGCGCCAGACGCACCGCCAAGATCCATCGTGACAGAGCTCGAACTCCTTCTTCGGCCCCGCTTCAGGCAGCGCCGGGCACACACGAACTTTCCCGTTGCTCAGGGCCTGACCAGATAGGGCCGCATCATCTCGTTATCTTCGTGATCGAGGATGTGACAGTGCCAGGCGTAGCCCGGGCCCGTCGTCGGATCGAAGGAGAACTTGTTCTGCCCCGCGCGGACGCCGCCGGCCGCGACCGCCTGCGGCGCCCAGCGCACGGCGATGCGCGCCACCTCGAAGGGGTTCATGCGCAAGGTATCCTTCCAGCCCTGTTCGTTGGCTGCAGGCGCGGCCGCGGGCGCGTCGAAGAAGGAGCTGAATGGGAGATTGCCTCCGAGAGCGCCGTCCGCATTCGGCGTCGTGTAGCTCAGTGGGGGACCGAAGCCGGGAATGTACTCGCCCGGCGCGTAGGTCACTCCGCTGAAAGTTCCGCCCGGGAACTGAGCGTCCCAGGCTGCCCGGTACCCATCACGATCGAAGTGGCGACGGCTGATGGGCTGGAACTGCACCAGGTGCAGGTGGATCGGGTGCGCGTCCTCGGTGAGATTGGCGATCTCCCAGATTTCCGTGGAGCCGACGCGAGGATTCTCGGTGGCGTTGACCACACCGTTCGAGCGCGAGCCGGGAATTGGCGTGGCAGTATCGGCGCGCAGGCCATCCCAGTGCGAGTTGTTGAGCAGCACCATCTCCGGACCACCGTCGCCCTCCACCTCGACCAGCACCAGCTGTCGCTGCGCGTCCGCGGGCCGCGCGGCAGTGGGCCTGATATCGACAATTGGCGACTGGCGCAGGGGCACGCTACTGGGCGCCGGAAGCGCCGGATTGAAGCTGCGATCGGTCCCCGCGAGCGGCTGGTTCACGCGGAACTGCATGACCTGCCCGCTCGTGTTCGGGTCCACGGGATCCCCGTCGGGAAAGGGACCATTGGCGCCGTTGACCAGCGTCAGGTTCCTGCCCGACAGTCCGCTGAAATCGATGATGATGTCGGCGCGCTCGCCCGGCGCCAGCAGCAGCTTCGGCCCTGCCGCATTGTTCGGATCATCGAGCTTCACGGGCGCATTGAGCAGGCCTCCGTCGGTACCGATCTGCCAGATTGCCGGACCGGGTGCGGAGGTCGTGCTGTCCTGCAGTTGCAGCTCGAAGAAGCGAGCATTTGCGCCGTTCACGAAGCGAAATCGATAGCGCCGCGGCTCGACATTGAAGAAGGGCCAGGACTTTCCGTTCACGACGATCACGTCGCCGAAGAATTCCGGGTTCCAGAAGGGATGCAGGTCCGGGTTTGGCGGGTCGCCGTTCAAGCCGGAAGGCGAGCCGTCGGGGAACAATAGCTGGCCCTGGGTGTCGAACTGCCGGTCTGCGAGGAAGAGCTCGACCTCGTACTGCGCCGCTGGCAGCCCGATTGGATTGTTCGTCGCCCCCGTATCGCGCCCGTCGCGCAGCAGGTACATGCCGGCCAAGCCCGAGTACACGTTCAGACGTGTGGCGCCGAGCGCGTGATCATGGAACCACAGCGTCGCGGACTGCTGCGTGTTCACGTACGAATAGACGTTGCTCACGAAGCTGGGCCCACGGGGTCCACTGCCAGGAGTGAACCACGCATCGGGCTGGCCGTCGAAGGCCGAGAGCACCTCCGCGCCATGCAGATGCGGCACGGTCGGGACGGGCCCGGAATAGGGCCGGACGCAGGCATTGGCGTACGGCGGACCGTCGCTGCAGTGCGCGGATGCATCCAGGTTCAGCGGATCTGCCCAATGCAACGTCTGATCCACCGTGAGGAAGCGCTGGAGCAGGGCGGGGGAGCCGTCTTGCCGGCGCAGGCTGTTGGTGTACGTCACCTTCGTCGTGGTCCCGCTCTTGGCCTCGATGGTGAACGCGGGCCAGTTCGGGACCTTGTTGTTCATCCTGTAACCCCAGAGCAGCGTGCCCGCGTTGAATGGCGCGGACAGCCCGGCGTAGAACGAGGCAGGTAGAATCTTCTGCTGGAACTCGCGCATGTCGGCCGTGACCGCGTGGGTGCCGTCGACACGCTGGCCCGAGAAGGCCGGAAGCGCCTCGACGAACTTCGGCAGCGTGGCCCCGTCCAGCGCCGTCTGCCCCGCTGGCCGCGAGGCGAAGTCGACGGTCGCCGTCGCATTTTGCGTGATCGTTTCCTGCGCCTGAGGCGCGGAGTCGGTCTCCGCGCGCGAGCCACAGGCGCTCGAACCCAATGCCCAGGCTCCCAGAAACAGGGCCGTGCCCTGCAGCCGGCTGCGCCCGAGGCGTGCCCGTGGCGCTAGCGCTGCGCGTACATTTCGCGGCTGGATCAGCATCGAACTCCTGCTTCCGTCGATGTCGAGCGCTGCGCGACCACCATGGTCTCGCGATTGCCAATGGAGACGAGCAAACGCGGGCGACGCCGGGGCGACATCAAGGGCGCAAGAAGTCTTCGCTGAAACACGCGTTAACCGCAAGGCTCCTGCGCGTTTAGATTTTAGCGACGCTATGTTGCATCAGTGAAGTGCTCGGCATTGCGCTGCGTCACTGATCAATCACGTCAAACTTTTCTGATTCCGGGCTTCGGAGGCGAACTCAGCTGAACGTCGTCTTAAGTAAGAGTAGCAGTGGCCGCGGCGAGCTACAGCACGCTCACGGTCATTGCGAGGGGTGCCTTTTGCACGATGCAGCTCGTCGGGCTGCACACGCTGAGGTTCAGCACTCCGCCGACGGAGAACTGACCGGCGTGGCTCGCGACGAAGGGGAGCAGGAAGACCGCGGTCTTCTCCTCGAACTGACCATCAACGCGCTCCAGCACGGGTTTGGGGTAGGATACGCCGTCGACGGGCGGCGATGCTCTGAAGCGATAGGGGTACTGGTCGTTGATGTGGAAGCCCCCCTTGGCAGTCAGCGACACCCGGACACTGCCCGTAGCACCTGCTCGGGATGGGCTGCCCGTGCTGATCTCGACGAGATAGCTCTCCGCTTCGATCTTCGTGGACGTCGCCTGCATTCGCTGGGCGGGCTCCGCGCTCGACGCGTAGGTGCTGGCTGCCGGCAACACCGAGGTGGCCAGCAGTACGGTAAACAGGGCGGGGAGCGCGAGGTGTTGGAGTAGGACCGGGCTGTTACGCATGGAGGCTTCCTTCTTCGGGTGGAGCAGATGCGACTCCCACGATTCAATCTACGGAGCGCAGCGTGCTCAAAAACTGCTCGGGTGGAATGAACTCGGTGATCCGGGCGCGTTCCTGACCGTTGGCGCCCAACAGAATGACCGTGGGCAAGCCGACCACTCCATACTTGTCCTTGACCTGGTCAATGGTCGGGTCGTCGTCGGAGGTGGCGTCCACCTGGACGGCGATGAAGCGAGAAGCCTCCTGCATGACGGTCGGGTCCGCGAACGTGTGCCGGGCCAGCTCCTTGCACGCCCCGCACCACTCCGCGGTGAAGTCGAGGAGTAGCGGCTTGGCTTCGCTCGCCGCGCGCTGTGTTGCAGTCGCCTCCGAATGCTCCCAGCGCAGCTGGGCTCGCGGCGCCTCGAGCCAGGCCACGAGCATGAGCGCGCCGCAGATTGCGCTCGATACGCCGGCCGCCTTACGCAGTCGGGTGATGCGCTCGGCATCGAAGGAGAGGTGAATGGCGCCGAGCAGGATGCTGGCGACGAGTAAAGCAACCGCCAAGACCGGCCTCGAGCCGCCCCAATGCGCGAAGCTGGCCAGCGGAGGGATCGCATTTTCGAGAAAGTAGAGCGCGAGAACACAGAGCACGATGCCGAAGAAGGACTTCGTCCAGAGCATCCAGCGCCCCGCTCTCGGCAGCTTTACTGCGAACGTGCCCACCAACCAGAACGGGATGCCGAGACCGACGGAAAAGGCAAACAGCACGACCGAGCCGAGCGCCGCGCTGCGCGTCTTGCCGATCCAGAGCAAGATGCCTGTGAGCACCGGCCCCGTGCAGGGAGCCGCGACAAGCCCGCTCACCAGACCGATCAGGAATGCTCCACCATAACCGGCGCCGCCGACCCGAGCCAAGCGATTGGTGACGCCGCTGGGCAGCATGAACTCGAACGCGCCGAACATCGACGCCGCCAGACCCAGGAACACGAGCGCGATGAAGGTCGTCACCCAGGGATTAGAGAGGGCCGAGCCGAAGAGACTGCCGGTGAGTCCGGCGATCAAGCCGAGTGGCGTGAACATCGCAGCGATGCCGAGCACGAAGGCCGTGGATAGTGCCATCGCTTGTCGGCGCGAGCTCTGACCGCGAGCACCGAACACGCTGACCGTGATGGCGACCATCGGATAGACGCAGGGGGTCAAGCAGACCAGGAGACCTCCCAGGAAAGCGGTCAGGGCAGCGTAGAGCGGGCCGCGGGCGAGGCCCTGTTGGAATAGATCGGGCCCGGCCGCGAGCGATTGGCTCGGCGGCAGAAGTACGAGCAGGACCAGGCTCAGCAAGAGCGCGCGCGGGCGGCGACAGGGGGAATTGGATCGAATCATGGCCATTGCCTCATTGGCTGTTGGGGCGTGGAGCATTGACGACGTCCGCGCAGGGGTCGGGATCGAACTTCCCGGTCAACCAGAGCACGATGCAGCGGTCCAGGCTGTCGCCTGTCCGTGCTCGCTGGCCGCCCTTGTGATGTTCGATCCCGCGGGTCTTGCGCACCAAGGAGAGTTGATTGGGATCCGCCTGCAGGATGGCGACCTCGGACAGTGTCTCGGGCTCGAGGCTGACGAGCGACACGTACGAGGAGAGGTACTCGAGGTCGGTCGTTGGATCGCCGGCAGGCGTGTCGGGGGCCGACAGCCTGAGCCCGCCATAGCCGTAGACGCGCAGATTGCGACCGACTTGTCCGTGGCAATCGAGCGTGCCGCAGCTCACCTCCAGCGCGTCGCTCACCGCCGGAAAGTCGGCTGCCGCGGGGGCCGCCAGCACGGTCTGGTGCTCGTGGGTCTGGGTTTCCAGGTCGGAGCCACAACCCATGATCAGGAGCAGCAGGCTTCTGCAGCCCCGTACCGATGATCGAATGCTCAGCGACATCGGCTGACAGGCACTTCCTCGACCTCGGGGTCGTCGATCAAGAAGACGTGACCCGCCGACGCCGGGCCTATGGGATCGCCGTGGCAGCCGGCGCAGGAACCGTCGCGGTACACTGGGGTATCCATCTCACGGAAGACTCCCTCGCGCTGCATGTTGACCCAGATGGGACCCTGCAACGAGTACTCCCGCGGCCGCACGAAGAAGTTCCCCGCGCAGTTCGTGACGCTGGAGAACGTTCCTCCCAGCGGATCGATCAGATTCACGGTCACGTCCTCGATGGGCTTCAGCGACGCAGCGTCGATGTAGACGGTGCCTGCGACGGAGAACGGTGGAGCATTGCCGGCTTCGTCATGACAGAGCAGACAAGGCTGCCCGGAACGATGCAATGGGCCTTCTCTCACGCCGGGAGTCTCTGGGCCGAGCGCCTCGATGGCTTGCTCTCGAGCCGGATCGATGCAGCTCGATAGAGCGGCCATGAGTAGCGCGTTCGGCAGCAAGCGCAGCAACGTGGTCGATGGTCTCGAAGGTGTGCTAGCTAACAGTCTTGCAGCAGCCTTTGGCACGAGCGCCTCGCGCCCTTGCCGGAGATGAGAAGGAGAGGACTGCACATGAGAACCAATGTTTTGACTGGGCTCGGCTCGCGCAAGCTCGTTTTCAGCCTGCGCGCGCTGTTGTCGGCGGGGGTCTTGACCCTGCTTTCCGCCTGCGGTGGTGCGGCTCGACCCGCAGCCAATTCGCCGACTGATGGTATTTCTGTCGTGGGTCAGCCGGCGCCGGAGAGCGAATTCGCGGTGCTCCGAGGCACCGGCACGATCAGCCTGAGTTCGCTCCGAGGCAAGGTCGTGCTCCTGGACTTCTGGGCGTCGTGGTGTGCGCCGTGCCAGGAGGAGTTGCCGTTGCTGGACGACATGGCCGTGCGCCTGAAGGACGAGGGCATCGAGGTGGTCGGACTCTCCATCGACGAGAGCCAGGCAGACGCGGAGCAATTCCTCACACGCAAGAGCGCCTGGTCGCTGATCTTGGGGCATGACCCGGAGCAGAAAATGGCGGACCACTTCAAGCCGCCCAAGATGCCGACCTCCTACGTCATCGATCGCCAGGGTGTAGTCCGGCAAGTCAACGCGGGCTTCGAGCGCGCAGACATGAAGAAGATCGAGGCGCAACTGCTCAAGCTCGCTGCAGCGAACTAGCAGGGCGCGGTCTGGCTGGCTAGCGGGTGACTCGGCTCTCCGCCGCCAGCCGGGCTCGGCGCCATTCCAAAACGGGCAGCGCATGGCTCAGAACGTCGCCTCGACGGCGAGGGTGGAGTAGCCCATGAAGCGCTCGCTGATGTAGAGCGCATCGCCGAAGCTCGTGCGCCCGGCATCGAATTCGAACACGAGGTCCCAGTGGTTGCCCGGCGGCTCCGCGAGCTTCAGGCGGACACCACCACCCAGGGTGATCGTTTGCAGCGGTCCTAGCTCGCGATTGCCAGTGCGAAATACCGGCACCCCCAGGATGCCATCAGGCCCGGGAGCGGCCTCGTAGGCGCGACGCCAGAAGCGTGCCGCGCCCTGGATGTGATGGCGCAAGTGCGGCCATAACTCCAGTCTGCGCCGCACGTCGAGGATGTAGCGAAGCTCGCTGGTGGCCGCCAGGACGCCCCAATCGTCCGCATAGAGCCGCTCGTCCAGGCGCAGCGTCGCGGCGTCGCCGCGGTGGGCGAGATGAGCGCTGATGGCGTGGCGGTCCCGGGCGTCGGGTACCTGCTCATTGGGACGCAAGCTCAGACGGAGTCGATTGACCTCGTCGATCGAGGTGCCGGCAGGGATGGAAGCGGCCTGTCCGGGAGCGAAGAGCGGTACATAGCGGTATGGCTTGGCGAGATAGCCCCGCTCGAAGCTGCCGTCCCACTGGATGCTGCCGATTGTGGACCGGCTCAGCACTACAGTCAGGCCCGCCTGCAGATTGTTCACGTGCTTGGAGTGCCAATACTCGTGGGGGAGGTCGGTTCGCCCGACCGAATCTTGTTCGCGCGAAAACGCGAGGTAAGGAGTCAGATTCTTGTCGAATAGGTCCAGGCTCAGTGTGGCGCCGCCAGTGATGGACAGATAGTCGGGCTCACGAGAAACCACCGCCGACGCGCCCACCGTGACCGGATCGAAGGCCGCGCTCGCCGACACGCCGCCGGCATGGCGTACCTCGGTCCAGTGCGGGGATGCGGTGGACACGATGTCCACGGAGGCAGCGCTCACCACGTCGACCAGGTAGTGCCCGTTCAGCGACCAACCGCTGACGTCATCCGTGAGCCCGGCAGAGATGTTCGGGCTGAGCACGCTCACATGATCGGTGTCCAAGTAACCCGAGGTCTCGAGCGAGACATGGGCCGCGGGGCCCCCTCGGGAGCGCGGACTCGAATCGACGGGCGTCGTCGCGTCCGTCCTTCTCGGTTCCGCCACGGCCTCAGCGCCCGCCTCCGTCGGGACGAGCGTTGGCTGTTCTGGCCCCCCTGACGGTTCGTGGTCCGCGCGGGCAGGGCTCGAGGTGGCGGGCACGCTCTCCGCGCGGGCTTCTTCTTCTGCCAGCGGTGCCTCCTCTCGTTTCAGGTCCGGGGCGGTCACGGGCGTCACGTTGTCCCTCGCGTTGTCCGTCGCGAGGGCCTCCACAGCGCGCGGCTGGGAGCTTTTTTTGGCTCTTGCCCGGGAGCCCCTCCGCGTTCTCGCTGCCGAGCGTTTTCGGGTTTGGGTCGTACCCTTCTTGGCTTTGGGGACCGATCGTTTCCGAGCCTTTGCGGTGGAGCCCGTGCTGCTGTCTGCCATCGGAGCCTGACTCGCCGGAGCCGCCGCAGCGGACCCGACGATCTGCGTGCCCAACACGAGGAGCAGGGCAATCACGCAGCGCAGAACAACGACCTGGCATGACGAATCAGTTGCAGCCGCATCCGCCTTTGGCACCCGAATCACCACCAACGGCACCTTCATGAATGGCGTACACATGTGCGGGGCCGGCCCGCGACAGATCACCGAGCAACATCGTGGGATGCGCGAGTTTTCCGCGCTCGTAAGGTTTGAGGCCGGCGCAGCCGGCAGGGCCAACGATCAGCAACAACACCACGCCGCGTGGCAGGAGCTGCCGGAGCGTCATGGCGTGAACGTGAGGACGATGCCGTTGAAGTTGGTGGCGCTGGCTTGCGCCGTGCCCGCCGTGGGGCCCTTCGTGAAGGTCTCGAAGTGATTGGGTCCCGAGTTGTTGGAGTCGGTCACCTCGAAGTAGACCCGATACGTGCCGTCGGGCACGACCTGACTGTTGTAGTCTTCGCAGTTCCAGGTCACGTTGTGCGTACGGTGCGCTGTCAGCGTAGCGGATGAGACCGCGTCCACCTTGTTGCCGGCGACACCCGCCGCCCTGGTGGCGGCATTCCAGGCGGTGACATGCGACAGGCGCCGGTTGCCCCAGACGTCGAGCGACTTGATGAAGATTCCTGCGTCGTCCGAGATCCAGATCGCGCCGACGTTCCGCGGTTGGTACCTACCTCCGGGCGCCGTGGTGGTCACCGACACGCTGAGCGAGCAGGAGCCATCGCTGCCGCTGGAACCGCCGGTTGTCATTGCACCGCTCCCGCCTGTCGAGCTCCCGCCTGTCGAAGTCGCACCGGTGGCGCTTCCGCCGCCCACTGAATTGCCGCCACCGGTGGCACCGGCTGAGCCACCGCGGGGTGCGATGTCGGCGCTCCCGCCCTCGTCGGTTTGTTCATCGCCGAGCAATGGAGGCTTCGTACCGGTACCTGCGTCCGGCCCGGTCGAGCCAATGCCGAAGCTCACTGGTCCCAGGTTGGGCCAAAATTGCGCTTCCGGATCGTAGGAGGAGCCGCATCCGAACCAAGCACACCCGCTGCTCAGCAGCACAGCCAACCGGCACCGAAGCTTTTGAATCCGTCGCGCTGGCATGGATCAGCGTACTTGGTGCCCGGTAGCCCAGAAAGGCAGGCAGTCTTTCTGCATCCAGTGTGCGAATTGTTCCGCTGCGCGCGCCGTGTTGGCGCGCAGGAAATGTAGGTGTGCTGAGCTGGCCGCAAATTTTGACCCGAAAGGTTGCGCGGCGCGCCGTTTTGGAAAAGCTCTGCTTCGTCAGCGCGGGTGCGCTGCCGGCGCTGGGAGCAGCGTCTAGCCACTGTCGGCGGAACTTCAAAGGCATGCGAAAACGGACAGCACTTCTCTCCCAGCGGCGCCTCGGGTGGCACTGCGTCGCGCTCGACGTCTTGCTGCTGTTGCTCGGCGCCTGCAGCCGTCGGGTGGCTGAAAAGGTCCCTGACCTGAGTGACGAGGCGCGCAGGAACCCGGCGACCGCCGCGCCGGCGGCAACGCCGCCCGCCGAGAAATCCCGGCCCGAGCTTGCCACCGCCGAAGCCGCCGCTGCGGCTGGCGGTCGAGGCCCCGACAAGGTCGATCTTCACGATGAAGCGATGGGCACGAACGTCCATTTCATCGCGTACACCAATGAGCAGGTCGACGTTGCGCACGTCCGCGCTGCGATGGCGCGCGCGCTGGACGAGATTCGGCGCCTGGCGGGTATTCTCAGCGAGTGGCGCAGCGACAGTGAGGTCGGCAAAATCAACCTCAGCCCCGCTCAGTGGGTGAAGGTAGGGCCAGAGACGTTCGCCGTGATCCATGGTGCACTCGACGCTGGCAGAGCCTCTCAGGGTGCCTTCGACATCACATTTCAAGTGATGAGCGACGTCTGGAAGTTTGGCAGCGCCGCCGAAGCGGAGCCAAAGGTACCGTCGAAGGCGGAGATCGAACGGCGCCGTCGCTTCGTGAACTATCGCAACGTCGAGCTCGACGAACCGGAGCGCGCCGTGCGTATTCCCGCGGGCTACAAGATCGGACTCGGCGGGATCGCCAAAGGGTACATCGTCGATCGCGCCGCCGACGTGTTGAAGAAGGCGGGCATCCAGAGTTTTCTGGTGCAGGCGGGGGGGGACCTGTATGGATCCGGCAGAAAGCCCGACGGTTCCCCATGGGTGAGCGGCATTCAAGACCCGCGGGCTGCCCAGGGTGAGTTCTTCGCTACCATCGAGCTCACGAACCACGCCTTCTCGACGGCGGGTGACTACGCTCGCGCGTACGTGATCGGCAACCACCGCTACCATCACATCATCGACCCGCGTACGGGCTATCCCGCAACGGCGTCGCGCAGCGTGACGGTGTGGGCCGACGACGCGACCACGGCCGATGCCATCGACGACGCGGTCTTCATCTTGGGGCCCCAGCGAGGGCTGGAGCTAGTTGAAGCCACCCCTGGCGTCGGGGTGGTGATCGTGGACGCGAGCAACAAGGTGTGGGTGAGTCCGCGGCTGGCCGGCAAGGTGCAGGTGACGCGCCAGCCCACGGACGGCATCTGAAGCTGCGACCGGGGCCGACACGCGCCCACGCGCGAAGCCGCTCGGCCCTCAGCCTTCAGTCATCATCGTCTGGTCCGTCGTCGTCCTCGTCATCCTCGTCGTCGTCGTCGTCCTCCTCGGAAGGTGCGCTGGGCGAGTTCGAGGGCTGGGCCGCCGCGCTCGGCGGAGGGGGTGGCGCAGAGTTGCCCACTCCAGCGTCGGGAGAGACCAGAACGGGATCCTTTTGCGCCTCGCCTGTCTCCGCCGGCGTGGGGCTGACGGGCGAGTCGGCGCCACCCGCGCCGAAGATCTGCTGGCCATTGGCCGCGCGCAGCACGGGCGCGGCAGAGTGGCTGGTACCTGCTGGCTCGGCCGTTCCCGAGCCGCCTGCGGACGAGCAACTCACGACCACCATACCCGAAGCGATGGTGAAGAAACTGCGGCACAACCGCACTGCGCTTCTGCATGCATGAAACATCACGTCTTCTCCTCTCAGTCTGCCGCGGGCTGCAGACTCCGGTCTTTCGCTGCTCGACCCCATGTCGAGCCCGTGGGACTCAGTACCCGCTAGAAGAAAAGGCAGGCACGTTCAGCGCCGATGCAGGTCTGCTCCAGCCAGCGATTCGTTGTGAGTCCAATATCTGTCAGCGAGCGGACGAATTTTTGCCTGGTTCCAGTCCGGTCAGGGAACTCATTGGGCATGAATAAACTCATCGTCCTCGGCATCCTTGCACTCTCGGCCTGCGGAGGCAGCAACGACGCAGAGGAAGAAGAATTGCCGCCGGTCGTGAACTGCAGTGCGGTCCAGCCGATTCCAACGTTTGCGCAGGTGCAGGTGTTTCAGTCCGTTTGTACCAATTGCCACAGCTCCACCAAGACGGGCACTGCACGCAACGGGGCGCCCCCCGAAATTAACCTGGATCAGTATGCGAGCGCGTATGCGCATGCCGAGCAAACTGCCATCGAGGTCAACGCGGGCGCCATGCCACCGGCCTTCGCTAACATCACTCTGACGGAAGTGCAGAAGACAACCCTGTTTAATTGGGCGATGTGCGGAGCGCCTCAGTAAGCCATTTGCGTGGCGTGGCGCGCCCTTCGCCCGACATGCTGGCGAAACTGAAGTTCGGTCCGCCTTCGGTTCGTTCGCCGTTCGGCTCGAAGGTGGCCGCCCGCTCGAGCAAGGAGCTACACGGCGCGGAGGGGAGCCCGCGAGCGCCGCCAGGCACGACCGCTTCCTGGCCAGTTCTACTATCCCGCCGGCTTGCGGAGTGAGATCGTCTCGAAACGATGTCCGCAAAGCGTGCGCCAGCTGTCGCCTCGGAAGGCGCATTCTCGGCCAGTCAACCGAGCGAGAACCGATT
>Ga0207678_10002098_pt1 | contig 18049 bp, 16 predicted proteins | sample KBSC63metaG_FD_184319 | JGI IMG/M metagenome (GOLD analysis project Ga0207678, IMG submission 184319) | Corn rhizosphere microbial communities from Kellogg Biological Station, Michigan, USA - KBS C6-3 metaG (SPAdes) (version 2) | ecosystem: Host-associated > Plants > Roots > Rhizosphere > Soil ...
TTCCCGCAGCCGCTCGCCATCACCGCGCTAGGCAACAGCGGGTCGACGGGTCCGGGGGGCATCACCGGCGAGGTTGTCGGGTTCGACACTCTGTCCGAGTTGCAAGCCGCGCCGGAATCGGCGGTGCGCGGGAAGATCGTGTTCGTCAGCCACGCCATGCCGCGCACCCAGGACGGTTCGGGCTACGGCTTCTTCGGCGGTCCGCGCCGCCAGGGGCCGAGCATTGCCAGCACCAAGGGAGCGCTGGCGATCGTCATCCGCTCGATCGGGACCGACTATCACCGCAACCCGCATGCCGGCGTCCAGACGTTCGCGCCGGGCGTTAAGCCGATCCCGGCGGGCGCGCTCAGCATTCCCGACGCCGAGCAGCTCCAGCGGGTCCTCAAGCGCGGCCGTCCAGTGTCGATGCACCTGACGCTCGTCTCACAGAGCGCGCCGGCGCCGTCCGGCAATGTCATCGCCGAGGTTCCGGGCCGCGATCCCAGCCTGCCGCCCGTGCTCGTCGGCGGTCACCTCGACAGCTGGGATCTCGGCACCGGTGCGATCGACGACGCCGCTGGCCTCGCCATTGCGACCGCCGCCGCCAAGCGGATCATGGATGCCGGACGGCCGCTGCGGACGATCCGCATCGTCTGGTTCGGCTCGGAGGAACTGGGGCTGTTCGGCGGCCTCGACTATCAAAAGCGGCACGGCGCCGAGCCCCATTATGCTGCTGCCGAGAGCGACTTCGGCGCGGGCCGGATCTGGAAGGTCAACAGCAAGCTCGGCAAGGCGCGCGAAGCCGAGGGGCGCATGCTCCAGGCGGCGCTGGCGCCGCTCGGGATTGTCCCGGGATCGCTCGACGATGCCGACGGATCCGACATCGAGCCGTTGCTCAATGCCGGCGTGCCCGGTGTCGGGCTCAGCCAGGACGGCACCTATTATTTCGATGTCCACCACACGCCCGACGACACGCTCGACAAGATCGATCCCGAAGCGCTGCGCCAGAATGTCGCCGCGTGGACGGCGATGCTCGGCGTGCTCGCCGGCCCGGTCGAACCGGAGCCGAAACCGGCCAAGCGGCGTTGAGCTTTCCTGGATAACGGAGGAAAGACCATGCGCATTGCACTCGCCATCCCAATGCTGCTGTTGCTTGGCGCCTGCAACGTCAGCAAGGAAGGGAATGCGGTGACGGTTCAGTATGACCAGAACACCGCTCAGAACACGGCGGCCGACATCGGCAACGCCGCGCAGAACATCGCCGGCGACATCGGCAACGACGTCCAGAAGACCGGAGACAAGATCCAGAACAGGATCGGCAACAGCGACGCGACGGTGAAGGTCGACAAGGACGTCCATACCAACACGGCCGAGAACAAGAGCGATTAGCCCAACTCCGCCTCCGCGGAGACTTGATCAGGCGATCCGCCGCTCCGGCCAGGCGTCGTCCGCTACGGCCAGGCCGCCTGCATTGCGTTCAGAGAAAAAAACGCCATGAGCGGAAGCGCTGCGAAAAGCGCGGCCTTGGCGAGCCACAGGCGCCCACGGTCCAGGCGACCGCGCGCGAAAGCGATGAATCCGCTCAGCGCCAGGGCGCAAACTATCAGGCCATACACGATCGCCAGGCCGATCATCACTTCTGCGAAGCTGACCGCCACTCCATTGTGTTGAAGGGCGGCACTCAAGGCCCAGCTTGGGGCCGCGACGAAGAACGCCACGCCGAAACCGAAGAAGACACCCATCAATGCCCCGGTTCCTTCCGGAATCGAGAGCAGAATGAGTGTTCCGATCGCCACGATCGACCAGTTGAAGGTGCGCGAATTCACGCGATCATGATGATGTCAAAATCTTAAAGGGGCGTTCGCGCAGGCGCTCAGCGAATTTCGTTTACGCGGCGGCCAATCCCCTCCGGCGAACGTTTGTCTTGCGGTCGATGGTCGGGGAGACAGGATTCGAACCTGCGACCCTCTGCTCCCAAAGCAGATGCGCTACCAGACTGCGCTACTCCCCGACGCTGCGCGCCATAGACCGAGCTCAGAGCCGTCGTCACGGAGTAAATCCGTGACGTCGATCCTGTCCGGCTTTGCTGGCAGGTCGGCCGCCGCTCGCCATCTCTTCGCACTGGCTCTCGATTGCATGCGCAATCCCTCTCCGATGCTCGGTGGCTCGCGTGGTGGGCCCGGCAGGATTCGAACCTGCAACCTAGCCGTTATGAGCGGCCGGCTCTACCGTTGAGCTACAGGCCCTCCCCGGCCTCTCCCGGATAGACGAAAGCGCGCCGCGCCGCCAAGCGAGCAATGCTCAGCCGCGGCGGAACACCAGCGCGATCGCGTCGCGGCTCGACACCAGGTCGCCGCCCGCGATCCGCGCCAGGCTGCGAGCGAGCGACAGGGCAAAGCCGGCCGCGTTAAGCTGGGTCGAATCGAACAGCTGCGCATCGGGTACTGCGCGCAGTGCAGCCGGGCGAGTAATCGCGAGCCGCGCGCCATCCGGAGCGGGTTCGGCCGTGATCTGCAGCCGCTCTCCCTCTTGGGCGTGCTCGGCAATTGCGTTGAAGAGGCGAAACAGCAAGCGATCGGCGAGCTCGGGCTGGATCGCGGCCGCGACCTCGAAACGCGGCCGAACCACGCTGAGGTTGATCCCGTGTTTTGCCGCAACATTCCTGAGCTCGCTGGTCTCGCGCTCGATCATTGCAGCGAGGTCGACCCGTTCCCGTCCGCCGATCGAGTGCAGCTTCGCCGCGAAATCGAGGTCGTCGATCGCCGTCAGCAGCAGCCGTGCCTGTCGGACGATTTCGCGGGCGCGGTCGCGATAACCGCTGTCCGCCGGACCGAGATACTGGCCTTCGATGATTTCGGCGAAACCGATGATGGCGTTGAGCGGCGTCTTGATCTCGTGGACCAGCTCGCGGAGCGAGTCCGGGTCGGCAAGAACGTCGGGGATCGCTTCGGCGAGCACTTGCGGCTCTTGCGCGGTGTCGCGTAGCGCGACTCCGCGATAGCCGGCGAAGCGGCCGTCGCTCGGATCGAAGGCCGGCACCCCGCTGATCTTCCAATCGCCCGAGACCGGACTGGCGCCGGCAACCGTCATCGAGCCGTCGCGGAACGGCGCGCGGACGCCGAACGCGCGCACCACGTCCGGATCGACCCGGTCGCCGTCGCTCTCGACCGCTCGTGCGATCGACCGGCCGATCAGAGCACCGCGCGGCGCGCCCTCGACCCAGGCAATTTCTCCGCTCGGCCCGCACTCCCATCGGAACAAGGCCGCGGCTTCGACCGGCGGCGCAGCCGGCTCGGCGGCGACATAGGGCTGCCCGGCTCGTAGCCGGCGGCGGCGCTCGATCCGTTCGACCACATCGTGCAGTGACGGCGGCGCGTACGGAGCCAGCGAAACGGATGGCTGCTCATCCGGCGCATCGGAGGCCGGAGGCGGCGTTGGGGGGGCTTGTGGCACCTCTGCGGGCGGTTCGATCCTGAGCTCGGGATGCAGTGTGCTGATGAAGCGGCGGGTTTCCTCGTCGGCCGCGGCGTGAACGATCTGCCATTGGTGCGAATCGAGGGTCGCGGCGGCGAGGACCGGCGCCGAAACCGCGAGCGTGTCGGAAGCGAAATATTCGAGCAGGCCGAGTGGAAGCGGGAGGGCGGCGACGGCGCGGGCAGCCGCGGCGCGCAGCGACTCATCAACCCGGTTCGCCTCATGCCGAATGGCGTCCAACGCATCGGAAACGACGGGGCTCGCGCTGCTGGCGCCGGCCCGCGCGACCAGATCGACGAGCTGGCGCCAGCGCACAGCCGCGTCGTGGCGGTCTTCAGCCGGCTGGTTGAGGACGGTCAGCAGACGATCGTCGAAGCGCACTGGCGGCTGGTTTCCTTTGGACGCACCCTCCTGTCGCTCTAGGCGAGCATTTACAATGCGCTAAGGAGCCAGCACTTAACCATCCCGTAACGGGACAGCCGCAACAGTTGGCCGCCAACGACAGGGGCGCCGGTTTCCCGACGCCCCTGCTCTTCTTGATCGAGCGGATCAGGCCTTCTGGTTGAGGTAGGTCAGCCAGAATTTCGCGATTTCGGCGCGAGGGCCCGTGACTGCGTTGAACGCCGCCGTCGCGCCCGCCTTGTCGCCGGCGCGCGCCAGCGCCATTCCGAGATGGAGGTTGGCGACGGCGTTATCGACGCCGGCCTTGCCCATCGCCATCTTGGAGAGCTCGGCGGCCTTCGCATAATCGCCCATCGCGTAATAGCGATCGCCGATGCGAAGCAGCGCCATGCCGTTCACGGCCGTCTTGGTGGCAACGGCAAGATCGGCAGCCGTCGCTTTCTGCTTCGCCTTCAGGCCGGCGACGAGATCGCTGTACTCCGCATTCTTCGGATCGATCGCCTTCGCGGCGACCCCCGCGTCATACGCGACCTGCGCTTCATTGTAGTTATTCTGCGCCGCCGCGGCTCGCGCATACTGCGCGTACTCGCCACCGCTCTTGAGCGATCCCGTCAGCAGCATCAGCCGCGAGAGATCGACCAGGGTTTCCGCATCCGGACGGTTGAGGTTCTCGTAAATGGCGATCGCGTCCCCCCAGCTGGACGCGCTCGGGTAGGCCGCGACCCATTCGCGCGCCAGGCCGACCGCCGATGGCGCCTTGGCCTCGTACGCGACCGCGACTGCACGCTTGAGGAGCGCTTCATCGGCTTTCTGCCCGGAAGCGACCTTGGCCTGAACCGCGCGCTCGAACGCTGCCGCCGCTTCGGCCTTCTGCCCCTGAGCGAACAGTGCTTCGCCCTGCAGCGCGGCGGACTCGCTATCGCGCGGATTGAGCGCAAGAGCCTTCTGATAGGCAGCGGCCGCCTGGGCATATTGTTTACTGTTAAGGAAGGAGCCGCCCAAGCTGCGATAGAGCGACGCCGACTTTTCGGCGTCGAGGTAGCCCGAAGACGCCATCTTATCGATTGCCGACGCCATTTCGGCATCGTTCTTGGACGCGATTGCCGCATCGAGCTGAAGGCGGCCGATCAGATAACGGTCTTCCTTGGTCGATGCCACCGACTGCGCCGCCGCGATCTTGGCGGGCACGCTCGCGTAATCGGCCTTCTTCACCGTTGCTTGAAGATCGGCGATGGCCTTCAGCGCCTGCTTTGAGGGGCTGATCGTCGCTGGTGCTTGCGCCTGCTGGCTGGAGGAAGCGTGCTGCTGCTGCTGCTGCTGAGACGCGCTGCCGTAGGTCTGGGCCCCCGCGGGAGCGGAAATGGCAGCGACGAGCGCAAGCGCGGTGGTCGTGGTCAGCTTCATGGGCTTAGCGTCTCCTGTGGCGGCCGAGCACCCGGCCGTATCAAAGGCGGGGACTTAGACCCGGAACGGTTGAAGGCCAAGGCCTTGGCGCCCGCGCCATGAACCGCCATTGAACCGTTTGATTTCATAGCGGAAAACAGCCCAGCCGAAGCTTATCCACAGCAATTCCTCGCGCGCGCGCAGGCGCGCGGGGTGGTGCTGGGGCGAAACAATCACTAGGTAGGAACGACGGGGGACAGGCGGTTCGCGCCGTCAAATCCCTTTGCGAATATTCAATCCAGCAGGACCGTTTCTTGGCCACTCAGCCCCCCATCGACGACAACCCGCCCTCTTCCGGCGACATCGCGCCGATCTCCATCGTAGAGGAGATGAAGACCTCCTACCTCGATTATGCGATGAGCGTCATCGTCAGCCGCGCGCTGCCCGACGTGCGCGACGGATTGAAGCCGGTCCATCGACGCATCCTCTACGCCTGCCAGGAAGCGGGCTACGTCGCCGGGCGGCCGTACCGCAAGTCGAGCCGCATCGTCGGTGACGTCATGGGTAAATATCACCCGCACGGCGATCAGGCGATCTACGATGCGCTCGCGCGCATGACGCAGGACTGGTCGATGCGCGTGCCGCTGGTCGACGGCCAGGGCAATTTCGGCTCGATGGATCCGGATCCGCCAGCCGCGATGCGTTACACCGAGGCGCGCCTCGCCAAGGTCGCAAACTTCATGCTCGGCGACATCGATCGCGACACGGTCGACTTCACGCCCAACTACGACGCGTCCGAGCGCGAACCGCAGGTCCTCCCCGCGCGCTTTCCCAACCTGCTGGTCAACGGCGCAGGCGGAATCGCGGTCGGCATGGCGACCAACATCCCACCGCACAACTTGGGTGAAGTGCTTGCCGCGTGCCGCGCCTATATCGATGACCCCGCGATCGGCTCCGAAGCGCTGATGGAGCATGTGAAGGGTCCGGACTTCCCGACGGGCGGCTACATCCTCGGCCAGTCTGGCATCCGCAGCGCCTACACGACCGGGCGCGGATCGATCCTGCTGCGCTCGCGCCATCACGTCGAGGAAGGCCGCGGCGAGCGGCGCTCGATCGTGCTCACCGAAATCCCGTACCAGGTCGGCAAGTCCGGTCTGGTCGAGAAGATCGCCGAAGCCGCCAAGGACAAGCGCATCGAAGGCGTCTCCGACATTCGCGACGAATCGAACCGCGAAGGCGTCCGGATCGTCATCGACTTGAAGCGCGACGCCACGCCCGAGGTGGTGCTCAACCAGTTGTGGCGCCACACCCCGGCGCAAACCAGCTTCCCGGCGAACATGCTCGCGATCCGCGGCGGCCGCCCTGAGACGCTCACCCTGCGCGACTTCATCGAGGCGTTCATTCGGTTCCGCGAGGAAGTGATCACGCGCCGCTCGAAGTTCGAGCTGTTCAAGGCCCGCGAGCGCGCCCACATCCTGCTCGGCCTGGTCGTCGCCGTCACCAATCTCGACGAAGTGGTGAAGCTGATCCGCGGATCGGCTTCCCCGGCGGAAGCGCGCGAAAAGCTTCTCGCGCGCGAATGGGCAGGCGACCAGATCCGGCCGTACATCGCGCTGGTGGAGGCGGTCGAGCCGCAAGCTGCCGGCGAGACATACCGCCTGTCCGAAGCGCAGGTGAAGGCGATCCTCGAGCTTCGCCTCCACCGCCTGACGGCGCTCGGCCGCGACGAGATCGGCAATGAGCTCGAGGGACTCGCGAAGAGCATCGGCGAGCTGCTCGAGATTCTCGCCAACCGTGCGCGCCTCTACGAGGTCATGCGCGAGGAATTCGACGAAGTCGAAGCCGAATTCGCAACCCCGCGCGTCACCGAGCTCGCGCCCGCGGCCGACGGCATCGAGGACGAGGACCTGATCGAACGCGAAGAGATGGTCGTCACCGTGACCGTGGAAGGCTATATCAAGCGCACCCCGCTCGCCATCTTCCGTGAGCAGAAGCGCGGCGGCAAGGGCCGCGCCGGCATGGCGACCAAGGAAGAAGACGCGGTCACCACATTGTTCGTGACCTCGACCCACAATCCGGTGCTGTTCTTCTCGAACCTTGGCCGGGTCTATCGCAAGAAGGTGTGGAAGCTTCCCGAAGGCGGTCCGAACACCAAGGGCCGCCCGATGGTCAATCTGCTGCCGTTGGCCGAAGGCGAGACCATCTCGACCGTCCTCCCGCTTCCCGAGGACGAGAACGAATGGGGCGGTCTTCACATCATGTTCGCGACCGCCAACGGCACGGTGCGGCGTAACAGCATGGCGGCGTTCACCAACATTCCGACCGCCGGCAAGATCGCGATGCGCTTCGGCAACGGGACGGCCGAGGAGGTGGAGAGCGACGACAGTGAAGAGCAGGCCGATACGAGTGACCGGCTGATCGGCGTCAAGCTGCTGACCGAGGGCGACGATGTGCTGCTGGCAACGCGCCACGGCAAGGCGATCCGCTTCAAGGCGACCGACGTCCGCGAGTTCCAGTCGCGTACCTCGACCGGCGTTCGCGGCATCCGCCTGCTTCCCGGCGACGAGGTGATCTCGATGTCGATTCTCCATCGCGTCGGAACCACGCAGGAGGAACGCGAGGCCTATCTCCGCTTCGCCCCGTGGAAAGGTGAGAAGGACGGCGAACCGTCGCTTTCGCCCGAACGCATGGCCGAGCTGCACGAGAAGGAGCAATTCATCCTCACCGTCACCGAGAACGGGTACGGCAAGCGCTCGTCGGCTTACGAGTATCGCCGCACCAATCGCGGTGGACAGGGCATCACCAACATCGACACGTCGGCCCGCAACGGCTGTGTCGTCGCCAGCTTCCCGGCGCGCCAGGGCGCGCAGCTGATGCTGGTGACGGACCAGGGCAAGATGATTCGTACCACCGTCGGCGACATCCGGATTGCCGGGCGCAACACCATGGGCGTCACCATCTTCCGAGTTAGCGACAACGAGCATGTGGTGAGCGTCGCCAGGATTGAGGAAAGCGACGAGGAAGAGATCGAGATCGACGGCGACGAGGAAATCGCCCCTGTCGAGGACGCGGTGATCGGCGAAAGCGAACTCGACAAGCCCGCCGACCCGGAGCAGGAGTAGCTCCCATCCTCCCCGGCACTCGCCGGGGAGGGGGACCATTCACCGCAGCGTGAATGGTGGAGTGATTCTTTGCCCGACGAAGCCCCTCTACCACCCTTCGGTTGGTCCCCCTCCCCACGACATCCTAGAGAGGATGATTCCTGCGACAGACCGCCGCAACCGGCCTGCGCCAGTCCGCGTTTCCCTCTTTAGAGACAGGAGGAAACGTCCATGCCCCTTCCCCACAATGCGCTGGTCCTGGTCGCCGACGGCCGCAAGATGCTGTTCTTCCGCAATCGCGGCGATGAGGGGCAGATCGATCTGAGGACCGAAGCGCATGACGCGCGCGAAGATCGCAAGGACCGGGAGATCAAGACCGACGCGCCGGGTACCGTTCAGCAGAGCTTCGGCTATGGCCGGTCGACCTATGAGGAACCCGACTTCCAGCAACAGGAAGAGGATCGCTGGATCAAGGACGCTGCCGAGGAACTCAGGAAGCGCGCGCTACGCAACGATTTCGACGCGCTCGCGATCGTCGCTCCCCCCAAGGCGCTCGGAGTGCTCAAGAAGTGCCTCCACAAGGAAGTGGAAAAGCGCATCGTCTGCACAGTCAACAAGGAGATGAGCGCACGCCCGGTGCCGGACATCGAGGTGCTGCTCGGCGGTGCGATGCGGACGGAGCTGCCCAACGTCTGAGCTTCTCCCGGTCCGCACGATCGGCCACTCGACCCGCAGCATCCCCGAGTTCGCGGACATCCTCCAGCGAGGCGGCGTTCAGCTCGTGGTCGACGTCCGTACGGTCCCGCGCTCCCGCCATAATCCGCAGTACAATCAGGATGTGCTCGGCACCGAGCTTGCCCCGTGGCAGATCGCTTATGACCGCATCGCCGGACTGGGCGGTCTGCGCAGCCGGGCACGCGATGTCCCGCCGGACGTCAATGGCTACTGGATCAACCAGAGCTTCCACAATTATGCCGATTACGCGCTCTCGCCGGCGTTCGGTGAAGCGCTCGACCAGCTCATCGCGACAGCAGCCGAAACCCCGACGGCAATCATGTGTTCGGAGGCGGTGTGGTGGCGCTGTCACCGGCGAATCATCGCCGATTATTTGCTCGCCCGCGGCATCCCCGTTGTGCACCTGATGGGCGGCGGCCGGATCGAGCCGGCAAGCGTCACTCCCGGGGCGCGGCCGAGAGATGGGCGGCTGATCTATCCAGTCGCAGCGGCCGACAGCACCTAAGCCGTCAGCCGTGCCGCGATTCTCAGGGCCAGCCGGGACCGTTCATTGTCGGCCGGCGAGCCGTCGATGGATTCATAGCCGCCGATCGCAATCATCTTCGCGGCAATCCGGCGCCGATCGGCCGACTTTAGTTCGCCGGCTTCGGCGACGATCGCGGTCAGCAAGGCTTCGAGCTGGTCAGGGTCGGCCGGCGCCGGCCGAGCGACAGCAACGGCGACCGAAGCAGCGCGCGACGGTGCGGCGACCGACGCGAATGCGAGCGAGCCCATCACCCACAGGGCGAAGTACGCGCTCCAGGTCAGGCTCCACAGAAGGTTGATCGTCGGACCCTGCGGGACGTCGAAAAACAGCTCGTCAATCGTGAAGCGCACGATCATGACCGCCACGGTCGCCGCGACGATCCAGCCAAGCGCGCGGCGAAGCGTGATCCGTTCGCCGGATTGGAGCTGCCGCAGGATCAGGATGTAGGCGCCGGCGCCGACGGACACCGCGAGCAAGCGGTTATTATCGAAGAGATTGGTCCAGTCATCGTTGAACAACGCACCCCGGATCGTCAGCAACACGTAGCTGAAGGCCCAGAACAGCCCCGCCAGTGTAACGATTCGATTGGGAGCCTCGGGGGCTGGCGACGCATGGACCAGGGTTGCACTCATGCCGAGCCCGCTAGCCCGGGCTCCGGCCGCGTTCCACCATAACTTTCGTTGAGCGGCCTTGGGCGCTCGACGAGCGGAAGGCCCGGCCGGCGACGCACCGGCCGGGCGCTGGCTTTAGCCGCGCTCGCCCGAACGGCGGACCGGGGGCGGCGGAGGCGGTGGCGGGGGCGGCGGAGGCGGCGCCGCTACCTGCAGCGACTGCGCCATCGAGAGGTGGCGCTGCATCATCGGGATCGCGTTCGCGGCCGCGCTGCGCAGCGAGGCGACATCCCCGCTGGTCGAGTAATTCTGCATCAGCTGAATGCCCTGCTGATGCGCCTGGATCTGCGCCTGCTGGAAGGCCATGTCGAAGCTCGGCCCAATACCCGAAGCGCGGAGCTGATCGAGTGCCGCCTGCTGTGCCGGCAGGAGAGTCGGCGCCGGAGGCGTCAGCCGCGCCGCCGCTGCCGCGGCCGCGACAGCCTGGCCAAGCTGCATGTGGTCGGCGATCAGCACGTTGGCGAAATTGCGAACCATCGCGTTCTGCGACGCCTGCAGCGCCAGCTGGCTCGACTGGATCTCGAACTGGTTCGCGCTTTCAGCCTGCGCCAGAAAGCCGGGCGCGAGCAGTGGATTGTTGATGTCCACGACTGCCGGAGTCCGCGGTGCGGTTGCGCAGCCGGCAAGCGCAAGCGCTCCACCAATCACGATGGCCAGTTTCCTCATTTGAGGCATCTCCCTTTTCAACGATTGTTGCGGTTGAGTAACTGGTCACTAACGGCGCGGTTCCGAGGATCAACCCCCGTGAATTCAGGCGAACAGATGGACCACCTCGGCACCCGGCGCGACGGCCTCGAGCAACAACTGACGATGGCAATGTGCCGGCTCGCGCTCCATGCATAGCAAGGCGCTTGGACGCTCGCCCGCAAGCGCCAGCATTTGTCCTGATTGGGCAATAGCTTCCGCCAATTCGAGCTGTCCGGCGTAGATTCGTTTAAGGTCCGAGTCGCGATGCGCCCGCGCTGCCGCGCGGCCTTCCGCCGGCGTCCCGAGCGCCTTCAGGTGCACATAGTCGATCCCCGCCTCGGCAAGCGCATTGCGCAAGGGAGTCTTGGAAAAGCCCGGCCGGCGCGACAGCGGCAGCGCACGCACGTCGATCACCTGCTCGACACCCGCCTGCTTCAGCGCGGCGATGAATTCGGGAACGGTCGCGCCCTCGTAGCCGATCGTGAAAATGCGCATGATGCCAATCGTCACCCCGGCCTTGAGCCGGGGGGTGCCTTCCTGTCGCTCCGTTGAAGAAAAGGCGGGTGCCGGGTCAAGCCCGGCATGACGGCGCTTTGCGAAGCCGCTAATGGCCGCGCCCATGCCCTTCGACATCCATATCATCGGCGGCGGCCTCGCTGGCTCGGAAGCCGCGTGGCAGCTCGCCGAGGCGGGCCTGCGCGTCCGGCTCAGCGAAATGCGCGGGGGCGGCGACACGACTCCAGCGCACGAGAGCGACCTCCTTGCGGAGATGGTCTGCTCGAACAGCTTTCGCAGCGACGATGCCGAGCACAATGCCGTCGGCCTTCTGCACCAGGAAATGCGCGCGCTCGGCTCGCTCATCATGCGCGCCGGAGACACACACCGGGTACCCGCCGGTTCGGCGCTCGCCGTCGACCGCGAAGGCTTCGCGGCCGAGGTCACTCGCACTGTCGAGAGGCACCCCAACATCAACGTTCTGCGCGAGCGGGTGGATTTCCTCCCCGGCCATCCGACGATCATCGCCACCGGTCCCCTGACAGGCTCGGCGCTTGCCGAGGCGATCGCGGCAGAAACCGGCCAGGGCGCCCTCGCCTTCTTCGACGCCATCGCGCCGATCGTCCACCGCGACAGCATCGACATGGACGTCGCGTGGATGGCCGCGCGCTGGGACAAGGGTGGCAAGGACTATATCAACTGCCCGCTCGACAAGCCGCAGTACGAGGACTTCGTGGCAGCGCTCAACGACGGCGAGACGATGCCGTTCAAGGATTGGGAGACCGATACGCCTTATTTCGAGGGCTGCATGCCGGTCGAAGTCATGGCCGAACGCGGGCCGGAGACGCTGCGGCACGGACCGATGAAGCCGATGGGCCTCGACAATCCGCGCACCGGCCGCTGGCCTTATGCCGTCGTCCAGCTGCGGCAGGACAATGCGCTCGGCACCCTGTGGAACATGGTCGGCTTCCAGACCAAGCTCAAGCATGGCGAGCAGGTCCGGATCTTCCGCACCATCCCCGGGCTCGAGAACGCCGAATTCGCGAGGCTAGGCGGCATCCACCGCAACAGTTTCATCAATTCGCCCAAGCTGCTGGACGGGGAACTTCGCCTGAAATCGAAGCCGAATATCCGGTTCGCGGGCCAGATCACGGGCTGCGAGGGCTATGTCGAAAGCGCCGCTGTCGGGATCCTCGCCGCCCGCTTCGCCGCCGCCGAGCTTCGCGGCGAAGCCCTACTCTCACCGCCTGCCGAAACAGCGCTCGGCGCGATCCTCGCCCACATCACGGGCGGCGCCAATGCCGAGACGTTCCAGCCGATGAACGTCAATTTCGGCCTGATGCCGCCGCTTCCCGGCCGAGCGAAACGCGCCGACCGCAAGAAAGCCTACACCGACCGCGCACGCGAGAAGCTCGCCGGGTGGCTGTCTGCGCTTCGTCACCCCGGACTTGATCAGGGGCCTGCCTTCTCTTTCTCCGAATCCAACGAAAAGGCGGGTGCCGGATCAAGTCCGGCATGACGAGGCTTTCGATCTAATCCTCATTGGCCTGCGCCGCCGGCGGCTTGCAACTGCACGTCTTGTGCTTCGGCGGCGGCGGGGCGGTGGTCGCGTATTCGGCGGCGGAGAGCCAGCCGTTGCGGTCCTTGTCGGCGTCCTGGAACTTGGTGAGCGTCTTCACCGCCCATTCCTCGAACGACAGCGTTCCGCTGCCGTTGGTGTCGAGCTTGGCGAAGGCTTTGCGGCGCGGCCCGAGCAGCTCCTCGCGCTCGATCTTCCCGTTCTTGTCCTTGTCGGAACGGCTGAAGCGCCGTTCCTCGCGTGTCTCGGGGCTCGCCTCGGGAGCCCGCAGCGACCCGCCGGCACCCAAGAGGGAATCGCTCGCGGCGCGCGTTGCAGGAGCGTCCGGAAAGCGCGGTCCGGTTTCCGCGCGCGATTGCCAGATCAGGAATGCCCCGGTCAGCAGCAGGAAGCAGGAAGCGGCGCCGGCAAAAAATCGCAGCAAGGCCCATCCCCTTGAAAGATGAGACTCGGCACGGGCGGCAACCTCCGTTCCGGAGGAGTGTCTGTCAACTACCGAGGAAAGCGGCCGGTGATCCGGTGACGCAGCGCCGCGGCCACGCGCGCGAATCCGCCGGCTTCGCCGAGATCGGCGGCAGCGAGCGCCGCGAGGACGGTCAACGGCCGCATCTCGCGAACCGCCTTCTTCGGCAGATTCGCAAGCGCGGCCCGCGCGCTGACAAGCAACAGCTCGCAAGATTGGCGATCGCTACAATGGCGCGCGCCGTCGAAAAGCGACCAGAATTCGCCGGCGACTTCCGCCTTTGAGTCTTGGCCGCCAAGCAGCCCTGCCCCTGTTTCGAACAGCACTCGGCCGCGGAGCTTCAGCCCTTCAACGGCGTGGGCTCCCCACGGAAACGGCTGCAGCAGCGGCAGCCAGGCATCTTCGAGCTTGGACAGGTCCTTGCCGACGACGCCGCGCGGCAACAGCTCGCGCGCGACCGCCTGCAGCCGCGGCTCGGCCGGTGCTGGCCGGCCCTGATCGAGTTCCTCGAGACGCTCGCGCCACCATGCCATGCGGATCGCGCCGAGCATCGGGTCCGTCGTCGTGGAGATGATGTCGGCGAACGCGAGGTCGAGCCGCCACAAGGCGGAGAATGCCGCCCTCAGCTCTTTCGGCAGCTGCTCGAGCGCGACCGTTCGGTCGTGATCGAGCGAGCGCTCAGCGATAGCAGACGGCTTTCACCGCCTCGACCACCTCGGAGGTCTTGATCAGCGCCAGCTTCTCGAGGTTCGCGGCATAAGGCAGCGGCACGTCAGCGTCGGTCACCCGCAACACCGGCGCGTCGAGGTCGTCGAAGCCCTCGGTCATGGCGATCGCGATGATCTCGGACGCGATCGAGCAGACCGGCCAGCCCTCCTCGACCACCACCATGCGGTTGGTGCGCTTGAGGCTGTCGAGCACGGTCTGCCTGTCGAGCGGGCGCAGGGTCCTGAGGTCGATCACCTCGGCGTTGATGCCCTGCCCCATCAGCTCCTGCGCGGCTTCGAGCGCGACCCCGACGCCGATCGAGTAGCTGACGATCGTGACGTCCTTGCCGGGCCGCACGATCCGCGCCTTGCCGATCGGGAGCACGTAATCGTCAAGTTGCGGCACGTCGAAATGCTGGCCGTAGAGCAGCTCGTTCTCGAGAAACACGACCGGGTCCTCGGTGCGGATCGCGGCCTTGAGCAGGCCCTTGGCGTCGGCCGCGCTGTAGGGCGCGATGACCACCAGGCCGGGAACGTGCGCGTACCAGCTGGCGTAATTCTGGCTGTGCTGGGCAGCGACGCGCGCGGCCGCGCCATTGGGGCCGCGGAACACGATCGGGCAGCGCATCTGGCCGCCCGACATGTAATTCGTCTTCGCCGCCGAATTGATGATGTGATCGATCGCCTGCATCGCGAAGTTGAAGGTCATGAATTCGACGATCGGCCTCAGGCCGCCCATCGCCGCGCCGGTGCCGACGCCGGCGAAGCCATATTCGGTGATCGGCGTGTCGACGACGCGCCGCGCGCCGAATTCCTGGAGCAGGTTCTGGGTGACCTTGTAGGCACCCTGGTATTCGGCGACTTCCTCGCCCATCACGAACACGCGCTCGTCGCGGCGCATCTCTTCCGCCATCGCATCGCGCAGCGCTTCACGGACGGTTTGCGACACGAGCGGGGTACCTTCCGGCACTTCCGGCTCGTCGCGGGTGTGGGAAACGTCGGCGACGAGGTCGCGCGCGGCAGTCTCCATCAGGTGCGGCGTCGGCTCCTCGATCGGATGCTCGAGAGTCTTCTGGTCAGACGCCTTGGGGATCGCCTGATCGGGTCCCTGGACAGCTTCCTTGCTCTCGACCGGCGCCGCCGCCGGCTGCGACTGCGCGCCCTCGCCGTCGAGCAGCGCGATCGGCTGACCGACCTTCACGCCGTCAGTCCCCTCGGGCACGAGGATCTTGGCGATGGTGCCTTCGTCGACCGCTTCGAACTCCATGGTCGCCTTGTCGGTCTCGATCTCGGCGAGGATGTCGCCGGATTTGACCTCGTCGCCTTCCTTGACCAGCCACTTGGCAAGAGTCCCTTCCTCCATCGTCGGGGACAGCGCCGGCATCTTCAGTTCGGTGGCCATCAGTAGCTCCCCACCAGAACGTCGGTGTACAGCTCGGCCGGCGCCGGCTCTGGGGCTTCTTCGGCAAACTTGGCAGCTTCGACCACGATGTTCTTGACTTCCTTATCGATCGCCTTGAGCTCTTCTTCCTTCACTCCCACCGCCTCGAGCTCGCGCTCGACCTGGGTGATCGGGTCGCGGTTCTCGCGCACGTCCTGCACCTCTTCGCGCGTCCGGTATTTGGCCGGATCGCTCATCGAGTGGCCGCGGTAGCGATAGGTCAGGAATTCGATCAGGATTGGCCCCTTGCCCGAGCGCGTCCACTCGAATGCGACTTCGGCGGCGCCGCGCACCGCGAGCACGTCCATCCCGTCGACCTGGAACCCGGGGATGCGGTGCGCCTGGCCGCGGCGGTAGAGCAAAGGCTCTGCCGACGAGCGCTTGATCGAGGTGCCCATCGCATATTGATTGTTCTCGATCGCATAGATGACCGGCAGGTCCCACAGCTTGGCCATGTTGAACGCCTCGTAGACCTGGCCCTGGTTGACCGCGCCGTCGCCCATGTAGGTCAGGCACACCCCGCCGTCGTCCGCATATTTATGCTTGAACGCGAGGCCGGTGCCGAGCGGCACCTGGGCGCCAACGATGCCATGCCCGCCGTAGAAGCCGTGGTCGACGCTGAACATGTGCATCGATCCGCCCTTGCCGTGCGAAATGCCCGCTTCGCGCCCGGTCAGCTCGGCCATGATCACCTTGGGATCGATCCCGTAGGCGAGCATGTGACCGTGATCGCGATAGCCGGTGATGACGCTGTCCTTGCCGACCGTCATCGCCGACTGGAGGCCCACGCCGACGGCTTCCTGGCCGATGTAGAGATGGCAGAAACCGCCGATCAGGCCGAGCCCATAGAGCTGGCCCGCGCGCTCCTCGAAGCGGCGGATCAGCAGCATCTCGCGGTAGAATTGAAGGAGCTCGTCCTTGCTCGCCTTGTAGCGCTTGGGCTGCGGCGGCTGCTCGATTTGTGGTTCCTGCTGCGCGCCGGTCGCGGCAGCCTTCTTGGCGGATTTCGCCACGGCAATCTCTCTCATGACTGAAGCGGGGTCGCCTATAGGAGGCGGTTGGGCGGGCGGCAACCGTGCGGCGCCGCCCTCAGTCGAGCGGGACGATCACCTCGTCGGGCCGAACCAGCCCGAGATCCTTGCGCACCAGCTCGTCGGCCATGTCGGGGTCGGCCTTGCGCGGGTCGAGCAGGTCCGAACGGTGCTTCAGCTCCGCCCGCTGCTGCTCGATCTGGGCGAGCTCGACCTGGCGCTGCTGCAGCGCGCGGTGGTAGCTGCCCCAGGCGAGGATGCCGTTGGGACCCGCAACCGCATGCCCGGCGAAGGTGCCGACGACGATCACCGCGAGGGCTGGCATCGCCACCCTGCGGATTAGCGCGAATATGCGGTTCGGTCCCCCCATGACGTCACCACAAGAATCACGAGTGACTTAAAAGCGCAAGTGAAAAGAATGATTTGGTGGATTGTCGTGGGATGAAATTGTGGATTTTCGCCAAGGGGACTGTCCCTCATCGAGGGCCTGTCCCCATTTCACGGCCGATACGCCTTCAGCGCAGCCCGCCCCGCATAGCGCGCCGTGTCGCCCAGTTCCTCCTCGATCCGCAGCAGCTGGTTATACTTCGCGGTCCGGTCCGCTCGCGCCAGGCTCCCGGTCTTGATCTGGCCGCAGCTCAGCGCGACCGCGAGGTCTGCGATGGTCGAATCCTCGGTCTCGCCCGAGCGGTGCGACATCACCGCCGTGTAGGCATTGGTCTGCGCAAGGCGCACCGCCTCGATCGTCTCGGTCAGCGAGCCGATCTGGTTGACCTTGATCAGGATCGAATTGGCGATGCCATGGTCGATGCCCCATTGCAGCCGCTTGACGTTGGTCACGAAGGCGTCGTCGCCGACCAGCTGGACGCGATTGCCGAGCTTGTCAGTCAGCGCCTTCCAGCCTTCGGCATCGTCCTCCGCCATGCCGTCCTCGATCGACGCGATCGGGTAATTCGATGCCAGTTCGACATAGAATTGCGCCATCTGTTCGGGTGAGAGGGACTTTCCCTCTCCTTTGAGCTCATACTTGCCGTCGCGGAAGAACTCGCTCGCTGCCGGATCGAGCGCGAGGAGCACGTCGTCCCCCAGCTTGTATCCCGCGGCGCTGATCGCCTTCTCGATGAAGTCGAGCGCTTCGCGCGCCGAGTTGATCGCCGGCGCAAACCCGCCTTCGTCTCCGACCGAGGTCGAAAGACCAGCCTCGTGCAGCGCGCTCTTCAGCGCGTGAAACACCTCCGTGCCGCAGCGCAGCGCCTCGGCGAAGCTCGGCGCGCCCACCGGCATGATCATGAATTCCTGGAAATCGATCGCGTTGTCCGCGTGCACCCCGCCGTTGAGGATGTTCATCATCGGCACCGGAAGCAGCGTCGCGTCG
>Ga0207678_10002099_pt1 | contig 18047 bp, 19 predicted proteins | sample KBSC63metaG_FD_184319 | JGI IMG/M metagenome (GOLD analysis project Ga0207678, IMG submission 184319) | Corn rhizosphere microbial communities from Kellogg Biological Station, Michigan, USA - KBS C6-3 metaG (SPAdes) (version 2) | ecosystem: Host-associated > Plants > Roots > Rhizosphere > Soil ...
GCGCGGCATGCGCAGCATCAATCCGAAGGCCGAAGTCAAAGTCGTCTGGGTGAACTCGTGGTTCGATCCGGGTCGCGAGAGCGAGGCCGCGAACACGCTCGCAGCCCAGGGTGCGGACGTGCTGACGCACCACACCGATTCGACGGCCGTCGTGCAGGCCGCGGAGGCGAAGAAGATCTACGCAGTTGCCTACCATTCCGACATGTCGAAGTACGGTCCGAACGCGCAGATCACCGCCGTGACCCACGTCTGGGACAAGTACTACACGCGTGTCGCGCAGTCGCAAATCGACGGCAAGTGGGCGCCCGACCATATCTGGGGCGGACTGAAGGAAGGGATGATCCAGATGGGACCGTTCGGCAAGGCGGTGCCGAAGGACGTGCAGGACATGGAGAAGCAGGCGGAAGCCGACATCACGTCCGGCAAGCTGCATCCTTTCACGGGGCCGATGAAGGACAACGACGGCAAGGAACGCCTCGCGGCGGGCAAGGCAATCACCGACGAAGCGCTGTCGAAGATGGACTACTACGTCGAGGGCGTGCAGGGCAAGCTGCCGGCGGCGAAATAGCGCACCCGTCGGCGCCTATCCGCGATCAGCGCCGACCGAACTGGCGATGGCAACGAGTCCCGCACCGGGCGTGGGCTATGGCCGAATGGCCAAAGCGCTTCATTGGCTCGTCTTCGTGCTCGTCGCGGCGCAGTTCGTCGTCGCCATTGCGATGCCGGACATCGGCCGCGGCACGAAGCCCGACACGCTGATCAACCTGCACATGACACTCGGCTTCACGATCCTTGCCGTCATCGTCATTCGCTGGCTTTGGCGAATCGGTCACCCGGTGCCGCTGGTCACCGCCGACGTGCCCGAGTGGGAGGGCAAGGTCGCGGGCGCGACGCACGCGCTGCTGTATGCGCTGCTTGTCGCGAATCCGTTTCTCGGCTGGGCCAACGCGTCGGCGCGCGACTGGGACATCGTCGTGTTCGGCCAGTCGTTGCCACATCTCGTCGCGGCGCAATCGCGGATCGGCCGACTCGCCGGCGACGTGCACGTTTATCTCGCATGGTCGCTGCTTGCGCTGGTCGGGCTGCACGTTGCCGCGGCACTGTATCACCATTTCGGCAGGCACGATCGCGTGCTGCAGCGGATGCTTCCCGGCGCCGGCCGCTGACACTCGATCGTTCGGCGCGGCGATAGCGTCGCGCCGAATGTCCCTGCGATCGCACGCTCGATGAACGCCTTCCAACCCACGCGCGCCGCAGCCGCCGCGCTCGCGGTCGCCGCAATTGCATGCTACGGGATCGCCCGTGCGGACCTGTGGGCCTATGTCGACGAGCAGGGGCGCTCGCACGTCGCCAACCGGCAGGTCGATTCGCGCTACACGCTGTTCTTCAAGGGCGAGACGTCGCTCGACGTCCCGCCGGACCTAGCCGTGGAAAGTGCACAGGCGGTGCGCGCGCTCGCCGGCACGCGACTGTACGAACGCGCGACCGACGATCGGCTCACACGTCGTTACGCAACGCTGATCGAGCAACACGCGCGCATCAACGGGCTCGATCCCAACCTCGTAAAGGCGGTCGTCGCCGTCGAGTCTGCGTTCGACCCGCACGCGCTGTCGGCCAAGGGCGCGGTCGGGTTGATGCAGGTGATTCCCGACACCGGGGAGCGCTACGGACTGGCCGGTGACGCGCGGGGATCGATCGCGCAGCTTCTGCTCGATCCGGCGACGAACCTGCGCATCGGCACGCGCTACCTGCGCGATCTCCTCGACCGGTTCGAGAACAGTCTGCCGCTCGCGCTCGCCGCCTACAACGCCGGCGAAGGCAGCGTCGCGGCGCGCGACAATACGGTGCCTCCGTTCGCGGAAACGCGCACGTTCGTGCGTCTCGTCCAGCAGGTGTACGCACTCTATCGGCCGCTCCCGGCGCCGACGCAGGTCAAGGTGCCGGGATTGTCACGCGAACGCGCGAACGCGCGAGGAACCGCTTCACGGTGACCTGCAGTCAACCGTTGCGTCGCTTCAAGAGCGCGAGCACGCGTTCGAACACGCGACCGTAGGGCGGGTAGAGCAAGCGCGTCGGCGCAAAGCGCGATTGCGCGTATACGGGTTTCGCCTTCGAGAACGTGACGAATCCGTGCTCGCCGTGATACTGGCCCGACCCCGACGCGCCGACGCCGCCGAACGGCAGGCCCTCGTGCGCGAAATGCCATAGCGTGTCGTTGACCGTCACGCCACCGGCGAGCGTCTGGCGCAGCATCCGTTCGCGATGCCCGCGATCGGCGCCGAACCAGTACAGCGCAAGCGGGTGCGGACGTGCGTTGATCCTGGCGATCGCGTCATCCGGCGTCGAATAGGTTTCGATCGGCAGGAGTGGTCCGAAGATCTCCTCGCGCATGATCGCCATGTCGTCGGTGACATCCACTACGAGCGTGGGAACGAGCCGACGCGGTGCCGCGTCAGTGCCGGCACCGGCCTCACCGAGCGGCATGATCCGCGCGCCCTTGCTGCGCGCGTCGTCGAGCAGTCCGGTGAGTCGCGCAAAGTGCCGCGCATTCACGATCGACGTGTAATCCGGATTGGTCGACACCTGCGGATAAAGATCGTGCACAGTCGCCGTGGCTGCTGCGATGAACTCGTCGAGGCGCGCGGCGGGAACAAGCGCGTAGTCCGGCGCGATGCACGTCTGCCCGGCGTTCAGCAGCTTGCCGACCATGAGCCGCGGCACGGACGACGCGAAGTCCGCGGTGGCATCGAATACTGCAGGCGATTTTCCGCCGAGTTCCAGCGTGACCGGTGTCAGGTTGGCGGCGGCCGCCTGCGCAACCTTGCGACCCACGGCCGTCGAGCCTGTGAAAAACAGGTGATCGAAAGCAAGTGCCGAGAACGCTTGCCCGATATCGGCGTCACCTTCGACGACGGCGAACTCGTCTTCACGAAAGGAGGCGGACACGAGTTCGGCGAGCAGCGACGACGTTGCCGGCGTCAACTCCGACGGCTTCAGCATCACGCGGTTGCCGGCGGCGATCGCCGCGACCGCAGGGGCCAACGCCAACTGCACCGGGTAGTTCCACGGGCTGATGATGCCGACGACGCCGACCGGCTGATGCATGATCCGTGCGGATGCCGGCAACAGGTGCCACGGCGTCGCGACGCGGCGCGGCTTCATCCAGCGCGACAGGCGCCGGATGGCGTGGCGCGCCTCGGCACCAACGATATAAAGCTCGGCAAGGCGCGTCTCGTGGGCCGACCGGTGACCGAAATCGCGCTCGATCGCCGCCACGAATCGGCTTTCGTCCTGCGTGACGATCCGCCGGAGGCGTTCGAGCCGATCACGGCGCGTGGCGACGCTCGGATAGCGCTCGGCCTCGAAAGCGCTGCGCTGGACGAGCAGCAGTCGTTCGAGCGACGCGGGGGGATTGTCAGTGACTGCGTTCATCGGCGTTGCTGTTGGCGGACCACCGCGGCGGTGCCCGCCACGATCAGCGTCGCACCGGCGAGCATCGGCAGCGTGATTGTCTCATTCAGGAACAGCCAGCCCCACAGCATGCCGAACGCCGGCATCAGGAACGTCACCGTCATCGCGCGCGTCGGGCCGACATCGGCAATCAGCCGGAAATAGAGCACGTAGGCGATTGCGCTGCAGACCAAGGCGAGCAGCAGCACGTTGACGACGATCGTCGGCGTGATCGCGCCGTGGACAGGTGCCATTACGGCGATCGGCAACAGCGCGAGGCCGCCGAGCAACTGGCTCCAGCCGGCCATCGCGATCGGCGGCAGCGCGCGGGCCCGGCGCTTGATCCAGACGCCCGCAAGTGCGTAGCACAACACAGCGCCGAGGCTCGCAACGACAGCGATCGCAAACGCCGCATCCGGTACCACCGGCCCCGCATGGCTCACCAGCAATACGCCGGCGGCCCCCGAGACAAGTCCGGCGACCTTACCGCGATCGAGGGGCTCGGCAAGCCAGATCGCCGACGCGATCGCACCGAACAGCGGCAGCCCGGAATTCAGGATGACGAGGTACGACGCGGGCAACGTGAGCGCGGCGTATGCGAACAGCAGGAACGGCAGCGCCGAGTTCAGCACGCCGACGAACAGGTACTCGCGCCAGTGCGCAGCGACGTCGACATGCCGGCGCAGCATGACGAATGCGCCCGTCAGCGCGATGCCGGCGACAAGCACGCGAGACGTCGCAACCCAGACCGGTCCGAGCACCGGCGCGAGCACGCGGACAAAGACGAACGACGCGCTCCAGATGACGGCGAGCGCAAGGAGGCGCGCGATATCGGCAGGCCGCATGGTCCGCTCGCGTTCGGTCGCGGACCGGTGGCCCGGTGCCTCTACGCGAGCTCGAGCAACGGCTCGCGCGCGTGCCGCGCTTCAAGCGTCAGCAGCGCGCGCTTGCGGTCGAGGCCGCCGGCGTAGCCGGTCAACGCGCCGCCACTGCCCATGATCCGATGGCATGGAATGACGATCGTCAGCGGATTGCGTCCCGTCGCAGCACCCGCCGCGCGCACCGCCGACGGACGTCCGCACCGGCGCGCGAGCTCGCCGTAGCTGATCGTCGCACCGAACGGTACGCCGCTTATCGTGCTCCACACGCCGCGTTGAAACGGCGTGCCCTCAGGTGCAAGCGGCAGGTCGAATTCCGTGCGCGTTCCGGCGAAGTACTCGCGCAGTTGCGTCACGGCCTCCCGAAAGACGGGCAGCCGCGGCGAATCGCGAAACGCATCGGCATTGTCGGGATAGTATTTCTGCCCATCCAGGTAAAGACCGGCCAGCGCGTCGCCGGACGAATTCGCGACGAGAAGAATGGTGCCGAGCGGGCTCGGCGTGCGGCACGTCAGTTTCATCGAGTTCATCAGGTGTTTCTCCACAGGTGCATCACTGCATAGGCGCGCCATGGGCGCCACGTTTCACTGCGAGCGCGCGCATTGGCAGCGCGCGACTCACCCATCGCCTTGCGAACGACGAGGTCGCTATCCAGAAAGGCATCCGGCCATCCGAGCGCGCGCATCGCGACATAACCGGACGTCCACGGCCCGATGCCGGGTATCTTTTCGAGCGCGGCGCGGGTGCGTTCGACGTCCGCACCCACGTTGAGCGTCACGTTGCCACTCGCGACGGCGCGCGCGAGCTCGGTCAGCGTCCGCGTACGCGCCGACGTCAATCCAACTGCCTGCAACTCCGTCACTGTCCGCTCCGCGAGTGCGCTCGCCGAGGGAAAAGTGTGCGTCAGGCCGGCGGGCGAATCGTCAGTGGCATGACCATTCCCGAACGCGGCGACGAGCCGACCGAGCAGCGTGCGCGCACCTGCGACGCTGATCTGCTGGCCGATGACGGCACGCACGGCGAGCTCGAAGCCATCGCACGTGCCGGGAACGCGCAGGCCAGGACGCGCCTGTGCGAGTGCGCCAAGTTGTTGCGCGATGGGTTCCGGATCGCAGCCGACGTCAAACGCGTGCCGGACGCGCGAAAGCACGGCAGGGACGACGCGAGCGAGCGACGCCGAGACCGTCAGCGCGAGCGCGTTACGCCGAGGCGATTTCGTCACGGAGATCCAGCCTACGCAGCGCTCCCCGCCGCGGTCGATCGCGAGCGTGCGGGCGTAGCGACTTTCGTCGACGACTTCGATGCCCGTCACGGCGCGCGCGCGCAGGAAGTCGAGCAGCGATTCCCAATCGTACGGCGGTCGGTAGGCGAGCTCGAAGCGCATCGTCGTTGGCAGCGTTGCCGGCGCGGCGTCCTTGCGCAGCCGCGATGGCGGCATCCGGTAACGCGCGCGGATCAGCGCGTTGAAGCGCCGCAGGCTGCCGAATCCGCTCGCCAGCGCGACGTCGAGAATGGGGAGCGCCGTATCGGTCAGCAGTCGCTTGGCGAGCAGCAGCCGCTGCGTTTGCGCGTATTCGATCGGCGACACGCCGAACTCCGCATCGAAGATCCGCCGCAGGTGTCGACTGGTGATGCCGATGCGCGCCGCGAGCGCCTCGATGCCGCCTTGCTCGAGCACGCCATCCTCGATCAGCGCTACCGCCGCTTTTGCAAAATTCGCGGAAGCATCGACGCTCGCGAGGCCCGGCGCGAGCTCGGGCCGGCAGCGCAGGCACGGGCGAAATCCAGCCACTTCCGCTGCGGCTGCGCTCTGATAGAAGCGGCAATTTTCGCGCTTGGGCAACCGGACGGTGCAGACGGGACGGCAATAGATTCGCGTCGAGCGCACGCCGACGAAAAAGCGTCCGTCGAAGCGGGCGTCGTGCGTCGCCAGCGCGCGGTAGCAGCTTTCGGAATCGATGAACATGACGCGAATTATGCGCGTTCTGCCGCATGGCACTCGCCGTTTCCGGACATCGGAATGGACACCCGAAATCCGCCGTGTCGCCCGATCGCGCGGGTCGCGGATCGGCGCGCGACACCACGGCGCCGCGGCGACCGACCAACGACTGCCGCATAATGCTGCCCTCGCACGAACGCTGCACCCGCGCAACTGACGATCATCCGAACGGAGCTTGCCGTGTCGATTCAATCCTTGTCGCGGATCAGCGTCATCGTCGTTGCGCTGCTTGCCGCATCCATAGGCGTTCACGCGCAGGCGCCGCAGCGGGTCGTGTTCGCCACCGACTGGCTCGCGCAGGCGGAACACGGCGGGTTCTACCAGGCCGTCGCCGAAGGCACGTATGCCAAGTACGGCCTCGACGTGCAGATACGCATGGGTGGGCCGCAAGTCAACGGGCTGCAGTTGCTGGCGGCAGGACAGCTCGACGTCGCGATGGCGGACGCGCTGCAGGTAATGTCCGCAATCGAGCAGGACGTGCCGGTCGTCGCGATCGCCGCGACATTCCAGAAGAATCCTACGGTGTTGATCGCGCATCCGGGCGCCAATCGCCTGGAAGACCTGAAGGGCAAGCCGGTCGCGATCGCCGCCGCCGCGAACACGACGTTCTGGCCGTGGCTGCGACAAAAATACGGATTCACCGACAGCCAGAAGCGTCCGTACGGGTTTTCCGTGCAGCCGTTCCTGGCCGACCCCAAGCTGTCACAGCAGGGATTCGCCACGTCCGAGCCCTTCTCGATCGAGAAAGGTGGCGTGCGGCCCGCGGTCTTCCTGCTGGCCGACTTCGGCTATCCGCCCTATTCCGAGGCACTCGTCGTCACGCGCACGACGCTCGCCGGCCGCAGGGAAACGCTCGAGCGATTCCTCCGCGCGTCGGCGGAAGGCTGGCGCAGCTATCTTGCGAATCCCGCGCCCGGCAACGCGCTGATCAAGCAAGCGAACCCGCAGATGAGCGACGAGCTCATCGCGTACGGCGTGCGCAAGATGAGCGAGTACGGCATCGTCGCCAGCGGCGATGCGCGCAAGTTCGGCCTGCTGACGATGACTGACGGCCGGTGGCAGGCAACGATCGATTTCCTCCGGTCGGTCGGCCTCGCGAAAAAAGGCGTCGATTACCAGCGCGCCTACACGCTCGATCTCGTCAAGGCCGTGCGCGTCGTTCCTTAAGCGCGCGATCGCGAGTGCCTGCGGACGCATCTCGAGTGGTCGGTCGACCGGCCATCGTCGAAGCGCGCGGTGTCTGCAAGACGTACGACACGGGAACGCGCGCGCTGGCCCAGGTCGATCTGGACATCCGCCACGGCGAGTTCCTGACGCTGGTCGGGCCGTCGGGTTGCGGCAAGTCGACGCTGCTGAGTCTCATCGCCGGTTTGTCCCGACCAACGGCCGGCCGCGTGCGCTGGTGGGGCGCCGACTTCGCGCACACCGGAGGCATGGGACGCAAAATCGGATTCGTGTTCCAGTCACCAACGCTCATGCCATGGGCGCGCGTGACAACCAACGTGCGGCTGCCGCTCGACCTCGCCGGCGCTTCGCGTCGCGACGCGGACGCTGCCGTCGCGAAAGCGCTGACGCGCGTCCACCTGACGCCGTTTGGCGATCACCTGCCGCGTCAACTCTCCGGCGGCATGCAGATGCGCGCGTCGATCGCCCGCGCGCTCGTCACCGAGCCCGACCTGCTGCTGATGGACGAGCCGTTCGGCGCACTCGACGAATTCACGCGCCAGCGCCTCGACACTGAGCTGCTCGACCTCTGGTCCGCGCAACGGATGACGATCGTGTTCGTCACGCACAGCATCCACGAGGCCGTGTTCCTGTCGAGTCGTGTTGCGGTAATGGGCGCGCATCCGGGACGCATGCTGGATTCGTGGGCGATCGACTCGCCCTACCCACGCGAGCCGTCGTTCCGGCTCACGCGAGCGTTCGCCGAGCATGCGGAACGGCTGTCGGCCTGCGTGGCGGATGCTGGCGGCGACGCACTTCCCGACGGCGACGCGCAGTGACGATGCGCGCGCACCGGGAGCGGCTGTTGAAGATCCTGGCGCCGCTCGGCGTGGCGATCGTCGCACTCTGCGCGTGGCAGGCGTTCGTCGAGCTCTGGAAGATCCCGCCGTATATCGTGCCTTCGCCCGTTCGCGTCGCGCAGACGCTCGTCGGCGATCGCGCGTTGCTGCTGGGATCGCTCGGCGTGACGATGGAGATCGCGCTGACCGCGCTGGCGCTGGCGATCGTGATCGGTGTCGCGATCGCGCTCCTGTTCGTACAAAGCCGCTGGATCGAGATGAGCCTGTTTCCGTACGCGATCCTGCTGCAGGTGACGCCGATTGTCGCGATCGCGCCGCTGATCATCATCTGGGTGCGCGACACGCGGGTCGCGCTGATCCTGTGCGCGACCGTCGTGGCGATCTTCCCGGTCATCTCGAACACGACGCTCGGCTTGCGCAGCGTCGACCCTGGACTGCTGAACCTGTTTCGCCTGTCGCGCGCAACGCGCTGGCAGACGCTGTGGCGATTGCGGGTGCCGAGCGCGCTGCCGTATTTCTTCGGCGGACTGCGCATCGCGAGCGGCTTGGCACTCATCGGCGCAGTCGTCGCCGAATTCGTCGCCGGCACTGGCGGCCAGGGTGCCGGGCTGGCGTATCAGATCCTGCTCGCCGGCATCCAGCTCAACATACCTCGGCTGTTCGCGGCGCTGGTGCTGATCGCGGTGGCCGGTGTTGCGATGTTCGCGGCGACGGTCGCGCTGTCGCGGATCGCACTCGCACGCTGGCACGAAAGCGAGATGCGGCACGACGCGTAGCGAGCCTTTGCATATAACCCCACGCAGGTTTTGCAGAGGCTCCCCTGGGCCTAAACTTGCCGGATGAGCGGCAAGCGCTGGGACGTGTTCTGTCGCGTCGTCGATAATTACGGCGACGCCGGCGTCTGCTGGCGCCTCGCGCGACAGCTTGCGATCGAGCACGGCTGCGACGTCACTCTGTGGATCGATCGGCTCGAAACGCTGGCGCGCTTTCAACCCGGCATCGACGTCGAAGCCACGACGCAGTCGGTTGCGGGCATCACGATCGCACGCATTGCCGAAGACGCGGCAGCGCCGCTGCTGCCGGACGTCGTCATCGAGGCGTTCGCGTGCGGCTTGCCGCCACCCTACGTCGCGGCGATGGCGGACGCGCGGACACCTCCGTTGTGGATCGCGCTCGAGTACCTGTCGGCCGAGCCGTGGGTCGACACCGTGCATGGGCTGGCCTCCCCGCAACCGCAGCTTCCGCTCGAGCGCTACTTCTGGTTTCCAGGATTCACGCATCACACGGGCGGACTGATCCGCGAGGCGCAGCTGCTCGAGGCGCGCGCGGCGTTCGACGGAGAGCGCGCTGGCGATAGCGCGCTTCAGATCGTTCTTTTCTGCTATCCGAACCGTGCGCTGCCGGCGCTGTTCGACGCGTGGTCCGAAGGCGACGAGCGCATCCGCTGCGCGATACCCGAGGGTGTCGCCACCGGCGCACTGGATCAGTGGCTGCACGGCGATGTGCCGCACGCCGGCCAGTCGACGGTTCGCGGCCGGCTGACGCTCGACTTGATCCCGTTCTCGACCCAGGACGCGTTCGACCGCAGGCTGTGGTCGGCCGATCTCAATTTCGTTCGTGGCGAGGACTCGTTCGTCCGCGCGCAGTGGGCCGCGCGCGCGTTCGTATGGCAGCCTTACCCGCAGATCGAGAATGCGCACCGATTGAAGCTGGATGCGTTTCTCGCGCGATACACGGCCGAGCTGCCGTCGCGGGCGAGCATCGCCATGACGGCGTTCTGGAAGGCTTTCAACGATGAGGACGGACCGGCCGCGGTCGCGGCATGGCCGGCATTCCGCGCCGCGTTCGACACACTCGGCGGCCACGGTCGCGCGTGGGGCGAAACGCTGGCCGGGCTGCCCGAACTGACCGCGGGGCTGGTGACGTTCGCCGGGCGTCAGCTATAATCTTGGGTTGACCCCATTGCTCGCGGCGGCGCCCAAAGCGCGCACCGCCCTCGTAGGAATCACCATGAAAATCGCTCAGGACGTCCGTGCCGGCAACGTCATCATGATCGGCAGCAACCCGATGGTCGTGCAGAAGGCCGAGTTCAGCAAATCGGGACGCAACGCCTCGGTCGTGAAGATGAAGCTGCGCAACCTGCTGTCAGGCGGCGGCACGGAGACCGTCTATCGCGCCGACGAGAAATTCGACGTCATCCAGCTCGAGCGCAAGGATGTCACGTATTCGTATTTTGCCGATCCGATGTACGTGTTCATGGACGAAGAATTCAACCAGCACGACGTCGAGAAGGAAAACATGGAAGAGGCGCTTCCTTATCTCGAGGACGGCCTCGCATGCCAGCTGACGTTCTACGAGGGCAAGGCTATCTCGGTCGAGTTGCCCACGTCCGTCGTCCGCGAGGTCGCGTACACCGAGCCGGCGGTCAAGGGCGACACGTCGGGCAAGGTCACGAAGCCCGCCAAGCTCGCGAGCGGGTTCGAAGTGCCGGTTCCACTGTTCGTGACCACCGGCGACAAGATCGAGATCGACACGCGCACCGGCGAATATCGCCGCCGCGTCTAGCGGGCCAGCAAGCGCGCTGCGGCTCAATTCGCCGCGCGCGAATCGCTGCGCGACGGGAGGCCGGACGGACGGAACGGCGTAGTGGCTCCCCGGTCCAGCATCGCCTTGAGCGTCGCGACTTCGTCGTGCACCACTTCGAGGGCCGCGATGCGTTGCTGCATCGATTCGACGAGCGCCATCTGGCGCTGCATCGACGCGCCACGCTGCTGCAGTGCCTGAATCTGCGCGTCCTTCTGCTGCACCAGGCGATGCATTCCCTGGATCGCGGCGAGCGCGACGCCGTCGGCATCCTGGAAACCGATCGCCTTGTCGCTGTCCCCCAAGCCGAATGCCGCCCTGAAGTCGTGGGCCATCGGGCCGAGATGCTCGATCTCGCGGGTGGGGCCGTCCTTCGGCTGCCAGTGCAAACTGCGCGCTCGCGTCGTTGGCTTCCCCTCCCCCGATGGTCGCCGCCACACCGGGAGCGTAATTGCCAAACCCTCCTCCCACCGTCGCTTTTTCCTTACCCGCGCCGTTTTGACCGCCGCCCCCTACCGTTGCGTAAGCATTGATCGCAGTATTGGCGATGCCTCCGCCTACCGTCGTGTATCGCTATTGGCGCTGTTCTGGCTACCTCCGCCGACCGTCGCATAGGAGCCCGTTGCGAATTGCGCGTAGCCTCCGCCAATCGTTGCGAACGAGCCTTTGGCCGTATTCGACCCACCGCCCGCCACCGTCGCCGAAGCCGCAGCGACGTTCGACTCGCCGCCCGAAATCGTGGCAAACGCACCCGTCGCCTGATTCGCGCAGGGCCGGATGTTGGCATGAACCACGCTGTCAAAGCAGGTGCTGCCCGCCAGCGTTATCTGCACGCTGCGTCCGGCCGGCACGCTGACGTCGTTGCAAGCCTTCGTCCCGGGCGCGACGGAGTTGTTCGCCTCGTAGAAGTGCACGGCCGCCGTCAGCAGTGTCGGCCCCGGGTTGAACAGCGTCACTTCGCTCGCGAAGCTGACCGTCTGCGCCGCCACGGGAAACACGATGCTGGTGCCGAGCGCCGCGGTCGTCTGCGCCGATGCAACGTTCGCCAGCAGCAAACCGAGTGCAAGCCAAACGATCGAGGGACGCATGCGGACGCTTTCAGGAGTGGGTCGGGGCATTCTCGCGCCCGGGCCTCTGCAAATCCTTAAGACCGTCTAAAGATCGGCGCTGACCGTCCTTCCAGCCGACGTACGGAGAGGCGCGTCCGACCTATCGCGGCTGCGCTCGACTCGGGCCGCCGGCGCTATCGCGGCGGCGTAAACGCTGCGCGCGCTTCTTGTGCCGGCGCGCGCGTCGCGCAATCGTGCACGTGGTCGTTCACCAGGCCCATCGCCTGCATGAATGCATAGACCGTCGTCGGGCCGACGAACGTCCAGCCGCGCCGCTTCAGGTCCTTCGACAGCGCGATCGATTCCGTCGACGTCGGCATGCCCGAGAGCACCTCGCGCGTCAGGCGCTTGGGCCGGCTCGACACAGCCGGCTCGAAGCGCCAGAAATACGCGGCGAGCGACCCGAATTCATCGACCAACTCGAGTGCGCGCTTTGCATTGTTGCGTGCCGACTCGATCTTGCCGCGATGGCGAACGATCGCCGCGTCAGCGACCAGCCGCTCGACGTCGCGTTGCGTGAAGCGGGCGACTCGCCCGAACTCGAAATTAGCGAAGCCAGCCCGAAACGCCTGCCGCTTGCCGAGGATCGTCCGCCAGCTCAGACCCGCTTGAAATCCTTCGAGGCAGATCTTCTCGAACAGGCGCCGATCGTCGCTGACGGGGAACCCCCATTCGCGATCGTGATAATCGATGTAGATCGGATCGGCGCCTGCCCACCAGCACCGGTCGACGGCCGGCGCAGGCGAAGCGCCAGCGTCGACATCACCCGCCGGCCCACCTTCGGCGCGGGTGGTGCGGGTGCGCGTCGACGGTTTGCCGCTGCTTTTCTTCAGTGGCATCGGCGATCGCTGCGCAGGGGCCTCATCCGCTCGCATTTTCTGCGTTGGTCATGGCGAGGGCAAGCCGAATCGCGATGCGGAGGCGCCCGCAACGCGAAGTCGGGCCCCGTTCACCGGCGATCCGACCTGCCCACCTGGCCAGTAGACTCGAGGCGCTGGCGTTCGCACCATTGGATCTCCATCTACGGAGAATTCCAATGAGCCCCGCAACTGTCCACGCACCGTTGTTGCCGCTGTCGAACGCCCTGGCCGGCGTCGTGCGCGCGGCAACCGCTTCGGTTGTCAGCGTCTACTCCCGCCGCTCGCGCGCCAGCGGATTCGTCTGGCGTCCGGGCCTGCTCGTCACTGCCAGTGACGCGCTCGCCGACGAGGGCACGATCGAAATCGGACTTGCGGGCGGCGAACGCGTCGAAGCCATACTGAAAGGGCGCGACCCGTCCACCGATATCGCACTCCTCCGCGTCGATCGACCTGACTTGGGCGTCATCCCGCCCGCGGCGGACAGCGTCGACACAGGCTCGCTCGCGATTGTGGTCGGCGCAGCGGACGGCGGCGCGACCGCGGCGCTCGGCATCGTTGCGCGCGTCGGCACCGACTGGCGAAGCCTGCGCGGCGGCCGGATGGGGCCCCGGATCGAGCTCGATGTCGCGATGCGTGCATCCGCGGAGGGTGGCCTCGCGCTCGACGCCGCCGGTCACGCGATCGGCATGGCCGTGTTCGGTCCCCGCAGGCGCGTGCTGGTGATTCCTGCGCAGACGATCGATCGGATCGCATCGAAGCTCGATGCCGACGGACGCATCGCGCGAGGGTATCTGGGTCTCAGCCTGCAACCGGTCAGGATCGACGCCGGCGGCGAAGGCGCGATGGTGATGGGCGTCGACGCTGCGGGACCCGGCGCGGCCGCGGGCGTGCGCCAAGGTGACATCATCGTTCGCTGGAATGGGGCGCCGCTTCGCAACACGCACGCGATCGTGCGCGAGCTCGGCGCCGACAGCGTGGGCTCCGTTGTGGAGGTGTCGGCGACACGAGCCGGTGATCCCCTCACGTTCAGCGTGACCATCGGTGCAAGGCCTGACGCTTGAGCAACGGGCGTTCGAACGATGTCGTCACGATCGCGCTGGCCGTGGACGACGCAGCACTCGCCGAGCGGATCGTCGCGCTCCTCGGCGACGTCGCCGGCATCCGGCTGGTCACGCAAGCGGGGCACGCGGATCTGGTGCTGGTCGCGCCGGCCGACGTGACTGTACCGGCGAACGTTGCGCAGCCCAACGCACTCGCCTCCGACAACGATCCGTACCTGACGCCGCGCGAACGTGACGTGCTGGGGTTGCTCGCCGAAGGTGCGTCCAACAAGACGATCGCCAGGCGACTGGGTATTTCCGTTCACACTGCCAAGTTCCACGTTGCGTCGTTGCTCGACAAGCTCGACGCCACGGGCCGCACCGACGCCGTAACGCACGCGGCGCGTCTTGGTGTGATCGACCTTTAGCACGCCGATGATCGAGCTAACCCCATGAGCGCCTATGCATTCGACCGCAGCAGCGACGAAGCGCCGCTCGACGCCTATTCGCGCGTCGTTGGACAGGTTGCGAACGACGTCGGCCACGCCGTGGTTCGCGTTGAAACGACTGGCTCGAACCGCCGCGCCGGTTTGGGGTCGGGCGTCGTCATCGCCGGCGATGGTTTGATCGTCACGAACAGCCACGTCGTCGCTGGCGCACGTCGGGTGAAAGTGACATTCTCCGACGGGCATCCGACCGAGGCCGACGTGCTCGGCGACGATCCCGATTCCGATCTCGCATTGCTCAAAGGCGATATCCCGGGCGGCGCGGTGGCCGCGACACTCGGTGATTCGAAGGCATTACGACGCGGTCATCTCGTCATCGCGATCGGCAATCCGCTTGGCTTCGAGTCCACCGTCACGGCCGGTGTCGTTTCGGCGCTCGGGCGATCGCTACGCTCACGAAGCGGCCGCCTGATCGACGACGTGATTCAAACCGACGCGGCGCTGAACCCCGGCAGCTCGGGCGGACCGCTGGTGGCGTCGTCAGGCGACGTGATCGGCATCAACACGGCGATGATCGGTGGCGCACAAGGCCTGTGCTTCGCCGTGTCGAGCAACACCGCGCGCTTCGTCGTCGGCGAATTCGTCGCGCATGGCCGAGTGCGGCGCGCGCACGTCGGCATTGCCGCGCAGACGGTACCGCTGCCGAGACGAACTGCACTGGCCAACGGTGCAGGCGCGCAGGCCGTGCGCGTGGGCTCGATCGAGCGCAACATGCCGGCGGCGCGCGCGGGACTGCAGGTGGGCGATCTGATCATCGCCGTCGACGGTCAGCGCATCGTCGCTGCGGACGACCTGATCCGCCTGCTCGACACGACGCGAATCGGCCGCGCGATCGAAATAACGGTGCTGCGCAACGGAAGTCGCGAACAGGTGGTGGTCGTGCCAGTCGAGCGGCCGTAGCGCTTCGTTACGACGCACCTCTGCCTTTCGGTCAGGTCGAGCGCTCAAGGATCACCTGAGACGCTGACGCGCTATCCCACCCGGCCGCTGTACGGTCTATCGCCCTCTCAGGCATTTCATCGCTGAGGAGCGCGGCTCGTCGTTTCGCCGTTGAACGGCGACGACGCACACTCCGACAATCAGGCCTCGCACCTCACCTGGGAGATGGATATGTGGGTAAAACTGGTGGCATTCGCAATCGTCGCCGCAGCCGCGTCGTCTCACAGCTTTGCGCAACCGGCATCGAACGACTACACGGCGCAGATTGCCTGGTGCGCGCAGGACCGAAGCCCGGCGGACTGCCCGGTCACCTATCAGACGTTACGGGCGGACGATTGTCTTAGCAGCCGCGACAACCGTTCGTGTCTCATCCGCCTGGCGAAGGAGGCGGCCGCTGCGGGCGATTGCAGCCGCGCATACAAGCTCGTCTACGCATGTCAGTGCAACAAGTCGCAGGAATCCGCTCGGGGTGCGATCACGGCCGCCGGGCCAAGCGCGGTCTGCAAGTACTTGACGGGCGGCTAGGTGTGATGCGTCAACGCGGAGGTGGTGGGTAAATCGATGCCCGCCACCATTTCAGCCCCGCTGGCCGCCTGCGCGTGATCGACCTCTAGCCCATCGATCGGCTTATCGCAGGGTTTTCAACGCGCTTGCCGATCGCGACGGCGGATGACGTCATCGGCAGCCGCCAAGTCCCTGACATTCACCTCAGTCGAGCGCCGCCAGCTTCCGAAGTGGAATATTCCCGTTACGTCTGCACGCGGACGACAGCTCGCGTTCGGTGGTGCTATCGGTGCGGATCGACGGCGGTTTTATGATCCGCAATGGCGGTAGCCGACCTGATCGAACCCCCCAACCCCTGCGAATCGGGGATGCGGGCGAGCGCGAGTTCCTCTGAACGAGTGAAATGAGTTTGAATAGCCGAATCCAACAAGTCAAGTTCGATATCCAGCGTGGCCTGGCGGTGCTCCGGCAGCGTCCTGCGGAGGTTCTCGAGCATCGCGCGCATGCGGCGCGCGACCTGGAGGTTGCCCGCGCCACAGGCGCGAATCTCGCTGCAGGCGACTTGAACGTAGTGCTCCCAGTTTGGGGTGCGGAAGATAACGCGCGGCCGCCCGCTTTCGTCGACGATCACTTCACCGCGCAGCTTCCGCTGGCCAACCAATCGCAGTAACCGATGCACCTGATCGAGGGCAAGCACGGCGGTCGTTGGATCGTTGATCGCCGGCGAGAGCGCCTTCAAGGCAATGTCGACGATGATCCGGAACGCGAACATCGGGTCCTGCTCGAGGGTGCGTTCGGGGCCAAAGGCCACTGACGACTGCACCACGCGGTCGTCGATCGCCATCGCGCCGCCGTGGAGCACAAACAGCGGCTCTCCCACGGCGAGAAAATCCCCAACCTGCGGCACGAACTCGATCATGCCGTCGTGGCGCTGCGCCAGTGCCACCAGCGTCGAGAGATCGACGGCGAGCACGATTTCCGAAGTACCGCGGTGCTCCACTTCGCGGCTTGGCATCTGGGGCTGTCCGGGTAGCGCGACAGACTCTAGCGGCAGCGCGGTGGCCGGATCGGGATACACTGATTTGATCATCGCGACGCCCTCGTTGCCGATGTGGGCGACAACGGCGACCGGTCGCAGCAGACGCGCCGCGTAGTCGATCAGGAACAGAAAGTCGGCGATGCATGCGACCCCGAGAACTGCGGTGACCAGCGAGACGAGTTCGGCCACCGATGCTTCCTGCCGGTTGAGCGCTTGGACGGCAAACACCAGCGTGAACACGAAGAGGCCGACGCTATAGCGGACGACGTTGTTGCGCAACAGCGTCGTGGCGATGATCCGCGGCGTCAGCTGACCTCCGGCGACCTGGATCGCCACCAGCAATGAGCCGAACGTGAACACGAGAAACGACAGCGTCATCGTGATGACGGTCTGATACAGCGCCGTTGCACCGGCCGGTGCGAGCCCGGAGAGACGCCAATGCAACCACGCATCGAGCGCGCGGAGCCAAGGCACCAGTGCCATCTCGAGCACGATGGCGACGAGCGGAACGGTCCATAGCGCGGACTTGAGATAGCTGGTCGCGCGGTACAGCCGACCCCAGGTGAGATGGCGTTTGACGAAGGGCATGAATCCGCCCCAAGAGGTCATGCTTGAAGTGGCCATCCTCGACTCCCTTGTGTTAGACCCATCGCCCGCCGTCGGTCGCAGCGGTTGCGTACCCTATCTTGTGGCCAAGTCTTGAAGTCTGGCAAGTAACAATCGGAACAGTAAGGGAGCCGAAGAAAGGGCTGGCGCGCGCCGATGCTCATAGCTGCATTGCATTGGCGCTAGATGCGGGCGATGCTGAATCCGCATTCCGAAGGAGTCCATCCCCGCTTGCTCGCACAAGGCGTCCGCGCATCGCTGCATGCCTCCCCCGTCGCTAGCCGCTGCGACTGGTAGCGAAATCGCAAACACCTTCGGCAACCTCCACGCCGTCCACTACTGCACGATCACTTCGCACATTCGGCAGCAGTTCCAGCACGAGTCCCACCGCAGCTCCCCGTCCGCTCGCCGTCCGCTCGTAGACAAACGCAATAGCGCCGTGCAATGGGAAGCAGAAAAGAAAACGGCCGCGCTTGGCGGCCGTCGTTCTTCGATGTGGTGGAGGTGGCG
>Ga0207678_10002100_pt1 | contig 18040 bp, 19 predicted proteins | sample KBSC63metaG_FD_184319 | JGI IMG/M metagenome (GOLD analysis project Ga0207678, IMG submission 184319) | Corn rhizosphere microbial communities from Kellogg Biological Station, Michigan, USA - KBS C6-3 metaG (SPAdes) (version 2) | ecosystem: Host-associated > Plants > Roots > Rhizosphere > Soil ...
GGCGTGATTCCGGGATACCTGCGGGCCGCGGCCCTGGCCGAACTGGGCCGCCTGGTCCGGGTATCGCCCCACCACTCGGTCAAGGTCGTCTCCGACGTCGGTGACCAGGACTGGAAGTGGACGTCCACCCGGGTCAAGCTGGCGCCCAAGTCGTTCCCCGACTCCAATCCGAACGCCGTGACCTACTCCCACGGCCACCGCTACGTCGCGGACGCGGGTGCCAACGCCCTGGCCGAGGTGCACCGCAACGGCGTGGCCAAGGTCATCGCGTTCTTCGGCGTACCCAAGGGATCGCAGAGCGACTCCTCGGTGCCGACGTGCGTGGCGCGCGGTCCGGACGGCGCGCTGTACGTCGGCGAACTGCTCGGCGGCTTCTACTCGCCGGGGCACGCCCGCATCTGGCGGGTCGTCCCCGGGCACGCGCCGAAGGTCTGGGCCACCGGCCTGACCACCGTGCAGGGCTGCGGCTTCGGCCGTGACGGCGCGTTCTACGCCACCGAGTACCAGACCGGCGGGCTCAACGAGGGTCCGACGGCCAACCCGGCCGGTGACGTGGTGCGCATCGACCGGCACGGCCACCGCACCCACCTCGGTGTCGGCAAGCTGTTCTTCCCGTCCGGCTTCGCCGCCGGATCCGACGGTTCGATCTACGTGTCGAACTGCAGCATCGCCCCGGCCGGCGGGCTAAGCCCGCAGCTGTGCAAGAACGGCGGCCAGGTAGTCAGGATCAGCTGACCACTGCTGTCCCTCGCGGCCCCGCTAGCCCAGGTCGGTGACCTGGCCGGGCGCCGCGAGGGACACCGGGCCGCCGAACGCGCCGGCCGCCCCGGCCAGGCTCTCCTCTGGGTCGTAGTCCGGGGCCAGGTGGGTGAGGATCAGCCGTCCGGCCCCGGCCCGGGCGGCGTGCTCGCCGGCCTGCCGTCCGCACAGGTGCAGGTTCGGCGGTAGATCCGGCAGGTCGGGAAACCCCGCCTCGCACAGCAGGACGTCGGCAGAGCGGGCCAGTTCGACCAGCGCGGGAGACTCACCGGTGTCGCCGGAGTAGGTGAGCGCGTGCCCGCCATGCTCGAACCGGAACGCGAACGTCTCGACCGGGTGCGCGACGTGACCGGTGGTCACGGCGAACGGTCCGATCCGGTGCTGGCCCGGGGTCAGCGTGACGAAATCGAAGGCGCCGGTCACGTCGGGGTCGTCGTTCGCCCGCGCGATCCGCTCCGCGGTGCCTGCCGGGCCGTAGACCGGGATCCGCGGCAGCGCGCCCTCGGGGGCGTAGGTCCGCGCGACCCAGAGCGGGCACATGTCGAGGCAATGGTCGGCGTGCAGGTGGCTCAGGGCCACCGCGTTCACCCGGTTCAGCGCCGTGTACCGCTGCAGCGCGCCGACCGCGCCGTTGCCCAGGTCCACCACCAGCCGGAAGCCGTCCGCTTCCAGCAGGTAACACGACGCCGCGCTGTGCGGCCCGGGCATCGAGCCCGAGCATCCGACCATCGTGAGCCGCATGCCGACCACGCTACCCAGGTGCCGGCGGGCCAGCCAGTGCCGCGGTACGTCCGCGACGCTCCCCATCTCCATGACACCGAACGGGCCTGGTTCCCGCCTCGCCATCTGGCTTTGTCGCTCCTGCAATTGTAGTGTCGTGCCTGGTACGCCGACATAGCGGAGGTGACTATGCCGCGCCCGAGCAAGGCGGCCGGCTCGGTCGCGCTCGTCACCGGCGCGAACCGCGGCATCGGCCTGGCGTTCGTCCGGGAACTGGCCGCCCGCGGCGCGAAGAAGGTCTACGCCGGAGTGCGGAGCCCGGACGCGCTGGCCGGGGAGTTCGCCGGGCTGCCGGCCGAGGTCGTGCGGCTCGACGTCACCGATCAGGCCGCCGTCGTCGCCGCCGCGAACGCCTGCCCGGACGTGAACCTGCTGGTCAACAACGCCGGACTGTTCACCAACACCCGGCTCGTGCGGCCCGGCGACCCGGACGCCGCCCGGCGTGAGATGGAGGTCAACTACTTCGGCGTGCTGAACATGACCCGGGCCTTCGCGCCGCTGCTCGGGGCCAACGACGGCGGCTACATCGTCAACGTGCTGTCGGTGGCCGGTGCCTTCCCGGCGCCGTTCATGGGCGGCTACTCCCCGGCCAAGGCGGCCGCGCTGTTCCTGTCCAGCATCACCCGGTCCGAGCTCGCCGACCAGGGCACCGAGGTGATCGCGCTGATCGTCGGGTCGGTCGATACCCGGATGGCCGCGCACGTCCAGGGGCGCAAGGAAGACCCGCGGGACATCGTCCGGGCGGGCCTGGACGCACTCGACCGCGGCGAGCACGTGGCCGACACCGACTTCATGGCCATCGACGCGCGGGCCAGGTACGCCAGGGACCCGGCCCGCTACGAGCGCGGCATGACCAAGCTGCTCAAGGCCACGGTCATGGATACGGGACGGTAGCGGTGACAGCGAACCGGTGGGCCGAGCTGCGCCAGGTCGGCTTCGCCACGCTGGACCACGCGGCGGCCGTGCGGACCGCCACCGAACTGCTCGCGCTCGGGCCCGGTTTCGGCGACCCGCTGCTGGCCGAGCTGGGCCTGGCCGACTTCACCGCCCCGGTCGGCCCCGGCACCTACGTCGAGGTGCTCGCCCCGGTTACGCCGGGCCATCCGGTCGCCCGCTGGCTGGGCAAGGTCGGCGGCTCCTCGGGCTGGGTGCTGTCCACCCAGATCCCGTCGCTGGACGGGGTGAAGGAGCGCGCCGCGGAGCACGGCGTCCGTGTTGCCGTGGAGACCCAGGCGATGGGCCACGACATCATCCAGCTGCACCCGCTCGACGTCGGCGTCCTGCTCGAGCTCGACGCGTTCCTGCCGCGGGACGGCTGGTTCTGGGACGACCTGGCCGCAGCCCAGGCCGCGCGGGCCGCCCGGACCGCTAAGGCCGACGACATCGTCGCGGTCGACGTGGCGGTCGCCGGCCCCCGGGACCCGGCCGCGATGGCGCGGACCTGGGCCGCGATCATCGGCATCGAGCCCCCGGCGGCGACGGCGGACAGCGCGGTGCTCGCCTTCGGCCGCCGGACGGTCAGGTTCGTGCCCGCCCGGGGCGGCCGGACCGGGATCGTCGCCGTCGACGTGCACGCCACCGACCGCGAGCACGGGACCGGCCAGCAGGGCATGCTGTGCCACACCATGATCAGTTTCATCTGAACTCCCGGCTAAGCTGACCTGACGCGGCCCGAGGCGGGTTCGGGATCGTACGAGGAAGGGTGGGCGGTGAGCAGCACGTCGTCACCAGGCGGAGCGGGGGTGCCGCCCCAGCTCGACACCAGCGAGGCGCACTCGGCCCGGGTCTGGAACTACCTGCTCGGCGGCAAGGACAACTTCGCGGCCGACCGCGCGGCCGGTGACCTGGTCCTGACGACGTTCCCCGGCATCGCGCACGTCGCCCGCGTGCAGCGCCGGTTCCTCGCCCGCGCGGTCCGCTACCTGGCCGCCGACGCCGGGATCACGCAGTTCCTCGACATCGGCACCGGCCTGCCGACCGCGAACAACACCCACCAGGTCGCCCAGCAGATCGTGCCGCACGCCAGGATCGTCTACGTGGACAACGACCCCCTCGTGCTGGTCCACGCCGAGGCCCTGCTGACCAGCGCGCCCGGCGGGGTCACCAGCTACATCGAGGCCGACGTGCGGGACCCGGACACGATCCTGCGGGGCGCGGCCAGGACGCTGGACTTCAGCCAGCCCGTGGCGCTGATGCTGCTGGGCATCATGGGCCAGATCGATGACTCCGACCAGCCCGGGTCGATCGTGAGCTGGCTGCTCGACGCCCTGCCGCCGGGCAGCTACCTGGCGCTGTCCGACGGCACCGACACTAACCCCGAGCTGAACCAGGCCATCGCCATCTACAACCAGAACTCCGCCAGCTCCTACCACCTGCGCAGCCCGGACCGGATCGCCGGCTTCTTCACCGGGCTCGACCTGGTGCCGCCCGGCGTGGTCACCACCTCCCGGTGGCGGCCCGACGTCAGGGACGCCGACGAAGAGCCCAGGGAAGTCGACGCGATCTGCGGCGTCGGCCGCAAGCGCTGACCCGCGAGTTACCCGAGCAGGCGGGCCCGGCAGGCGAGCTGCAGGGCGAGCCGCTGGTCGGGGTCCTCGAGGTCGACGTCGAGCAGTTCGGTGATGGTGCGGAGCCGGTTGGTCACCGCGTTGCGGTGCAGGTGCAGCCGCTCCGCCGTCCTGACCACCGACCCCTGCTCGTCCAGGTAGGCGGCGAGCGTCCGGATCGCGGTGTCGGCGCGGGCCGGCCCCAGCCTCTCCAGCGGCGCGAGCTGATCCCGCACCGAGGCGCGCACGGTCTCCGAGGCGTACCACTCCATCAGCATCCGCCGGATGCCGACCGCGTCGTGGGCCGCGACTCCGGCCGGGCGGCGCGCGGCGCGCGCGGCGGCCAGCGCTCCCCGGGCCTCGGCGGCCGAGGCCCGCAGGCCCATCGGGCCCTCGTGCGCCGCCCCCACGCCGCCCCGGAACCGCAGCGCGGGCAGCCGGGCCGCGATCGCCTGCAGCGCGCGCTCGGCCGCCCGGGCCGCCCTGGCCCCGGCCTGCGGGCCCGGGTTGGACGTCGTCATCCGGATCAAGATGATGGCCCGGGCGATCCGGGACAGGTACCAGGTCTCGCCGGCCGCGGACACCGCCTGGAGCGCGGCCTGGCCCGCCGCTTCCAGCAGCTCGAATCGCCGCACCTCGTCATGCTCGGCCTCGTCCAGGTCGTCGGCTTCCACCCGGACCGCCAGGTGCCAGCCGCTCACCGGGATCCCCAGCTGCCGCGCCCGGGCGAGCAGGTCCTCGCTGATCGCCGAGTCCGACATCAGCAGCTCGGCGAGCAGCTCGCTGCGGGACCGGACCGGGGTCTGGATGGCCCGCCGGGTCAGGTCGAGGTGCCGTGCGGCGGCGGCCGCCGCGGCGTGCAGGACCAGCCCGGCGGCGACGCCGATCTCGCCGCCCGCCTCCGGCGCCGCGAAATGCCCGGACGGCGCCTCGTCGACCTGCACCGGGACGCTCACGCCCTCCTCCGGAGGGGTCACGACGTACTCGACCTTGGTGCCCAGCGCGCGCCCCGCCGCCTGGCCGAGCTCCTCCGGGCCCGCGCCCGCCCGCTCGGCCCGCCGCACCGCCTCGAGCCCTTGCTCCGCTCGGCCCAGGGCGCGCTCGGCGCTGCCGCCGATCTCCCCGTAGACCGCCCGGACCAGCGTGGCGAGGTCGGCGTCCGCGGGAACGGACACCAGCGCGATGTCGGCGTGCTCGGCGATGTCCAGCGCGGTCACCGCCGGCTGCCACGCCTCGGCCGAGAACGCCGCGACAGCGGCCACGCGGCGGATGGCCGCCCAGCGCAGCGCCATGTCCAGGCGGTAGTCGGTGACCTCGGCCGAGGCCAGCCGGGACAGCACGACGAAGCTGCCGGGCGGGGCGTCATCCAGCTCGGCGAAGCGCTCGGCCAGCCGGACCACGGTGACCCCGCGGTCACCGCCGCCGGGACTGATACGCCGCAGGCCGGCCAGCGGCGAGCCGGCCAGGATCTCATCAACGGTAGGCATGGCAGGCCCACCCTATGCTGAACGCACACATCGCTGGCGATCGAGGTGCACTCTGCCCATTACCTTCGTCGCCGCCGACTGCGAGCATTGCTATGCATTCCCGCTTCGGCACACGACGTGATCTTCATTCACGTCCTCACCTAGGTGCGTTTCAAGGGGCAGCGATGGAGCGCGAGACCGTATCCGGACCGGACACGGAGGACCAGACGGCCATGCCCGAGTGGCGGGTCTACGCGCCCGAATTCCCGCAGTGGTACGTCTGGCGCGGCGTTGCCGGGCACTATTACGCGCGCGTCCCCCGCTCCAGCCCGCCGCGGGTCGTCCGCGCGCTGAACCCCGAAGACCTGCGGGAGGAGATCGCGCGCGCCGAAAACTCCCGCCGGCTGCTACTATCCGGGTCACGGTTCAGGAATCATTGCGCTTAACCGCGAAACCTGATTCCGCCTCATCCGCCTCACTACACCACTGCCCCTGACATGAAGCGCCTGCTCGACCCCGACTCCTTGCGTGCCCTGGCGCGCGGCTGCGCCGTGCTCGGCGCCGGTGGTGGTGGCGACCCGTACCTCGGGCTGCTGCAGGCTCTGCAGGCCACCGAGGACTTCGGTCCCGTCCCCCTGGTGGACCTGGACGAACTGCCCGATGATTCCCTGGTCATGCCGTGCGGCGCGATCGGCGCGCCGACGGTCAGCGTGGAGAAGATCGAGAACGGGGACGAAGGCGGCCGGCTCCGCGAGCACCTGGAGGACCTCACCGGGCGCCGGGTCGCCGCGCTCATGGCCGCCGAGATCGGCGGCGCGAACGGCCTGCTCCCGATCACCTGGGCCGCCCAGATCGGGCTGCCGGTCGCGGACGCCGACGGCATGGGCCGGGCCTTTCCCGAGGTACCCCAGGTCACCATGCACCTGGCCGGCATCTCCCCGAGCCCGGCCGTGATGACCGACGAACGCGGCAACCTGGTCATCTTCCAGACGGTCTCCGGCCACTGGATGGAACGCCTGGAGCGTGCGGCGGCGGTGGAGTTCGGCGGGTCCGCGTCCTCGACGGAGTTCTCGATGACCGCGGCGCAGGCGCGAGGCGCGACGGTGCGCGACTCGGTCTCGCTGGCGATCAGGATCGGGGAGGCCGTCAGCCGCGCGCAGGAAAGCCCGGTGGACGCCCTGATCGCCGAGCTCGGCGCCTTCCGCCTGATCATCGGGAAGGTCCTGGACGTCGAGCGCAGGACGACGAGCGGGTTCGCCCGCGGCTCGGTCGTGATCGAGGGCCTGGGCGTGGACACGGGCCGGCTGATCAGGCTGGAGCTGCAGAACGAGAACCTGGTGGCGCTGGAGCGCGGCCATGTGCTCGCCTCGGTACCTGACCTGATCACGGTGCTGGACAGCGAGACGGCCGGCGCGATCGCGACCGAGCGGATCGCCTACGGCCAGCGGGTCACCGTGATCGCCTTCGGCTGCGACCCGGTCTGGCGGACCGGGGAGGGAATCGCGGTCGCCGGGCCGCGCGCGTTCGGCTACGAGTTCGACTACCTGCCCGTGGAGGAGCTCGCCGGTGCCACCGCCTGACTGCCGTCTCGGTGTCGACGTCGGCGGCACCAACACCGACGCCGTGATCATGGACGCCGCCGACCGGGTGCTCGCCAAGGCCAAGGTGCCGGGCACGGCCGACATCACGTCCGGGATCGTGGCCGCGATCGATGCCGTGCTCGGCACGCCAGGGGTCGAACCGCAGCGGATCAGCCACGTCATGCTCGGCACCACCCACGCGACCAACGCCGTCCTGGAGCGCAGGAACCTGCGGCGGGTGGCGGTGCTCAGGATCGGCGGGCCCGCCACCTACAGCATCAGGCCCATGTTCGGCTGGCCGCGGGACCTCGTCGACGCGGTCTCGGTCGGGGCCGAGATCGTGGACGGCGGGATCGAGTTCGACGGCCAGGACCTGTCCCCGCTGGACACCGACGCCATCGCGCGGTTCCTCGGCCGGGTGGGGGGCAAGGCCGACGGGGTCGTGATCACCAGCGTGTTCGCCCCGGTCTCGGCGCGGCACGAGCTGCTCGCCGCCGAGGTGGTCAAGCGGGAGCTCGGCGAGGTGCACACCTCGCTCAGCCACGAGATCGGTTCGATCGGCCTGCTCGAGCGGGAGAACGCCGCGATCCTCAACGGTGCCCTGGCCGGGGTAGCCCGCGACGTGGCCGGCGCGATGCTGGATGCGCTCACCGCGCACGGGCTGCGTCCGGTCACGTTCTTCGCGCAGAACGACGGCACGCTAATGAGCCTGGACCAGGCCCTGCGGTATCCGGTGCTCACCATCGGCAGCGGGCCGGCCAACAGCGTCCGCGGCGCCGCGTTTCTCACCGGGATCTCGGACTCGCTGGTCGCCGACGTGGGCGGGACCTCTACCGACGTCGGCGTGCTGACCAACGGGTTCCCGCGCGAGTCGGCGCAGGGGGTGGAGATCGGTGGCGTCCGGACCAATTTCCGCATGCCGGACCTGGTCACGATCGCGCTCGGCGGCGGCACGGTGGTCTCCGGCGACCCCGGCGACGTCCGTATCGGGCCGCGCAGCGTCGGCTACCTGATCCAGCGGGACGCGCTGATCTTCGGCGGGACGACCCCCACGCTGACCGACGGCGCGGTCCTGGCCGGCCGGGCGGACATCGGCGGGGCGCCGGGCGGCGCCGACTGGGCCAGCCGTCACCGGCGGATGCTCTCCGAGGCGCTGGCCCGGGCCGATGTGATGCTGGCCGAGGCGATCGACCGGGTGAAGACCTCCAAGGAGGACCGTCCGCTCATCGCCGTGGGCGGCGGCAGCATCCTGATCCCGGACCGGATACCCGGCGTCAGCGAGATCGTCCGGCCGGAGCACTTCGACGCGGCGAACGCGGTCGGCGCCGCCATCGCGTCGGTCAGCGGCCAGGTGGACCGGATCTTCCACCTCGGCCCCGACGGCAGGCAGGCCGTCCTCGACGAGGCACAGGACGAGGCCCGCGAGCGGGCCGTCGCCGCCGGTGCCGACCCGGGGACGGTGCAGATCATCGAGGTGGACGAGATCCCGCTCGCCTACCTCACCTCTCCCGCGGTCCGGATCCGGGTCAAGGCGGCAGGCACCCTGGGCGGCGTGCCGGCTGAGTCGCACAGCACATCGGAGGCATCATGAAGCGTCATCGCGGACGGCTGATCGCAGTCGCGGCCGCTGCCGTGCCGGTCCTCGCGCTGACGGCCTGCGCCGGCTCGACCCCTTCGGCCAGCACGCAGAAACCGGTCAACACGGTGTTCACCTACGACACCACCGCCCCGGTGATGGTGGACGGCTGGGACCCGGCCACCGAGTACTCCGACGGCATCATCGCGATGAGCGAGATGTACGAGACGCTCACCCGCTACAACTCCGCCACCGACACTGTCGGGCCGATGCTGGCGACCAGCTGGTCGTCCGCTGACGGCGGCAAGACCTGGACCTTCCACCTCCGGCACGGCGTGACCTTCCACACCGGCCGGCCGATGACGGCGCAGGCGGCCAAGGCCGCGATCCTGCGCACGATCAAGCTGAACGGCGGCGCCTCCTACGTCTGGGCCTCGGTCAAGACGATCGACACGCCCGACCAGTACACGCTGGTCTTCCACTTGAGCTACGCGGCCCCGCTGGACCTGCAGGCCTCGGCCGACTACTCCGCCTACATCTACGACACGCAGGGCCCGGCCGGCCAGTCGGGCAACGCGTTCACCAGCTGGCTGAACGCCGGGCATGACGCGGGCACCGGCCCGTACACCGTCCAGACCTGGAACAAGGGCCAGGAGTTCGAGGTCTACCTGAAGCAGTTCGGCAAGTACTGGGGCGGCTGGTCCGGCTCGCACTTCACCAAGGTGGTGTTCCGCGTGGTGCCGCAGGACACTACGGCGGCTCAGCTGCTGCGCTCCGGTCAGGTCACCTTCATCGAGCAGATCAGCCCGTCGCTGTGGTCCTCGTTCAAGGGCGACTCGAGCATCACCACGGTCAGCTCGCCCTCCTGGCAGAACCTCCTGGCACAGCTCAACGTGAAGGCGCTCAGCCTGCCGGTCCGCCAGGCGATCCTGTACGCGATCGACTACCGCGGCATCATCGCGGCCCTGCGCGGCGCCGGCGTACAGTCCAGCGGCATCGTTCCGCCCGGTATGTTCGGGCACTTCAGCGACCTGCCGGATTACTCCTTCGACAAGGCCAAGGCGGCGACGCTGCTCAACCAGGCCGGCTACGGGCCCGGAAAGAAGGCCCTGAACCTCAGCCTGACTTACACCCAGGGCGACAGCAACGAGCAGGTCGTCGCGACCATCATCAAGTCCGACCTGGCCGCGCTGAACGTGAACCTGAGCACCCAGGCGCTCGCCTGGCCGACCCAGTGGGCGAAGGGCAAGTCGTCCAATCCCGCGCAGCGCCAGGACATCTTCCTCGAGTACTGGTGGCCGGACTACCCCGACCCGTACTCCTGGTTCTCCAACCTGCTGGAAACCGAGAGCCCGCCGTACTACAACCTGTCGTACTACTCGAACAAATCCATGGACAATATGATCAACCAGGTCGAGCCGCTGACCGCGACCGACAAGAACGCCGCCTCGCAGCTGTACAAGGACATGCAGGTGACGGTCGTTCAGCAGGCGCCGCTCACGTCCTTGTACAACAACAACTACCAGTACGCGATGCTCAGCGGGATCTCCGGCTTCCGGGTGGACCCGGCCTACCCGAACGTGGTCTTCGTGCACGACCTGAAACCCTGACCTTATGGCCCGTCCCAGCCGAGCCGCCGGGTGATCCGGTACGTTACCCGCCGGGTCGCCCTGGCCATCGTGGTCGTCGCGGGCGTGGTGATCCTGACGTTCGTGATCTCCGACGTGGTCCCGGGTGACCCGGCGGCCTCGTGGGCGGGTCCGCACGCCTCGGCCGCGCAGATCGCGCGCGCCCGCCATTACCTCGGCCTGGATCAGCCGCTGGCCGTGCGGATCGGCAAGTACTTCGCCGGGATCCTCAGCGGGAACTGGGGGACGTCCATCCACACCCACCGGCCGGTGCTCTCCGACATCGGGACGGCGGCGCCGGCCACGCTGGAACTGGTCATCGCCGCCCTGATCATCGCGGTGCTGGTCGGCATCCCGCTCGGTCTGGCCGCGGCCCGGTGGCCGGGCGGCGCCCTGGACCACGTCATCCGGGTCGGCTCGGTGCTCGGCGTCTCCATGCCGGTGTTCTGGCTGGCGCTGATCCTGCAGCTCGTCTTCGCCCAGCGGCTGCGGCTGCTGCCGGTGGCCGGCCAGTACGACCCGAACCTCGTCTTCAGCCACCCGCTCACCGTCCGCACCCAGTTTCCCGTGGTCGACAGCCTGATCAGCGGCAACTGGCCCATGCTGGGCAGCACGCTCGTCCACTTGGTGCTGCCCGCGCTGGTGGTAGCCGCCTATCCGGTCGGGGTGATCGCGCGGATAGTACGCGCGCAGGTACTCGACACGGTGGGCGAGGCGCACGTACAGATGGTGCGCTCGCTCGGCTTCCCCGAACGGACCGTGTTCGGCACGTTCGCCATGCGGCTGGCCTGGAACCCGGTGACCTCGGTGCTCGCGCTCGTCTTCGCCTACTCGCTGGTCAACACGTTCCTGGTGGAGTCCATCTTCGACTGGCCCGGGCTCGGCAGCTACGCGGCGGCGTCGGTGTCCACGCTGGACACCCCGGCGATCGTCGGCGTCACCCTGTTCGTCGCCGTCATCTACGTGGTCGCCAACCTCGTCGTGGACCTGGTCCAGGCGGCGCTCGACCCGAGGATCAGGCTCCGTTGACCGGGACCAGGATGAGCAGGTTCGGCCGGTTCCTGCGCGCCAATCCGCTGATCGCGACCGGCGGCGTGATCGCGTTGCTGATCGTGCTGATCGCTGTCTTCGCGCCGCTGGTCGTCCCGTATCCGGCCGACGCGGGCGCGGCCACCCATCCGGAGATAGCGCTGCAGGCGCCGTCGGCGCAGCATCTGTTCGGCACCGACCAGGTTGGCCGGGACGTGTTCTCCCGTGTGCTCGCGGGGGCCCGGGTGTCGCCCGTGGTGGCCCTGTTCGTGCTGCTGATCTCGTGCGTGGTGGGCATCTCGCTGGGCGTGCTGGCCGGGTACTTCGGCGGCGTCACGGATGAGATCATCATGCGGATCACCGACATCTTCCTCGCGTTCCCGCCGCTGCTGCTCGCGCTCGCCTTCGCCACCGTGCTGCCCGCCAACCTGACCAGCCTCACCATCGCCATCGCGATCTCCTGGTGGCCGTGGTACACCCGGCTGGTCCGCGGCCAGGCGGCGTCGGTGGCCGGGCGGCCCTACGTGGAAGCCTGCCGCGCGCTCGGCATCCCGAGCTGGCGGATCCTGCTCCGGCACGTCCTGCCCAACTCGGTCACACCGGTGATCGTCCAGGTGTCGCTGGACGTCGGCGGGGTGATCCTGACCGCCTCCGCGCTGTCCTTCCTCGGGCTCGGCGCGCAGGACCCCACGCCGGACTGGGGGCTGATGGTGGCCGAGGGCCAGAACTACTTCACCACCCAGTGGTGGCTGGTGACGTTCCCCGGCCTGGCCATCCTGATCACCGCGCTCGCGTTCAACCTGCTCGGCGACGGGCTGCGCGACGTGCTCGATCCCCGAAGGGTGCTCGTCCGATGAGCCAGGCCAAGCTCGAGGTGCGTGACCTGCGGGTCAGCTTCGCCGGGCACCCGGTCGCGTCCGTGCCCGAGCTGAACGTGGACGGCGGCGAGATCGTCGGCCTGGCCGGGGAGAGCGGCTCGGGCAAGTCGATGACGATCCTGGCGGTGCTCGGGCTGGCCGGGACGGCCGGAGCCGCCGTCACCGGCTCGGTCCGGCTGGACGGCCAGGAGCTGATCGGGCTGTCCGCCGCCCGGCTGCGGGCGATCCGCGGGCGGCGGATCGCGGCCATCTTCCAGAGCCCGGCGCTGGCCTTCAACCCGGTGTTCCGGGTGGGGGCGATCGTATCCCGGACCCTGCGGCAGCACGGCCTGTCCGGTGCCGAGGCCACGGCGCGGGCCGACGCGGCCATGCGCAGCGTGCTGCTCCCGCCCGAGCTGCTGGACCGCTACCCGGCGCAGCTGTCCGGCGGGCAGCTGCAGCGGGTCGCGATCGCGCTCGCCCTCGCGCTGCGCGCCGAGGTGCTGCTGGCCGACGAGCCGACCAGCGCCCTGGACGTGACCGTGCAGGCCGAAGTATTGGAGCTGCTGCGCGAGCTGCGTGACTCCCGCGGCATGGCCGTCCTGTTCGTCAGCCACGACCTCGCCGTCATCGCCGAGCTGTGCGACCGGGTGGCGATCATGCGCGCCGGGCAGGTGGTCGAGCAGGGACCCACCGGGCAGGTGATCGCGGCGCCACGGCACGACTACACCCGCGAGCTTCTCGCCGCGGTCCCCAGGCTGGGGGAGTAGCCGTGGCCGACGACATCCTGCTGGACGTGCGGGACCTGCGGGTGAGCTTCGGGCCGGTCCGCGCGGTCGACGGGGTCAGCCTGGCGATAAGCCGCGGGCCGTTCGGCATCGCGCTGGTCGGGGAGAGCGGCTCGGGCAAGACCACCGTCGGCCGCGCGATCCTGCGCCTGGTTCCCGCCTCCGGCGGGACGATCGCGTTCGACGGGCAGGACGTGCTCGGGCTGCGCGGGCCGCGCCTGCGGGCCTACCGGCGCGCGGTGCAGATCGTGTTCCAGGACGCGGACAACAGCCTGGACCCGCGGATGCGGATCGGGACGACCCTCGGCGAGGTGCTGATCGCGCACGGGCTGGCGGGCCGCGGTGCCCTCGGCGGTCTGGCCGGCCGCGGCGCCCTCGGCGGCCGGGCGACGGCCCGGGTCGCGGCCCAGGTGGCGGCGCTGCTCTCCGAGGCCGCGCTGGACCCGGCCCTGGCGTCCCGGTACCCGCACCAGCTGTCCGGCGGGCAGCGCCAGCGAGTCGCGATCGCCCGCGCGCTCGCCGTCTCGCCCCGCCTGCTGGTCCTGGACGAGCCGACCAGCGCGCTCGACGTCACCGCGCAGGCCCGGATCCTCGCCCTGGTCCGGCGGCTGCGCGACGAGCGCCAGCTCGCCTACCTGCTGATCACCCACAACCTCGCGATCATCCCCGGGCTATGCGAGCAGATGGTCGTGCTCTACCTGGGGCGGGTCGCGGAGTCCGGCCCCACCGGCGAGCTGCTGGCCCGGCCCGCGCACCCGTACACGCTGGCGCTGCGCTCCGCGGTGCCCGAGATCGACGCGGCCGCGCGGCGATCCCGGATCATCCTGCCCGGCGACACCCCGCAGGCCGGGTCGACGCCGCCCGGCTGCCCGTTCCACCCGCGCTGCCCGCTGGCCATCGACGTCTGCCGGACCACGGTGCCGCCGCTGCAGGCCGTGGCGCCCGGGCGGCAGGCGGCCTGTCACCGCGCCGGCGAGGTCCTGTCCGGCCTGCGGCCGCCAGGCGCGCCCGCCCAGCTGGCCGAAGACCCCGGCCGCCCTCGGTAGTGGCGCCACAGTCGACAGCGGTCAACTCCGTGTGGCTGACCGCCACACTGCTGGACTGACTGCAGCAAGTGGGCCCCGACGGCAACCGCGCCGAACCCAAGGCCCTGCGCATCCTGTACGCTGCCGGCCGCCTGACCCGCCCGTGGCGGGGCAGGCTCGCCCTATAGCGTGGGCCAATATCACAAGAGGCACGGTCGCCTTTACCGTCGCGAGATCGCGGAGTGGACTCACGATCAGCGGTACATCCGCCGCCACATCCGGTCGGGAAGGGGCACACGGCAAATGGGGACCACCAAAGATATCCGCGAGGCAGTTGAAGCAGAGCTCAAATTCGACCCGCTCGTCGACGACGCGGACATTCACGTCGTGAACGTGAACGGGGATGTGGCACTTAACGGCACCGTAGCGAGCTACCCGCAGTACCTAGAGGCCGCCGCCGCCACGCAGCGCGTTGGCGGCGTGAAAAACGTGCACAACCACCTGGAAGTTGTCCTGTCCGACGCCGACTACCGCGATGACGCGATGCTCACCACCGCGGCGAACAACGCGCTGACGCTGAACGTCACGGTGCCGGACGGCATCGAGGCGACGGCGCGTGATGGCAACGTGACGCTGACTGGAACGGTGGCCTATAACTCTGAGCGTGCCGCTGCTGAGCTGGCGGTAGGCGGGCTGATCGGGCTCCGCAACGTCAGGAATGACATCGACATCGTCTACAACGCGGATCCGGTCGATGTCGATTTGCACGTCCGGGAGGCGCTGGACCGCTCCGCGCTGATCCCTGACGACAGCGATGTGCAGGTGGACGTCAAGGGAAGCAGCATCACGCTGACCGGCCATGTCCGGACCTGGGCCGAACACGACGCCGCAGTCGGCGCCGCCTGGATGGCCAACGGAGTCATCGAAGTCCGTGACGACCTCACCATCACTGGCTGAAACCTGGATCACGAGCCTGGCCGGGTGGGATGACGGCGCCCGCTCGTCAGGGATCGTTACTGCTGTCACGGCACTCCCTTTCCGTTTCAGCCTTACGCTGGTTCAGCGGCCCCCGTGCGAACGCTAAGCTCAGCGAGCATGCCGAGGCTGCTGGTCGTCCACCACACCCCGTCGCCCGCCCTGCAGGAAATGTTCGAGGCCGCGGTGAGCGGCGCGCGGACCGACGAGATCGACGACGTCGAGGTGATCATCAGGCCCGCCCTGACCGCGGCGGCCGTCGACGTGCTCGAGGCCGACGGTTACCTGCTCGGCACGCCGGCCAACATCGGCTACATGTCCGGCGCGCTCAAGCACTTCTTCGACGGCATCTACTACCCGTGCCTGGAGGCGACCAAGCGCAGGCCCTACGGCCTGTACGTGCACGGCGGGATGGACACCACCGGCGCGGTGCGCGCGGTCGAATCGATCACCGCCGGCCTGCAGTGGCGCACGGTCCGGCCCCCGGTCACCGTCACCGGCCCGCCCGGTAAGTCCGATCTGGAGGCCTGCTGGGAACTAGGCGCCCTCCTCGCCGCCGAAATCGCAGGCTAGCTGCAAGCCGGCGGCCCGGTCCCCGAAGTCGGCTACACCTGCTGCACCTGCTACACCTGCTACACAAGTGCATCCTGAGACGGCCGACCGCTGATGATCGGGGGGGATTGGGGCTTCGAGGTGATCTTTGTGCACCATAGTCCCCCTAATCCGCCCGCAAGCCCGAATCCACCCAGGAAAGCCGCAGTCGCCGCGCCTTCTTAAGCAGATACGGCACCTTCCCCTGAATCAGGAATCACTCGGCTAGCCGGCCGACTCCTTGAAACCGGAAGCCGCGTCGAAACCGGAAGCCGCGTCGAAGTCGGCGGAAGCGTCGAAGTCGGCGGCGAGCTCGGCCGGGGCGCGCATCCGCCACGCGTCGGTGACCAGTTCGGCCAGCCGCCCGGCGTCCACCTCGGCCAGCCGCAGCATCACCAGCGGCCAGCCGTCGTAGCCCGGCGTGGTGAAGAACATCGCGGGCTCGCCCAGCAGCAGCGCCTGCTTCTCCGCCTCGTCCCCGACGAAGAGCACCGCGATGTCGGTCCGCAGAACCCGGCCCTGGCCCGGCTGGCGCTCGGGATAGGACCAGACGAAGCCCTTGCCGCCGACTCGGAAGTCGAAGCCGTCGCAGTCGATCTCTTCCACGTACGGCAGCGCTAGCGCCAGCCGGCGCACGTCGTCGGCATCAGCCATAAGGATCAGGCTAGGACATGGTGACGACAATGGTGCCCTTCTTGTGCCCCGCGTCGACGTGCCGGTACGCGTCGGCGATCCGGGCCAGCGGGTAGCACGCGCCGACCACGGGAACAAGCGCCGACGCCTCGGCAAGCTCCCGGATGACCAGCAGATCCTTCCGCTTCTCCGAGGCCGGCCGCAGCCCGGTGAAGGCCACGACGGCCCGCCGGGAACCGAACCTCGCCGTCCACGGCATCGCCGCGATGATCGCGGGGGAGGGGGCGGTGGTCAGGTACACGCCGCCGGGGTTGAGCGCCCGGCGGCAGCGGCCGAACGAGCTCGTGCCTGCCACGTCGAAGATCACGTCGTAGCGGCGTCCGGCGCGGGTGAAATCCGTCCTGGTGTAGTCGATGACGGATTCGGCGCCCAGCTTGCGGACCAGCCGGATATGCGGGCCGCTGCAGACGCCGGTTACCGTGGCGCCGAAGTGCGCGGCCAGCTGTACCGCGGCCGAGCCGACCGCCCCGGACGCCCCGTTGACCAGCACGGCCTGCCCGCTTCGCAGGCCCGCCTTGTCCCGCAGGAAGCACAGCGCCGTGGCGTCGGCCAGCGCGGCCGCCTCCGCGTAGCTCACATCAGAAGGCTTCGCCGCCACCGCACCGTGCTCGGGCAGGCAGATGTATTCGGCGTGGGCGCCGAACCGGGGCGCGATGGTGCCGAACACCGCCTGACCCACACGGAAAAGGCTGACCCCGGCCCCGGCCGCCGCCACGTCCCCGGCGAAGTCGCAGCCCAGCACCTGGAATCGCGGCCGCAGCAGGCCGAAATGGGCCCGGGCGTACCAGGGCGAACCACGGCGGGCCAGGCCGTCCACCACCCCGACCGCGGCCGCGCGGACCCGGACCAGGATCTCGTCGTCGCGCGGTTCAGGCCTGGGCACGTCGGCGACCGTAACCACGTCCGGCGGTCCGAACGAGCGGCTGACCGCGGCCTTCATAGGGACTCTCCGTCGGGGTACTGGAACACCTCGTCCAGCGGCACCTTGAACACCCGGGCGATCTGGAACGCCACCTCGAGGGAGGGGGAGTAGCGGCCCTGCTCGATGGCGATGATCGTCTGGCGGGTCACCCCGATCCGCTGGGCGAGCTCGGCCTGCGTCATCTCCCCGCGGGCGAACCGCAGCGCGCGGATCGAGTTCGTGATCCTGGTCGGCTTGCTCATGCCGCCGCTACAGCCCCCGCCGGTAGGCGACCAGCTTCAGCGCCGATCCGGCCACCGCCCACAGCACGAACCCGAGGTAGATAACGTTGGCGATCCAGAAGTAGTCCACCTTCGCCATCGCCATGACCAGCGCCGCTGCCGCGCCGGCCACCAGGAACCAGCGGCTGGCGTACTCGCCGAACCGGCTGACGTCCCGGTCCCGCACGTCGCCCCGCCGGCTATCGCTCGGGCTGACCGTCTCGACCAGGGTCCGGCCGATGATCGACGCGACGATCGAAGCACCGGCCGTCCACAGCAGCACCGCCGCGTAGGACACGTCCGCGACCGGGGTGTCCGCCACCCTGCCCAGGATGATCGCCAGGTAGACGGCGTACGCGCCCGCGCTGGTCACCAGGTAGACCCAGGTGCCCTTCTCTTCGTACGACACCACACCTCACCCGGCTATGTAAAAGAACTTCGACACGCTCAAGGTAAAGGACACTGGACATCATGTCAAATATTCTTAACACCACCAGCCGCACCCACCGGTTCGCGAGCTCGCGGATCCAGCCGGGCGTCATCGCCCCCGGTTTGACGACGATCT
>Ga0207678_10002103_pt1 | contig 18030 bp, 10 predicted proteins | sample KBSC63metaG_FD_184319 | JGI IMG/M metagenome (GOLD analysis project Ga0207678, IMG submission 184319) | Corn rhizosphere microbial communities from Kellogg Biological Station, Michigan, USA - KBS C6-3 metaG (SPAdes) (version 2) | ecosystem: Host-associated > Plants > Roots > Rhizosphere > Soil ...
ACCGGGGCTGCGGCGCCGAACCACTCGCTCTCCCGGATGGCCCGCATCGCGGCCTTGCGAGTCTCGGGATCCAGTCGGTCGATGAACAGCACGCCGTCGAGATGGTCGGTCTCGTGCTGGACGCACCGGGACAGCTGCGCGGTGCCCTCGATCGTGACCGGGTCGCCGTACATGTTCTGCCCGTGGGCCACGACGTGTTCCCGCCGCACACAGTCGAATGCGAGGCCGGGGATCGACAGGCATCCCTCCGAGCCGTCCTGGTCATCCGCGGTTGGGAAATGCAGGACCGGGTTCACCAGGTGGCCCGCTTGCTCGTCGTCCACGTGGTAGGTGAACACCCGCAAGCCGACCCCTATCTGTGGAGCGGCGAGTCCGGAACCGGGCGCGTTGAGCATGGTCTCGGTGAGATCCGCCACCAGCGTCCGCAGCTCCCGGTCGAAGGTGGTCACCGGCTCCGCGGGTGTGCGCAGCACGGGGTCGCCGAACAGCCGGATCGTCTGCAGCGTCACGCGTCTGATCCTACGGAGCAGGCACCGGTCCTCGGCGGTCGCTCAGAACGGCGCGCTGGGATCGAGCATGATCCGGACCGGATCGGCAGCCTTACGGGCCGAGCGGATCGCCGCCGCCGCCTTGAGCGCGTTCGCCAGCTCACCGCCGAGCGGCCGGGGAACTCGAATAAGCACGCGTTGGGTCCCGTCGCCGGTGAGGACTGGGCCGATCACGTCGCTCGGGTCGGGCAACTGCGCGAGTTCGAGGATTTCCGCGATGGCGCCGGTCGCTCCGGTCAGCGAAGCCATGCGCACCGCGGGCGGGAAGCCGACCTCGGCCCGTTCCGCAAGTTCGCGGGCGGCGTGGCCCGCTGCATCCCACCGCACGAGGGCCTGCACGGCCGGGATGCTCGCCTCGGCCCCGACCACGACCTGACCGTCCGGCCGGACGAGCGCAGCCGCGTTGGACCACCGTCGAAACGCCTCCTCGGCGGCTCGCAAGTCCGGGCGGGCAAGCAGGGCCCAGCCGTCGAGCAGCAAGGCGGCCCCATAGCCGTCCGGAGCCAGTGGCTCAGCGCCCGGGGTGGCGACGATCAGGCCTGGACCGGCAGGAACCTCGTCCAACACCGAATCGCCGGCCGAGGTGCGCACGGATACCCCTGGGAATGCCCGGCCGAGCTCCTCCGCGGTGCGGGTCGATCCGACGACGAGGGCCCGCATCCGCTTCCCGCCGCACCGCGGGCAGCGCCACGACCCGGCCGGCCGGCCGCACCAGCGGCAGGTCGGGATCGCGTGGCCCGACGTGGTCGCGAGCGGCCCAGAGCAGGTCGGGCACCGGGCGGGGGTGCGATCGCGAACGCAGGCCAGCGCCGGCACGTAGCCCCGCCGCGGCACCTGCACGAGAACGGGATGGCCGCTGGCCAGCGCGTCCCGAGCGGTGCGCCACGCCACGCTGGGCAGTCGGGCCGCAGTTGCCGCTGGGTCCCGCGCCCGCTCGACATCGTCGCCGACCGCCGTGATGCGCGGCGCGGCCGCCCGGGTGACCGAGCGGTCCGCGACGATCTCATGAGCCCAGCCACTCTCGACAAGTTGCGCCGTCTCGGCGGTCCGGGCGAACCCGCCGACGACGAGCGCCGCTCCGGTGAGCGTGGACCGGAGCACGAGAACGTCGCGAACATGCGGATAGGGCGCCCGCGGCTCGATGTGCAGGTCGTCGCCGTCGTCCCAGATTGCGAGCAGTCCGAGATCGGCGACCGGCGCGAACGCGGCTGACCGAGTTCCGATGACCGCACGCACGGCGCCTCGCCGGACGGCGAGCCACCGGCGATATCGCTCGGACGGGCCGAGATCTGCGGACAGCGCGAGGTACTGGCCGCGGCCGAGCCGGGCGGACATCGCGGCGTCCAACCGGGCGAGATCTCGGGCATCCGGCACGACCACCAGCGCACCCCGGTCGCTCGCGACTGCGGTAGCGACGGCCTCCGCGAACCGGTGCGGCCAGGCCTCGCCCGCGAGCGCCGACCAGGCGCCCCGGGCCGGACGCCGGTCGCGAACGGCCGCGAGAAACGACGGGCCGGCCCGATATCGGGACCAGCCCTCGGCCGGCCCCGCGGCCGGAACGGCTCCGGCGGGCGGGAGCGGGCGGGACTCCGCGCCGGCATGGCGGGCCGGCACGCCCAGCCGCACCACGTCGGCGAACGTGCCCGCATAGCGGTCGGCTACCGCGCGGAAGAGAGAGGTTGTCTCCGGGGTCAGCGCCGGTTCCTGGCCGACCACTCGCTCGAGAAACGCCAGCTGCCTGTCATGATCACTCGACGGCCCGCGGTCGAGGACGTACCCATCCACGCGTCGGCCGGCGAACCGGACCCGGACCCGCATGCCTGCCACCGCGGCTTCGGAAAGCTCGGCCGGGACAAGGTAGTCGAACGGCCGGTCCAGATGGGCTAGCGGCACGTCGACCATGACCCGAGCGACCGCGTCGACGCTCGCCGGAACCCGCCCCGCACGCTGCGGGCGGGTCGACGTCACACAGACAGTCCTACCAGCGCGCGCCGACGGAAACCCGCGCGCCGCCGCGGTCAGCCGTTGGCGAGCTTCGCCAGCTGCTCCGCGCGGTCGGTCCGCTCCCAGGTGAAGTCGGGCAGCTCGCGCCCGAAGTGACCGTAAGCGGCCGTCTGGGCGTAGATCGGCCGGAGCAGGTCGAGATCGCGGATGATCGCGGCCGGCCGCAGGTCGAACGTCTGGCTGATCGCCTCGGCGATCCGGTCCGGATCAGCCGTCTCGGTGCCGAACGTCTCGATGAACAGACCGACCGGCTCCGCCTTGCCGATGGCGTATGCCACCTGCACCTCGACCTTGGTGGCGAGCCGCGCCGCCACGACATTCTTGGCCACCCACCGCATCGCGTAGCACGCGGATCGGTCAACCTTCGACGGGTCCTTGCCGGAGAACGCTCCGCCGCCGTGGCGGGCGTAGCCACCGTAGGTGTCAACGATGATCTTGCGGCCGGTGAGCCCAGCGTCACCCATGGGTCCACCGGTTACGAACCGCCCGGTCGGGTTGACCAGCAGCCGGTAGCCGTTGGTGTTGATGTCGAGGCCGGCGAGCACCGGCGCGACGACGTGCTCCTCGATATCCGGCTTGAGAAGCGTGTCGAGATCGATGTCCTCGGCGTGCTGGCTCGAGATCACGATCGTGTCGAGGCGGACGGGCTTGTCGCCGTCGTACTCGATCGTCACCTGGGTCTTGCCGTCGGGCCGCAGATACGGCACGACGCCGCCTTTGCGCACCGCGGTGAGCCGCTCGGCCAGCCGGTGCGCCAGCCAGATCGGCACAGGCATGAGCTCGGGCGTGTCGTCGCAAGCGAAGCCGAACATGAGGCCCTGGTCGCCCGCGCCCTGAGCGGCGACCGCGTCTTCGGAACCCTCGACCCGAGCCTCGTAGGCGGCGTCGACGCCCTGCGCGATGTCCGGTGACTGGGCTCCGATCGAGACGCTGACCCCGCACGACTGCCCGTCGAAACCCTTCCGGGAAGAGTCATAGCCGATGTCCAGAATGCGTTCCCGGACAATCGCCGGGATGTCGGCATATGCCTCGGTCGTGACCTCTCCGGCGACGTGAACCTGGCCGGTCGTGATGAGCGTCTCGACGGCGACACGGCTCTTGGCGTCCTGGGCGAGCAGCGCATCGAGAATGGAGTCGCTGATCTGATCGGCGATCTTGTCCGGGTGTCCTTCGGTGACAGATTCGGACGTGAACAGGCGGCGGGTCACAGATGCTCCGGGTCGGTTGAGGGGCGGAATTCGGGCAGAGTCTAGCGGCTGATGGCGTGTGCTCCTGCATTGTCCGTGCGCCCGAGCCGGGCCGAGACGGCATCCCACACAGCGGCCGCGAGTGCCGCTTTCGGCCCACGGGCGACGGGTAACTCACCGCCGTCGGCGTCGAGGATCACCGCCGCGTTGTCAGGACGGCCGAACGCGCGCCCGCTCCCGACGTCATTGACGACAAGCAGGTCGCACCCCTTTCGGGCGAGCTTCAGCCGGCCGTGAGCGAGCACGTCGCCGGTGTCGTCGCCCGTCTCGGCCGCGAATCCGACGAGCAACTGGCCGGGCCGCCGGACCGCAACCAGCTCGGCGAGGACGTCAGGGTTGCGTACCAGTGATATCGGATCCGGATCCTCGTCCGTCCTTTTGATCTTGTGCTCAGCCGCCGTAACCGGCCGGAAGTCCGCCACGGCGGCAGCCATGACCACGACGTCAGCGTCGGGTGCCGCCTTGAGCACGGCGTCGCGCAGGTCCTGAGCGCTCGTGACCCGCACGACGGTGCTGCCCGATGGGTCGGCGAGCGCGGTGTTGGCGGTGACGAGCGTCACGGCGGCGCCTCGCGCGGCGGCAACCATCGCAAGGGCGTGCCCTTGGCGCCCGGACGACGCGTTGCCCAAGAAGCGCACCGGGTCTATGGCTTCCCGGGTGCCTCCCGCGCTGACGACCACCTGCCGGCCGACGAGATCGGCCGGCAGGGCGTCCGGGCGAATCAGCAGCAGGTCGGCCAGCGCCGCGATCTCGGCCGGTTCCGGGAGCCGCCCCGGACCGCTGTCAGCGCCGGTCAGCCGGCCGGTGGCCGGATCGAGCACGATCAGCCCGCGCTGGCGTAGTCGGGCGACGTTGTCGACGGTGGCGGGATGTTCCCACATCTCGGTGTGCATGGCTGGTGCGAGCAGCACCGGGCAGCGGGCGGTGAGCAGCGAGTTCGTCAGCAGATCGTCAGCGAGACCGTGGGCGGTTCGGGCCAGCAGGTCGGCGGTTGCCGGCGCGACGACGACGAGGTCCGCCTCTCGGCCGAGGCGCACGTGGGGCACGTCCTCAGCACCGGACCACACGTCCGTCGTCACCGGATGGTGGGAGAGCGCGGCCCAGGTGGGCGCCCCGACGAACCGGAGGGCCGACTCGGTCGGCACGACGATGACGTCGTGGCCTGACTCGGCGAGCAGCCGAAGCAGCTCGACGGCCTTGTAAGCCGCGATGCCCCCGCCGACGCCGAGGAGGATGCGACGCGACACCATCGCCGGACGGGACTCAGCCCTCAGCGGGCTTGAACTCGATCAGGTCGCCGTTGATCTCCCGGAGCGCTATCGAAAGCGGCTTCTCCTGCGGCGCGGTCTCCACAAGCGGGCCGACGTATTCCAGCAGGCCCTCACCGAGCTGGCTGTAGTACGCGTTGATCTGCCGCGCCCGCTTGGCCGCGATGATGACGAGCGCGTACTTGGATTGGGTCCGTTCCAGCAGCTCGTCGATCGGCGGGTTGGTGATCCCCTCGGGGGCGGACGCAGTTCCAGACACAGTGCCTTCTTCGTTGTCGGCTGATCGGGGTGTCATGGCCCAGACGGTGGGCAGACAGCTTCGATCAAGGATACCAATTCGGACGCGGCGCGCCGGACATCGTCGTTGACGATGATCGCGTCGAACTCCTCGGCTGCTTCCATCTCTATCCGCGCCCGGGCCAGGCGCGCGGCGATGACGACCGGATCCTCCGTCGCGCGATCGGCCAGCCGTCGGCCCAGTTCCTCCCAAGATGGTGGCGCGAGAAAGACGAACTGCGCGTCGGGCATGCTGGCCCGGACCTGGCGGGCACCCTGCAGCTCGATCTCCAGCAGCGCCGGTTTTCCCTCGGCTAGTTGGGCGAAGACCGGCACACGCGGCGTTCCGTAGAGGTTGCCGGCGTACTCCGCCCATTCCAGCAGCGCCCCGGTCCCGATGAGCTCCTGGAACTGCGCCCAATCCACGAAGTAGTACTCGACGCCGTCAATCTCGCCCGGTCGTGGCGGCCGGGTCGTGCAGGACACCGATATCCAGACGAATGGGTACATGTCGCGGACGGCAGCGACCACTGTGCCCTTGCCCACACCGGACGGCCCGGACAGGACGGTCAGCCGGCTGGGCACCCGGCGAATCTAGCGCGCGGCGAAGCCGCCCACGTCGTCAGCGGATGACGAGGGTCACGGTTACCTGATGTGACAGCGTCCCGCTCGTGCCGGAGATGCGCAGCGGGAACGTGCCACGGGGCGTCCAGCCGCTCGTCCGGACCCGCAACGTCGTACTGCCGGGCGTGGTGATCGGGTTGCTCACCCAGCTTGCGGTTGCGTACGCCGGCAGTCCGGAGACAGTCAGCGAGACCATGCCTCCGAAGCCGGCAGTGCTCGCCGTCGACACTGCGTACGAGGCGGTCTGGCCGCGGTAGACCGACCCGGACGACGGGCTCGCCGACAGGGCGAAGTCTTGTCCGCCCACGGTGAGAGTGACCGCCTTGCTGTGCTGCAACGATCCGCTCGTGCCAGTGATCGTCAACGGATAGCTGCCGACCGGCGCGCCTGCATTCGCGGTCACCGTGAGCTGGGACGTTCCACTGCCGCCCACCGTGGACGGGGTGAATGTCGCCGTGCCGACGGACGAAGTGAGGCCGCTGACGGACAGCGCGACCGTACCGGTGAAGCCGTTCACCGCCCCGACGGTCACCGAGTAGGTAGTGCCGGCTCCGGCGGTCACGGTGCGGCTGCTCGGCGATGCGGCCAGGCTGAAGTCAGGAGGTGCGGTGACCACGAGCGTGATCGCCGAGGCATGCGTGATCGAGCCGCTCGTGGCGGAGATGGTCAACGGATATGAGCCGGGGATCGTCGACATCGAGGTGCTGAGCGCTAGTTGCGATGAGCCGGCCGTGGTGATCGTTCCCGGCGTGAAGGTAGCCCCCACCGACGCGGGCAGGCCGCCCACGGACAGCGAGACGTCGCCGGTGAAGCCGTTCAGCGCGGTGACCCCGACGGAATAGCTCGCGCTGCCGCCGGCGACGACGCTCTTCGACGTCGGCGCCGGCGAGATGGTGAAGTCCGGCGGCCCGGAGACCACGAGGGCGGCCGACGCGGTGCGGGTGATCGCGCCGCTGGTCGCGGTGATCGTCAACGGATACGTCCCGGGCGCGATCGTCGTGGCCGTACTGATGGACAGCTGCGCGCTGCCGGAGCCTTGCGCCACAAACGGTGGATTAAAGGACCAGGTGGCCTGCTGTGCGGACAGCCCGGTCAGCCCGAGGGTGACATCGCCACCGAAGCCGTTCGTGCTCGCGATGGACGCGGTGTACGCCGCGCTGCCGCCAGGCGCGACCGTGACAGACGAGGGGGACGCCGAGACCGTGAAGTCTGGGCTGCCCGCGAGCCGCTGATAGGCGGCCAGCGCATCAAGGCGCCCATAGCCGGAGTCGTTGTCGAGGCCGGTGGCGCCAAGGTCGTGCGCGCCGCTTTCGAGCGCCGCCTCTTGTTGATCGGCGGACAAGTGCGGGAACGCGCTGAGCAGCAGGGCCAGGGCGCCGGCAACATGCGGCGCTGCTACGGACGTGCCAGTGTCCTGCACGTAGCTGCCGTAGAGGTCGGTCGTGCGAATGTTGACGGCCGGCGCGGCGAGCTTCGGCGCGGTAGCGGCTGCGCACGTCGACGGACCGCGGCTGCCGTAGGAGTACAGCGCGTCGGAGTTGTCGGTGCCGCCGACGGCGAACGCCTCGGGCAGGTTGGCCGGGCTTTGCACCGTGCCGCTGTTCGGGCCGTAGTTGCCCGCCGCGAACACGGGCAGGATCCCGGCGGCGCGGAGGCCGGCCAGATCGGGCTGGAAGTCGAGCGCGCAGCTCGCCGTCGTCATCGTCCACGAGTTGTCGACGACGTTCGGGGCGTCAGCCGTGTTCGGGTTGCCATCCGGGTCGAGCAGCCACTGGAAGCCCTGGTGGATCCCGGTCGAGGTGGCCGTGCCACGGTCGTTGAAGATCTTCGCTGCGATCCACTTGGCATCCGGCGCCACCCCGACGGAGCTTCCGCCGGCGTTGCCGCCGACCATGACGCCCATCGTCTGCGTGCCATGCCCGCTGATGTCAGTGGGTGTGGTCGGATGCTGCCCATTGGGGTCATACCAGCTGTTCGTGCCGCCTCTCCACTTGGCGGCGAGATCGGGATGGGTCGCGTCGACGCCCGTGTCCATGTTCGCGACGACGACGCCCTGGCCGCGGAATCCCCGGTCCCACAGCGCGGGTGCGTTCACCAGCGAAACATTGGGCTCGACTGTTGACGTCGCCGCAGCGGCGACCTCGGATGTCGGCGCCTGGACCGTGAATTCGGGCCGGACCTCGCGCACGTCAGGCCGCTTGGCCAACTCCCGCACGACGGCTGGCGTCGTGCGGACCGCGACCTCGTTTGAGATCCACAGCGGCACGATTCCGGTGGCGAGGCCCTGCGCGTGCCGCTTGGCGAGCAAGGTCAGCACGCCCAGCTGGGTCTGTCCGGCATGCGCCCGCAGGCCTCGCTCGACAGCGGCGAGACGTGCTGGCCGGCTGGCCGCGCGGAACGCCCCGAGATTTGCCTGCGACTTCATCACTACGACGACATCGACCAACCGCTGCGGGCTGGCCGCGCCAGCGGGCAGTGCGGGAGACATGGCGATGCCCACCGCAAGGGCTACCAGCAGGCCGAGCCGCCTCATCGCACGGTCACGTTCTCAACCCGCGCATTGCCGAGCAGTACGGCGATCTTGTCACCGCGGTGCACCCAGTTACCGGGATTGTTGAAGACCAGGTAGTAGGTGACGCCGGCCTTGAACGGGGCGGTGTGGGCGTGGCTCATGAGCAGGTCCTTGACGACCAGCCCGGTGCGTTGGTCGACGACCGCGGGCGGATGCGCGGGGTCATGCAGCGCCGCGGCCTTGTTGGCGTCGACGACCGTGAAACGCAGGTCGACCAGGCCACCATCGCCGGACACGGCCACCTGAGTGATCTTTACGCCACTGCTCTCAACCAGGCCGGACGCGCTCACCAACGGGCGGGCCCAAGCGACCGGGACCTTGCTCTCCGCCTTCACGCTGTCGCCGGACCCGCGGGTGAGCAGCAGCGTGATGAACACGCCACCGAGCACGACAAGCACGCCGGTGAGGATCCCGAGCAGGCGCACTCGCCGCCCAGTCCTCCACGACGACCTTGACGGCACCGGCGGCGGCGCCTCAGGTTCGAGCGTTGCCTGGTCGCTCACGAGCTATTCCCCCGTTATGGATGAATGAAGGTGAGCATTCCGCCACCGGTGGCCGGAACGGGGTTCGGCGCGGTCTGGTCGCCGTTCGTCACGTGCAATTGCCGGTTGTACAAGGGGAATCCGTGTGTGCTCGGCGCGGCGCCGGCTGGCATGGTTGCGATGGCGTCCTCGGTCGCACCAGCCGGGATCGTCTCGGCGTTCGCGTCGAACGGGTTGTTCAGCAGGTGGGCGTCCCGAGCTACCACGTGCTCGTGCAGGCCGAGCAGCGCCATCGATGTGTTGTCGAATCCCGCGTTGACATAGCGCAAGAGCACCCGCTGCCCCGCGGTTGCGGTGATGCCCGCCGTGTCCGGATAGGCCTTGCCGTTGATCAGCCAATACGTCGCGCGGTAGCTGTACATGTCGAAGGTGTCGGGCGCGGCGTTGAAATTCGGGTCGACCGCGCCGAGCACGACGGTGGCCTGCGTGTCGTAGGCGGTCGTCGCGGTGTCGTAGGCCTGGCCGGCCGTCAACGAGTTGACGATGAGGGCACCGGCCAATCCCATTGCCGCTTGCCGGCCCTCGCTGCCGCCGGCTTGGTAGACGTACGTGCCGGGGGCACTCGCGGTGAACGACACGGTTCCGGTCGAGCCGGCGGCCACGTCGGTGGCGCCCGCGTTGAACGTGACGCCCGGGATCTCGAACGTCAGCGTGTGTCCAGCGGGCAGCGCGTTGGTGATGTTGACCGTGACCGTGTCGCCCTCGTTCACCACCAGTTGCGGGCCGGGCAGGCTGGCTGTGGCCGTTGCGCAGCTTCCCAGGCCGAACCCCCAGATCGGGACGCTGACCGCGCCGGTCAGCGTCGCCGTGCCGGGCTTGGCACATAGGTTGATCGTCACCGGGGCCGCCGACGCCGACGAGTTCGCCACGGTGAACGCGGCGGCGGTCACGGCGACGATGAGCAGGGCCCGGGTCTTCCGCATCGATCGGGCTGCGAGTGCGCGCATCGTAATCTCCTTCGCCTCGCTGCTCATGGGGCGTCGTAGGTGAGGGCCAGCAGGTTCCCCCACGTCGAGAAGGCCGTTGGGCTAGGAGCCGTCCAGCGTTGGGTGTGGATCAGGACCTTGAGTTGGCCGTTATAGGTCCCCGTGCCGATGTATTGGCTTGCCAGTCCGGTCGGCGTCCAGGTCGAGCTCACGTCAGTCGAGCCGACGTCCTGCGGCTGGCTTGGTGGCGCCGGCAGCGTCACCCAGCCGGGAGACGCAGCGGTGTTGCAGCCAGCCGCGCCCGGAACCGTCCAGTTGCAGATCTTGACGGTCTGCTGCGGGAGTGGCGCAGCGATCGCGGTGCATGTCGCGCCGGTGGTGTTGCCGCAGTTCTTGCCCTGATAGATCACCTTCAGGTTGGTCGACCCAGCCTTGACCCCGCTGAACGAGCCGTACCAGTCATTGGCCAGCGCCGCGACGACCGCTCCGCTGAGGTGCGTTGCCGCCGCAGTGCCGAGCTGTCCGCGCGCGACCGTCCAGGTCGTCGTGCCCTGGCCGCCCGTGACCTGCATGACCTCGTTGTCGATGCGGATGTAGTAGTTGCCGGACGTGGGGAAGCCCGCCGCCGATGCGACAGTGATGGATGGCTGAGCCGCCGTGGTCGCAGTCGGGCGAGTCGTGGTGCGCGGGTTGACCTGGTAATAGTTGGTGTCGGTACCACCAACAGCGAGCGCGGACACCGAGCCGCTCTTCAGCACGCCGCCGACGATGGCCGTCGAGAACGCGGTGGTGAAGCAACCGCCCGGTGGATCAACGCGCAAGAGCGTGCCCATTCCGCCGAAACCCTCGTCGAAGTTGGTGAACTCGTTCAATGCGTGGCTGTGCCACGGGAAGTACCACTCACCGCAGATGTTCTGGGTCGTGGTGCCGGCCGGCAGCGTTCCCTTGTAGCCGAGGTACGGGCTGCCGCTGTACCAGGTGTTGGCGTCCTTGAAGGTCACGTCCCGGTAGTTCGGCGGCGGTACCGGTAGCGGGTTGGTGCCCGGGTCCCAGTGGTCTGTGTCGTCCCAGCGCAGCAGGAAGTCCTCGGTCGCCCCGGCTCCGATGGTCTCGCCGAAATGCTCGGTGAACGCTGGGGCGCCACCGGGGCTGGTCAGCTGCCGGCCGTCCTGCGCGATCTGGGTCGTGTGATTCCCGTGCGGGTGGAACGGATGGTTGTCCACGCCGGCATTGACCATCCGGATCAGCGCCGGCAGCGTGCTGGCCGTGCTGTTCGTCGGCCGGATCCGCACCAACGCGCCATAGGGCTGGTTCGGCAGCAATCCCGAACCATTGTCCTGGATCGTGTCCGGGAAGCTGCGACCGTTGATGGTGAAGTACCGGTTGTCGCGCGAGTTGAAGTCGTACGTGGTACCCGTCTCGACCGCGTGATGCAGGAACGGATCCATGTCGGCGAGCAGCATCAGGTACTCGCGGCTGGGGTCGAACTGCGTCGCTACGTCGCCGTAGGCGGTGTTGGCGGCGCTCGGGCGGATGATCAGCGCGCCGTACAGGCCCATCTCGACCTGCTTCGCGACATCCGAACCGCTCTCGTAGAGGTAGGTGCCCGGACTCGCCGCGGTGAACGTGTAGCTCACCGTGCCGCTCGCTGCGGCTGCCTCCCGCGCCAGCAGGCCGTCGGCCGCCCCACCGGAGGCGGTTATGCCTTGCTGGCCGGGAAAGACCAGCGACGTCGCCTCGGTCAAGTGATTCGTCAGGTTGACAGTGATCGTCTGACCCTGGGTCGCGCACAAGACGGGACCGGGACTCTGGAAGTGACCGGCGTCCACGGTCGGGTCGTCATAGCTCCACATGAAGACGCTGTTGCCGTCCGGGGTTTCGATGTAGCCGGTTTTCGTCTCCAGGTTGAACGTGTGCGTGCTGCCGTTCACCGTGCCGGGTGTGCAGACCATGCCCACCTTGGGGGCTCCGGGAGGTAGCGCCGACCCGGGTACCGCCACGGCGAGCAACGAGCTGGCAGTGAGCGCCAACACCGTCCCCAGGCGCCACATCTTGTGCGTCATCGTCGTCCTCTTTCCGCGGCGCGCGGTCGCCTGATCAGACATAGGTCTGGCTCACGACGGTCTGGGCGGGCAGGGGATTCTGGTAGACGCGCACTTCGGTTTGCATCCCCCCGGCTCCCGGCGGCGCCCCGAAATTGGAAAGTCTCCGCCAGTCCCGGTTCTTGAACCGGTAGACGTTGTAGTTGCCCCGGCCGTCCGACCCGGACGGTCGAGCTGCGGCGTACGCCGGTGCATCGAAAAGGACGTCGCGGGCCTCGCCGGGCCCGATGTAAAGCGTGTTGGTCCAATACGACGTGTCGACGGTCCCATTGCGCAGCAGCGACGCGTCCTGCCCGATGACGTGCATGGGAATGCCGGGCAGTTGCATGGCGTGTTGCTGATAGCCGAGGTTGGCGAGCCGAAGCAGCACTCGCTCTCCGGGATTGACCTGAATGAGCGCCGAGTTGGGCTGGCTGTAATCCGTCGTGTCGAAGTTGGCGTTGTGCGTGCCGATTCGCAGGTTCGCCGGCAGACTGGGATCGTCGTTCGGCAGCACCGTCTGCGGGTAGCACCGGCCGTTCAGGGTGAACCACTGCGGGTTGTAGTCGGTGGCAATGGATTCCTGAATGTCCCGGTCGCCGTCGTGGAAGTTCTTCCAGACTTCGTTGAGCAGAATCGCGAAGTGCCGGTGGTATCCGGTTGAGCCGTCCCCGTCGTTGTAGGCGAATTTGGTGAAGCCATTGATCGACGCACCGTCCTGCAGTGGTCGCACGAACACGATGCCGGTCATGCCCATTTGCACGTGTTCCACGTCCTCGAAGTGACAGTGGTACATGTACGTGCCCTCGCGATGCGGACGATAGAAGTACGTGACCTGCTTGCCGATGGGAACCGCGATGGACACTTCAGGCACGCCGTCATTGAGTGGCGACGGGACATCGAAACCGTGCCAGTGGATGGTGTGCGAGTCGGTCAGGTCCGGTCGCTGCACCAGACCCAAGTTGGTGAGCGTGATTCTGATGTCGTCGTTCTGCAGGAAGTTGAGATGCGGCGCAGTGTGCTTGGTGTGGCCTTTGTAGGTCGCCTCGAGTTGGTCGACGGACAGGTTCGGATCGACCGGGACGAAGCCGAAGATGTAGACAGGATCGGTCTCCCGGCCCGGCACGGTCATGTACCCGTCCGAGGCAACCAGAGAGAGCGAGGTGGTCGCCGCCGAGGCGGGGACGATCAGTCCCCGCCCCAGCGCACCCACCACGCTGCCGGCTACCACGGTGCCGAGCGCACCGAGCCCCGTCGCCTTCAGGAAGGACCGGCGGCTCGTACCAGTCTGGTGTTGTTCCATCCCGTCCTCCTCGGAGGCACTAGCGGGCGACCAGCGACGCTTCATTGCAGTGGAGAAGGCAGGAAGATTGCCGGCACCTGTATGCCAGGCACTTCGTCCGCGCCGAGGTCCCATGGTGTGAGAATGCGGAGGCTCCGCAGCTGCGGCCGATACTGACTGTCGTAGTCCCCGCCACCGGTCAGGTTGTTAGGCGTCGTCGGGAGCATGATCGGCGCTCCGATGCCCCGGTTTGTGGTCGTGCACGCCGCCAGAGCGTTGATCGGAGCCGGGAACGGCGTCCCGGAGCAGCGCACCCCTCGGTCGATGACCCCAGTCGACGCCACCGTCAGGTGGTAGTCGCCGGTCAAGCCGACCGGCGGGTCCTGCCCGGTGATCGTGACGGCCGCCTGTTGTGGGTCGAGCCGCGATCCGGAGACCGTGAGCTCGTTCACGAACGGTGCGACGAATCCCGGGTCGGCGGTGAGGTTCCCTTGCCCGCCGGGCACCGCGTGCTGCACCCCGTTCGGACCCAGGATCTGACTGTTCGTCAGGTCGGAGTAGCGCGGGGTGAAGGTGTCGTTGTTGTTCGTCGTGCCGTGGATCTCGAAGTCGATGAAACCCTGGTCGACCAGCGTGGCCCCCGGGCCGAACTGGCTCAGCGTCATCGCGTCGTTGTTCCAGAAGATGTTGTTGAACAGCGCCGTCGGGTTCGAGAAGTCCGGACGGGTCGCAGCATTGGGGTACTGCGCCGCGTACCGCGCATCCGCCTGCCAGGCGGGTTCGTTGGCCTCGCTCGTTAGGCCCGCGCCGTGCGGCACGCCGATCGCCGAGGACTCCGACGAGCCGGTCGTGACGTTGTCGGAGATCGTGTTGTTGATGATGTTTGTGCGTGACGAGTCATCGAGCATGATGGCGCCGCCCAGATCTGCCGCCAGGTTGTCCACGATCATGTTGTTGCGGATGTTGATCGGCTGATCGAGGGCATTCAGCAGGAAGATGCCGCCACCGTCGTCCAAGGTGCTCGTGTTGCTCTGGATCAGGTTGCGGTCGACGTTCACCGATCCGGATCCGTCGCCGAGCCCGCCGCCGACCGGCAGCTCGCTCTCGATGGCGATCCCGCCGCCGCTGTCGACGGCCTCGTTGTAGTAGATCTTGTTGTCGTGGATCTTGCCATTCGGGCTGAGCCCGATGTGTGAGAGCCCGCCGCCGTACTCGACGCTGAAGTTCGAGCACACGATGTTGTTGGCCACGTCGTAGTTGTTGGATCCGTAGAAGATCCCGAGTCCGCCCGAAGTGGTCAGCCCGCCATTGCCGATGAGCCGGTCGTTGGCGATACGCACGTTGTAGTTGTGGCTCCCATGCACATACAGCTGGCCAAGCCCGATCCCGCCGGCGATGACACCGCCGTTGTTCTCGAGCACGTTGTTCGTCAGCTGCATGTTGTTGGCACTGGCCTGCAGCTGGATACCGCCGGCGCCGTCACCGTGCCCGGTCATGAGTCCGAGACCGTCGATCCGAGCCCCACCGAACCCGGCGCTGTCTTGACCCGCGGGCAAGGTGGTTACGTCATACGCGGTCGTGCTCTGAGCGACAACGGTGAGGTCGGCGCCCCGAAGTACGACGCTCGGCGCCCCATTCGTGAAGCTGGGGAGCACTGCCGGATGGGCTGCCACCGTGGCGTCGAACGCCGAGAAGTTCTGCTGGAAGAACCGGCCGTCGATGATGCTGCCCTTGATGTTGAACCGCGGGTCCTCGGGATCGCGGCCCTGGAATTCGTGCGCACCGATGATGCCGCCTGGGCCGAGACCCTGAATCTTCAATGGCTTCCAGACGAGGACGTTCTCGTTGTAGGTGCCAGGCGACAGCACCAGCAGGCTGCCGGCCGCCGCGCTATTGATCGCGTCCTGAAGTGCGGTCGGGCTCGTCCCCGGTCCCGGTGGTGGCGGCGGAACGTTCACGACCGGCGGGTTGTAGGTGACGCCGCCAGCCGTGCCCCGCGCATGGATGGTGATGCCGTTGACGCTGGAAACGCCACCGCCGCCAGGATTGTTGTTCGCCGTGATGATGGCGAGCTGCTTAGGACCAGGTGGGAATGCGGCCGAGATGGCCGGCACATTGATCACGATTGCGTCGGCGGTGCTCGTGGTTCCCGGAGTCCAGCTCGCGATTCCACCATTTGCTCTGGTCAAGGTGGTGACCGCGCCGGTACGGACGTCGGTCAGCGTGACCCGGCCGCCGGTTGCCCCGGTCGCACCCGCAATGCCGATGAAGTCGCCCTGGATCGTGATCTGACGGCTGCCAGTCGGGCCCACCACCGGCGTGGAGACCTGCAATAGCTCAGGCCGGGCGGGATCCGACGGGTCCGGTGCGACTCCGCCGGCTGCTCCGGCCGGGTCTTGGCATGCCGTTCCCGAGATCGGGTCCACCGGGGTATCGAGCTGATCGGTAAGGCCCGGCCATACCTCGAACGGCGTGTTAGCCGTCAGCAGGTTGGGGTTGTAGTTCGGGTTCGGGTGCAGCTTGGTGCCGGGATCGTCGACGATGGCGATGTACATGCCCGGGCACGGTCCCTGCGGGATGGGGCAATTCAGCGTCTCGGTCGAGGGCAGCAGTGCCTCGTAAGCGCCGTCCGCACTCGTGTTGACCGTCTTGATCAGCCGCCAGTTGTCGCGGGTGAACGGCTGGTTGACGTTCGGCACAGTGTCGACCCGGGCGTAGATCCCGACCGGAATGTTCGCGATCGGACGTGGTTCGCCGTACCAGTTCGACATTTGGTTGCGCTCGAAGTAGATGTCGTTGAAGACCTGGCCGACTACTCGACCGGGCTCTTCGACATCTCCGGTCCGGGTGTCCGTGGGGTTCTCGCCGTTCGGGTCGGTCCGGAAGTTGGTCATCATGAAGAAGTCGGCGTTCGCGTTCTGCTGGTTGTTGAGCACGACCAGGTGCTTGTCGCACAGCGGCGCGTGCGCGCCGGCTACCGGGAAGAAATTGCTGCGCGGCGTGAGCGTTGCTTTGTCGATCAGATGGTCGTCACCATTACACGGCGGCGGCGGGATCTGCGGTGCGAACTGATTGCCCAGGTCGACGTTGACGTCCTCTTCGCGCACGATCCGGTACAGGCATCCATTCCCGCCACCAGGGATTGCGCCGTGCGCGTCGGTAACGCGCTGGCCCTCGCTGGCACCGGGGTTGCACGGGCGGGTATCCGTGCCGTCCTTCGGCATGATCGCGTGCACGATGTAGTCGCCCGCCACGAGCGGGTGGTCGTCCGGCAACGAATTGTCGTTGCAGTGCTCGGTGTCGAGGTTGTAGCCGTCGGGGCAGTAGTTCGCGAAGGCGTAGCCGCCGTCAAAGGCGCCTTCCTTGGTCTGCTGCCCCATCAGCGGCACCTCGAGGCAGTTCGGCCCGATGTCGGGGTTGAGCGTGTTCGTGATGTCATTTCCGGCGAAGTCGCGGATCGGGTTGCAGTTCTGCCGGAACGAGTTGGCCGGATCCAACGGGTCCTGGCTCGCGTTGGGCTGCTGCCAGTGGTCCGTCACGTAAGCGTTGACGATGACGTCGTCATCGGTGTTGGGGACGCCGTCCGGGCCCGGGCTTTCGAGGTAGACGGTGACGTCCGGGATCGCGGCCTCGTAGTCTTCGTGCGCCTGGAACCGGGCGTCGAACTCGTTGCGAGTTGTCGCGAAGTAGGTGATGCCGACGATCTGACCAGGCGTGCCGGCCGGATAGTCTCGCTTGCCCCAGTCCACGGTCGCGCGGTGGCCTTCGAGGAGCGCCTGGTTCATGAGCAGGCCGCCACCTTGCGAGTTCGGGATGCAGGGATAGATCGGGGCACCGTCGACGAGGCAGGACGGCGTCACGTCGCCGCTCCGCTCGTCATGGACGGACGCACCCGGGTCGGCCGAGAATCGCGCGAAGCCCTGCTCGTTGATGAACCACCGGCCGAGCGCGCCACCCTCTGCGGTGGGGTAGTTGTAGTCACCGTTCGTGTCGGTGAACGTCGACTCCTTGATCGACCCGTCGCGCCAGCGCTGGTCCATGTCGGTGTTCGGCATCGGCGTGTCGACGCCCTCGTCGTATTGGCCGTTGCCGTTCTGGTCCTTGTAGACCTTGCCGCCGAGCCAGGCGAACCAGCGCGAGACGCCGAGCCCGATGCTGCCATCGTCTCCGGTGTCGTTCATGTCGACCGTTTGGCCGGCCGCTACATGCACGGGCTTGAACCGCATGATGTAGCTGAGCTGCTCGTCCCACACGGCCAGGTTGTAGTCACCCGCGGGGACGTTCTGGATGTCGAAGTTGCCGGCTCCGTCGCCCTGGCCGACGTAAACGGTCTGGTCGGTCGAGGCGTCCGACAGCGCCACGAACGGGTTCTCGACCGGATCGGTGAAGGTGCCGGTCGTATACGGGGCCCATTCCACCCAGTTGCGCGCGGTGCCGGTGATCTCGCCACTACCGTTCTGGTTTGCGAACGGGTGCGGCGAGCACACGAAGCCGAACCAGTAGGCGGTGCGGATATTCGGGGGCTCCCACAGCTGCTCGCCCGGCGCACCGGTCCCATCGGCGCCCTCTTCGGTCGGCGCCATCAGTTGTAGCCCACCGTCGATCGTCGTGGTCTGGTACCACCGACTTCCGGGTACGGCCGGATTGCAGTCAGTCTGCG
>Ga0207678_10002107_pt1 | contig 18018 bp, 17 predicted proteins | sample KBSC63metaG_FD_184319 | JGI IMG/M metagenome (GOLD analysis project Ga0207678, IMG submission 184319) | Corn rhizosphere microbial communities from Kellogg Biological Station, Michigan, USA - KBS C6-3 metaG (SPAdes) (version 2) | ecosystem: Host-associated > Plants > Roots > Rhizosphere > Soil ...
GCTGTCGCCGGCAGCCGACAGGTAACCCCACTCCGATACTATCCAGTCGAGATCGTCATAGTTGCGCTGGAACGACGCAAACGAGTTGTCGGCCCACCACACATAGAAACCAGCGCGTATCTGACGCGCACTCGGCACTCCCGTCAACTCGCGTTCGATCGCGGCGGCCGCCTTGCGAATGGAACGAGCAGTCTTCTGAACCTGGAGCGCGGCATACAGCTCGCTGCGTTTGGTGCGGCGGCGCCTGTTTTCCCGCGCGCCGACGAAGCGTGGCGTGACGGTAGTCTGAGCGGGATGAAACGCCGGTAGCGCGGGCGGCGCGAGAACCATGATACCTGCAAGTGACAGCAACAGCAGCGTGGTCACCACGCCAATGACTGTCGCTAAACGACGCACGCGCGGCCAGCGGCGCCCGGTTCTATCCAGAAATACGGGGCCGGACGGTTCCTCGTCGTCCAGATAGTCGTCGGTCACGCGTGACGCATGATGTCGAGTGCAACAGTTCGGACACCCTCGATGATGAACTGCACACCAATTACCATGATAAGGAGACCCATCAACCGCGTCATCACGTTCATTCCCGTACGGCCGACGCGTTGAACGATGAATGGCGCTACAGCCAACACCATCCAGGACAGCACCATCACCGCAACGATCGCGCCGTACAAACCCACCAGTTCCATACGCGTGTCCGCTTGTGCCGTGAGCGTGATCACAGTCGTGATGGAGCCCGGCCCGGCGAGTGTCGGTATACCAAGCGGAATGATCCCGACCTCCGCCTTCTGCTCGGCGGCCTCCTGCTCACCGCGGCTGGTGCGATCGCGCGATCGTCGAGCCTTGAGCATGTCGCTGCCGATTCCAAGGAAGATGATTCCTCCGGCAATGCGGAACGCATACGTGGTTATTCCGAAGAAACGCAGTATGTACGTCCCTGCGAGTCCAAATGCGACCAGCGCGATTATTCCGGTTGCAACGGCGAGCCGGAGCGTGGACGCACGTTGTTTGTCGTCGAGGTCGGAAGTCGCTGTAACGTAAAGTGGAACGGCGCTCAATGGATTCACTATCGCGAGAAGCGACGTGAACGCGAGCGTCGTGAACGCGACGGTCGACTGATTGATCAAGGGCGCAACCCCCTAGACGATACGCGGAATCGCACGCAGCGACGCGACGTGCCGCTGCAGATCTTCGCGAGTCCGCGATCTGATGGTGACATGTCCAAGCTTGCGCCCGCTCCGCTCGCTCTTTCCGTACAGGTGAAGATGCGTATCGGGAATGGCCAGGACGCTTGCCGTATCCGGATGCTCTGCGATCAGATTGAACATCGCGGAATACCCGACGGGAGCGCACTCGCCGAGCGGAAAATTGCACACTGCACGCACGTGATTCTCGAACTGACTCGTCTCCGCACCCTCGATCGTCCAGTGGCCTGAATTGTGCACCCGCGGGGCCATCTCGTTCGCGACCAGGCCGGATGCCGTATCGAACATCTCGATCGCGAAGACGCCGACGTATCCGAACGCAGTGAGCAATGCGCGCGCATAACTCTCCGCCTGATGACGCTTGGCGTCGCTCAGCCTGTCGGCGGGTGCGAACGACGTGCGCAAGATCCCGTCCCGATGATGGTTCTCGGCGACCGGATAGCACAACGTCTTTCCATCGGCGGAGCGCACTGCGATCACGGACAGCTCCCGCTCGAACTCCACCAGCCCTTCATATATCAGCGGAACGGGACCCAGTGCGTTCCATGCGGACTCGGCATCACTGCGCGCCGTGATTCTCACCTGTCCCTTACCGTCGTATCCGAAGCGGCGCGTCTTGAGTATGCCCGGCACTCCCACGTCGCGGATGGCACTTTCCAGATCGGCGAGCGAGTCGATCAGCCGGTACGGCGCAATCGGGATTCCAAGTCGCGCGAATTCCTGTTTCTCGAGCCCGCGATCCTGCGACGTCACGAGTGCAGAGCGCGGGGGCCACACGGGACACATCTGCTCGATCTCCGCGACGGCGTCCGACGAAACGTTCTCGAACTCGTACGTGACCACGTCGACATTTCGCGCAAACTCACGCAGCGCCGCAATATCATCGTACTCACCGATGATCACGTTGCCGACAGCTGCGGCGGACGCGCTAGGCGTTGGCGAGAAAAAGTCGAAGCGCATCCCCAGCGGGATTCCGGCCAGCGCCAGCATCTGTCCCAACTGGCCAGCGCCGAGAATTCCGACCCGCATGGTTGTGCCATCGCGTTGCGACGGTCCGGTCACGGAATGAGCCAGCCGACCAACCAGCGCAGGAGCCGCCGCACCATCCAGTACATCAAGCGGCCCCTCGCGGTTCAGGGGAATCAAGCACCTTCCGCGTCTGTTCCGAACGGAACCGACTCAGCGCATCGCGAAACTCAGGGTGCCTGTTCGCGACGATTGCAGACGCGAGCAACGCAGCGTTGATCGCTCCCGCGCGCCCGATCGCAAGCGCGCCAACCGGAACGCCAGCCGGCATCTGCACTATGGACAACAGCGAATCCATCCCATGCAACGCCTTGGACTCGACAGGAACGCCGAGCACCGGCAACAACGTTTTCGACGCGCACATTCCGGGGAGATGCGCCGCACCGCCCGCGCCAGCGATGATCACTTCTAGGCCTCTCTCTGCCGCAGTGGATGCGTACTCGAACAGCAGGTCCGGCGTTCGATGAGCGCTTACGACACGCGTCTCGAACGGAACGCCGAGCTGCTCCAGGGTAGTCGCGGCGTGGGACATCGTCTCCCAGTCCGACTGCGACCCCATGATGACGCCTATTACGGGAGTTGAAACTGGCACTGTGCGACTGGACCGAAGCTCTTGCGATGATGGACGGTCGGTCCCGCGGAATTGAGAGCCGACAGATGTGCGCTGGTGCTGTAACCAACGTTGTGCTCCCAAAGATACGCTGGATATCGCCGCGCGAGGGAGACCATCAATCTGTCGCGGGTGACCTTGGCTATGATCGACGCACAGGCGATGCTGTAGCAGCTCGCGTCGCCACCCACGATCGCGCGATGCTCCACCTCGAGCGCGCGAATGGGGTTGCCGTCGATCAGCACGTGATTCGGAACGATCCGAAGCTTCCCGATCGCCCGCCGGATGGCGAGCGTGCTCGCGTGGTAGATGTTTAGCCTGTCGATCTCACGAACCGACGCGGCGCCCAGTCCGACACAGATCGCACGATCCAGGATCTTCACCGCCAGATCGCGGCGCTCGGCGGCACCCACAGTCTTGGAGTCCGCGACTCCGTTTATGGTGGCGGCGTCGGGGTCCATGACGACGGCGCATGCGACAACGGGGCCCGCAAGGGGGCCCCGTCCGACTTCGTCGACTCCAGCCAGAAGGAGCCCACCGGCGGAGCGCAGTTCACGCTCCACAGGGCCCCACCGCATCAGGCGTTGGCGGCCTGTGCCGTCGCTGGCTTGGCCTTGCGCTCCTTGATGCGCGTGGCCTTGCCCGTTAGTGCCCGGAGATAGAACAGCTTGGCGCGGCGGACGCGGCCGCGGCGGACGACTGCGATATCGGCGAGCATCGGCGAATGGAGCGGGAAAATGCGCTCGACGCCAATGCCGTTCGAGATCTTCCGAACCGTGAAGCTGGCCGAGACGCCAGCGCCGCGGCGGGCGATGCAGACGCCCTCGAAAGCCTGAACGCGCTCCTTGTCACCCTCTTTGACCCGGACGTTCACACGCACCGTATCGCCGGCCCGGAAGGGGGGAACATCGGTACGGAGCCATTCTTTCTGGGTTTCGCTAAAGGCGTGCATGGGATCTTCTCGGCGTTTTCGGGGACAGTCTCAAAACATAGCCGGGAGAGGGGGCTGGTGGAAGGGGGAGGTGCCTACGGGCGCCGCAACCTCAGCTATGATCCCCCGCCGGCCGATAGATCCTGATCGCCGAGCGCGCCCGCGAATAGCTCCCTGAGGTCGATCGTCAGCGCCGGCACGTCGTGGTCAGCCTGCCACTCGAGCCTCTCTGAGATAATCTCAGGCCGATCGTCCTCCGGCTTCCAACGCTCCACCACCCGAGCATCACCGTCAACGATCCAGTACTCTGGTACGCCACCGCGCTGGTACTTGTGCCGCTTCACCGTCCGGTCGGCTCGCGCCGTGCTGGGCGAAAGAATCTCTATCACAAGCAGCAGACGACCAGCTTCTTCCCAGGACCGTGCCCTTCTTCCCTCGACGAGAGGAACGACAAACAGATCGGGCTCAACCACCGTGTCGTCGGCAAAGTGAAGGTCCAATGGGGCGAAGTACACATTCCCGATATGCCGATCGCGAAGATACACATGCAGGCGTGCGAACAACTCCGCGGCGATGCTCTGGTGACCCATGGACGGAGACGGCGTCACGAACAGCTCACCGTCAATGATCTCGTACCGATTCCGGTCGTCCGGAATCTCACGCAGATCAGCCGCGGTCCAATGCTTGTGATTGGTGTCGATAACGACTGCCATAGACATACAATAGGCTCCTCGGCGCCGAGTGGGCAAGTAGGCATACGCCAAGGTTGCGATGCCGTCCGGGATGTGGCTCCGCGTCTCTAGTCGCCGATCATCATACGTACGCAACGGGATTCTTCGCGGCGCACAACCCATCCATCAACAACTGCCACAGGTCGTTGTACGCGACGTCGATGTTCGGATCTCCCCACTCTGCAGCATGTGCGGGGTGATGAAATCGCGACGTCGCCATCAGCACTGATCGGCCCATCGCTACCGGGTCGACTTTTCGGAAAGTGCCTTCCTCCACGCCGGCGCGAATAATCATTGCGGCAAGCCCGACCAACTCTTCCACGTGCGCCGCAACAACCGATTTGGCGCCAGCCGCGAGCATGCGATACGCAGAGAACAGCTCGGGATCGTGGGAAGCCTTGCGTCGTTTGACCGCAATCAGGGCGTCGAGCAACCTCCGCAACCGCTCGGGTGCGGGCGCTGGCTCCGAAGCAATCGCGCGCAGCGATGGCATGGTCGCCTCCGCCCACTGCGCGACGACGAGATCCCGCAGCGCGGCTTTGGTTGCAACGTGCTTGTAGACGGCAGCGTGGCTTACACCCAGCGCACGCGCCACATCCACCACCGTCGCCTTGGACGGCCCAAAGCGACGGAGAACATCTTCGGCCGCCATCACGATCCGCTCACGGGTAAGTGGCGTGTCGGCGGACGTGGCGGCCGTGTTAACTCTCTTCATGGACGTCGACCAGGCTCGTACCAACCGTTACGTGCACACACATGTTGAATTCCTGTCTGGTGTCTTGGTTTGACCGGCGAGCCATAATGCGGGATTCAGTGCGTTGCAGTCATCGTACTTGCGACGATCCCGTTCAGCTCTTCCAGTACCTGCGGCGACAGCGTCAAGTCCGCGGCCGCCAGATTCTCGCGGAGATGCGCGAGCGACGATGTGCCCGGGATCAAAAGAATGTTCGGCGCGCGATGCAGCAGCCACGCGAGCGCGACCTGCATCGGAGTGACGCCGAGTCGATCCGCAACGGATGACAGAATGGAAGACTGAAGCGGCGTGAATCCGCCGAGCGGAAAGAACGGCACGTACGCGATGCCCGAGCGAGCGAGATCATCGATGAATGCGTCGTCGTCACGATGTGCCAGGTTGTAGTTGTTCTGCACGCACACGATCTCGGCGATTGTCTGCGCTTCCGCAAGTTGATCAGCGGTGACGTTGCTGAGTCCGATGTGCCGGATCAGCCCTTTGCGCTGGAGTTCCGCAAGTGCAGTAACCTGCTCGGCGATGGATCCCTCTTTGGGTCCGTGGACGGCTCCCATTGCGCGGTAGTTCACGATGTCGATGGCGTCCAGACCCAGATTGCGAAGGTTGTCGTGGATGGCCGTGGTCAGCTCTTCCGGCGAGGCTGCGTGCTTCCAGCTCCTGTCGGGAGGGCGCCGCGCTCCAACCTTGGTCACGATCACCAACCCTTCCGGATATGGATGGAGCGCCTGGCGTATGATCTGGTTGGTGACGTGCGGGCCGTAGAAATCGGAAGTGTCGATGTGGTTCACGCCAGCTGCGACCGCCTCCCTGAGGACGGCTACCGCGGCATCGCGATCCCTTGGCGGTCCCCACACGCCGGGCCCGGCCAGCTGCATCGCGCCGTAACCCATCCGTTGGACCGTCAACTCTGTCCCCGGGAAGGTGAAGCGGCCCCCGAGTACGGGACGGCTTGCGTTGTCTGCATCGTGTCGTGTCATGAAATCATGATACACGAGTGGTTACAGATGTCAAGTAATGAAACCCGTAACTTGGAACCTGCGCTCTACCGCTCCTGGTCCTTCTTCCACCTGGCGATCTTCGCGTGATCGCCGGACAAGAGAATCTCCGGAACCGCGTGACCTCTGAACTCGGGCGGCCGCGTGTAGCTCGGTGCGGAAATTCCACGGCCGTCGTAAAACGAATCGCCGTAGGCGCTCTCGAGGTCCGACATGGCGCCGGGCAGCAGACGCGCGGTCGCGTCGATTATCGCGAGTGCGGCCACTTCGCCGCCGCTTACAACGAAGTCGCCGAGTGAGAGCTCCTCGGTCGCGAGATGATCGGCGACGCGCTGATCGACGTCCTTGTAGTGACCGCACAGCAGCGTGAGCTCGGTGCCGCTCGCAAATCGCACCGCATCCGACTGGTCGAAGCGGCGCCCGCGCGGCGACAGCAGTACGATCGGAGCGCTCGCGCCAAGTGCATCGACGGCTTCGAAGAACGGGTCCGGTTTCATCACCATTCCGGGACCGCCGCCGTAGGGATAATCATCCACCGTGCGATGACGATCGTGCGTGAAATCACGCAGGTCGACGACGTTGTACTTCACGGAACCAGCCGCAGCGGCGCGCGACGGAATGCTGAGCGCGAGCGGCGTCGTGAAGAAATCGGGGAATATCGTTACGACGTTTATCGTCAGCATGTCGATCGCATTGCGGTCACGCGCGACGTGAGTGTGATGTCACTCGAACAATCCGGATGACATCTCGACGAGCACCACACGCGCGTCGAGATCTACTTCACGTACGACCGATGGACGATACGGGACGAGGACGTCCCCGCCCTCGCGCTTCACATCCAGCGTGAGTCCCTGCGGCAATTCGTACAGCCCCGTCACCTCGCCGATCTCTGTGCCGTCGTCGCCGCGCACGTGCATTCCGATGAGCTCGTGCATGAACACCTCGTCGTCACCCGGCGGCGTCAGCTCATCCGCAGGCACGAGCAGATACCGCTGACGCCACATCTCGGCGGCAGTGCGATCCGGTATCGCATCGAACTTCACGACGAGACCGCCCTTGTACGGTGAGGCATCTTCCACACGCAGCTCCTCGCGGCTGAGCGGGTTTTTGCGATCGGATGGATGCTGTGCGATGTCACCCGTGATCGTTCCCGCGAAGACGCGACTTCCAGGCGCGAAGAAACGCTCGGGCTCGTCGGTGAGCAGCTCGACGGTCACGTCGCCACGAATACCCTGCGGCTTCCGAATGCGACCGACGATGGCGAAAGCGTTATCTGGCATCATTGGAAAATAGATCCCAAGGCGCGGATATATCCGCGCCCTACTGCGGGGATGACGGGCGAATGACTGATAAAAGTAAGGCCGGCCACGGGGCCGGCCTTGCAATTTATGCGCGCTGAAGCATCACGCTTCGGCAGCCGGCTCTTCGTTGATCGGAATGACGTTGGACAGATCGGGCTGCTCTTCGACCGGCGCGGCCTTGGATGTTACGACGCGTCCGGTGCGCAGTTCGTGACGGCGCTTGAGAATACCAGCGCGACGCAGCAACGACCGAACCGTGTCGCTCGGCTGAGCGCCGACGTTCATCCAGTAATTGGCGCGATCCTCGTTGACGTTCAACCCGCCCTCGCTCTGACGGGGAGCATACTGACCGATGATCTCGATGAACTTGCCATCGCGCGGGCTCTGCGAGTCTGCGACGACGATACGATACACCGGCGCCTTTTTGCGGCCGATACGGCGGAGACGGATACGAACCATGTGATACTCCCTTATGAGGTAGCGGGTCGAACGCCGGACTCATCGCGTCCGCGGAGTTTCCGCGGCGCATCCGGTACAGCCTGATGAAATTAACGCATCCCGAACATGCCCGGCAGTGCCGGCATCCGGCCGCCGGGCTTGGTGCCCATTTTCTTCATCATTTTCTGCATGTCACGGAACTGCTCCAGGAGCCGGTTCACTTCCTGGATGGTTCGGCCGGAGCCGCGGGCTACCCGGGCCCTGCGGGACCCGTTCAGCAGACTGGGATCCCGTCGCTCAGCAGGGGTCATCGACAGAATCATCGCCTCGACGTGCTTGAGGCGCTTGGGCTCCGTCTTCATCTGCTTGAGGGCCTTGGTATTGACGCCAGGCAGCATCTTGAGGATGCCTTCCAGCGGGCCGAGCTTCTCGATCTGCTTCATCGCGGTGAGGAAATCGGCCAGGTCCATCCCTTCCTTGCGGACCTTCTTCTCCAGCTTCTTGGCCTCCGCGGCATCGAACGCGCCCTGGGCCTTCTCGACCAGCGTGAGCACGTCGCCCTGCTGCAGAATGCGGCCGGCCATGCGGTCGGGATAGAAATCCTCGAGCGCATCGGATTTTTCGCCGACGCCGATGTACTTGATCGGCTTCTTCGTGACGCCGTAGATCGAGAGCGCGGCACCGCCGCGCGCATCACCGTCCATCTTGGTGAGGATGACGCCGGTGACGTTGAGCGCCTTGTCGAAGCCTTCGGCGATGCGCACTGCATCCTGACCGGTCATGCCGTCTGCGACGAGCAGGATTTCGGTAGGCTGGATTTCCTTCTTCAGCCGCTGCAGCTCCTGCATCATCGACTCGTCGATCTGCAGACGGCCGGCGGTATCGACGATGACGACACGGTCGCGTTCGCGCTTCGCTTCCTCGATTCCGGCCTTTGCAATGCGCACGACGTCCTGCGTCGAACGATCGCTGTACACTGGAACGTCGAGCTGCTTGCCGAGTGTTTCGAGCTGATCGATGGCGGCAGGACGATAGACGTCGGCGGCGACGAGACGCGTTGCGCGACCTTCCTTCTTCAGCTTGAGCGCGAGCTTGCCGGCGGTGGTCGTCTTGCCCGATCCCTGGAGGCCGACGAGCATGACCACGGTCGGCGGAATGGACGACAGCTTGAGCCCTTCGCGGCGCTCGCCGAGCATTGCAGTGAGCTCTTCGTAAACGACCTTGATGAGCTGCTGAGCGGGCGAGACACTCTTGAGCTGCGTGATGCCGACGGCCTTGGCCTCGACGCGCTCGAGGAATTCCCGCGTGAGGGTGAAGGACACGTCCGCTTCGAGCAGAACGCGGCGCACCTCGCGGAGGCCTTCCTTTATGTCGGCTTCGGTGAGAACGCCACGCCCGCGCAGCTTTGCGAAGGTGTTCTCGAGTTTATCGGATAGTTCTTCGAACATCCCTGAAAGATAAGGGGGCGGACGGCTCCGGTCGGCCGCCCCCTCCATCCAATTCGCCGATCGCGGCTGCGGCGATTAGTTCCTGGCGGGCGACGAACCGGGACCTTTGGCACCGGTGATACCGAGATTTCGGTAGAACGCGTCGTAGTTCAGCGGTCGGCCCAGGAAAGACTGCAGAAGGGCGTCCGGCTCGCGCGATCCGCCGGGCTCGAGAATGTCGTGGCGATATGCCATCCCGGCGGATCTGCTCATCACACCATCCTTCTCGAAACGCGTGAAGAGATCCTGAGCGTACGCCTTGGACCAGAGGTAGCCGTAATAACCGGCGTCGTATCCGCCCATGATGTGGCCGAAGCTCGCAACGGGATAATCGCCTGTGAATTTGATACCTGGCAGCATTCGCGTCATGACGGTATCCCACGTCACTTTCGTATCGAGCGGAACTGGCGACGTGTGCAGCCGCATGTCATACATGGCCAGGAAGGCCTGGAGGCTGTTCTGGTATCCCGCGCCAAGTTGCCGCAGTGCGATCATGCGCTGGATCAGATCTGCCGGCAGTGGCTTTCCCGTGGTCACGTTGCGCGACACTCTCGCGAGCACAGCGGGTTGCCACATCCAGTTCTCGAGCATCTGCGACGGTGCTTCCACAAAATCCTGGCGCAGCGTGCCAAGTACCGGATAGGGAACATGCACGAGCGTCGCGGCCATCAGATGCCCGAACTCGTGGAAGAATGTGATGACGTCGTTGTGGCTCAGGAGCGCTGGCTTGCCCGGTGCAGCGGTTGGCCAGTTTCCGATGATCGCCGACACCGGTCGCGTCACCGTGCCGTCTGGCGCGTACACGGCCGGTCTTATCGGGAATGTCGCGAAGTGCTCGTATTTGTTGGGGCGAGGAAAGAGATCGAGGAATATCCAGCCGAGTGGCTTTTTTGTTCGCGCATCGCTCACGGCGAATTCGCGGACGCCGGGCGCCCACGCATCTGCCGGAGTGATCTCATCGAATTTCACACCGAGCAAGTCCTGATAGATGCCGAACACTCCCGCGACCACCTGATCCACGGGGAAGTACTGCCGCACCACTTCCGGATCGACCTTGTACTTCGTGCGGCGAAGCATCGCGTTGTAGTAGCCGACGTCCGAGGCCGTCAAGGGAGTATTGTCGCCGCTCTGACGCTTCATCGCGGCGAGATTGCCGAGTTCTTCGGCCGCTTTCGGCGCGAGCTTCGTGTCGATCTGATCCAGGAAGGCCGTGACTCGCTGCGGCTCCTTGGCCATGTGCGTATCCAGCTGGTATGCGGCCCAGTTGGGAAAGCCGAATAACGTCGCGAGAGTGTCGCGCAGGGCGAGCGCCGTGTCCACTCTGTGCACGTTTCCAATCCCGCCGCGCCGGAAATAGGCGGCGAAGTAGCGCGCTCTCGCCGCGGACGACGCATCGGTGCTCAGAAACGGGCCGATCGTGGCTTCGCTCACGGGAACGATGTAATTGCCGCCATCGGTCGGCTTGAGGGCTGCGAGAATCTGCGGCTGTAAACCCTTCGCCTCGTCAGCGGAGATAACGATCGTTGTGGAGTCCGCAGCGATTGCGACCGCGAAGTCGCGTTGCACATCGTTCAGCCGCTTGAACAACGCGGTGACGCGCACGCGCGTCGCGGAGTCGAGTCCGGCGCCAGCGTGCCTTCCCTGCTCGACGTACAGCTCGGCGACCTTGCGTTGCGCCGCGTCGGAGAGTGTACCGGATTTCGCAAGTGCTACAGCCGCCGCGTAGATGTGCGGATCGGCGCCGACGTCGACTCCGAAGTTCGCAAGCTGTTGCGAACAAATCTGCGACGCATCGCGTACCGCGGAGTCGGGGGACACGGCGTATAGAAACGCGTATGATGCGGCCGAGTCGGTCAGCACCAACCCCGCCTGCTCGGCGCGACCGAGTGTATTTGCGAAGGTGCGTGCGTGCTCGGGGGATGCATCGATCGCGGCAACCTCTGCACGCGCGGCCGCGACAGCCGCGCGACAACCACCGAGAAGCCCAGCCGCGGTGGGGCGAAAATCGAGCCCTGTTGCGGCAGGAAGAGGCGCGCCCTGCGCCCCGATTACGGACGGAACGACGAGGGCGAAGATCAACGCTGGCGGGACTACGTTCAGGCGAGGCATGATGTGGGTGGTAGGAGTGCGTAAACGATCCGGTCACCCCTGAGTTTTCGCAAGGGGGGCAATTGGTGAAGGTTTTAGAGATCGCCGCCGAGATATTCCATGAGAGGATCTTCGGGACGATTTTCGCTTTCGCCTCCGAACGATGACACGTCCTTCACAAGCGATATGAAATCGCTCTAGATTCTCATACATGCCCAAGCCGCAACGCAAGGAAGAGATCCTTCGATCGGAGCTGCCACCGACACTTCCGCTGATGGCGCTCCGATCCACCATCGTCTATCCGCTCGGCACCATCGCGGTGCAGATGGGTGCGCCGGAGAATCTGGCGCTGTTGAAGGCGCATGAGGAACCGGGACTGATCGTGGCGCTCGTGGTAGCGACCGGCGATCACGACCAGGACGCGGACCTTGCGCGCTTCGTGGGCCGGGTCGGCGTCGCGGCACGCATTCACGAGCGCATCAATCTCCCGGGCGATACGGTGCAGATCACGATGCAGGGGCTGCGCCGGATCGTGATCGGCGACATCGTTCAGACGGAGCCGTACCCCGAAGCCAACATCAAGCCGGCGCGCGAGGTTGCGCCCGATGCTCTCGAAGTCGATGACCTCGTGACGCGCGTTGCATCCGCGTCTGAAACACTCGCCGAGCTCATCGACAGAATCCCGGACGAGGTTCCGGCGATTCTGAAGATGAACATCTCCGATCCGGGGCGCTTCGCCGACCTCGCCGCGACGAACATGAACTTCCGCATTGCCGACAAGGACGAGGTTCTCCAGCGGCTCGACATCGGTCAGCGGCTTCGCTTCATCCTTACGCGGCTCGAGCGCGAGGTCGCGCGCGCGCGTGTGGTCGAGGACGTCAAGCGACAGACGGAAATCAAGATCGAGCAGCATCAGCGCGAGTTCTATCTTCGGCAACAGTTGCGCGCGATCCAGGCGGAACTCGGTGAGGCCGATCCCGGCGAAAAGGATTCGGTGCAGCTGCTGCGTCGCGTAGAAGAGGCGAATCTCCCGGAGCGCGCACTGGCGGAAGCGAAACGCGAGACCGAACGGCTGCGAATGCTGTCGCCGGCGTCGAGCGAGTACCAGGTGATTCGCACGTATCTCGACTGGATTCTGTCGCTGCCGTGGCACGCGCGAACCGGCGCAGATCAGATCGAGCTCAAGGCCGTGGAAGAGGCGCTGGACTCACGACATTACGGATTGAGCGACGCCAAGGAACGCATCATCGAATATCTCGCAGTACGCAAGCTGCGCGGCGGCGAGCAGCACGGTCCCATCCTCTGCTTCGTCGGGCCGCCGGGCACGGGCAAGACCTCACTCGGCGAAGCGATCGCCACCTCGATTGGGCGACAGTTCTATCGCATATCGGTCGGCGGCGTGCGCGACGAGGCCGAGATTCGCGGACACCGCCGCACGTACGTCGGCGCGATGCCGGGACTCATCATCCAGGCGCTCCGACGCGTCGCGGTGCGCGATCCCGTGATGATGATCGACGAGATCGACAAGATGACGCAGGGCGGCCCATCAGGCGATCCGACTGCAGCGATGCTCGAGGTGCTCGATCCGTCGCAGAACAAGACTTTCGTCGATCACTATCTGAATCTGCCGTTCGACCTTTCGTCGATCCTGTTCATCTGCACAGCGAACACTCTGTTCGACATTCCGCCCGCACTGCGCGACAGAATGGAGATAATTCGCATCTCCGGCTACACTGTCGAGGAAAAGGTCGAGATCGCGTGGCGCTATCTGCTGCCGCGTCTGCTGGAAGATCACGGGATCAGCGACAAGGACATCCAGTTCACGGATGAAACACTCGCTTTCGTCGCGAATCGTTATTCGCGCGAAGCCGGTTTGCGCAATTTCGAGCGCAATCTTGCCGCGATCATGCGAAAGCGTGCGAGGCGCAAGGCGGAGGGCGAGGAAGGCGCGTGGATAGTCGACATCCCGATGGTGAACGAAGTACTGGGCGTCCCGCGCTACAATGTGGAAGAAGCCGAGATGGAGCCCGAGATCGGAGCCGTGACCGGGCTGGCGTGGACGGCGACCGGCGGCGACCTGATGCAGATCGAAGCATTGCGCATGCCCGGCACCGGACGACTCATCGTCACGGGTCAGCTTGGCGACGTGATGCGCGAATCGGTGGACGCGGCGTATTCGTACGTCCGCGCGCGCGGCAAGGAGCTGGGTATCCCGGCGGAAGATTTCAAGGAGACCGACGTCCACATCCACTTCCCCGCCGGCGCGATTCCGAAGGATGGCCCGAGTGCGGGCGCCGCCGTGACACTCGCGATCGCGAGCGTGCTGAGCAGGCGTGCGGTGCGACGCGATCTCGCCATGACCGGCGAGGTGACGCTGCGCGGCAAGGTGCTCGAGATCGGTGGCGTGAAGGAGAAAGTGCTGGCCGCGTATCGCGCGGGCCTCAGAGAGGTGATGATGCCCGCATCGAACGAGAAGGATCTGCGCGAAATACCGGACGAGGTGCGGCAGGCGATGAAATTTACCTTCGCCGCTGACATGGATGACGTTCTGCGCGTTGCGCTGCTACCGCAGCGGGAGCCGCCGCTGGTCGATGCCGCTACGGAGCCGGATGCACCGACGCAACTCGCGGATTTCGCTCCCCCCATGGGGGATGCCGAAGCGCGTGCGTAACCGGGCCGGGCATGCGTTCACTCTCACGCGTGCCGCTACAGTGCGCGCGTGAGAGCATACAGCAGCAGACCGACCATTCCGCCCACAATGGTGCCGTTGATTCTCACGAACTGAAGATCCCGCCCGATCTGGAGCTCGATGCGGCGTGACGTTTCCTGCGGGTCCCACGCGCTCACCGTTCCGGAGATGAGCTGCGCGATCTCCGTGCGCGATACGTCGACAGCCGCGAGCACAGCCTGATCGATCCAGTTATTCAATTTCTCCGACAGTACCGGATCTTCCAGCGCATTGTGGGCAAGCGATGCAATCGCTCCCTCCAGCTTGCCACCGGAGAACTCCGCGTCTTCCGTGAGCAGCGCGTAATCCCTGAGCTTCCGCTTGACGTCGGACCACACGGTGCCGATGAATTCGCGCGTCGCTTCATCGGCGAGCAGCTCCTCCTTCAACGCTTCCGCCCGCGCGATGGTTTCTGGCGACGATTGCAGACGCTCGATGAAATTGCGCACTGCGTGGTCGAACTTGTGCCGCAGTGGATGATCGGGATCGGCACTTACCTCCGCCAGCGTCCGGCCAATTCCACTCACCACGCGATCCGAAATGCGCCTGTCCACGATGTTGGGTATCCACCATGGCGTCTGCTCCTGGACCTTCTCGCGAATGAGCGTGTCGTTCGCTTCCGTCGCGCGTGCAGCGAGGCGAAGAGCTTCATCCAGCAGCTCCTGATGGCGACCATCCGCCGTGAGCAAGCGCAAGGCGCGACCGAGTAACGGTGCAACCTGAACGCTACGCAGACGGTCGCCGGCGGTACGCTCGAGGAACGACTGCACATCCTCGTCGCGCAGGACGTTCGCAGCGGAAGTGAGCGCGTGCGCGGTGGCGCGCGTTACGGTGCGCGCGTTCGCAGGCGCCGACAGCCACTGCGCCGCGCGGTCGCCCAGCCGGAGGGCGGCGAGCTTGCGCGCGACAACCTCCCTGTCGAGAAAATTCTGTTGGACGAAATTTCCGAGCGCGCGACCGATCCGATCCTTGCGTGCCGGTACAATGGCGGTGTGCGGAATTGGAATCCCGAGCGGATGCCGAAACAGGGCCGTCACGGCAAACCAGTCCGCCACACCACCGACGACGGACGCCTCGGCGGCTGCTCGCACGTAGCCGAGCCAGACCCAGCCGTAATGCCGCTCCATTATGAGAGCGATGACAAAAACGACGCCCGAGGCAAGGAGCAGCAGCAGCGCGAAACGCTTCATGCGGAGCAGACGGTCGCGTTTGAGCGCTTCATCGGCGATCGGCGGCGCTGCGATGATCAGTCGGGACTCCGGTTCTCGGATCGTTGGCGAGTCGTGCATCGTCACCGCTGAATGTTAACGTGGCACCCAGTCGATTCGGGGGCCGCCGGACATCACAATTATTGGATCCAGGATACGATCCTGCCGTAAGCAGGTGTTTCCAACCTCCGAGGCGGCCCGAATTTCCTGTCACCAGAGTGACAGATCGTCGCGAACACGTATGGCCGGCTGCTTGCACTACGCCGCGAGAAAATCGACTATGCTTCCGGTACTACAACGGTACCGGCGGCTCGTCGCCGCCCTCGATGCCATGTCGGACGTACTGGTTCAATTCGACGAACCGCAGCTGAGCGCAGACGGCAGGATGTTCACCGCGGAAGTGCGTGGAAATCGACTTCCCACCGGACTGTGGGAAGCCTGGATCGAGTTTCAACCCCGAATCGGCGGCGACCCCGTGCGTACGCCGCGCGAAACCGAACAACTATCTCGAGGCGACCTTCGGTTCTGGGCCGCTGGCATTACGAGAGACCAGTTGAGAGACGCACTGGCCCGAGCCCTTGCCCCTCACGAAGCGCAGCACGTCGATGCAAACGCGCGGCTTACGGACATGGACGACGCTGCCGATGGTGAACCGGTCCTGGAGGCGACGCAGACGGAAAGCCACGAGCCGGTACTGGACCCGTTTGCCGTTTACAGGCATTCCGGCGAGTACACACTGCGCCAGGAACTCCGCGGGCTGGACGCTCAACAGCTGGCCGACATCATCGGCAAATATCGGATTGCCGACATCGACGTCATCGATCTCGCGCGGACGTATGAAGATGCACTAGCGGAGAGAATTGTTGCAGACGTGCAACACAATGTGGACACAAATCGGACACCTTCGTCCGAGCCGGAGAGTCACGCGGAGAAGTAAAAGCACGCTCGACGCCTTGTCGACGCGCGCTTACAAACGCATGGTTTTCCACATTTGAGGGGCGTGCGCGCTACGGAGTCTTCCCCAAACGCACGTCTCGCACGCTGATCGGGGGCGCGATTCCGGCCGGTGTATCGACCAGTAGCACTACCGGCCGGCCGTCGACCATGCCTGTCGTGACCTTTTCTGACCGTCCGTGCTTCGCAGGCTCTCTGGCGGTCGCGACTTGTTGCATCAGCTCATAGAAGTCCGCGGCGCGCGCCGGCGTCAGCCACACGGTCGCCCACGCGATGGCCGGCCCGCTCGGCGTGTTCCAGGTGACATAGCGGTCGCCGTTCCATCCTGACGCACCGCGCGCGGCTTCATCCACGTCGTTCAGATGCTGATAGAGATACAGGCGAGTCTCGAACTCGCCGAGATCGTTGCTGTAGGTCGTAGCGACAGATGGAACGGGGGCGAACGAGACTGGAGTCGGTGCAACGCGCTTGTCGAAGAATTCGTTCTGGTGGAGGATCTGCGACGTCGATACGGGCAGGTCCCGGAACGGCACCTTGCCAGGCTCGCGTGCGCGGAAGTTTCTCACGAATTCCGCACCACTCAGATATGGAAACACCAGCGTTTCCTGAATCACCATCGGCGCGCTAGCGTAGACCGGCATCGCCGCCTGATTGTCGCGAATGGTCTGCCGCACGCGGTCCCATCCGCCGGGCATCGCGACGGCAATGTTGCCCGGCCCGAGCATCGCGTGTATCTGCTCGTACACCGCTTCGCCCTCGAACACAGCCTGTTGCGCGGATTGACGATCGTTGTCGCCCGTGAGTTTCTGGATCGAATCGAGATTCACGTACTGATCCTGCAACGCGTGCACCAGCTCATGCGTCACGATCACCTGCGCCGATTCCTTGGGTGACCCCTGCACGATGTAAAGCACCTTCGTCTCGGGATCATAGAATCCCACGATCTGCTCTTCGAGCAGGCGGGTCATCAGCTTGGAGAGATCGAGCGTGTCGGGAATCATGCCGAGCAGCTTGTAGGCAGCGGACTGTCCCGCGATCGCTCGCATGGTTGCGGTATCTGCAAGCTGCTTGAGCACGTAGTCGCGCACCTGCTCCTTGCTGCGCACTTCGATTCTGGGCGGCGTCTTGAACTGTAGGCCAACCGCTTTCTCGACGGCGGGAACAGCCTGCGCGACGATGTCGCCGTAAGGTCCGCCCGCGCTCTCGGGACGACTGCGACACGACGCACTCGCGACGACGAGGAGTGACACTGTTACCGTCCGCGCGACACGCCGGACGTTGCCAGGAATGCGCTGCATCATTGACCGATGAAATGAGTGAAGTACCACTGGATCAGCGCATTGCCATAGAAGAGCGAGACAATGGCGGCAGGCGCGAGAAATACGCCAAACGGCACCAGCGGAAGCGTCGCGACTTCCGTGCCGTCGCCCGTGGCGGCGGTGTTATCCGAGCGCGGAAGCAAGCGCGTAACCGGAAGCACAACCCCGACAAAGACGACCACGCCGATTGCCGCTCCGATGAAGATCGTGAGCAGTGCGCGTTGCGGACCGAGCGCCGCACCGACGACCGCC
>Ga0207678_10002108_pt1 | contig 18018 bp, 22 predicted proteins | sample KBSC63metaG_FD_184319 | JGI IMG/M metagenome (GOLD analysis project Ga0207678, IMG submission 184319) | Corn rhizosphere microbial communities from Kellogg Biological Station, Michigan, USA - KBS C6-3 metaG (SPAdes) (version 2) | ecosystem: Host-associated > Plants > Roots > Rhizosphere > Soil ...
CTTGAGCGTCTGCATGAAGCTCGCCGCGTCCCAGCCGTCGACGACGCGGTGGTCGCACGACAGCGACAGGTTCATGCGCTTGGCCACCGCGATCTCGCCATCCAGCGGCACCAGCTTGTCCTCGATCTTGTTGACCGCGACGATGGCCACCTGCGGCGGGTTGACCACCGGGGTCGAGGTGATGCCGCCCATCGGCCCGAGGCTCGAGATGGTGAAGGTCGCGCCGGAAAGCTCTTCGCGCGATGCCTTGCCGCTGCGCGCGGCGTCCGACAGGCGCAGGATTTCGGACGCCAGCTCCCACACCGAGCGCGATTGCGCGTCGCGGATGGTCGCGACCATCAGTCCGTTCGGCGTCTGGGTCGCGACGCCCATCTGCACCGCGCCATGGCGGGTAATCACCATCGCCTCGTCGTCGAACGTCGCGTTGAGCATCGGCCATTCGGCCAGCGCCTTGCTCATCGCCGTGATCAGGAAGGGGAGGAGCGTGAGCTTGGGGTTGGAGCCGCGGTCGCGGTTCATCATCGCGCGAGTCTCTTCGAGCGCGGTGACGTCATATTCCTCGACGAGCGTGAAATGCTGAACGCGGCGGTTCGCTTCCGCCATGTTCTCGGCGATCTTGCGGCGGAGGCCGACGACCTTGATCGCCTCGTCCTTGCGCGGCGCCACGGGGCGTCTCGAGACCGTGCCGCCGTTGTAGAGGAGATAGGCGTCGAGGTCGGAGTGGCGGACGCGGTCGCTCGCCGTCTTCACCTGAGCCAGGTCGATTCCGATATCGCGCGCGCGGGCACGAACCGCGGGAGAGGCGAGGACATGCGCGCCGCCGGCCGTTCGTCCTGAGCTTGTCGAAGGACTGACCTGTTCCTTTGCCGTAGAAGTCAAAGACGGCGCTTCGACAGGCTCAGCGCGAACGGGTGTTGCCGGTTCTTCCAGGACCTTGGTGACTGGAATCTCCTCCGCCAGTTGCGGCGTCGCTTCGACCGCGCCGTCGGCCAGCGGGCGTTCGTCCTCGCTGTCCGCGACCGGCTCCTTCGCGCGGTCGGCGCCGGCGGTCTCGATCACCGCGAGCACCGAGCCGATCGCCACCTGGTCGCCGACCTCGCCCGCAAGCTCAAGCACCTTGCCCGCGACCGGGCTTTCCATCTCGACCGTCGCCTTGTCGGTCATCAGGTCGGCGATCTGCTGGTCCTCGGCGATCTCGTCGCCGACCTTGACGTGCCAGGCGACGATCTCGGCTTCGGCAATGCCTTCGCCGATGTCGGGCAGCTTGAATTCGAAGCGGGCCATCAGTCTGCCATCACTTTCTCAAGGGCTTTCTTCATTCGCTTCGGGCCGGGGAAATAGGCCCATTCGTAGGCGTGCGGGTAGGGCGTGTCCCAGCCGGTGACGCGCTCGATCGGCGCTTCGAGATGATAGAAGCAGCGCTCCTGGACCAAGGCGACCAGCTCCCCGCCGAAGCCGCTGGTGCGCGGCGCTTCGTGGACCACCAGGCAGCGCCCGGTCTTCCGGACCGACTGCTCGACCGTGTCGAGGTCGAGCGGCACCAGGGTGCGCAGGTCGATCACCTCGGCGTCGAGGCCCTGTGCCTCGATCGCGGCGAGGGCGACATGGACCATCGTTCCATAGGCGAGCACGGTGAGATCGCCGCCTTCGCGCACCACCGCCGCCTTGCCGATCGGCACCGTGTAGCGGCCTTCGGGCACCTCGCTCGCCGGGTGCTTCGCCCAGGGTTTCACCGGCTTGTCGTGGTGCCCGTCGAACGGGCCGTTGTAGATCCGCTTGGGCTCGAAGAAGATGACCGGGTCCGGGTCCTCGATGGCGGCGATGAGCAGCCCCTTGGCGTCGTACGGAGTCGAGGGAATGACGACCTTGAGCCCGGCGATGTGCGTGAACAGGGATTCCGGCGACTGGCTGTGCGTCTGGCCGCCGAAGATGCCGCCGCCATAGGGTGTGCGGATGACCATCGGCATCGTCCACTCCGCCGCGGTGCGGTAGCGGATTTTCGCCACCTCGCTGACGATCTGGTCGTAGCCGGGGTAGATATAATCGGCGAACTGGATTTCGATCACCGGCTTCAGTCCATAGGCCGCCATGCCGACCGCCATCGCGACGATGCCGCCTTCGCTGATCGGCGCGTCGAAGGCGCGCGTCTTGCCGAATTCCTTCTGCAGTCCCTCGGTCACCCGGAAGACGCCGCCGAAATAACCGACGTCCTCGCCGAACACGACGACATCTTCGTCGCCGCGCATCATCACCTTGTGCGCGTCGTTGAGCGCCTGGATCATGTTGAAGGTCGCCATTATTCGCGGCCTTCCTCGAGCGCAGCATCGCGCTGCTCGGCGAGGTGCCATGGCACCTCGGCATAGACGTCGTCGAACATGGATCCGATGTCGTCCTTGCCCTGCTCGGGGAGAATGCCGAGCTTTTCCGATTCCTTCTGCGCCGCGCGGACGGCGGCGTCGCATTCGGCGGTCATCGCCGCGTGGCGATCCTCGTCCCATTCGCCGATCGCCAGCAGGTGCGCCTTCAATCGCTCGATCGGGTCGCCCAGCGGCCACGACTTGGCTTCGTTGGTCGGACGGTAGCCCGACGGGTCGTCGGAGGTCGAATGGCCCTCGGCGCGATAGGTGAAGAACTCGATCAATGTCGGCCCGCCGTTCGAGCGGGCGCGCTCGGCCGCCCATTTGACCGCGGCATAGACGGCGAGCGCGTCATTGCCGTCGACGCGCAGCCCCGCGACGCCATAGCCGACGGCGCGCTGGGCGAAGGTGGCGCGCTCGGCGCCGGCGATGCCCGAGAAGCTCGAGATCGCCCACTGGTTGTTGACCACCGCGAGCACCGCCGGCGCGTTGTAGACCGCGGCGAAGGTCATCGCGCTGTGGAAGTCGCCTTCGGCCGTGGCGCCGTCGCCGACCCAGCCCATGGCGATGCGGCTGTCGCCCTTGATCGCCGCCGCCATCGCCCAGCCGACCGCCTGCGGGAATTGCGTCGCGAGATTGCCCGAGATCGAAAAGAAGCCGTGGCTGCGGTCCGAATACATGATCGGCAGCTGGCGGCCCTTCAGCTTGTCGCCTTTGTTCGAATAAATCTGGCACATCATTTCCGTCAGCGGATAGCCGCGCGCCACCAGCAGGCCCTGCTGGCGGTAGGTCGGGAAATGCATGTCCTCGGCATCGAGCGCGGCCGCGGCGGCGACCGCGATCGCCTCCTCGCCCGTGCACTTCATGTAAAAGCTGGTCTTCCCCTGCCGCTGGGCGCGGTACATGCGGTCGTCGAAGATGCGGACCGTGATCATGTCGCGCAGCATCTTGCGCAGCGTGTCGGGATCGAGCTTGGGGTCCCAGGGCCCGACCGCCTTGTCGTCGTCGCCGAGCACGCGCACGAGCGCGGTGGTCAGCGGATGGGTTTCATCGGCGGCGACATTGGTGTCGGGCCGCGGCGCGCTTCCGGCGGGCGGCACCTTGACCGCGGAGAAGTCCGGCGTGTCGCCCGGCCTGAACGGCGGCTCGGGCACATGCAGCGCGAGTCTGGGGGCGTTGCGGCGCAGCGAGGGGTCCCGGTCGTTCATCGGAGCGAGCGCTTAGTCCGGAGTCGCCGACGCGGCAACTGGCGCTGACAAGGGTGCTTTACATTGACCTTGCAAAGGGGACGAAGCTAGGACGCGCCGCATGGCCGAGACTGCATCCGACACCCCGCCCGACCGCCTGTCGCTCGATCCGAGGAGCGAGTTTTACGACGAAGCGCTGCTGAGCCGCGGCGTCGGGATCAGGTTCAACGGCCAGGAAAAGACCAACGTCCTCGAATATTCGATCTCGGAAGGCTGGATCCGCGTCGCCGCGGGTCGCAGCCGCGACCGTTTCGGCCAGCCGATGACGATCAAATTGAAGGGCCAGGTCGAGCCTTATTTCGAAAACGCGCCCGAGGCCGAGGGCAGCGAGGAAAGCGCCGCCTCCGACGAATAACGTCAGGACGGCGATCTCGTCTCCGACGCCGGAGCGCGCGGAGTCGCGTTCGGCGGATAGTGCGGCTCCGCCTTCCTGTGCTCGCGCCATTTCCTGAATGCCCAGCCGCCGAGCGCCAGCGCCGCCAGCGCGGGCACGCTGCGCCTCGCGAGCGCGGCCGCGCCATAGCCGAGGATCGCGCCTTTCGCGCCCTGATTGCGGCCGGCGACTTTCTCGCCCAGCCATGCGCCCGCAAGCTTGCCCAGCATTGATCGGATTCCTTTCGTCCGTGGTTGGCGGATTCGACGCGCCGGGCGTGGCGAATGTTCCCACACGGCTCTTGGGAAATCGCGCCAATAGTTGGTTGGGAAAATTCGCCAAGACGAGGTCTCGTCAGTAATTTTCCGCAGTTTTCCGGGATTGGCACACTCCTTGATTAGCTGATGGCACGGACCCGCAGCCAAGGCGGGCTCGCAAAAAGGAGAGTTTCAATGTCGGCGCACTCGCAATTCACCCGCACCCTCGTCGCCATCACCGCGGCGCTCGTCATGAGCACGGTCGCGGTCGGCGCAGCCGTCGGCCCGGCTTCGGCCAGTGCCCATCCGATCTCCACCTCGATTGGAGCCAAGTTCAATGCCTGAACTCGAAGTCCTCGAAGCCAAGGTCCCGGTCCGCACGCCTCGCCTGATCGAGGTCGAGACCGAACCGAAGAGCGGCCGGTTCGCCCCGGTGGCGGGCTGGCTGAGCGGTCCCGTGTTCAGCCGCGCCCGTGACATTTTCGCGGCGAACATGGCCGACCTTCTCGACCGGGCCGAGGACCCGGCGCGGATGATCCGCATGATCATCCTCGAAATGGAAGAGACACTGGTCGAGGTCCGCGCCACGGCGGCCCGCTCGATCGCCGACATCAAAGAGATGCGGCGCGCGGTGAGCAGCCTCGACCGGCTCCAGGCCGACTGGACCGCGAAGGCCGAGCTGGCGCTGTCGAAGGACCGCGAGGACCTTGCCAAGGCGGCACTGGCCGAACGCCAGAAAGCGGCGGAAATGGCCGAAAGCCTGCACGGCGAGCTCGCCCAGGTGGAGCAGGTGCTGAAAGGCTATGAGGCGGACATCGCCAAGCTCCAGGCCAAGCTCGGCGAAGCCCGTGCCCGCCAGAACGCGATCGCGGCGCGCTTCGAAAGCGCCGTCACCCGCGCGAAGGCGCGCGAGATCATGCACGGCAGCCGCACACTCGATGCGTTCGCCAAGTTCGAGCTGCTCGAGCGGCGCGCGGACTTCGCCGAGGGACGCTGCGAGGCGCTCGGCATCAGCAGCCTCGAGGACGAAATCGACCAGCTTAAGGCGTCGGACAAGATCGACGCCGAGCTCGAAGCCATGAAGGCCGCGCTTGCGGCACGCGTGAACTGAGGAAGGGACGATGGAAATGGCGCGCAAATATTATCCTTATTCGCTGGACCGGCATGATGCGAAGGTCGCCGGCGTCTGCTCGACCTTGGGCAAGAAATGGGGCGTCGACCCGACCTTCATCCGCATCGCCTGGATCGCGGTGCCGCTGCTGACGCACATCCCGATCAGCTTCGCCCTGATCGCTTATGCCGCCGTCGGCCTCTACCTTGCGATCCAGAAGAAGCGCGCGATGACCGGCGACCGCCACATGAGCGATTTCGACCGGATGGACCTCGCGTCGAAGCGCAAGCCCAATATCCACGCCATGCGGACCGAGCTCGACCCGACCGACCGCCGGCTGATGGCCATCGATCACCACATCAACAGCCAGAACGACGAGCTGGCGCGCGAGATCGAAGCGCTCCGGCAGGAGGAGAAGTGATGGACCCGATCACCATGGCAGTGCTTGCGGCCAGCGTGCTCGTCGGCATGGGCGCGGCGAGCTGGGCAGGGCTCAAGGCGTGGAACGGCTGGCTCGAGCTCAAGAAGATGGAGCTGACCCAGGTCGCGGGCGACCGCGGTCTCCCGCCCGCCAGCGGCCGGATCGAGATGGCGGATCTGCGCGAGCGCGTCCGCAAGCTCGAGGCGATCGCCGCCGGGATCGACTTCTAAAAGGTTGCCCCCGCGCGCTTTGCTCCCCAGGCGCGCATCAGCGAGGCGGTCCGGTTCCCTTCACCGGACCGCCTCTTTTTTGTCCGCCGTTCATCAATTTCGACATTTTTGGAAATATCGTTGACACGCGTCCGCGGACAGATTATTTCGACTTTTATCGAAAGGAGCTGCGGTCATGACCATCGTCCTCGACCTTCTGTCTCGCCTTGGCGGTCTCGGCACGCCGGCGCCGACCCCGTGCCGCGCGTGGAGTTGCACCATTCATTGGGCGGGCTTCCGCTGATGGACTCCGGTTCGGCGATCGACGCGCTCGCCGCTTTGGCTCAGGAGCATCGGCTGTCGCTGTTCCGGCTGCTCGTCCAGGCGGGCGACGAGGGGATGAGCGCGGGCGCGATCGCCAGGGCGCTGGGCGTCCCGAACAGCTCGCTGTCGTTCCATTTGGCCCAGCTGCGCAACGCTGGGCTGATCCTCCAAGAGCGCCAGCAGCGCTCGCTGATCTACCGCGCCAACTATCCGGTGATGAACGCACTCGTCGGCTACCTCACCGAGAATTGCTGCGCCGGCGCAGGCTGCGGTGCTGGCCCAGCTTGCGAAACAACCGCCCAGGAAAGGGTATCCGAATGAAGCGTCTCCATGTCCATGTCGGGGTGAATGACCTCGACCGGTCCATCCGCTTTTACTCCACTTTGTTCGGGGCGAGCCCGTCGGTGGTGAAGCCCGACTACGCCAAGTGGATGCTTGACGATCCGCGGGTCAATTTCGCGATCTCCGCCGGTCGTCCCGGCGCCACCGGCATCGAGCATCTCGGCATTCAGGCGGACAGTGTCGATGAGCTCGGTGAGGTCTATGGCCGGCTGAAGGCCGCGGACCGGCCCGTGCTGGAAGAGGGGCGCACCACCTGCTGCTACGCCAACAGCGAAAAGAGCTGGATCGCCGATCCGGACGGCATCGTCTGGGAAGCGTTTTTCACCGACGGCGAAGCGACGACCTATGGCGAAAGCATCGATCTGTCGGCGGTGTCGGCGGCTGCCGCGGCTGGGACTTGCTGCGCGCCGGCCATGGCCGCCGCGCCCGCTTGCGGAGACTGATCATGCGGACTCTTGATGCGCGTGCGTTGCGCGGGCCGGTCGACTGGTCCGGCCCGACCCTCACCGGCATCGCCGGTGCCGCGGTGAAGCTGCGCTGGATCAATGCGCCGTTCCGCTGGCATCGCAACGACGGGCCCGAGCTGTTCCTGGTCCTCGACGGCGACGTCGACATGCATGTCCGCTCCGCCCCCGAGGCCGAGGCACAGATCGTTCACCTTGGTGCGGGCCAGATGGTGTGGATCGAAGAGGGAGAAGAGCACATTGCCTTTCCCCGCGGCGAAGCCCGGGTCCTGGTTGTGGAGCAGCAGGACGAGCCGTGACTCGCGCCGGCTCGTTGTCGCGAATTTGGCGCGCGGGGACGATCAGTGACTGAACCCTCTCCGCTGACGCGACGGGTTGCGGCCGAAGGTCTCGGCGCCTTCTTTCTCTTCGCCTGCGTGATCGGCTCCGGCATCATGGCCGAGCAGTTGAGCGGCGGGAACGGCGCGGTCGCGCTGCTTGCCAACACGCTCGCGACCGGCGCGATCCTGTTCGTGCTGATCACGATCTTCGGACCGATTTCCGGAGCGCACATGAACCCGGCCGTAAGCCTGGTCGCGGCTTCGCGTCGCGAGCTCAAATGGGCCGACGCCGGTGCCTATGTCGCCGCGCAACTCCTGTTTGGAATTCTCGGCGCCTGGGCCGCGCACTGGATGTTCGACTTGCCGACGCTCCAGCTGTCGGTGAAGCCGCGGCCCGGTCTCGGGCGGGCGATCGGCGAGTTCATCGCCACCTTCGGACTGATCCTGACCATCCTCGGCACGGTGCGGTTCCGCGCGTCCTGGGTGCCGGCGACCGTCGCGCTCTATATTACCGCCGCTTACTGGTTCACCTCCTCGACCAGTTTCGCCAATCCGGCGATCACCGTCGCCCGGAGCCTGTCCGACACCTTCGCCGGGATCGCGCCGCGCGACGTGCCGCTGTTCATCGTCGCGCAATTGGCGGGTGCTGGTGCAGGCGCGCTTGTCGCCATTCCGCTGTTCGACAGAAGCTGACCATTCGGTTCGCACCCTCCTTCTGATTGCTTCGTCTCTTATCTTTCGTTAGTAAGCGCCAAGGAGCTTGCTTCGTTCGCGTCGCAAGCGAGCTCCCCGCACATGCGGCGGCCCGGCGGGCGTGCTCTCCTGCCGGGCCGTTTTCCTTTAGAAGGCGAGGCGCGCCGAAAGACGGATGTCGCGGCCGGCCAGCGGCGCGAAATCCTTAAGATCGCTCGAATGACGCCGCGCATTCACGTCGAACAGATTGTTTCCGGTCAGGGACAAGGTCAGCTCGGGCTTGGCGGCAAACGGATGCCAGTCGAATGATGCGTTGACCACGGTGTAGCCGGGCGTCGGCGTTTCGTTCGGCGCCGTCCTGTGCTGGGCGGAGACGCGCTCGACCTCGACGCGGCCGTCGACTTGCCCACGGCTTCCGGCAAGGCCGGCGAGCACGCGGAACGGCGGAATTTCGGGCGCATTGCCGAAGCCGTGGATCCGGGCGCGAACGGCATCGGTGGTGAGTTCGCCGGTCCAGTCAATTCCGAGCGCCTCGCCGAACTTGACGTCGGTTTCGAGCTCGAAACCATAATAGTCAGCCTTGCCCTGGCGATATTGGTACACCGGCAGGCCGTCCTGGATCAGGCCCGTCGGCGCTTCGAAGATGAAGTTGGAAAAGCGGCTGTAATAGAGGCTGCCCTGGACGGTAACCGGTCCCGCCGCACGCCGAACGCTGAGCTCGACGCCATTGCTCTTTTCAAGCCTCAGGTCCGGGTTGCCGACCAGGAACTGCTCGCTGCCGCCGTGCGGACCGAATGAGAAGAGCTCGTTGACTGCGGGCGCGCGTTCGCTGTGCGACAGCGACAGGCCGGCACGCCAGCCGCGCACGAATTCGTAGTTGGCGCCAAGCGAGCCCGACAAAGCGGCAAAATTTCGGCGGATCGGAACCGAGCCGACGATGTCGCTTGCGCCCGCTTCCGCGGCCAGACCGGCGATGGTCTCGTCGGCGTCGGCATGGAGCCGCGCGAACTCGACGCGCGCGCCGGCTTCGAAGCGGACCTTGCCGGACTGGAACGACTGCAGCGTGAACAGGCCGAGGTTCTGCTTTTGGTTGTCGGGCAAGAACTTTTCATCGCCGCGGATGCGCCCGTTTTCATCGAGATACTGGACGCCCGTCGTTCCGCCCCAGCCGCCGCGCTCGTTCTGCACGACATCGGCCCTGAGCTCGCCGCCATTCAGATAGAAGCGCGACCCGACCGCGCCGTCCGGCTCGATCTCGGCGTGGTGGTATTTGGAAATGCCGCCGCGAAATTCGAACAGCTTGAAGAAGCCGCCAATCGGAATGTTGACGCGAGCATCGCCGCGATCCTGGTGGGCGTCGATCGTCGGCGCCTCGGGCACGATTGACGGATCGAGCGAGAAGCGGATCGGCACGCCGTATCGCGCGTCGTGACGAGAGTAGGAAATGCCGACGTTCAAGTCGCCGTCGACATAAGCGATGCCGCCGGCGAGGTCGTCGACCCGCCCGCCGGTGTTCGGCAGCTTGCCCTTGAGACCGGCGAGCGCCCCGATGCCGGGATCGGGACTGGCGAGCGCCTCCCGCCGAAGCGGATCCGACAGCAGATAGCCGCCTACCCGCAGGTCATCGTATTTCGAATAGGAGCCGTCGGCGTGGGCGACGAAATGGCCGCCGAGCGCCACGTCGATGCCGACATTGCCCGACCGTTCGTTCGCCGCCGATCCGTAATTTGCCAGCGCTTCTATCGCGAGACCGTTGGCCGGTACGCCGCGCGGAATGCGCGAATCGATCACATTGACGACCCCGCCGATCGCCGAGGAACCGAACAGCAGGGCGCTCGGTCCGCGCAGCACTTCGATGCGCTGCGCAGTCAGCGGATTGATCGACACGGCATGGTCGGGATCGGACGAGGATAAGTCGAGGCTGCCGATGCCGTCGACGAGGACCCGCACCCGCTCGCCCTGTTCGCCGCGCAGGATCGGCCGCGACGAACTCGGGCCGAAGCTCGACGCGCTGACGCCGGGCAGGTCGGCGAGCGTGTCGCCGAGGCTCGGCTTCATATCATGCATGAGCTCGTCGCGGTCGAGCACCGACACGCCCATCGCGGTGCCGGCGGCGCGCTTCACGCCGGTGATCACGATATCCTCGTCTTCGTCCTCGTGCGCCTTCTCGGCATTGCCGGGGACAGGACGCTCGACGTCGCCGGAGCCGCCTGCAACGTCACTCGTATCGGTGAAAGTCGGATGGTCGGGCACCTGCGTCTGCTGCGCGGCGGCGGGCGTAAACGGGAGGAGAGCTGCGGCTGACGCGAGCAGCGCATAAGTCGATGGCATGGATTGTCCCGGGTGCGAGTGGTTCGTCGCCGGTACAGCCGATGATATATTATCGCAAGATGAACGGCGCTGAAAAACCCTTCGAGCAGAGGTAATTTGAATCGTGATGGCTGGCTCGGCTACGGCACGCCGTCATGGGCGCCGACCACGCACATCATCACCACCATGGGCCCGAGGATTACACCCGCGCCTTCGCGCTCGGGATCGCGCTCAATGTCGGCTTCGTCCTGGTCGAGGTCGTCTTCGGCTTCGCGGCCAATTCCATGTCGCTGCTCGCCGACGCCGGGCACAATCTGTCGGACGTCCTGGGGCTGGTGGTCGCCTGGGCCGGCGCGATCATGGCTCGGCGCGCGCGCTCGCCGCGCTTCACCTATGGGCTGAAAAAGGCGCCCATCCTGGCGGCGCTCGCCAATTCGCTCTTCCTGCTGATTGCGGTCGGGGCAATCGCGGCCGAGGCGATCCGCCGCCTCTTTCACCCGTCGCCGACGCACGGCGAAACCGTGATCTTCGTCGCGCTCGCCGGCATTGCCGTCAACGGCATCACGGCGCTCCTGTTCGCGCGCGGCCGCGAGCGCGACATCAACATCCGCGGTGCCTATTTGCACATGGCGGCGGATGCCGGCGTGTCGGCCGCAGTGGTGTTCGCGGGCGCGGTGATCCTGTGGACGGGGCAGGAGTGGGTCGATCCGGTGATGAGCATCGCCGTCGCGATCGTCATCCTGTGGAGCAGCATCGGCCTGTTCAAGGAATCGGTGTGGATGTCGCTCGCCGGCGTCCCGAGCGGGATCGACGTCGACGAGGTCGAAGCGGAGCTCGCCCGGCTGGAGGGCGTGGAGACCGTCCACGATCTCCACATCTGGCCGCTGAGCACCACCGAGACCGCGCTAACCGCGCACCTCGTCGCGCCTGACATCGCCTCGACCGATGGCCTGCTCAACGCGGCGCGGGTGATGCTGCACGACCAATTTCACATCGAACATTGCACGCTGCAGATCGAGCGCGAGCATCTGGAGGATACCCACTGCTGATGAGCCTCGTCACTTATCTCGAATGCTCGCTGACCGGAGAGCGCTACGAGCCGGGCCAGGTCCACAACCTCAGCCGCGCCGGCAAGCCGCTGCTGGTCCGCTACGATCTCGACGCGGCCAAGCGCACGCTGACGCGCGACAGCCTCGCCGAGCGGCCGGCGGGCATGTGGAAGTGGCGCGAGCTGCTGCCCAACGACATCGACCCAATCAGCCTCGGCGAGATCGAGACTCCGATCGTTCCGTTGCCGCGCACCGGCGGCGAGAACCTGCTGGTGAAGGACGAAGGGCGGCTGCCGACCGGCTCGTTCAAGGCGCGCGGCCTGGCCATGGCGGTGACCATGGCCAAGCAGTTCGGGATCAAGCGGATCGCCATGCCGACCAACGGCAATGCGGGCGCCGCGCTCGCCGCTTATGGCGCGCGGGCGGGTATCGAGACGATCGTCATCTGTCCCGCGGAAACGCCCGAGACCAACGTCACCGAAACCGCGGCGTACGGAGCCCGGGTCTATGTCGCCGACGGCCAGATCGACGAATGCGGAGCGCTGGTCGGGAAGGGCGCGGCCGAGGGGCTGTGGTTCGACTGCTCGACGCTGAAGGAGCCCTACCGCCTCGAGGGCAAGAAGGTGATGGGGTTCGAGCTCGCCGAGCAAATGGGCTGGGAGCTGCCCGACGCGATCTTCTATCCGACCGGCGGCGGCACCGGCCTCATCGGCATGTGGAAAGGCTTCGACGAACTGGAAGCGGTCGGGCTGATCGGTTCGAAGCGGCCGCGCATGTACGCGGTCCAGGCCGCCGGCTGCGCGCCGATGGTCCGCGCGTTCGAGGAGGGCGAGGAGTTCGCCGAGCGGTGGGACAACCCCGCGACGGTCGCGACCGGCATCCGCGTGCCCAAGGCGGTCGGCGATTTCCTCATCCTGCGCGCGGTGCGCGACAGCGGCGGCGCCGCGATCGCCGTCAGCGAGGAGGCGATCCTGCAGGCGGTGGAGGACGCGGCGCGCGACGACGGCTTTCTGTTCTGCCCCGAAGGCGGCGCGGTGCTCGCAGCGTGGCGCCAGGCGCTGGCGAGCGGGCAGGTGCGCAAGGACGAGCGAGTGGTCCTGTTCAACTGCGCCAACGGCAACAAATATCCGCTGCCCGATCGGTCGAGGCGGTTGGAGCTGGCGACGGCGGACCCGAACAGGCTTTGAGCCGTCATTGCGAGCGTGGCGAATCAATCCAAGCGCCGCTCACTGGATCGCCGCGTCGCCTTCAGCTCCTCGCGATGACGGGATCCACCGGCCCATAAACGCGTAAACCCCGGCAACCGAAGTTGCCGGGGTTCCATGCTTCGTTTCTCTTTCGAGTCGCGAAGCACGAAACAACCCTAGCCGGACTCGCCCGCCGCGCCAGTGGAAAATGTCGCCTGTCCGACGAAAGTCGGGGGCTAAGCGGTGGATAAGCCTGTGCATCATTTCGCGACTCGGCCGCGACGCGCTCCCGCGAAAAGAGCCCCGGCAGGCTCGTCACCTGTCGGGGCTCCCTGTGCGTTCAGATCCAGTGATGCGCGTCATCGACGAAGCCGATGCGGGGACTGATGCCCGCTTCCGCCCCGGAGACACGCTTCGGTGGGCCCGAAGCAGCGACCCTAGAACCCTCGAGCCCTTCGCGGGTTCCTACGGCCGATGAGCAAGACCGTCAGGATCGCGAGCTACAACATCAATGGCATCAACTCGCGGCTTGCCGTGCTGACCCGCTGGCTGGCCGAGTTTCAGCCGGACATCGTCGCGCTGCAGGAGCTCAAATGCACCGACGAGGCGTTCCCGATCGCCGCGATCGAGGCGCTCGGCTATGCGGCCATCTGGCACGGGCAGAAGAGCTGGAACGGGGTCGCGCTGCTGAGCCGCGTGGGCGCCCCCGTCGAGACCCGCCGGGCGCTCCCGCATGATCCCAAGCTCGAGCAGAGCCGTTACATCGAGGCCGCGGTGTGCGGCATCCTCGTCGGCAATCTGTACGCGCCCAACGGCAACCCGAAGCCCGGCCCCAAGTTCGTTTACAAGCTCGACTGGCTCGACGCGCTCGACGCTCATGCCCGCGCGCTCATCGACAGCGGCGTCCCCGCGTTGCTGATCGGCGATTTCAACATCATTCCGACCGATGAAGACGTTTACAAGCCCGAGCGCTGGCTCAAGGATGCGCTGTTCGCCCCCGAAGCACGCGAAAAGTACCGCGCGCTCGTCGCCGAGGGCTGGACCGACGCCATCCGCGCGCTTTATCCCGAGCAGCGCATCTACACCTTCTGGCATTACTGGCGGAATTCGTTCGAGCGCGACGCCGGAATCCGAATCGACCACGCGCTGCTGAGTCCGTCCCTGGCGACGGGGCTCAAAGCCGCCGGCGTCGACCGCATGCCTCGCGGCTGGGACAAGACCAGCGACCACGCGCCAATCTGGATCGACGTGGAAGTTTAGGAGGGTTCCGCAGCCGCCTGGCTGCGCGCCGCAATGGTGCCGGCTGAGGGATTCGAACCCCCGACCTTCGGTTTACAAAACCGCTGCACTACCACTGTGCTAAGCCGGCGCGTCCCGGCATTTGGGTCAAAGCGGGCCGGACGTCCAGTGGCGCGCGCGCGTTCACAGCCCGCGGATGCGCGGCGATGCCGCACCGCGCAGCATCAGCTCGGTCAGGGCCCACACCATCGCGTCCGCGCGGTCGGGCGACCGCTTCGGCGTCCCCTCGACGGTCAACTCGGCGAGCTCGTCCTCAAGCTCGGGGAAGGCGCCGGCGAACAGGCAGCGGCGCGCCTCGAACAAAGCGGCGACCGGCTCGGCCCGCGCGCCCTTGCCGCGGCTCGCATGGACCAGCCGCAGCGGCAAATGGGCGTCGATCGTGCGCAGCACTTCGGCGACCATCTCGCCGCCGTTATTGGCTTCGGCGATCACCCGGTCGGCGGCCCACGCCTCGGCCGCCGCGGCGACCCGCCCGGCCCATTGGCGCGGGCTGAGGCCGCTGACGCTGCAGTCGGCGAGCACCGCCGCGCGGCCGTCGTCGAGCTTGCCGCAGACAAGAATCCCGCACGCGTCGCCGCCGCGGCTCGCCGGCGGATCGACCGCGACGACGATCCGTTTCAGCGTGCCGCGATCCGGCATCGCACAGCGGCACGCCTCGATCGTGTCACGGGCCCATAGCGCGCCGTCCGCCTCGCCGATCAGTTCCCCGTCCAGCTCCTGCCGCGCGAGGCGCGTGCCGCCATAAGCCGCGGTCACCGCTTCGAGGAATGCTCCGGCGAGATGCGGATTGTCGCGCGTGCGGCCGCCGCTTTGCCGCGTCGCCGGATCGGCGATCAGCCTTGAGCAGCGGCGAGCGCCCGGGCGTCGTGGTGACGATCGCGCGCGGATCGGCGCCGAGCCGAAGGCCGAGCTGGAGGTTGTCCCAGCTCTCCTCCGGGCACGCCCATTTGGCGAGCTCGTCGGCCCACGCGAAATGGTGCTGGGGCCCGCGCAGCCGTCCCGGGGTGGCGCCCGAAAACAGCAGCGCCAGGCTATCGCCCGGCAGCTTGAGCTTGCCCGTGCTCGGCCGCCACACGAGCTTCTCGTGAAGCCGCGCACAGGCGAGGATTCCGCTTTCGCCCTCGATCATCACCTTGGCCGCTTCCTCGATCGTCCCGCCGATCAGCGCGATGCGCGCGCCTGGGTACGCCCGCGCCTTGGCCAGCACCCATTCCGCGCCCGCGCGCGTCTTCCCGAAGCCGCGGCCAGCCATGATCAGCCAGGTCCGCCATTCGCCGCCGGGCTCCCGCTGTCCCGGCAGCGCCTGCGATGGCCAGTTTTCGGCGAGCGCCCGGCGATCGGTCGGGCTGAGGCTGTCGATGACGTGCCGCTGCACGTCCGGCGGGCAGCGGGCGAGCCGGCGGATGAGCACGCCGAGCGCCTCGTCCTCGGTCAACTCTCCGCCCCGCCCGGTCTATCCACTCTGAGCGTGAACCAAATAGGTTCCTACTTGTCAATTAAAGAACTTGCCCACCGGCGAAGCCGAAGGGGGGAGGCGGCTTCAAGGCTCCGCGAGTCCGCGAGGATCCACGGAATGCCGGCGGAGCGAGGGGAACCGCTCGGCAAAACCGAGTGGTGGAGAGGCCAGCAACGCCTGCGGCGGCGTATCGCTGTTTTTACCGCGCCGCCGTTTACTTCCTGGCAGCACCCCCGTGCTACGCCATCGCCGTCACATGACGACTAACCCTGCTTCGATCCGCCAGGACGGCGATCCTTTTGCCGACCGCCGCGCTTACCCACGCGTCGAGGTCGCCATGCCCGCATTCCTCCAGGCCCATGGCGGGCGGCACCATGTCCAGATCCTCGATTTGTCTGCCGGCGGGGCCAAGCTGGACTGCGCGTTAAGCCTCCCGACCGGGACCGCAGTGACCCTGGACTGCGGAAGCCTCGGCCGGGGCGCCGTGGTGCGATGGCAGAACGGCCGGATGCTGGGTCTTTGCTTCGATCGAGAGCTCGATGCCCGCGACGTCGCCGCGCTGGTCAAGCGCTCGCGCGTCCTCGCGGCCCGCATGAACACCCGCGAATAGGCCGGGATGCCCGACGGCCGGCGCGACGCTTACATGGCGTAGCTCGGGCTCACCGTTATTCGGATTTCTGCCGCGGACGCCCTTGCCGATCCGGAAGCAGTCGATGACATTCGGTCGAGCATGGCGATGGCCTCCGCGCCGCCTTGCATCGGAACGCGAAAGTTCCGGTCACGCTGCCTTGTCGAGCCGCTCCAGCAACGGAAGCAGGTCGCGGTTCTCGCGGATCAGGCGGTTGGTCAGCGCCTCGAGGATTGCCGCCGTGTCCTTGCAATAGGCGCTCCAGTCGGCCGCGATCGTATTGGCATTCCACTTGTCGGAATAGGCCAGGAACGCCGGGGCGAGGCCGCCCATCTCGTCCTTGAAGGCCTGCCCGGCCGACGAGATGTCGGCGTCCGCGCTTTCGATCAGGCGCGGATAAAGCGCCCAGTCCTCGAGCTTCAGATGGGCGAGCAGGGTCGAGAGCAATTCGCGCCGGAGCTCGAACAACTCGACCTGCGGCGGCGTGCTCGCCCGCTCGACCATCGCGCCGAGCTGACGGAACAGCCGCGCCAGCTTGGCATGATCTTCGCGTAGCTTCATCAGTTGCGACATGACGGGTGCTCCAGCTTCGCGACGCCGATCCTCCGCCAAAGCTGCTACCAATCGATTAACGTCCTGCTGATGTGGTTGAATTTAACGATCGTCTGCTTCGTTTTTCATGCGAAGGCGCGACGCGTCGCTTTCACAGCACCCCAACGGTCCATCCTTCGCTGCGGGCGATCTCGGGAGTCAGGGCTTCGGGATCGAACGCGCGCGGCTCGGTCAGCGCGAGCTGGCGCATGCCGGCCGCCGTTACCAGCGCGTCGGTCTGGTGGTCGTTGGGCTCGAACCGAAGCCGCGCGGGCGGGCTGCCGAGGCCTTTCAGCGCGCGATTGAGTTCGGCGCGGCTCCTCAGCTTGACCCCGGTGAGCCCCGCGCGGCGCAGATAGATGCGGGTATAGATCTCGACCACGGCGCTGCCGTGCTCCGGCAGCGGGTCCATCGGCCAGATCGCGACCTTGCCGTCGAGGCGGTGCAGCAGCCGCATGCCCGCAAAGCTGGCCTTGGCGACCTGCGCCGCGCCGATCGCGTCATAGGCACTCGCGGTCTTGCGCCCGCCTTGCGCGTTCAGCCGCGCGTCGCACTGGCGGAAGCGGACGAAATCGGCCTTCACGCCGTCGGCGATGCCGAAATAGAAATGCTTTCGGTGGACCTGCTCGAGGAAGGTTGCGGCGCCCAGGTCCTCGTCGTCGGAGCGCGCGTCGACATAGGCCCAGAATTCGCGCGCGGTCTTGGGCACATTGGGCTCGCCGATCAGATATTCGCCCTTTTCGACGATTGGCGGCGCGAAGCTGAAGTCGAACCCGAACAGCGTCGGCTCCTTGGCCGCTCGCGCGAGCAGCCACTCCAGCACTTCCTCGCGCGACCACGCATGCCCCGCCCGCACCAGCCGCGGCGCCGCGTCCCCCCGCGCCTCGGCGATAGCGATGCCGCGGTGCCGTCTGCCCTTCGCCCCCGACCAGTCGATCGCGACATAGGATTGGAAGCGGCCTGTCATTGCGGGGGCAGCGAAGCAGCCATCAATTTTGTTTCCCAGGAAGGCGCGAAGGCGAAAGGAATGATTCGCGCAGAGACGCGAAGACGCAGAGATGTCCGCATCGCTCGCGCGGCATCACTGTATTGATGACGCTCGAATCGTGCCAACGTCAGTTGATGATGGCTGCCGCGCGTGCTCCATCGACCTCTCTGCGTTCTCTGAGGAACAAATCAGCGCCGGCGCGCCCGCGCCTTGGGCTTGGTGGCGACGAAGGCGTGGGATCGCGTGATCGTTTCGCGGACGCGCGCTTCGTCCTTGGCGGCATAGCGGATCAGCACGCCTTCCCAGCCTTCGTAATGCGGCGTCTGCCAGTAAGTCTCGGGCTCGGTCGCTTTCAGCATCTCGATCGTGTCGAGGTCGAGCGCGACGCCGAA
>Ga0207678_10002110_pt1 | contig 18003 bp, 14 predicted proteins | sample KBSC63metaG_FD_184319 | JGI IMG/M metagenome (GOLD analysis project Ga0207678, IMG submission 184319) | Corn rhizosphere microbial communities from Kellogg Biological Station, Michigan, USA - KBS C6-3 metaG (SPAdes) (version 2) | ecosystem: Host-associated > Plants > Roots > Rhizosphere > Soil ...
CCGACCTTGAGTGCGTAGTTCTCGGAATGGATTCCGAACGCGTCGTAGCCCAGCGGCTCGAAGACGTCGAGACCCTGCATGCGCTGATATCGCGCAAAAATGTCATTGCCCGTGAACGCAAACATGTTTCCGACGTGCAAGCCTTCCGCGGACGGATACGGAAACATCATCAACGCGTAGTACGGACGCTCGGCGCCACGTATGTTGGCGACATTGGTGCCGCGCTCGGCCCAACGCGCGCGCCACTTGGCCTCTATCGCGCCCGGATCGTACGGCGGAACGGTTTCGGATTGGCGATCGACTGATTCCATTCACTCAAAATAAGGGTGCCGCATAGCCCCGTAGCCCCCGGAAGTCCCGAAAATGGCCGCGTGTGCGTAGCTTTTGGCGATGCCGCACACACCCGCACACCCCAGCTCATCCAATCAGTCCAGTCGGATCGAACACGATCTACTTGGCGAGCGCAGCGTACCAGCAGACGCCCTGTACGGCGTGCAGACGCTCCGCGCACTGGAGAATTTCCCCATTTCCGGTACATACGTCGGCCAGTTTCCGACCCTGGTCGCGGCGCTCGCCTCCGTCAAGGAGGCTGCGGCGCTGGCGAACGAGGAGTTGGGCCTGCTGGACGCGAAAATTGCGCGCGCCATAGTCGGCGCCGCGGAGACTCTTCGGCGCGGGGAGCACGGCGACCAGTTTCCGGTCGACATGATTCAGGGGGGCGCCGGGACCTCGACCAACATGAATGCGAACGAGGTAATCGCCAATCTCGCCCTGGAGTCGCTGGGTCTTCCGCGTGGCTCGTACGACGTCATCCACCCGAACAACCACGTCAATCTGAGCCAGTCGACCAACGACGTCTATCCAACGGCGGTCAAGCTGGCGCTGCACGCGAGCATCACAGAGCTGCAGACGGCGATGGCCGCGCTCGCAGGGGCATTTCTCAAGAAAGGCGAAGAGTTCAGCGCTTTCATCAAGATGGGCCGCACGCAGCTTCAGGACGCCGTGCCCATGACGCTCGGCCAGGAGTTCTGTGCCTTCGCCCATACCATCCTAGAAGACGTCGACCGCCTGGGCGAGGCTCAGAAGCTGATTCTGGAGATCAACATGGGCGCGACGGCTATTGGGACGGGGATAAACGCCCCCGAAGGCTACGCGGAGTCTGTTCGACGCGAGCTATCGAGGGTGACAGGCCTGACGTTGATAACTGCGCCCGACCTGGTCGAAGCTACCGCCGATACAGGTGTTTTCGTTCAACTGTCCGGCGTGCTAAAGCGTTGCGCCGTAAAGCTTTCCAAAATCTGCAACGATCTCAGACTGCTGTCATCCGGCCCACGCGCGGGGTTCGGCGAGATCAATCTCCCCCCCATGCAACCGGGCTCGTCGATCATGCCTGGAAAGGTCAACCCAGTGATTCCTGAAGTCGTGAATCAGGTCTGCTTCGACGTGATCGGGGGAGACGTGACAGTCACGATGGCGGCGGAGGCCGGTCAGCTTCAGCTGAATGTTTTCGAGCCGGTGATTGCCTATCGACTGCTGCGCGGCATGTCGATGCTGCGGAATGCATGCGACGTATTGCGCACTCGATGTGTGACAGGCGTCACAGCGAACCCGGAACGCATGCGTCACTTTGTTGAACACTCGATCGGCATCGTCACCGCGCTGGTACCGGTCATTGGCTACGAGGCCGCGACCGATATTGCGCGCGTCGCGCTGCAATCGGGCCGCGGTGTCTTCGAGCTCGTACTCGAGCGCGGACTCATGACGCGCAAAGAGCTGGACCAGTTGCTCAATCCCGAAGCGATGACGAAGCCCAGGGGGCGTTGAACGTGCCCAATTTGCCTTGGACAATTTTTCGGAGGCACCGCGGGTAGCCCACCCCGGCAATACGCCCTATCTTACCACTGCTGAACAGATCCACCCTCAACCCACTATCATGATAGGCTCTCATCGCCTGCGCCGACTGGCCCCGCTCGGAGTGGCAGCGGTGCTCGCGTTGGCGCTCGCGGCCTGCGCTCAAAGCTACCCGAACTCCACGTTCACACCCCACTCGGATCTCGGTCGCTCGATCGACTTCCTGTGGAATCGCCTGATGTTCTTCGGGACGATCGTATTCGTTCTGGTCGAGGGGGCGCTGATCTACGTGGTCATCCGCTACCGCCGCCGCAGCGAAGATGTGACTCCGCCGCAGACACACGGCCACGTGTTGCTGGAGATCACCTGGACCCTCATTCCGGCGGCGATTCTCGCTTTCATCGCTGTGCCGACTGTAAGGACCATCTTTCAGACGCAGGCACCCGCACCGGCAAATTCGTTGGTGATCGACGTTTACGGTCACCAGTGGTGGTGGGAATTCCGCTACCCTCAATACAATTTCACTACGGCGAACGAGATCTACATCCCCAAGGGACGCACAGTCGATCTGGTGCTCCACTCGAAGGATGTCATTCACTCGTTCTGGGTGCCGCAGCTGGCGGGCAAGCGTGACGCGATCCCGAATCACACCAACCATATCTGGTTCACGCCCGACAGCAACATGGCGACGACGGTGTGGAACGGCTTCTGTACCGAGTACTGCGGTGACTCGCACGGTGAGATGCACTTCCGCGTCGTAACTGTGAATCCGGATCAGTTCGCGAGCTGGGTCACTCGGCAACAGGCACCGGGCTTCTTCAGCCCACCGCCCGCGCCTGCAGCCCCCGCAGCCCCCGCGGCTGGTGCAACTCCTGCAGCCCCGCCGGCACCGACACCGGCCGCACCAACTGCAACTCCAGCGCAGCTCGCTGCGTACATTCTACCGCGCGCCGAAGTCCCGGATTACGCAATTCCGCACACGCCCTTCCCCGACGCGATCAAGTTCGACGACAAGCTGCAGGGTGATCCCGCGGCGGGCGAAAAACTGTTCGTCGGCGCCGGCACGTGCAACGCATGTCACACGGTGGCTGGAAATCCGCTCGCGGTTGGCATGATCGGCCCCAACCTCACGCACGTCGGCTCTCGCATTGCGATCGCGGCCGGCATGTACGTCAATGACAAGCCGCATCTTTCCCGTTGGATCAAGAACGCGCGATTGATGAAGTCCGGCGTTCTGATGCCGACGCTCGGCAAGGGCCAGTACGACCCGCAGACGAAGGCAACAACCCCGTCAGGGCTGTCCGACCAGCAGGTTGCTGATCTCGTGGCATACCTCCAAGCACTCAAGTAGGCGCGAAGACATATGGCAACGACTGTCATCGACACGATTCCTGCTCACCTCAAACCATTCGTTCCCTCTCCGACACCGGCGACGGTTACTACGGAGAAGAGCACGATCTGGGGTTGGCTCACCACTACCGATCACAAGAAGATCGGTACTCTCTACCTCTTCACCGCCCTCTTCTTCTTCCTCGTCGGTGGTCTAGAGGCGGAGATCATCCGGGCGCAGCTGGGCGGACCCAATCGGCATCTGGTGAGCGCCGAGACGTACAACCAGATATTCACGATGCACGGCACGACCATGATCTTCCTCGCGATCATGCCGCTCAGCGCCGCATTCTTCAACTTCATCATTCCACTTCAGATCGGCGCGCGCGACGTCGCGTTTCCGCGACTCAACGCATTCAGCTACTGGGTCTATCTGTTCGGTGGTCTCTTCATCAGCATCCCGATCCTGTTCGGTCACGGACCGAACGGCGGCTGGTTCGGTTATGTGCCGCTCACGACCAAGGCCTACTCCGCGGGAATCAACATCGATTTCTGGGTGATCGGCCTGCAGATCCTCGGTATCTCGTCTCTCGCCGCGGGTTTCAACTTCATCACGACGATCATCAACCTGCGAGCACCGGGCATGTCGCTGATGCGGATGCCGGTCTTTACATGGATGGCGTTCGTCGTGCAGTTCATGGTCATCCTGGCCTTCCCCGTCATCACGATCGCGCTGTTCTTCCTGATGATGGACCGCTTCTTCGGAACACAGTTCTACGAAGTTGCGGCAGGCGGAGATCCGCTCCTGTGGCAGCATCTCTTCTGGATCTTCGGACACCCGGAAGTCTACATCCTCGTCCTGCCGGCGTTCGGTCTGGTGAGCGAGGTGCTTCCAACCTTCTCCAAGAAGCCGCTGTTCGGTTATCCAGTGATGGTCTACTCGGGCATTCTGATCGGCTTCCTCGGCTTCGGCGTGTGGGCACACCACATGTTCGCCGTTGGAATGGGGCCGGTTGCCGACTCGGTGTTCGGCGTCACAACGATGCTCATCGCGATTCCTACAGGCGTCAAGATCTTCAACTGGATCGGGACGATAGCGCAGGGGCAGTTCAAGGCGACGTCCGCATCGCTCTTCTGCGTCGGCATGGTCGCGCTGTTCACGATCGGTGGAATCTCGGGCGTGATGCACTCCTCGCCACCGGCGGATCTGCAGCAGACTGACTCGTATTTCATCGTCGCGCACTTCCACTACGTGATGTTCGGTGGTTCGATCATGGGACTGTTCGGAGGTATCTACTATTACTTCCCGAAGTTCTTCGGTCGTCTGCTGAACGAGAAGCTCGGCAAGTGGCACTTCTGGCTGACGTTCATCGGAATGAACCTCACGTTCTTCCCGATGCACTTCTCCGGCATGCTCGGAATGCCGCGCCGCATCTACACCTACGACGCCGGCCAGGGTTGGGAAGTGTTCAACCACATCTCGACAATCGGCGCGTATCTGCTTGCAGTCGCGACCGCGATATTCATCTACAATTTCTTCAAGAGCCGCGTGTCCGGAGATGCTGCAGGTCCGAATCCGTGGGGTGCAGGCACGCTGGAGTGGACGATTCCATCGCCACCGCCGGTCTACAACTTCGCGGTTCTTCCAACAGTTACGTCACGTTATCCGCTGTGGGAAGGCAAGCAGGCTGACATCGAGAGTGCACGTATCAATCAGCAGAGCGGCAAGACCGCCGAGCAGCTTGGGATCGCGATACCGTACGGCACCATCAAACCGTTGCTCGCAGCGGCGTTCATGATCATCATGTTCTCTGGCCTGATCGTCGGTCACTGGCTGATCCTGGTGGGAGCGGCTGCGACGGTGTTGGCTCTTTATGGATGGCTCACGAGTCCGCTCGAACCGGAACATCATTAAAGGAACGGGCGCGGATTCGTCCGCGCCCTACTGAACCACGACCTTCGCCCGCAATTAATGTCTACTGCGACCGTATCACATCATTATTCGAGCACCGGCCTCGAAAACCGGAAGATCGCGATCTGGGCCTTCATCGGCTCGGAGTGCATGCTCTTCGTCTCGCTCATATCGACATACCTGATCTACAAGGATCGGAGTGTCGTTGGGCCGTATCCTCACACCCCGTGGACAGACCCGTCCACGGGCCATGTTTACCATGCGATTCTGAACATCCCGGTCACGTCCGCCTCGACGTTCATTCTCCTCATGTCGTCGCTTGCGATGGTGCTCGCGCTTTCAGCGGTCGAGAACAAGGGCAAGCCACAGCGCAATCTCGGCGAGCGAATCCTCGGCAATTCCAAGCTGTGGCTCTTCATGACGGCGCTGCTCGGACTCGGATTTCTTGGTTGCCAGGCTTATGAATTCACGTCGTTCGTCAACGAAGGACTCACGATCAAGACGAACCTGTTCGGATCGACGTTCTTCACGCTGACCGGATTCCACGGTGCGCACGTTACCGCCGGCGTGATCTGGATCCTGACGATGCTCTTCATCGACTTCAAGCGCGGCCTCGGTCCAGCCGATGCACTCAACGTCGACATCATGGCTCTGTACTGGCACTTTGTCGACGTCATCTGGGTCGCGATCTTCACACTCGTCTATCTCATCCGGTAAATCAGATGGATCACTCACAAAGCCATTCCGCTCTGACACCCGCCCAGGAAGCTGCCGCGGGCCACGAGCACACGGGTCCAGGCTGGTCGGTTTACTGGAAGGTCGCAGTAGTACTGACCCTCATCACGGTCGGCGAAGTCTGGGTTTACTACATTCCCGCCTTCGTTGCATCGCGGATGTTTCTTCCCACGCTGCTGACCCTGAGCGCGGTGAAGTTCGTGATAGTCGTGCTCTTCTACATGCATCTTCGTTACGATTCCAAGCTGTTCCGAGTTCTGTTCACGGGTCCGTTGATAATTGCGTGTTGCACGCTCATGGCACTCCTGTTTCTCTTTGGACACCTGCATCTAGGACACGGTGGATAACCTGCTGTTGTTGTTGGCCCTCCACCCGGTCGCGCAGGTCGGGTGGACGGGCTGGTCGGTTCACTGGAGCACGGTAATCGGTATCGCGGCTCTCGCCGCACTGTATCTCTGGCGTGCGTCGCACGCCCCCGAGCCGGGCACACCGACGGGCAGACAGAAGCTGACTTTCTTTGCTGGCCTGTTCGTGATGTTCGCCTCGCTGAACGGTCCGCTGCACGACCTGAGCGACTCCTTCCTGTTCAGCGCACACATGGTGCAGCACCTGCTGCTCACGCTGTTGCTCCCGCCCCTGCTCATCGCCGGAACACCCGGATGGATGCTTCGTCCGCTGATCAAGCCCAGATCGGTGCGTGCCGTCGCGAAATTCGTCACGCGCCCGGTGTCGTGCTACGTGATCTTCAATCTCGTGATCATCGGCTGGCACCTGCCGGTGTTCTACAACGCGGCGCTGGCGAATCACAACATCCACATCGGCGAGCATCTCATGTTCATCGCCGCTGCGGTGCTGTTGTGGTGGCCATTCCTCAGCCCGATGCCTGAGCTTCCGAGGCTGTCGTATCCAGGTCAGCTGTTGTATTGCTTCCTGACGACGCTCCCGATGTCAGTCGTGGCGATCTACATCACCATGGCCGATCACGTGCTCTATCCGGCGTATGCGGCCGCGCCGCGTCTCTGGCACATAACGCCGATGATGGATCAGCAGGCGGGCGGGCTGATAATGTGGGTGCCAGGCAGCTTTGTATTCTACGGCCTGATGACCTTCGTGTTCTTCAAGTGGGTCGCCCGCGGCGAGGATAGTCTCGCAGCGGCGCAGGTGGACTGGGTCGCGAAACCCGACCCAGTCCGCTGAGTTCACGCGTCAGTCCCGTCGAGCGCCTCGGTGAAGTGTCCCTTGAGGTCGGGATGGCGCATCCACATGAACGTGAACATCACGATCGACGCGAGCAGATTTGCGACCATGATCTGATACCATGCGATGCCGCCGAGCGCGGTGGTGACGCTCAGTAACGCGGCCAGGCCGTAAAAGCCGCCCTCGACTATCACGAACGTTACCAGGAAGCCGGCGAGGATTGCCGGAGTGCGCCGCGCCTGATGCACGATCCACGCGACGATGATCCCGATTATCGCGAACGCGACATAGTGGAATATTGTGTAGATCGTGACGTGTAGCGCCATGGTGTCGCTCATGCGCGGCGCCCCGAGAAACCGAAGGAGTCCCGTGCCCAGAACGTCGGGCGTGAAGAACGGATGCTGTTCGATCGTATCGACTATCAGCAGCCAGACCGCAATCACGGTGGCGCTCAGCACACCTGCATAGATCCCTTCACGAATCGTGTTGTGTTCACGAACGGGCATGCATTCTCCTGAGCAAAAGTAGGGAACGCCGACAGGTAATATTGGCTCAAACCCGCATAAACGACAATCGGCGCCGCCTCGTATATTTGTATCATGGAGCGTGCCGCGCCCGCCCGCCTTCTGTCCCTCGATGTATTTCGAGGTGTGACCATCGCGGGTATGCTGCTTGTAAATGACCCGGGGAGCTGGGGCGCGATCTACCCGCCGCTCGAGCACGCCGCGTGGAACGGCTGGACACCAACCGACGTCATCTTCCCCTTCTTTCTGTTCATAGTGGGGGTCACCACCCATCTCTCGCTCAGCTCCCGGCGCGCGCGCGGCGCGACCGACCGGGATATCATCCTCCAGATTCTTCGACGAGGATTCATCATCGTCCTGCTGGGCTGGCTGATGGCAGGATTCCCGTACTATCCGCTCACGCGGATCACCGAGATACGATTCGGCGGCGTCCTTCCGCGCATCGGAGTCTGCTACATCGCGGGCGCCCTGTTGACGATGAAGACCAGTCTCAAGCAGCAGGTCGTAATACTGGCGGTGCTGCTGTACGGCTACTGGTTCCTCCAAACACTTGTTCCCGTCCCTGACCAGCACGGCGCCATCGGGGCGCTGCTCCTGAACCGCCCGGATGCCGTTCTGTCGGCGTGGCTCGACCGAACCGTACTCGGATTGCCGCACCTCTGGGTTGGCAGCAAGACGTGGGATCCGGAAGGGATCCTGTCGACGATACCCGCGATTGGAACCGTCATTCTGGGCGTCTTCACGGGTCGCTGGATCACGCGAAAGGACGTGCCGATCGCCGAGCGCCTCAACGCGATGTTCGTGGTCGGTGCGCTTGCGATGGTGGTTGGACTGATGTGGAACTGGGTCTTCCCGATCAACAAGAGTCTCTGGACCAGCTCCTTCGTCATCTTCACTGGCGGCATGGCCGCAGTCACGCTCGCGGCCAGCATCTGGCTGGTGGATGTGCAGGAAGTGCGGTGGTGGACCAAGCCGTTCGTCATCTACGGAATGAACCCGATCCTGGCATTCGTGGGATCCGGTGTACTCGCGCGGATCATCTACACGCTGATACAGGTACCATACGGTGGCAGAATCGTCTCTCTCGAGACGGCAATCTACGAATCCGTGTTCCTGAGCTGGCTCGAGCCGCGCAATGCGTCACTGGCTTTCGCGATCTGCGTAGTACTATTCTGGTTCGGCATCCTCACGGTACTCTACCGACGAAAGATCTTCCTCAAAGTATAGCTTCTATTTTCCTGGTGCAGAGAACTCGAAATATCCTGCTCGTTCTGATCGCGATGGCGATCGCACTTCCTGTAAATTCGGCAAGCGCGCAGAAGACCAGCAAGAAACGCAAGAAAGTCGCAGTAGTTCAGAACCACAGACGCAAGCCGTCAAGATCGAGGTCGCCCAAGGCGGCCTCGCCGATCACGCCCGTTGCACACTACACGTCGCCGCGAAGCGCGTCCGCGCTTGCAAGCGATCTCGGCATCTTCCTGGAGCGGACGCGCAGCGGACAGTGGGGCGTGATGATCACGTCCGTATCGCGCGGTGACACGCTCTTCTCGCGCAACCCGGGGCTCGAGCTGAGACCTGCGTCGACGATGAAGCTCTTCACCACGGGGCTCGCGTTCGACCGTTTCGGGCCGGAGTATCAGTTCAGCACCGACGTACTGCGCGATGGTCCCGTCTCGAGCGATGGCACGCTCCAGGGCAACATCATTCTGCGTGGCGACGGCGACCCGTCGCTGTCCGGGCGATTTCTGGACGGCGGACCCAACGCGCCGATGGCGATGCTCGCCCAACGTGTCGTTGCTGCGGGCATCAAACACGTAACAGGCGATGTGATTGGCGACGCAACGGCGTTCGACAATTCCCTCGTCCCTGACGGATGGCTCACGCGCTACCTCGGCGCAGGCTACGCCGCACGCGTGAGTGGCCTTTCGTTGAACGAGAACATCGTGTGGGTCGCGGTCTCGCCCGGCTCGGGCAGTCACGCCGAAGTCGCGCTCGAACCGATGACCACGGCGATGACGGTGATCAACAAGGCGCGCACGGTTGGAGGAAGAGGTGCCAACCTGCGCATGAGCAAGAAGTCCGACGGAACGATCACGGTTACCGGAACCATAGGCCGGCAGGCCGGCACGCGCCGTTATTCATACGTGGTCGACGATCCTGCGATGTTCGCGACCGGAGCGCTCCGCGCAGCGCTGCAGGCGGCAGGAGTGACGATCAAGGGCTCGACGCGGCTCGCGCCGACGCCGGCGAAGGCCGTCAAGGTTGCAAGCCTGCCCTCTCCAACGCTGGCGCGGATGGTGAGCGCGATGAATCGCGAGAGCATCAACCACTACGCTGAGCTTCTGTTCCGCGACGGTGCACGCGGCCCGCAGCACACGATGCAGGGCACCGTTGCCAACGGCAATCACGCGATGCATCAGTTCTTCGCGCGTGTCGGAGCCGACACGTCCACGATCTACAACGCCGATGGGAGCGGGCTGTCGGTGGACGACCGCCTCACGGCGAGATCGATGGTTCAGCTGCTGGATTACGCACACAATGCGAGCTGGGGTCCCGAATTCCACGCGTCGCTGCCGGTTGCGGGCGAGAGCGGAACTCAACGCACTCGCATGAAGGGGAGTCCCGCACAGGGAAACCTGCACGCCAAGACGGGAACGACAAACGACGTGATTGCGCTCGCCGGTTACGTCACTGCGACCGACGGCGAGGTACTGGCGTTTTCATTCCTGTACAACGGCAGCGACCGCTGGAACGCAAAGTCGACTATCGACGTGATGGGTGAGACGCTGGCGAGCTTCGGACGCGACTGACCGCCGGCGGATGTGGGTGCGTGATCTAGGCGTCGTCGTACTGCGGGCAGGCCCGTGGGCCTGCCCCTGCGAGTGACGTCGCGGGAAACTAGATCGCGCGGACGTTGATCCCACGCTTCGCCAACTCGGCGATGTACTCCTTCGCGGGTATGCACTCGTCGGGGGTGTGAACCCCGTACGGCTTGATCTCGCCGCGCGCCTGCATCTGACCAGTGATGCTCAATGAGTAGCCGGTCGTACGCATCATCGCGCTGATTCCGTGCTCCGCGTCGTACTTGTCGATGAGCTCCCAGCCGAGCTTCTTCGCAGCGCCATTCTTTCGGCCGCTAACCTCGACGCGCAGCGCGACGAGATCGGGTGACTTGGGCTTGGTGAGGTGCGGGCCCATCGCGGCGACTGCCACATTGCGCGGCGCGACTTTCGTCCCCTTCACATCGATTGGATCGAGGTCGAGCAGTCCGAGATCGCGAATCGCTTCCATGATCTTCGCGTGGCCGGGATAACGTAGCGTCTTGTACTCCATCGTCTTGATCTTGCCCTCGTAGCGGAACGGCAGAGTCGAGAGTCCGCCGGCAGTGTGAAATGCCTCGAGCTCTCCCACCGGCTTCGCAAATTCCACCGGCTCGATCTCGCTCAGCGCAGTCACCTGCGCGCGCTTGCCGTTCCGCACGACCCACGACAGCGTCGTGTAGTAATCGAGCACGCCTTCCAGCGAGTAGACGATCTGATACTTGAGCGGCCCTTCGGGGTGTTGTGGCAGTCCGCCCACGAAGATCTTGACCGAATCGACTTCATCCAGCTGCGAGATGCCGTACTGCGCGAGAATGGTGTCCATCCCCGGCGCGAGTCCGCAGTCGGGAATCACGGTGCACTTCTGCTCCTTCGCGCGGCTGTCGAGCTTCTTCTGCTCGAAGACGATGTCGGTGTTGCCGCCGAGGTCGCAGAAGTTGACTCCGACTTCGACCGCGTACTTCGCCATGTCGAGATTGAAGTAGTACGGAATCGCACTCATGACTGCGTCGCAGCCGCGCATCAGAGCGCGGACAGCGTCCGCATCGCGCACGTCCACCGGCGTCGGGATCAGCCGCTTGCCGGAGTATGGCTTGAGGAAGTCGGCGAGGTGATCGATGTGAAGATCGGCCAGCCGAACCTCGGTGACGTCGGGATTCTGCAAGAGATCGTACGCGCAAGCCGAGCCCTGCAGCCCTGCGCCCAAGACGAGCATCCGCATTCTGGTATTCCTCAAACGAAAGTGAAACGACGGGACAGCGAAAACAGAAAACCTCCCACGAACAGCGTGGGAGGCGGCAAATTCAACAAGGCCCTGACACCTATCCGATTGTTACAGGATCGAACAGGTCATCCCCACGCGCGAGTGCTGGGCGCGTGCGTTGGGAGCCGCAAAGAGGCTCGGGCGTTCCATGGCTGGAGTAAGGATGTTCGCCATCAGACCCGAATGCTACGGAAGAACGTGGCGAGAGTCAAGGCGACGGACACCCGGCATGCCGTGCGATGAGGCTGACGTGGGGCTGTTCCATGAGTGGCTATTGTTCAGATATGACCTGGCAATCCCATCTTCTCACGACGCCTGAACAGCTGCGCGACCTTCTGGAGCGATCCAAGCGGATCGCCGTACTCGGAATCAAGCCCGATCCACACCGGCCGGCGTATGACATCCCCGCATACTTGCAGCACGCTGGCTACGAAATCATTCCTGTCCCTGTCTACTATCCGAATCTGAAAGAAGTATTGGGTCAACCGGTATATCGATCGCTCGTCGACGTTCCTGGCGAAATAGACATCGTCGACGTGTTTCGACGCCCCGCGGACATCCCGAAGCATGTCGATGACATCATCGCGAAGCATCCGAAGGCCGTCTGGTTCCAGCTTGGAATTCGGAACGACGAAGCGGCAGAGGCGCTCGCACGTGCAGGAATTGATGTCGTGCAGGATCACTGCATGAAGGTGGAGCTGCAGCGGATCGGAAGGTAGCAGAACAGATCGTCATTCCCGCGAAAGCGGATTGAAGAGTCGTCATTCCCGCGAAAGCAGATTGAAGAGTCGTCATTCCCGCGAAAGCGGGAATCCATCTGCTGCCGATCAGCTTCGCGCTGTCATCGCACTCGGAGACCGATGACATGGATTCCCGCTTTCGCGGGAATGACGAATCCGTGGGCGCTTTCGCCGGGCCGACGAGCCCCCTACGCGCAGACCTGGTTCCGGCCGCGGTCCTTGGCGCGATACAGCGCGGCGTCTGCCTGCGCGAACAGATCTTCGGCGCTGTCGACGTGCGGTGACGGGAAACACGAGACGCCGATCGAAACGGTGACTCGGACAGAAGCTGTCCGGGCAGCCTCGAAGTTGTGCTGCTCCACGCGCTGCCGGATACGCTCGGCGAAAGCAACGGCGCCCATCTCACCCGTTTCCGGAAGGACCACGACGAATTCCTCGCCGCCGTAACGCGCGACCATGTCCACGCTGCGCACAGCTCGCTGAAGGATCATGCCGATGCCGCGCAACACTTCGTCACCAACCAGGTGGCCGAAGGTGTCGTTGACGAGCTTGAAGTGATCCAGATCGATCATGAGCATCGTCAGCGGCGAATTGTAGCGCCGCACCCGCTCGAGCTCCGCGACAAGACGAATCGTCAATGCGCGGCGATTGAGTAGATGCGTCAGCGGATCGGTATGCGCCAGCGCTTCCAGGCGCGCGTTATCCGCCTTGGTCTGCTCGATCGTGTGCGCCTGTTCGATCGCGTTCACGGCACTCTTGATCACCGTGTCGGCGAACTCGACGTCGCTTGCCGCAAGTGGATCCTGATCGGTCGTGCGGCGCAGGAGGAACACACCGGTGCGCATCTTCTCGAACGCGAACGGGATCGCGATGACGGAGCGCACGTTCATGCGGGTGCCGTCGCGCGCCCACTGTTCGCGCAGACGGGCGTACCACGGACTCGTCTGCAGGTCCTGTATCAGCACCGGCCGCTTCTGATCCAGTGCGGCGGATACTTCGGGATAGCGATCGAGCTCGATCTCCAGATTTGCGAGATTGGGTTGCTCGAACGCGGTGGCGACCATTCCGCGTGCATCGCCTGCTCTTGCAAGAATCACCGACGAATGGGAGAGCTGCAGTGCGCGCGCGAGTCTCCGGGCGACCATGTGGAAGATCTCCTCGGTGGAGAGATTCCCCATGACTTCGTGCATGATGTCGACGAGGTGACGCTTGCTCTCGGCTTCCTGTCGCGTGCGAAGCAGCTCGCCTTCAGCCTTGCGCAGGGCAGCACGCAGTGCTTCCAGTTGATCGCCGGCTTCGGCGGTAGCGGCTGGAGCCGCAGGATCGGGGAGATTCTGCGGCGCTTGCTCGCACTCTGGACCAGTCACACCCGCTCGAGTGGGATCGGGATCGGCTTCGGGAGGATTTCCTTGCGGGTCCACCGTCATCGGATTTCGATCCGCACTCGTGGGATGTGGCGGCTCAGTCAGGTCCTTGTCACTCTTCGTCAGCAAGCGTTTCGACCGTCTCCTCATCCGCGGTGCCGTCGTCATCCTCGACCTTGTCTTCGGGAATGACACGGGCAACTGCAGTCACAAGATCGCCATCGTCCAGATTAACGAGCTTAACACCCTGCGCAATTCTTCCTGTCACGCGCACCTGCGAAACGGACGAACGTATGATGACGCCGTGTTTCGTAATGAGCATGATCTCATCTTCGGGCAACACTTCCATCAGTGACACCACGTCACCGGTCTTGTCCGTCCGGTTGACAGTGATGATTCCCTTTCCACCGCGCTTCTGAACTCTGTAATCATCTATGTGCGAGCACTTGCCGAGTCCCTTTTCGGTTACCACGAGAAGAGTCGCCTCGCGCTTGATCACGACCATTCCAACGACTGCGTCGTCCGGACGCAGCTCGATGCCCTTCACACCGGTTGTGTCGCGGCCCATCTCGCGCACATCCTTCTCATGGAATCGTACCGACAGGCCGTGCTTTGTTGCGAGCACGACATCGTTCGTTCCACTTGTAACCTGCACGTCGATCAGCTCGTCGCCGGATTCAATCTTGATTGCCTTGATTCCGTTGGCGCGCGGATTTGCGTACGCCGACAGCGCTGTCTTCTTGACAGTGCCCCGGCGAGTGCAGAACAGCAACGACTGCGTATCCCCGAACTCTCGCACGGGAACCACAGCCCGAATCTGAGTATCGGGCTGGACGTTGATGAGGTTAACGATGGGCTTGCCCCTGCTGGCGCGGCCAGCCTGGGGGATCTCGTGGACCTTGAGCCAGAAACAGCGCCCGTCATCCGTGAAACAGAGGATGTAGTCGTGGGTCGACCCGATAAACAGGTGCTCGATGAAGTCCTCTTCCTTGAGCCCCTGCCCGTTCAGGCCGCGGCCGCCGCGACGCTGCTTGCGGTAGGTCGAGGTGGACGTCCTCTTGATGTATCCCGTATGCGAAATAGTGATCACCATGTCCTCCTCGGCGATCAGATCTTCGACCGAGAACTCGCCCTGGTCGTTGGTGATCTCGGATCGACGCTCGTCCCCGTAGGTGGCGTTGATCTTCTCCAGCTCTTCGCGAATGATCTGCATGCGGCGCGGACGTGACGCGAGGATGTCGCGCATCTCCTTGATGAATGCGCGCAGATCCTTGAGCTCGGCTTCCAGCTTCTCGATCTCGAGGCCGGTGAGCTTGGCGAGGCGCATGTTGAGGATCGCTTCCGCCTGCCGCTCGCTCAGTTTGAAGCGCGCCTGAAGCTGGGTGCTCGCCGTGGGCGTGTCCTTGGCCGCACGGATGAGCTTGATGACCGCGTCGATGTTGTCGACGGCGATCTTCAATCCTTCAAGGATGTGCTCGCGCTCGAGCGCCTTGTCCAGCTCGAACTGGGTGCGCCGCGTCACTACTTCGTGACGGTGCGCGATGAAGTGCATCAACACATCCTTGAGCGGCAGCACCTTCGGCACCAGCTGGCCCGTCACCGAATCCGGGACGAGCGCGAGCATGATGACGCCGAACGTGGACTGCATCGCGGTGTGCTTGTACAGCTGGTTCAGAACTACGCGAGGGATCGCATCGCGCTTGAGCTCGATCACCATGCGCATTCCGTCGCGATCGCTCTCGTCGCGCAGGTCGCTGATGCCTTCGAGCTTGCCTTCGCGTACCTGATCGCGAATGTCGATGAGCAAGCGCGACTTGTTGACCTGGTACGGCAGCTCGGTGACGACGATCTGGGCGCGATTGGAAGACTCGCGCTCCTCGATCACCGCGCGAGCGCGCATGACGATACGTCCGCGGCCGGTTTCCTGGTAGTCGGTGATTCCGGCGGTGCCGTAGATGTAACCCGCGGTCGGGAAATCGGGCCCCTTGATGTGCTTGCGGAGCGCGCTGCCCGGAAGATCGGGGTCTTCGATGAGCGCCACGAGCGCGCTCGTGACTTCACGGAGATTGTGCGGCGGAATGTTGGTCGCCATTCCAACCGCGATGCCGGACGAGCCGTTGACGAGCAGATTGGGCATCGCCGACGGAAGCACGCGCGGCTCCTGCAGGCGATCGTCGAAGTTCGGCTGGAAATCGACGGTGTTCTTGTCGATGTCGCCGAGCATCTCGGTGGCGATCCGCGTGAGGCGCGCTTCGGTGTAGCGATATGCGGCCGCGTTGTCGCCATCGACGGATCCGAAGTTTCCCTGACCGTCCACCAGCGGATAGCGCAGCGAGAAGTCCTGCACCATGCGCACGAGCGCGTCGTACACTGAGCTGTCACCGTGCGGGTGATACTTGCCGAGCACGTCGCCGACGACGGTCGCAGACTTCTTGTACGGGCGTCCGGGAACAAGACCGAGCTCGTTCATCGCATACAGAACTCTGCGATGTACCGGCTTCAGCCCGTCACGCACGTCCGGGAGCGCGCGCGAGACGATGACGCTCATCGAGTAGTTGATGAACGATTCCTGAACCTCTTCGTGGATCAGCCGCGGGAGTATTCGCTCGCGGTTATTTGGAGCTGTCATGGCGTGTCGATACCGCACTTGCGGTGGGCATCCGGGCAGGAACCCACCTGATGATTTGAGCTAATTCAGGGAAACCTCGAAATATAGCCGCGGGAACGCCTTTTAGCAACCTTGCCACAACAACGTAAGTTATTGTGGGACAATGATTTAGCGCATCGCTTTCGCGTCCGCGCCGGACGTCGCCAGTTCGGTATTTATTCGGGGGCTAAAAGCCGCCGGATTCGGACTCGAACTCGTCCGTCCGGTCGGCAGCATCCTGTGCCGCGTTTTCGCGGTCGATCGACTCACGCTCGGCCTTGTACCGGTTGTACCAGTTGCGCGTCACCTCGCCCGCCAGATCCCGGTTTCCAAGCCCGAAGGCGAGTGATGCCGAGAGCGCGATTGCGCCGAAGAGTATCGCGAAGGCGGTAGTGACGATGTCGGTTGCGACCCCCAACTCCTGTAGTGCCATGAAGATGGCGATGAGGATCACCCCGCCCTTTCCGAACCGCGACAGGGTCGGGCCGCCGTGTATCGCCCCAGCGGAGGCCATGATGAGCCCGCCCACGAAGTCACCGAGGACGATGCCTACGATGACGATGACGATGGCCGCGATCAGGCTCGGAATGTAGCTCACCAGCTCGCCGAACATGTTTCCGAGCGACGAGAGGCCAAGGGCGTTGGCGGCGATCATCAGGACGGCGAACATCACGAACCAGAAGACCACGCTCGCCGTCACGCGCGTCGGGTTCATGTGGGAACCCGAGCGCTCGACTGCCTGGAGCACGCCACCGCGCTCCAGGATGTGGTTGAAATGGACCCGCCGGAGAAGCTTGTCGGTTCCCTTCTCCAGCAACCTCGCCAGGAGGTATCCCGCGAAGAGGATTACGAGGGCGCCGAAGAGCGCAGGGACGTAGTGGTAGAGCTGGTCGAAGCTGTCCTGCAGGCGGTCGCCGAAGCTGGTCGAGTCCATGGATGGGAAATCTATGGGCAACCACTCAGCCGTGCGCAACGGGTTTCACGCCATGAAGCGAGCGAGATATGGCGCAGTGCGGCTCGCCGCGGCGCGCGACACGTCCGCGGGTGTGCCCATCGTGACAATCCTCCCTCCCTCTTCACCGGCACCCGGCCCGATATCGATCACCCAGTCGCTTCCGGAAACGACGCGCATGTCGTGCTCTACCAAAACGACAGTGTTGCCGGCGTTCACCAGCCTGTCGAGCTGCGCCATGAGCCTCTCGACGTCGGACGGGTGGAGACCGGTCGTGGGCTCATCCAGAACGTACAGGGTGTTGCCACGTGACATGCGCTGCAATTCCGTCGCGAGCTTGATTCGCTGCGCCTCGCCGCCCGAAAGCTCGGTGGCGGCCTGGCCGAGACGGATGTATCCGAGTCCGACTTCGCGCAGCACCTCGAGCGATCGACGCACCGGCTCGTCATCGGCGAAAAATTCGAGCGACGCGTCGACCGTCATGCCGAGGACTTCGGCGATGTTACGGCCATGGTATTGGATCTCGAGAGTCTTGGCGTTGTACCGCGCGCCGTGACACGTTGGGCAGGGAGTGTACACGCTCGGAAGAAAGAGCAGCTCGACGAAGACGAATCCTTCTCCTTCGCACGTCTCGCAGCGACCCTTTGCGACGTTGAACGAGAAGCGGCC
>Ga0207678_10002119_pt1 | contig 17968 bp, 17 predicted proteins | sample KBSC63metaG_FD_184319 | JGI IMG/M metagenome (GOLD analysis project Ga0207678, IMG submission 184319) | Corn rhizosphere microbial communities from Kellogg Biological Station, Michigan, USA - KBS C6-3 metaG (SPAdes) (version 2) | ecosystem: Host-associated > Plants > Roots > Rhizosphere > Soil ...
CTGGGTCGATTTCGAGTACCGGCGGCAGAAAACCCTGAAGCCGGTTGTACTGGTTGAAGAAAGCAGCCACATCCAGATAGAAGTTCCCAGTGATCAGTTGCCGGTATCCCGCCTCATAGCCCAGCAGGGTCTCCGATTGAAAATTTTTATTGCCGCCAATCAGGACCTCTAAAGGTGGATTGGTGCCGGCCTGTGCGGTGAGCCGAAAATTTTCTTCAAGCTGTGAGGGAATTCGAACAGCCCGGGTGATTGCCCCCCAGTAGGTCTGGTGCTCCGTCGCACGGAAGAGGAGGCGCGATGTAGGTTGCAGTTCCCATCCGGTGAAAGGATTGTGCTCAGCCTTCAGACCCAGCGTAAGCGACAGCCGATTCGGGATCAGGCCGATCTCATCCTGCGCAAATCCGCTGTACAACAGATAATTCTGATGGTGGGGAAGAAAATCTACCGAATCCGTGTGCTGCGAAAAATCTGTGGGATTGTTTCTGTAATTTGCGCCAAAAATAATTGTGTTGTAACGATTGGCATGGAGCTGATAGATCGCGTCGATGTCGAATGTATTTTGCCGCTCGCCGAAGATCGCTCCTTCGCGCACCGTCCTATCAAAGTATCCCTGTACCCGTATATTTGAGCCATTGCCAAGATCCCGTGTCCAGTGCCCCAACACATCGCCGCCGGATACGGGATCGTCAGTGTTCAGCGTGCCTACACGTCGGGGATTGATGCCATGATAGAGGTCGCCTTGCAACATGAAAGAGTCATGGTGGTTCGGCGCCCAATCAGTGCGGAAACCGCCTCGCGCCATGTGCCAGGCATCGTAATTATCGTTGTCGGGATGAATCTCCGGCCCGCGCAGGAGCCCTTTGGCAAAGATGCGATAACTTAGATTTTTCGCCAGCGTGCCGCCATAGCGGAGTTCGCCGTTATAGCGGTCGAGATTACCGGCCACGGTTGTCGAAAGCGCGCCTTGGGTGTCCTGGCTGTTTTTGGTGATGATATTGATGACGCCATTGACAGCATTTTCGCCCCAAACGGTTCCACCCGGCCCGCGAATTACTTCGATGCGATCAATATCCTCTAATAGAGTGTCCTGAACCTGCCACCACACGCCGCCGAACAGCGGGGTATAGACGCTGCGGCCATCAATTAATACAAGCAGAGACTTTGAAAAATTGTCGGCGAAACCTCGGACGCCTACAGCCCATTGGTCTGAATTCACGGTTCCAACAAAGACGCCTGGCAGCATGCGTAAAAGATCCGGAAGGTTTGTGGCGCCTAACCGCCGTATATCTTCCTGAGTCAGAACGGAGATTGCAGCCGTTGTCTTCCATATCTGTTCCGGCTCTTTGCTCTGCGTCGTCACCTCAATATTGCCGAGTTCCTCGAGGCTGAGCTTTTTAATAGATTGCGCCTGAACTGCTTTGACGTCGGTCACCGGCATAATAGACGCGGCATGGGCCTGTGCGCTGAAGAAACAGAAGAGCAGCGCCGTTCTTATGACAGCGACTCGAAAGAATCGCGGCGCGGCCCCGCCGGAAAATTGATGTAAACAGGCTTCAGAAGCTGGAAAGCACACGCAAAGAATCTTATCAGCAGAAGCGCATACTTCTTATCAGAAATGATGCTCCCTCTACTGTTATGGTCTTCCAAAAATTCAATAGATATGGAGCGACTCCATCAACCAGCCTAGTAGTTGCGACTAATCCCCATGACTTAAGTACTGCCCCATTGGTGCTAATTTCGGGGTGTTCGCTCAAAGAGAGAGTCTCGACACTTTAGGCTGATATATAGGAGCATCGAGTTTCTACGTCAGCTATGCCATCAGGCCATATTTCAGAGCAACGCCTTTTTTCGTCGCGGCATCTAAGAGCCCAGACAAGCGGACAAAGCCTGCTTGAGGTAGCTCTGTTTTTGCCTTTGCTGGTGCTGCTTATTGGCTATGCGGTGGATTTTGGCTACTGCTTCATGGTTGCAGCCAACCTGACTTCAGCAGCACGGAATGCAACTGAATATTCCATTCTGGGATATCAGTCTCCCGGCCAACTGAGTTTGCCTGCCGCGGGTCCAATCACGACGGCAACTTCGGTCTCTGCCTCTGCTCTGGGTGATCTGGCAAGCCTGAAGAATTCATCAACAACTACATCGGTTCAGGTTTGCTCAAAATCGCTAGGGATGAACGGACAGATTCCCAAGTGCAGCAATTACGGAGCTACCGGTAGCTCCTATGTTCCGGCGCAGGACCCGGAAGCGCCCAGGTTCGTATTGCAGCGAGTCGATGTGACGTACACGATTCAGCTGCCCATACCCATGTCATTTTTTAAGATCTCGTTTCTTCCACAGATGAAATTTCATCGACAAGTCTCGATGCGTGCGATGGATTGATGAAATGTCTCATTCAATTCGGTCGTGGCGCTCGTGGAGATTGGGCTCTGGGCAGACGCTTGCCCCGGTTCGGCACGTCGGAAAAGCCTTTCAGATCGGATTCCGGCTCCGTGGCGATAGAAACCGCCCTGGCTTTTATGTTGATCATCACGTTGATGGTTGGCATTATCGAGTGCTGCGTAATGATGTACACCTTCAGCGTTGTGGCGGAGGCCGCAAGGCATGGCGTGCGATATGCCACGATCCACGGGAGCGCAAGTTCGAACTGCAGCGGACCGAGTACAGGTTGTACGGATAGCACAGGAGCAAATGTAGTCACCGACGTGACCACGTTCGCGAACCAGTTTGTAAAAAATGTTTCAGGGCTGACGGTGCAGGTCACTTATCCGGATACAGGCGGTTCAACCGCGCCGTCACGGGTGACGGTTGGAGTTACGTATACCTATGTGCCGATGTTTGTGTCGGGCATGCGCCATAGTTTTCATGTGAGTTCACAAGGGAGAATCCTTTACTAGATCGTGAATGCCTCTCAATCAATGACGAAGCCAAGCAGGGCGAGAGACGCAGAATCGCCTGAAGCAGGGCAGGCTGCGATCTCGCTGATCCTGATTCTGGGTCTGGTGCTCATGGGCGTTTTCGGCTTTGCCATCGACTTCACCAATATGTGGTTCCATCGCCAGGCCGCTACGGCTGCCGCCGATGCTGCCTGCCAGGCGGGAGCAATGGATATGCTGGGGCTTACGGGTGGAATGACGCTGCCGAATGCCGGTTTTACACCGGGTACAGCAAGCGATTGCGTATCCAACGCAGGGGCCACCATGTGCAAGTATGCCGCTGCGAATGGCTATAGCGGCACTGGACTGACGACAGGCGCGGCTTCAAATTCTGTTTCGTGGACCTTTCCCTCTTCTGTTACCGGAGTTACCCCGGGTGCAGGCACCTATCCTTTTATGAAGGTCTCCATCGTCGAGAATCTGAAGACCTATTTCTTGGGACTTATGAAAGGAGCAAAGTACCAGAGGGTAGGCGCGAGCAGCACCTGTGGACTCGTTCAGGTGAAGGCAGCGGCGCCTATGGTGGTACTGGATCCAAGTTCGGCAGGCTCATTCACCTACTCTGGTGGGGGCGCTGTAGCTATTGTCGGTGGACCACAACGAGGTCTGCAGATTAACTCATCGAGCGCGAGCGCAGTGAGTTGGACCGCCTCGGGCATGATCGATCTCAGCAAAGGCGGTCCGAATCAAACGGGTTCCGATGTGGCATTGACGGGATCAGGCCAGATTCCCGGCAGCGGTACCTGCAACACGGTGAGCGGCTTTTGCGGAGGAACGACGGGGTCGTGGAAGAGCAATACGTTGCCGATTGCCGATCCTTACGGTGGTGTCGCCGCGCCTACTAAACCAGCAACCGCGCCCGCTGTGACCTACGTGAATTATGGGGTCGATGGCTGCCCTGACCACCGAATGACCTGGCTTAACGGGGCTAATCATAGCTGTGCTGAATACTCTCCGGGCTATTACCCATCGGGCCTTACGCCGATTGGCTATATCACGTCGATATTCAAGCCTGGGATTTATTACATGAACGGCTCGCTCAATGTAGGTGGGAGTGCCACTATTCGGATGGCGAAACCGGCGGGCTATCAGACGACAGACGGGGTGATGTTCTACTTCCTCACTGGATCGTTAAATATCTCCGGAGGTTCTGGGTCTCCCGATCCCACCGATATCGATAATGTTCCCTCGACGGATCTGACCTGTGACGGGAGCGTACCGATTTCCGGCTTAAATATGCCATCCAGCATCCCTGGAAACGTCCTGATCGCTCAATGCGCAAAGAATGGAACCTACTGGGACAGCTATGGGGATACGACGGATGCGCGTGGGACACCCGGGAGCAGGGGAATACTGGTCTACCAGGCGCATAGCAATACGACCACCTTCGCATTCTCCGGCTCCGGCAGCCTGGCATACTCAGGAGCGCTGTACCTCCATTCGACTGGATATCAAACTACGCTGAACATTAGCGGCGGCGCCTCTACCGGTACTTTTATTCTTGGTGAGATCATCGCGGACAAGGTAAGTCTCACAGGAAGCGGTGTGGTCAAACTGGCGCTCAATCCTCAGGCAACGATGAGCCAGTCGAAGGTCGCCATTCTCCAGTAGCGAGCGAATCCCATTTTGGGAATTTCAGGCATATCGCTGCGTACTACGAATACCATCAGCATACAAGTAGCTTTGGGCATTCCAGCCGTTCGAAATGTGCAACTTTGGGACTATTACGTCTGTAAGTGCGCAAACTCCTTTTCCCCTAAGAACGTGCCCAGATTGGCTTACTCTCATTTCATAGCAAGCAGATTGCTTTATGGCTACCCGAGATTTTGAGTAGCTTTCGAGTGACTGATCGCTAAAACTCAAGGGGAGATACACAAATCATGAAAGCTTCAATCAAGTTGTTCACTAACCTGCTCAAGGACGAATCTGGCCAGGACCTTATCGAGTACGCGCTCGTAGCCGGCCTGATCGGCCTGGGCGCAGTTGTGATGATGACCGGCCTTTCCGGCGCGATCGGAAACGCATTCAATACCGTAAGCAGCAAAGTCACCAGCTCGGTCTCCTAATTTCGTTTAGGGATACGTTGGATACACGCCATCGAGGTGGTGAGTTGCCAATAGACAACTCACCCCTTCAAAGGCAATAGGCATTAAAAATAAAAACAACAGCAATAGCGGAGTAGATGATGGTTTTATCCCAGGAAAGTATCTATGTGTCAGTTTCGGTGATTTGCGCCGGTATTGCGAGTGTTTACGACTTTCGCTATCGCCGCATTCCGAATCTGCTCACCGGCCCCGCTATTCTGTTTGGATTGCTTTTGCATCTTGTTCTGGGCGGGCCAGCACAGCTAGGAATGGCAGCGTTGGCCGGTCTGATTGCCGGTGGAATCTTTCTGGTGTTCTATATAGCCGGTGGCATGGGTGCCGGTGATGTGAAATTGATGACGGCGGTGGGTTGCGTGGTGGGGATGTCTGAAGTGAAGAACGTGATGGTCTCGACTGTGCTTATTGGCGCTGCGTTTGCGGTGGTCATGGCAGTACGTCACGGCCGGTTACGGCAGACGATTACGAATATCGCGAGACTTGTGCGTCACCATGGCTCGGAAGGCTTGACCTCTCATCCTGAATTAAACGTAGGAAATTCAAATACGTTGCGACTTCCGTATGCGCTCCCAATTGCGGCCGGCTGCCTCGTGACGTTCTACCTGGTATCTGTCCAGGGATTGTCGAGATGATGAGATGAATGGCCGTCGTATTACTACCGCTCTATTGATCGCACTTGTTGTGTCTGGTCTGTGTACCTATGCGCTCAGCCGAAAGATTAGTCACCCGGCGAATAAGGTGCCGCAAAAAATGTACGTTGCGCCCTCGAGGCCATTGCAGGCTGGAGTCCTGTTGGCTGCAGGCGATGTGGAGCTCGTAAGCTGGCCGATGAGCAATCCGGTGGAAGGGGCTTTTCTCAAGAAGGAAGATGTGGTCGGAAGATCGCTCCTTTACCCGATGGACAAGGGACAGCTCATCACCGACAAGGTTTTATCCGCCTCAGGATCGGGCCTGGGACTGGCGGGAAAGATTCCGGATGGAATGAGAGCGATCGCATTGCGCTCCGATGAGGTTGTGGGCGTCGCCGGATTTCTATTGCCCGGCTCGCATCTCGATGTACTGGTGACCTATCGATCGGATAAGTCTCCCGAACCAACTACTATGACTGTTCTTCAAAATGCCGAGGTTCTTGCAACCGGCCACCAGGTGCAACCTGACCCGGAAGGGAAGCCTGCTCCTGTCACTGTCGTGACACTTCTGCTGAAGCCTGAGGACGCCGAACGCGCCGTTCTTGCGAGCACACAGGGCACGATTCACTTTGTCCTTCGTAGCGGGTCGGACAAGGCAATCGCTCATGAGACCCCGATTATGCTTTCGCAGCTTGGAGGAACTCCGACTGCGGTTCCGGCTCCTGCTGCGCAGCCTCACGTGTCGGCTGCGCCTATTCATCATGCTGCCGCGCCGACCTTTGTTGTGGAAACGATTATGGGAGATAAGCAATCAACGGCCAAGTTCACTGGAGATATACAACAGTGAAGATTATCTCCAAAATTAGCAGCAGCTTTACGGTATGCGCTGCCTTGTTGCCGGGCCTGATAACGATGTCCGTCATGGCGCAACCGGCTCGTCCGGCTTACAAAGAGGCTACCTTCCCAAAGGCCGGACTCGACGCGTGTTCTCAGATGGCGGCGGGCCAGAATGGATCTGGCACGTCTCTGCATCTTGTCGTAGGCCGCTCCATGTTTTTCCGCTCCGTTGAACCCATGCGTCGGATCTATGTGGGAAATCCGGCTGTGCTGCAGTCGTTTACCTCCAGTCCGAGGGAAGCTGTTATCACCGCGAAATCTCCTGGACTAAGCAGTCTGGTCCTGTGGAACGCCAATGGCGCATCGTGCCTCTATACAGTCTCGGCAGATATCGATCCTGCTGGCCTGCGGCAGTCATTGGAAGAGACTTTTCCTGGAAGCAATATCGTTGCGGAGGCGAAGGAAGACAGGATCTATCTTTCGGGTTCGGTTCCGACGGCGGAAGATGCCGACAGAGCTGCGAAATTGGCCGCTCTTTATTCAAAGGACGTCGCAAATTCTATACGAATTGTTCCGGTTCATGGCCAGCAGGTGCAGTTAAAGCTACGCATCGTAGAGGTGGATAGAACTAAGCTGGAGCAATATGGGGTCAACTTCTTCACCGGAGGCTCTGTGCCGTCGGGCGTCACGACTCAACAGTTCAATGTGTCAAATTCTACCGATTCGAGTGCGGGCAAGAGCAGTGTGACGGTAAGCGACCCGCTCAACCTGTTTCTCTACAGTCAGGCATTGAAGGTGGGTGCCACTGTTAAAGATCTGGAGCAGAAACAAATTCTGCAGGTGTTGGCGGAACCTACGCTTACGACCATCAGCGGGCAGACCGCAAAATTTCTCTCAGGCGGCGAATTCCCCTTTCCCGTTGTACAGGGAGGGGCTGCAGGAACGGCACAAGCAGTTACGATCAGCTTCCGGCCTTACGGCGTAAAGGTTGATTTCACCCCTACGGTTTATCCGGACGGTACCATTCGTCTTAAGGTGGATCCAGAGGTAAGCACTCTGGACTATAGCAACGGCGTCAGTATCTCTGGATTTTCCATTCCAGCACTATCGACACGGCGCGCGGAGACTGAGGTCGAACTTAGAAATGGACAAAGCTTTGCTATCTCGGGGCTGCTTGACCATCGGACCACGGAAAGCCTGAGCCGCCTTCCCGGTATATCGAGTATTCCGATATTGGGGCAGTTCTTTCGGTCCAAGAACTACAACCATTCTGTCGTGGAGTTAGTCGTTATCGTGACAGCGACGGTCGTTGATCCATTGAACGATACGACAAAGCCTGTAGAGCCGAAATTTGTGGTTCCCAATATGGAAGGCGAATCGTTCGATCGGCAGGTCAAGAAGATGCAAAGGGTAGACAAGAAGCCTTAGGTTCAGGACGGAATAGAGTATGCAGGGCGACAACAATAATCCCAATCAGATCAATCAGGCGATCTTTACCGTCTGTGCTGCGACCGATGTGACAGCCGCGGCTTCGGACGCGGCTATCGCCGCGGCGGGATGCGTCTTTGCCGGAGAGTTTCACGATTACATTACTGCCGACCGAAACCCTCAATTTTCCGCTTCTATCAAAGGAGCAATCAGTTGTGTCGCACTTGTCGACTGTGATCGAAATCCCGAATTGGCCCTGGAGACGATGAAGAGACTCCAGGAAATATTTCTAAACAGAATCAGCATTGTCGCGGTTTCATCTCAACTGGATGCCGGTCTGTTGCTGAGGGCAATGCGGGCGGGCTGTAATGAATTTCTCAACAGACCAGTGGATGTGAGCGAGCTATCTGCTTCGCTTCTGCGTTTTCAGAACAGGCATATGGTTGACTCGCTGTTACAGCAGAATCTCGGCAGGGTAATCAGCTTCTTTGGGTCCAAAGGCGGTGTTGGCACTACGACATTAGCTGTCCATCTGGCGACGAATTTAGCACAGCGTCACCATAAACGAACGCTGTTGATCGATCACAAACACGAACTTGGACATGTCGCACTCTATCTCGGATTGAAAGAGAGTCAATACCACTTCGATGAACTCATCAGAAATGTAGACCGGTTGGATGCAGATCTGCTGAATGGATTTGTAGTGAAGCATGCAAACGGTCTTGAAGTGTTGGCCTCGCCCGACATGTGTGCTCCGCCGCACAACGGTACCCCCGAGGATATAGAGGGGGTCATTGAGTTCCTGCGACGCCAGTATGACTATATCCTGATCGACTCCTCCGTAGCTTATAAGGATATTGTTCCCACCCTGCTGCAGACCTCCAATGAAATCTGCATGATTTCCACTCCGGATGTGGCGGCTTTGCGAGACCTGGCTCGTCATGTCGAATATCTGAGCTTGAACGATACCGTAAGAGAGAAGCTGCGGATCATCATCAATCGTTCGACATCGAACGATGCCGTTTCCGCGGAGCAGATTCAGGATCTTGTAAGGTTTCCGGTCGCGATTGCAATTCCGAATAATTACGCGGAACTGGTTCAGGCAATTAATGCGGGAGAGCCGGTCTCGCCGCAACGCCGATCGGCTTTCGCACAGCAGATCAATCGCTGGTCCTCCAGAATTGTGTCCGGAAATGTGATAAGCGAGAAAAGTGCGGGCCCCAAAAAGCTATTCGCCTTTTGGCGGTAATACGTTATTCAGTTCTTAGAAGGAAGCATTATGGCTGACGCATCACTCTACATGACGGGTCCAACGAAGATAATAGTGCCGACGGAGGTGCGCGTAAACGCCATTCTAGGAGAGACAGCTAAAAATCAGCTGAAGACAGCAGTGCATCATGAACTCATCAAGCGCATGGACCTGGAGAAGCTTGCGAGTATGCAGACCGCGCCGGGCGGTCGACAGCAGCTTTTGGCCACGATCTCGCAACTGGTGGGAGAGCAAAATGTTCCGCTCAATACAGCGGACCGTGACGGCATGGCCAAAGAGGTATTAGACGAGGTCTTTGGCCTTGGTCCTCTTGAGCCATTGCTCCATGATTCAACGGTGAGCGACATCCTCGTGAATACCTATGACACTGTTTATGTCGAGCGTCGCGGAGTGATTGAGAAGACGAACGTCGTGTTCCGCGACAATGCCCATCTCATGCACATTATTGACAAGATCGTCTCTGCCGTAGGACGGCGAATCGACGAGTCTTCGCCAATGGTTGACGCCCGGCTTCTGGATGGGTCGCGTGTGAACATCGTTATTCCTCCTTTGGCCATCGATGGACCGCTCATCTCCATTCGGCGCTTCGGTAGTTCCCCCTTGACTGCAGACGATCTGCTGCGTCATCGCGCTCTCACCCCGCAGATGTTGGAGCTGTTGAAAGGTGCAGTCAAAGCGCGGCTGAATATCGTCGTCTCCGGAGGTACGGGCGCAGGTAAGACGACGCTGCTCAATGTACTCTCCGGCTACATCTCGCCCGATGAACGAATTGTCACGATTGAAGATTCAGCGGAGTTGCAGATCAAACAGGAGCATGTTGCCCGGCTGGAGTGCAGGCCGCCCAATGTCGAAGGAAAGGGAGCCATTCGTCAACGAGAGTTGGTTATCAATGCTCTACGTATGAGGCCAGACCGAATCATTCTCGGCGAAATCCGCGGTGAAGAGGCGTTAGACATGTTGCAGGCTATGAATACGGGTCACGACGGCTCCATTACGACAGTGCATGCCAATAATCCTCGTGATGCAATTGCCCGTCTCGAAACAATGGCGATGATGGGGAGTGTCTCGCTACCGGAGAAGGCGATTCGTGCACAGATCGCTTCCGCAGTCCATCTGATCGTTCAGGCATCCCGTATGAGTGACGGGAGCAGGCGCATCACTCATATCAGCGAAGTCACGGGAGCCACCGGAGAAATTGTCAGTATGCAGGATATTTATCTTTTCGAAAAACAGGGCCTGGGTCCAAATAACAAGGTCAAAGGCCGATTCTTTGCAACCGGCATCGTTCCCAAATTCGCAGAGAAGCTAAAGGCCGCCGGGATTCCTCTCGCTCTGAACCTTCTGGACCAATCGGTAGAGGTATAGGAAAAGCTATGATCCTGGTAATCAGCTTTGTCGGTGTTCTTATTTTAACCTTGGCCATCACTTTGTTTGCTACGCGAACTCCTGCAGCACAAAAGGTAGCGCACAAGCGTCTGCGGAGTATTGAGCCCAGCAAAAAGAAACTAGATGCCGGATCTGAGCCAATCGAGCTTTCTCAATTGGCCAGTCCGGGATTTATCGATCGCCTTGGCGAGTATCTTGAGCACTATCATTTTGCTGTCGATCTAAAGATGCTCATTCTCCACGCCGGAAGTAAATCTACAATCGGAGCTTTTGCGGCTGTAAGCATAGGATTGGCTGCTGGCGCAGGACTTGTGGCGCATACTTTTAATCTTCCCACTCCGTTGCTCATTGTGGCGGTTATTGTAGGCGGTGCATCACGATATGTTTTGCTCCGCTTCCAGAAATCAAAGAGGCTGAAGGCCTTCAATGCCGCACTTCCGGATGCGATAGAACTGATGGCGCGCGCGCTTCGAGCAGGACACTCGATGGCTTCCTCTATCGAAGTCATAGCCGAACAATCTGCTGAGCCGCTAGCTTCGGAGTTTGCAGATGTCTATCAACAGCAAAAGTTTGGCATCCCATTCCGAGATGCACTTCTCGCGATGGGAGTACGCGTTCCTTCCAAAGATTTGCACTTTCTTATTACCGCTGTTCTTGTTCAAAAGGAGACTGGCGGCGATTTGACTGAAATTTTGGATAGAACAACGCACGTCATTCGTGAGCGTGTGCGAATTGAAGGCGAAGTGCGAACGTATACCGCTCAAGGTCGTCTGACCGGCTGGATTCTCAGTCTTTTACCGGTAATCATGTTGATGCTCATTAATCTCGTGAGTCCCGGATATTCGAAAGTCTTGTTTCATGACCCTCTCGGACAAAAGATGCTTTATGCAGGAGGAGCTTTCATCGCCGTCGGCGCTTTTGTCATAAGTAGAATTGTGGATATCAAGGTTTAGCATCCATGAGTTACCTTCTTTTCTTCACTACCGCGTTTACGATATTTTCAGCTATCGGTCTCGTTGTGTCCGTTCTGATGACGCGTACATCGAGAGCTACCATGCAGCGCCTCGCAATGGTGACGCATGGCGATTCGAAAATTCGAACAAAAGCGAATAGAAAAAGCGATCTACAGAAGAAAGTTTATGCGCTGGTTCACTGGATCAGGGCCAGGCTCGGCATGTCGGCCGATAACCGTCTTCTGGATCGCTTTTCCAGAGCCGGTTTTAAAGGCGGCTCAAAAGCGGACGCCTACTTTGCAGCACGCATGCTCGGCCCAGTAGCCGCAATTATCATAGCGTCGTTTATTCCTTCACACCGCTCCTTCTGGATGCTTTCTCTTGCGGGAGTCTCTTATCTCGCCCCGGACATTATCCTGGAGCGCATGATTAAGCGCCGCCGCGAGAAGATCAGAAGAAGCGTCCCGGATGCAGTCGACCTGCTCGTGATCTGCGTGGACGCCGGTCTGGGGTTGGACCAGGCGATGTTGCGTGTTGGTCAGGAATTGTTGACCAGTCATCCACAGATATACGAAGAATTTATGCAGATTAACCGTGAGCAGCGAGCCGGAAAGCAGAGGATCGATGCATGGCAGGCCATGGCCGACCGTAGTAAGCTGCCTGAAATCGACTCTTTCGTTAATATGCTGATGCAGACAGAAAGGTTCGGGACACCTATCGCCAGGGCGCTGAGCAACTTTGCCGATGGCATCCGATTGAAGCGCCGTCAACGGGCAGAGGAATTGGCAGCCAAAACGACCGTAAAGATCATTTTTCCGCTTGTACTATTTATCTTTCCCAGTCTGTTTATTGTTTTGCTCGGTCCGGCAGGGATTACGATCGCACATGGTCTTTCAGGAATGGGGAAATAGGCGATCAGTTCGAGGCTGGAGGACAGGAAACAACTGATCTCTTAACCTTAAAAAGCCTGTGAAGTTGTCTCAGTGAGATGCGTCTTTGTAGTGAGAAGGGAATGCCTGATTGTCGCTGCACCGGACCGGACGTAATTCAAATATCTCAGGGAATTTTTCACCGCGTTCCATTGTGCATCAGCCAGCAAGTCCCATCCAAGAGCGATCTGTATTTGCAGCGGCGTGCCTTGCAACAGATTCTGCGGCAGCATCTGCCAGTATTTGATGGCTAATTACAAAGAGAGCTAACTCAAGCCGGTCGGATACGCCCGTTTTATCGAAGATGGATCTCAAGTAGTTTTTGATGACCTGCTCGGAGTTGTCAAGCTCCTCGGCAATGTCTTTGTTCTTATATCCCTGCACGATCAATCCGACGATTGCAAGTTCTTTTGACGTGAGCCGATCCCGGGTGCGTCGCCCCACCAGATCATTTTCGGAGCTGGGAGAAGTCGCCTTTGAGGGAAGCTGTGTGAAAGTTTCACCTCGCCGGACATGGTGTAAACATTTGACGAGATCCCGATTCGAAACGTCGCGCCGGATGATGCCAGTTACGCCTTGCTTGAGATACATCTGAGCATCTTCATTGATCTCAAGAATTGCCAGGGTATGGCCGCCAGATTCCCTTATTTTTTGAGTCAGAAGAGCAATGTTGGGCTGGAGAGAAGATGAGAAGATTACCGTTGCGCCCGGGAAGGCCTCGATTGCTTTTACCAGACGCTCATTATCTTCACATTGAGCGACGATGCGAAAGTCACTTTCGACTGCAAGGATTCGCGCAACTCCGGTCCGAAAGACCGACTGTGTGTCTGCAATGATTATCTTATGGCTCATCTATACTCCTCAATGCTCGAAGGAGCGTGTATTCACTCCAACGATTACAAGAGTGAGCGTAGCATCTGAATTTGTGGCACTCCATCACCCTTGGGAGACCCTGTCCTACGACTTCTGTGGCATTACCTTTGTAAGAAGAAGTGGCTTCCTCGTGCTATGAAAGAGCTTCCGCTCCATTAATCTTAGATTCAGCCGTAAGGCGCTCGTATTACAAGAATTCGCGTACTCGCTGATCACATTTCGGGAAGAAGACACGCTGTGCGGGAGAGAGGAGTTCACTATGGATGCTGCCATTATTGTCCGCGTTGTTGCCGGTGTATTGTTCGTTGGCGCTCTTGCGCTGATCATCATTCGACGTAAAAAGACTGCCTAACAACGCCTCTGGAGACGAAAGTGCATCGGGATTGATGCGGGACGGTCATTCGTGGCCGTCCTGTCCTAATTCCGTTCAGGAGACGCGCGTTGCCAGCCGCCTTAAAGTCAAGGGAAACATGAGTATAACTATAGTAAACACAACAAAGAACACGATCGTGTGTATGCGGAGTGTCTTTGCGAACACAGGGATGCGCCGCCTGGTTGGCTTGCTGGGGAAAAAGCAGCTTGAGCCGGAGACTGGGCTTTTGATCAAACCTTCTTCCGGCGTACACACCTTTGGAATGCGATTTCCGATCGATATCGTTAGTCTCGACCGAAATAACCGTGTATTGGGGGTATGGGAAAATATCGGACCTTGGCGAATTCGCGCCCTTAGTCTCCGCACGCGAAGCGTGCTGGAACTTCCATCTGGCCGTATCAGAGAATGCTTGATCGAAGCGGGCGATGAACTGGCGGTGAAGCACGATTAGATTATCTCTGCACGTGTTGCGGGGTGGGGTGGCTTGCGCGTAGAAGAGATAGATGAAGATTTTAACCGCGGCGGAAATGGGGGTAGTGGACCGACGGACAGTCGACTCTTTCGGCATTTCACTGGATGTCTTAATGGAGAATGCCGGTGGTGCGGTGGCTGCATTCTGCCTTCGGCAATATCCGGCTGCACGGCATATCGCGGTCCTCTGTGGGAAGGGAAACAATGGTGGGGATGGGCTTGTAGCCGCCCGGGTGCTCGCCCGGTCGGGCAAAGCGGTACGGGTAGTGCTATTGGGACGCGGAGACGCACTGAAGGAAGAGGCCGCACGAGCGTTCGACCGCTTACGAGCGGATTCCAGCGCTTCCATTATTGAAATATCGAAAGACTCAGAGCTCCCGGACGCATTGGGAAATGTGGAACTGCTGATTGATGCCATCGTGGGAACGGGATTTAAGCCGCCCTTGCGGGGACTTGCTCTAGCCGCTCGGGACTTTGTGCGCGAATTGGATGTGCCTGCCGTCGCGGTGGATTTACCCTCAGGCTGGGATGCGGATTCGAGAGAGCAGACCGTGCCGGAAGCATTTCGTGCAGATGCCGTGGTTACATTTACTGCTCCCAAGCTGGCTCATGTATTCGGCCATCTGACGACGGCAACATTTGGGCCGGTAGTTGTAGCTGCGATCGGATCGCCTGATGCCGCGGTGCAGTCGGAGACGGGATTGACCTGGACGGGGGCGTCGAAGGCCTTGGCGGAAAAGCCTCGGGAAATGAATTCGAATAAGGGAAAGTTTGGCCATGTGCTGGTTGTTGGCGGAAGTTGGGGCAAAGCAGGCGCCGCGGCTATGACTTCGCTGGCCGCATTACGTACGGGTGCGGGATTGGTAACAGCGGCCGTAGTGGAAAGCGTTGTCGATATTGTGGCAAATGTAGCCCCTGAGTTGATGATTTCGCCGCTGGCAGAGCATGGTTCCGGAGCTTCTATTCGGGGTGTTTCCCTGAAGAACCTTGAAGGCGAGCGCTTTGAAAAGCTGATGAAGGGGATAACTGTTCTGGCAGTTGGGCCGGGATTAGGAACAGATGCAGATGCCCCAGAGTTTGCGCGTGAGATAGTGGCAAGAACGCGGCTGCCTGTGGTGATTGACGCAGATGGTTTGAATGCCTATGCGAAATATCCGGAGTTGCTGCAAGGAGAGGGGAGGACCATGGTGTTGACGCCGCATCCCGGCGAGATGGCGCGGTTAGTTGGGATGACCGTGAAAGAGGTCGAAGCGGATCGCGTGGGGTTAGCTCGTCGGTTTGCCATAGAGCATGGATTGACGCTGGTGCTGAAGGGATGGCGCACATTGGTAGCGCATCCGGATGGAAGAGTTGCGGTGAATACCACCGGGAACCCGTCCATGGCCAAGGGTGGGAGCGGGGATATTTTGACCGGGATCGTTGCAGCGATGCTGGCACAGTTTCCAAACGACGTAGCCCGGGCAGTGGAAGCGGCGGTTTATCTCCACGGGCTCGCAGGAGATTTCGCCGCCCATAGAATGGATGAGCATACTGTGCTGGCTACCGATACTATTGCTCATTTGTCAGATGCGTTCCGGTATAGGGTGAAGGATGTAGACGCGTTGGTCTGGATATGCGGCTTAAATGAGCAGAAATTTCGAGAGCAGGTATGAGCGCCATGAAAGAGATGTTGCGGGAGAAGCGCTTCAGAACGCGCTCGGTGGAGGGGACGCTCTCACTCGGAGAGAAGCTGGCGGAGATATTACGGGCTCCGAAGCTGGTGATATTGAGGGGAGAGGTTGGGGCAGGGAAGACTACGCTGGTCAAGGGGATCGCCCGCGCATTGGGCGCGGCGTATGAGGAAGATGTGACAAGCCCGACATTTACGCTGGTGCATGAGTACGATGGCGCGAATGTGCATCTGTTCCATCTCGATTTGTATCGGCTGGAGACAGAAGAGCAGATTGCAGTTCTGGGCCTGGAGGAAATGATCGCCGAGCCCAACGCTCTGGTCCTCGTTGAGTGGGGTGAACGGTTTGAGAGTGTCGTCAAACTAGCGGCGGCTGAGGTCGCGATGGAGCATGGCGAAGGCGATGAGCGAGGTCTGATCGTGCGGTGGCGAGAGTAGAACAGCCGAGAGGCTGTGAAGAATCGGATATACATCGATCGATTATGTGGAGCTTGTATTTGATTTTTCGATGCAGGAGAGCCCAGTAAACTCGGTACTCCCTTGAAAATTCGTCATTATGTCCGAATATCGGGAGTGCAATGTAACGATGAGCTTCTCATTTTGCTCATGACTTGTTATCGTTTTTTGTCGATATGCGCGAACACCTTCATCTTCCGGCTGCGCTGAACGGGGACGTTTGGCGTTACTTCAACCCGACAACTTCGAATGCAAGACATCATCATGCAGAACTTGAGCTGAATCTTATTATTCGTGGTTCAGGAACTTATTTACTTGGAAATCGCAGGTACCATATCAAGTCTGGCGACCTGCTCTGGCTCTTTCCCGCTCAGGAACATGTACTGATCAATTACAGCAGGGACTTCGAGATGTGGATTGCTGTCTTTAAGCACAAACTGGTCAAACGCACCGCCACAGGCCCAACTGAGCGTCCGCTGGCGCAAGTTGAGCCAGCAGAGACTTGTTGCCGGCGCGTAGCACAGCAGGACCTTCGACGCATGGAAGAGCTGTTCGCTGAACTCGCTGAAATGAGAGACCATCCGAGCCTTTTGAACGCCGGGCTGAGTTATGCTTTGCTCCATGCGTGGCGAAGTTTCGAGCGAGCCGCGGAGGTTCCTGTATGCGATGTCCATCCTGCAGTGGAACGCGCAGCACGTCTTATCAGGGATAGTTCAACCACATTGTGTTTAGATGAACTCGCGCGTCATGCCGGACTGAGCGCAGCGCGTTTGAGTCGGCTCTTCAAAAACCAGACGGGGTTTGCGATGGTGGACTTTCGCAACCGTCTGAGGGTTCAGCGGTATCTCGAAATTTATCGAACCGGGCAGCGCTTAACGATGCTCGATGCTGCACTCCAAGCGGGCTTTGGAAGCTATCCGCAGTTTCACCGCGTCTTCAAAGATGTGCTCGGATGCTCACCAGCAAAGTACCAGTATACGAAGCCACCCAGGCCCGTTTAGCCCAGCGATTGCGAAACTTATCTTGGTGCCGGGAGGGGGAGTCGAACCCCCACGACCGCAAGGGTCGGCGGATTTTGAGTCTGTTTTTTGCTGTTTTGCAGTGAGTTGCAACGATCCGCAAGCTGCCGCATAAGGTGCTCATTATCAATCGAATAGGCCAACTTGTTTATTGCATCCCATAGCAGCAAAATGCACAAAAGTTGGAAACGAACAGCCATCAAAACAGCCACTAAAAGTTGCACAAAAAGTGCGACAAGTAGGTTCGGGCATGGATTGTAACTTGAACTGATACTCACCTGCAGAGAAGCGAAATTCGAGCACTAACAGCCACCAAACAGCCACCAGATTGGCTAGGCGGATTATCAGCTTGAATAGAAGCAGCCTCACTGCTAAGTCAGTGGCTGTTTGGTGGCTGTTTCGCTCTGCGTAGCGAGTCTCTTCATCGCTGCATTTTTCGCGGATAGCTTCCGTTGCCTCTCGTCCAAAGCGATCTCTGGGGCGACCGAGAATTCGATGATCGATGTTGCCAACCGACCCAGGCCGGTATGAGCGTTGCCTAAAATTATGCCGGGGCGAAAGATGGCCAAGCGAGCAAAACACCGATGCTTCACACGAGGTGGGGATGGAGGCACTCCTAAGGCGAACTTCGGAATTCTCG
>Ga0207678_10002122_pt1 | contig 17959 bp, 3 predicted proteins | sample KBSC63metaG_FD_184319 | JGI IMG/M metagenome (GOLD analysis project Ga0207678, IMG submission 184319) | Corn rhizosphere microbial communities from Kellogg Biological Station, Michigan, USA - KBS C6-3 metaG (SPAdes) (version 2) | ecosystem: Host-associated > Plants > Roots > Rhizosphere > Soil ...
CTCTTCTACCCAGCGGGTCGTAGCCATAGCGTGCGATGGAATTGCCACTGCCATCCTTGACTTCAACAAGCCGGTTCTGGCTGTCGTATTCGTAGCGCGTGACCTTGTTGCCAGGCCGGGTCTTCTGGGTCAAATTCCCGGCATCGTCGTAGGAGTAAGTCGTGGCATTGGCACCAGTGCCCCGTTGTGTCAGTCGGTTGTTGGCGTCGTAAGTCCATGCGCCTGTGACCTGACTGTGTGCAATTCGATTGCCAATGGCATCAAGGGTAAAGCTCTCCGTTGCCGTGCCAAACGTTCCGCTGTCCGTTTGCGACTGTGTCAGCCTGGTTTCACCATCGAAGGTGTATGCACCGCTCTTCGTCGTGCTGGCTCCGCCCGCAGTATCGGTACGGTTGCTCAGCTTCAGCTCCTGTACCTTGCCATACGTGTTTTGCAGGTTGAGCGTGACCTGCTGCGCAGCGCTCTTGACCTTGAGGCCCTCCAGATTCAGGAGTCCGTCATAGGTTCTCTCTTTGACCGTTCCACCGGGCAAGGTGACCTGCGCTGGAGCAACCCACTTGAACTGATTGACGCTGATCGTCCCTTCACCGGGTATCGACACAGTTTCCAATTCGCCGTGAGCGCTGTAGCCATAGTCGATGTTTGTTCCATCAGCCCAGGTAAGGCGCGTCTTCAGGCCTGCAGCACTGTAGGCATAGGAATAGCTGAGCGCATAGCCACCAGGATAGGCAACGGTTTCGCCAGTCTTGCGATTGGAATCGTCATATGCCAATGCCGAGCGGGTCGTCTGTGCTCGGACATGGTCTGTGTCACTCCAGGCAGTGAGGTTGCCTTCTGCGTCCCACGTGTAATCCGTCGTCCGCTGCAAAACACCGATGGAGTTGTATCTCCGAGCTTTGGACACTCGGTTGACTGCGTCGTACTCAAACGTACTCTTGTTCCCCACCGGATCAACTCGCTGTTGCAAATTTCCGGCGGAGTCGTACTGGTAGGTCGTCGCCTGCCCGAGGGGCAAGATTTGTTTGACCAGCCGATTGTTGCGGTCGTATTCGAAGCGTGTCGTGTTCCCGTTGGAATCTGTGATCTGAAGCAGGTTGCTTCTGACGTCATATTGGGCACGGGTCTTCTCTCCCAGACTATCTGTTGTTTCGACCAACTGACCCAAAGAGTCATGTACATAGAAGCGCGTCTTGCCATTGGCATCAGTTTCGCTCTTCACCAGACCGCGGCTGTCATATGCGGTGCTGTTTACCAGGCCCTCTGTGCCCAGCGCATTCGGATTCAGCAGGGTTTCAGTTGTCGGTCGCTCGCGTTCGTCGTATCTGGTGCGCTGCGTGAACGTGGGGTACTTGACTTCAGTTGGATAAACAAGCGTTCCCAATTGACCGGCTTGTGAGCCATCGGGGATCTGATAGCTGTGCGTCGTGATATTGCCAAGGCCATCCACTTCCTTGGCGAGGCGCAGAAAGTTGTCGAACTCTCGTTTGGTGGTGCGACCATCCTCGTCTGTCTCTTGAACTGGCAGTCCTTGGCCGTTGAACTGGACCTTATAGGTCGCTCCCACAGCGTTTGTATATTGGGTAACGCGATTCATCGCGTCGTACGCCATTTGGGCGGCCTTGCCCCGCGCGTCGATATAGCTGGTCTGATTGCCTACCTTGTCATAGCTCAAGGAGACAACCTTGCCCAAGGGATTCGTGGTCTTGACGAGGTTGCCTCCAGCATCCACGTCGAAACGAGTCGTAAAACCGCGTGGGTCGGTGTAGCTCACCGTGTTTCCTGCGCGGTCAAAGACATACTGCCGCACGCTGCCTTCCGGGTCGGTGATCTTTCGGGTCTGCCCTAGCTCATCGAATTCGAATTGCCAGACGGCGTCGGGAGTCACCGTGCCATTGGCCTCGACGCGCCCTTTGAGCGTGATCTTTGTCGGCTGCCCAAGCGCGCTGATCTCATATTCGGTGGTCCGCTCCTCCGACGTGCCGAGCGCTCGAACTCGCTTGACCAAGTTCCCACGCGCATCGCGCTGAAACTGCGACTTGATCCCTGCTTCGTCGACGCTCTCGGTGATTCGAAGATTCTGGGCCGAATAACTGAACTTTGACGCCGCCCCATCAGGATGGACTATTTCCGTGGGCTGATCGAACTCATTGCGTGTAATTCGCGTACTGAATCCACGCGCGTTCGTGCTGACCTCCGCCCGAGCCCCCGTGTCGTAGCGCACCTCCTCATCGGTCCGCCCATTAACGATGCGACGCACCAGCTTGCTCGACCGGTTATGCGTGTAGTCCTCCACCCGACGGCCTGCGGCCGTCTCAGGCCCGGTGATCTTGCTGATGAACTGCTTATTCGTGTCGTCGTATTCAAAAACGTAGTCCGTCACGCCGCCATCCGGCGCTGTACGCTGGGACACGGTGTCACCGTTATAGGCGAGCCGCTCGATGCGGCTTTCGGCATCTGTGACGCTGACGATGTGGTTCTGCGTGTCGTACGCGTAGGCCGTGACGTTGCCACGGACGTCGGTGACTTGAGTCAAGCGGTTGTTGGTGTCGTACTTGTACTTGACGCTGCGCGCGGGCAGGTCTTGTGCATTCGTCGCCGACGGATAGTCCTTGATCTCGACGAGCTGCGCCCCGTTGTAGTGAAGCGTATAGACGACCTGTCCGTTGGCGTCAACGACGCCGCGCACGATGCCACTTGTATCCCTAGCCAGCCAGACGGCATTGCCGTTGCGGTCGCCATACGCAACGACCTGCCCCTGCGTGTTGTATTCGATCCAGTCGCCGCCGCGGTCCAGCCAGCGGAAACCTTTTTCGTTGGCGACGGGTGCAATCGCCATGTGTCCCGTTGCAAGACTGCCGTACAGCGCATCTGCCGATGCAGTCGGCAGCACACGCACGGCGCTCTTCTCCAACACCGACCTGTTGTTGAAGGTGTATCGACCACTGTCGCCCAGATACAGCTCGTTGATGCGCCGGATGCCTTCGGTATCGCGCACGCCCGACATGCTCATGGCGGCGCCAGCGCACAAGCTCGCATAGTCGACGCTCACGCGAACGGCAGGCGGGTAGTCCGCGGCGTCCTCGCCCATCAGGCGGTTGAACGGCGTGCTGCGCTCGGCCAGCAAAGGCCCGGCCTCTGGCGGTCCGCCGATCACGGCGGTCCCGACTGACGGTTGCCAGTCTTCGTCCACCCACACCCAGCAGCCACTATCCCCCCCGCCCGACGCGGACAGAGTTTGCGGAGCTGCGGTGCCGCCGCCTGAGCTCAAAGTGCTTCCGGTCGTGTCAGCCGTCTGGCTTCCTGTCAGGTTCTTCCAGCTCTGGCTCAGGCTTTCCCAATGGGGATTGAATCGCCACTCCTGCCCGTCCCACACCCGCATCCAGCGAACGGGCCCTGCCGTGCTGAGCACTCGCATGTCGTCGACGACGATATTGGCGTAGCCGTTGGGCAGCGTGACGACGACGCCATTGGGCGAGTTCGTCGATTGGGCAGAAGCGAAGTTGCTCGCGAGTGCAATGGCTATGCCACCGATCGCAGCGATGATGGAACGAATGCGACGGTCGCGACCTCGCCAATCTGCAGCCAATGTGTGCAGTTCACTCATGACACGGCGGGTCAATCGCACTTTGTTCCTCCCTTGGGCACGTAAACGCATTTCTTGCCCTTCAACTTCAACGGCGTGCTGGCACCAGCACCACCCCATCCACCGCCCCCCACGCCGCCGCCGCCACCGCCGCCGCCTCCACTGCTGCCACCGCCGCCTCCGCAGGAGCTGTTGCTGACGGAGAACCACGATGAGGCCGCACCGCAGGATGATTTCGCGCCGTTCGCACAAACGAATTCGCAACTCACGCTCATGGTGTTGCTGTAGCTGTAGCAGCCAGCGCCCGAAGCGCTACCGGTGCTTGCCGCCACGTCCAGCGGCTGCAGGGCGACCACGCGATAGGGGATGGTGACCCGCTGCTTCGCATTCAGCGTGTTCGGCACATCGACCAGGAATTCGTAGCGGAAGAATCCATCGCTGGCAGGCAGATGCTGCTGAACGTTGTCTGCCCTCACCAAGCCGTGGTTCTGCAGTGTGAGTTCGCCGTAGAACACATCGCCCGCGTTCATCTTGGGCAAGTTCACACTGGTGGGCTGCATCACCACCACCGCCGCCGGCACGTCCGTCTCGAACGTGGCGTTCAGCGTGATCTCGTAGCGGTCCTGGATCGTGATCTCGCGGACGCTCCACTCCACTGTGACCAAGTTGTAGTCCAGGAAGACCGATTGGTTGAGCGTGATGCCCGGCTTGACGATGATCCGCCCACCGATTTCCTGGTGGTTGTTGGCCCGCGCGCGGAATTTATATCGCCCCGCCGGCAGGTTTTGGAACAAGGCCTCGCCGAGGCTGTCGGTCACCAGTTCCTGCGTGACCGTGACCACGTCTTCGTTCTGCACGGTGATGCTTGCATTGGCCAGGCCGGGGATCAGCTTGCCCTGCTTGTTGACCGTGGCCGTGTAGATGTCGCTGGCCTTGAACAGCACATTGCCTTGACCGCTCAGCGTGACGCTTGCATAGATGTTGAGCGACTGGCTCGGAACGTTGTCGCCCTGCATGGTGAGCCGGAATTCGTAGACTCCTTCCGACGTACCGGCTGGCGGTGTGAACGAGATGTCGATCGAGCGCTTCTCGCCCACGGCCAAGCTGCCGTCGGCGGCGCTGGCGATGGTCACCCAGCTCGGTGCTGCCGACCCGTCCGGCTTGGTCAGCGTGAACCGCAGGTTTAGCGCGTCCTGCAAGCCCTTGTTCTGGATCACCACCGACTCGACATCGCTGCCGCCCTGCGACAGGCCCGTCTCCACGAAGCTCGGGCTCGCCGTGACGAAGGGCTTGGCTTCCGACAAGGTGTAGTTGACCGTCACCTGCCCGATCGGCGTGAGCGGATGCTCGTCGCTGATCACGTCGAGAATGAGTGCGCCACTCGGCTGCGCGTCGTTGTTCGCGCTGAAGATCACAGGCACATTGAGTGTTTGACGCTCGAGCAGGGACACTGGCGACGGCAAGGTGATCGCGACGCCCGCAGGCAACTGGCCCGTCGGCTGGCTCGCGGCCTGCAGCATGAAACGCAGGTTGCTCGCCGAAGTTCCCGGCCCGGCCTTCGCCACGAACGGAATGCTGAACGGATAGTTGCGCGGAATGTCGAGCTTGTACGGCGTCGGGCTCACCGTCACCCGATTGATGGTGAAGGCCTTCTGCTCCGACCGGTCGGTGATGTCCGGGTGCACGGCCGAGACCTTGTACAGGCCTGAATCGGTGATGGTCGGCTTGAAGGTGTAGGTGAACTGGCCGGTGCCATCCGTCAACACGCTGAACGTGCGTTCGAAGCCTTGTTGATTGAGGACGAGCTTCAGGCGCGAGTTGGGTAGCGGCGCACTGCTGCTGCGGTCGAGCGCACGGCCGGTAATGACCACGTCCTGGTCGCCAAACGAACTGATCGGGCTCGCGTTGGTCACTTCCCCGTAGTAGGCGGTGTCGACCAGCGAAACAATCTTCTCCGAACCACGGCCGCCGATGATGACCTCGTCCTCGCGGCCGCTGTGGTAGCGCAGCTTGTCTACTTCCAGGCGAACACGGATGCTGTTCGGGCTGGACGCCGGCACGTTCACGTTGAAGTAGTCGGAGGTGTAGCTCTCGCCTGCAGGAATGCGCGCCACCGTGAGGCCGTTGGTCAGCGTGATGACATTGGCGCCCACGCCCTGCTTGTAGGCCTGCGTGGACAGCACGTTGCCGTCGGCGTCGACGATCTTGAAGCGCAGCTCGGTCGAGTCGTTGCTGCCGTTGTTGGTGGCCGTCAGCAGCTCGACGTCGACTTCGCTGGTGTTCTCGATGGTCAGGCGAACGCGTCCGGTACCGCCGCGCGTGAACTCGTCGGTGGCCATGCCGACCACAATGCCGCTGTCAGCCACCCTGACGCTTTCGCCATGAGAGATCTTGACCAGCTCGCCCTCGTTCGGCGCAATCTCGACGCCCACTTGAGCCTGTGCCGTGCCGGGCAGCTCAGCGTAGCCGCCGACGATCACCGGTACCAGGCGCGTCTCGTTGGGCGCGAGGCTCACGAGGTCGGACTTGTGGTCCTTGAACTGCGTCGACTCTTTGTCGATCGGCAGGCGCACAGCGACCCGGACGTTGTCCAGCGCGGAAGCCGAGGTGTTGGCCACCTGGACCTGCAGCTTGTTCATCACGCCACGCTTGACCGGCAGGCCCGAGGCAATCTGCGTGATCACGTTGGGCAGCAGCACGCTGCGCGGCATCTCCACGCCGTTCGCGTCGACCGTGGCGATGGTGTAGCGACGCTCGCCGCTCGTGTAGCCGCTGTCGGTGAAGCTGCGGGCCGTGATGGTGCTCGGTGTGAGCTTGGTCTTGCCGGCATCCGGACCGACATAGACGAGGTAGCCCGCCACGTTGCCGTTCGGCGCGTTCCAGGTGATCACCGGCAGCTCGTTGCCGAGCTGCTCGACATGCAGGTTCGACACCGGCAGCAGGCTGGCGTTGAGGTAGGCCGAGTTGGAGATCGACGACTCGTTGCCGGCGGCGTCGAGTGCGGTTACCACATAGGCGCCCTGCGTCGGCGAAGGCACGGGGTCCAGCGCGATCGGCTGCTTGATGCCGGTCTTGAGCGGCGTCAAGGTGTCGATGCTCGTGATGCTGGTGCCCGTCGCGCGGTACAGGTTGTAGCTCGCGACCGTGCTCGCCAGCGGCGGCTGCCACTTCGCGACGATGCCCTGTCCGGTGAGCTGCAGCACGAGGTTCTCCGGTGCGCCCGGCGCCGAGGCGCTGGCGACCACGTCGACGGAGGCGCTCTGGCCCGAGACCGACTCTTGCGAGTTGGACTGGCGTACTGTCGCCACGGCGTACTTGAAGTTGCCGTCCTGCGGCGTCTGGTCGAGATAGGTCTCGCCAGTGGCCCGGATCAGCGGCGTGAGTTCGGTCTGGCCCGGTGCCTGGCGGTAAATCTGATAGCTGCTGGCGTCTGCCACCGCCTGCCAGCTCAGGCGCACCTTGCCACCCGGCTGCGCCTTGGCGGCGAAGCCCAGCGGCACGTTCAGCGGCGGCAGGTTGCCCTGGTAGACCTGGAAGCGATTGAACGCGGTGACCTTGGTGGACACGTTGTCGAGGTTGTCGATGGCCTGCGCATTGAAACTCAGGGTCTCCGGGCCAGCGAGACCGGCATCACCCGGCAAGGTGAAGCTGCCGCGCCAAGTGGCGGCATCGAGTTGCGTGAGGCTGGCGATGGCGATCGGAGAACGAACCGGGCCCGACAAGAGATAGCTCACCTGCGGCGTGGCCCCCGCCTTGGGCGGCTTGCTGAAGGTGAAGGTCGCCTGCACCGTCGGCGTGGCATCGCTCTTGATGGGCGACGACGGCGTGAGCACGATGTTCGACAGCGAAGGACCGTCGGTATCGATGCGCAGCGTGCCGCCCGCGTCGATGTCGGTGCCGCGGTTGCCGACCGCGTCACGCGCCGAGAACAGTGCCGTGGCCTGGCCCGACGGCGTGTTCGCATCGACTAGGAAGCTGCCCGCGTAGGTGGTGTTGCTGGTCTTGGTCAGGTCGACCGGGATCGGCGAGCCGCCTTGCGGCACGATCGACAGATATGGGATCGCCTGCAGCGTTTCGCTGACGGTGACGACGAGGTTCACGCGGCCTTGACCGATTCGTCCGGTGCTGGCATCCACCTTGCCGAGTGGCGTGTAGACGATGCCGAGCGCACGCGGCATGGTGCCGTCGGATGTGGCCTGGACTTGATTCGTGGGCACCGATGGCGTGCCGGCGTTGTTGACAGCCACCACGCGGTAGTACCAGGTGCCGTCCTGAGCCGGCAGGTCCTCGTAGGTCGTGCCGGTCACTGAGCCGCCATTGATCTTGACGGCTTCGCCGATGTTGGTGAACGGGTTGGCCGCGCGGTAGATGTTTTGAACCGTGGCGTTCGCATCGGTAGAACGAGACCAGGTTAGTCGGATCTTGCCCTGCGTCTGCGCCGTTGCCGTGAGATTGCTCGGGCTCGTCGGAACGGTGACGTCGAGCGTGACCTGCACGGCCGGCGACAGAACGCTCGTGCCCCACACGTCGGCCGCGGTGGCCTGGATCAGGTTGCTGCCCGGCGTGAGCGTGATCGCCACGCTGAAGCGGCCGTCCGTTCCGGCCATTGCCGCGCCGGCGGGCGCTCCGTTGAGCAGCACTTGTACGTTGTTGCCGGCCTTGGCTGTGCCGCTGACCGTGGCGGCTGCTTCACGGGTGGTGGAGCCGCTGGCGGGCGCGCTCATCTGAGGCGTGTCAGGTGCCGCATGGGCCACCGTGACGTTGTAGCTCGCGGTGCTTGTGTTGTTGAGCGAGTCGGTGGCACGGATGACGAGCGTGTGCGCCCCGTTGGCCATGCTGGCGAGATCGAGCAGCGCGCTGTAGCTGCCGCTTCCGCTCGCGGCGGCAACCACGGCGCCATCGAGCAGGAGATCAACGCGGGCCACGCCGCTGCGGTCGCTGGCTTGCACTGTGATGGTCACGTTGCGGGTCAGCGTCATGCCGTTGGCCAGCGGGGTGCCGCCCGCGTTCGCGTTGGCGAGCGTCGGACCTTCGGTGTCGGGCGCTGGCGGCGTGCGCGACAGCGTCACGTCGCGGGTTTGCTCCGCAGTGCGACCGGCAGCATCGGTGGCAACCACGCGCAGCGTGTGGACGCCGTCGGTGCTGCTGTTGGTGTTCCATGCAAAGGTATAAGGCGTGCCGGTGCGCGTGGCGACGAGCGCGCCGTCGAGATAGAACTGGACCTGGGCAATGCCTGAAGCGTCGCTCGCGGAGGCTTCCACGGTGATGGGCGCGCTGATCACACTGGCGGGTGCGGGGCTGGCGATCGTGACGCTCGGTGCCTGCGTGTCGATGAGCACGCCGCCCGACACGCTGGCCGTGGTGACGGTTCCGCCGGCATTGCGGAACTGCACCGAGATCGTCTTGCGGCCGTCACCTTCGGAGACGGTGAACTCGACGGTCGCGCGGCCGTTGTTGAGCGACTGGAATGCAATGCCGCTGAAGCCCGTTCCTTCAGCGATGCGGTATTCAGTGGCGTTGATGCAGGAAAGCTCGAGCACGACAGTGCGCTGCTCGAAGAATGCAGAAGGCGCCGCGAGGCGAATCGACGGGGCGATCAGTGGCGCATTGGCAAGATAACTTGCGTAATTCACGCCCGTGGACACCATATCGCCCTGCCCCTGTGGGTTCGCGACGCTGTCCTTCGGGCCGCTCGGGTGTCCCCACCAGTTGCCTGTGGCCTGGATCATCGAAGCAGGCGTCTTGTTCAGGATCGCCTGAGCGCTGTTCTGGACGAACTGCGTGCTGCCAATCGTGGGCACGCTGGCGCCGTTGGCCTCCAGGCCCGTCACGTTGCGCAGGAAGCTTGAGCCCGTGATCGTCGGCGATGCGGCATCGATCAGGCGCAGGCCGACCGTGCTGCTGTCCGTGACCTGTACGTACTGCAAGGTCGGGCTGATGCCACGCAGGGACAATGCCGCGCCACCCTGCCCGCCGAAACGCACGATGAAATCGCTGTAGCTCAAGCTGCCATAGGCCGCGGCCGACTTCTCGATGCGCAGGCCACGCCAGTCGCCGGGCGCAGCCGTCTGAGGCGTGGCATTGCTCTGCCCGCCGTTGCTGTCGTCCTTCTGGCTGGTCAGCACGACACCGGCACCGGCGTTCAGCCGGTCGCGAACGATCAGCTGTGCGTCGCTGCCGAACTTGACAACGACGCCCTCGTCGATCGTGAGGTCTGCAGCGAGCGCGTTCAGACTCGCCGTTGCCAGGACCGCGGCAGACGACAGGTGCATCGCCTGGCGAAAGCGCGATCGGATTCGCCCTGTTTGAATGGCGCCCATGCCATCGCATTCGCCACGCGCAGGCGTCGATGCGATGTGGTGCTTGACGTGTGTCGTCATCATGGTCGTCGTTCAGCCGGGTTCTTGTCCTGTTGCTCTTCTTGTCAGCGACCGCCTCGGGCCTCAGCCTCGGAAGCCGGCGGCGCGCAGCGCGCTGTACGACACGTCGTAGCTCTTGCCGCTGATGGTGATCAAGCGGGCCTTGGCCTCGCCAACCATCGAGACCGTCACCTCGACTTTCTCGACCTTCTCGTTCTTCGCGAAGTTGGACAGGTCCAGCATTCCGGACACGACCACCGTGTAGGTCGTCGTCGCTTGTAGCGTGCTGGGGCCTTGCGGCAGCGTGATGGACACGGTGGCGTTGCCTGCACTCGTGGTGCCTGCAATGGCCGGGCTCAGCACCTCCGTCGGCTGACCATAAGCGGGCACCAGGCGAAGCATCACCGTGTTGCCAATCGGAACGTTGGTGGTCTGGAACACCACGTCGACCGGTGCGGTGGTCGTGGCCGGCAGCGTGACGTCGGCATTGCCGGTCGGGTTCGCGGGAACGGCCTGGCCGGCGACTGAGGAGATGCGCAGGCTCGGGGCTTCGGCGATGAAGATCGGGCCGGGAACATCGGCCGCATACGCCGGTTGTGCCGTGCCGCTGAAGGTAATGGCTTCAGCTTCCAGACGGATGCGGCCAGCCGAGCCGCCGTATTGGTTGTAGCTGCCATCGTTGCCGCAAGCCTGACGACGGTTATTGCTTTGATTGATACACCCGCCGTTGGCATACATCGACCCATTCCCGGCGATCGTCGTGGCGACCAAGCGGATGGCACCGCCAGAACCGCCGCCACCGTTGCCCCCCGCGCCCGACCCGGCATTGCCGCCGCCGTCACCGCCGGTGGCGTCAATCGTTCCGGTCACGCGGAGCGTGGTCGAGGTTGCGATCAGGATTGCGCCACCGCCACCGCCGCCACCGGATCCCGGATAGGTGGTGCCGCCTCGGCCGCCGCCGCCGCCCGAGCCGCCGATGAGAGGCTGCAACAGCGCCGAACCATACGATTTCGCGAACACAGTTCGCGTGCCGCTGCAGTAGTAGTTGCCATAGGCTTGGTAAGTGGGGTTGGCGTACGCTCCACCGATACCGATGTACTGGTAGTAGCCAATCGACGTACAGGTGTCACCACCGTCGAGCCCGCCGGGGCCGCCCCCCGGACCGAGGCCGGTTCCGCCACGAATGATTGCTGGCTGTTGCGCGGCATCATTTCTGCCACCGCGTCCGCCGTCGAAACCGCCAGGCCCGCCCGCGCCAGGAATACCGTCGTCACCTAGTGCGCCATCGCCGTACGTTCCGGTCGGCTTGCCGTCAGCACCACTGATGTCGATCTTGCCCGCAATCGTCACATCACCGCTTGCGAGAATGAACACCGGCGTGTTCGCCGTGTTCTTCTTGAACTTCACCGTCACCCCCGAAGGAACGTTGACGGTCGTGTAGTTGAGGATGCCCGATTCGGGCACGACGATCTCGGTGTTCACCGTCGGGTTGAGCGCGCCGTCTGCACCGGTGCTGCCGCTGTTCACTGCGGCCTGTGCCGATGCCGCGGCCAGCGTGGCGAGAAGGAAGACGGCCGAGGCGCCGCGCCTCGGAGCCTGGTTGGGCTTGCGAGTGGAATTGATCATGGAATGGCTCCTCGGATCAGGGTGAGAAAAAACGGGGTCCGCGCAATGGCGTGATGTCGAAAATTTCATACGGGCGATGGACATGGGTGTTCCTTGTCGCGTCATTGCGGCGTGACGACATTGATGGTGTTCGCGGGAGACGGCGTCGCGGTCGTGCTGCCGCCAGGGACGACGAGGCGGACGACCCGGTTGCCAAGGGGCGCCGATGCCTCGACATACACCGACACAGTCAGCAGTTCACCCAGGCCGTCTGTCGACCAGACGATGTCGGACGTCGTGCTGATACCGCCGACAGGTCCGAAGGCGATGCTCGACACGCCCTTCAACTTGGTACCCCGGATGGTCAGCACGGCGCCCTTGCCTTGCTCGAAGACGATCGGCGACACCGAGCTCATCGTCGGCATGCTGCCGATGCCGAACCGCGAGGTTTCGGGATTGACGAAGCTCAGCTTGCCGCTGGTCGTGGCGAGCCGCAGTTCGCGCAGCACCAGCGGCGCGTCGGGTGCCACCGACACCGGCACCGTGAGCACGGCACCGCCATCGCTGGCCGTTGGAGTGCCCAGCAGAATGCCGGTGTCGGGAACCACCGTCACAGCATTGACCGCATCAAGACCTCGGCCGGTCACATTGATCGTGCCCGAAGCGCCTTGCAGCCATCCAGTGGGCGCCATGGTTTGGGCGGCAGAACCGACGATCAGTCCGACCGAGCGGCTCACCAGCGTGGCGGAGATCGATTGAGGTGGCGATGACGCTGCGCCGACCAAGACGCCAACCACGCTGGTGGTCATGGTTCCATCGAAGGATCTCGGAGGCTTCGTCACGCTGCCGACGTTCACGCCAACCGCAGGCGACATCACGTTCGAGTAGGTCGGCCCCACCTGCGTCGCGATTCGGATGATGTTGCCGCCGCCTTGCACGGATGTCGACTGACCTGCGGCCGTCGTCACGATGACCGTGCGCACGCCTGATGCAGTGCCGCTTGCAGCCGCGGCGTTGAACGTGAGGACCGTGCCGTCCGCGTTGACCTCGAAGGGTCCCGAGACGGTGATGCCTGTTGCCGGTTCGATCCGCACGTCGGACACGTTGGCCAAGTTGCGGCCACGAACGGTGAATTTGTCGGCCGGCTTGCCTGTGCGCAGGATCTGCGGCTCGACCGCGGTCAATTCCGGAATTGGTGCGGAGATAAGGAAGGCACCATCCGTCGGCCTCGATGTTGCAAGCGGCTTGCCGCCGGCCGTGAGCACGAGCCGCCGCAGGCCGATAGCCGCACCGGCATCCACGCGCAGCGTGAAGGTCAAATCAGTGCCCGGGCCGTTCGCTGTCGGCGAACCGATGATGCTTACGCCGGCGGACGGATTGAAGGACACACCGCTGACAGTTTGCAGGCCCGCACCGCGAACTGTGACGACCACGTCCGTTCCGATGACGCCGACTGTCGGCGTCACTTCGGTGATGCCCGCGCCGACCAGCAGGCCCACGAGCGAGGAGCCAGGTTGGACGGTGGCGGTGGTAGGCGTCGCGGCCACCCCGACAACTACCCCGACCAGGCGGGAAGCGATCGGCGTCACCGCGTTGCGAACCGCAGAGACCACCGTCAGCCGGTTGGCCGCCAGCACCGTCGAACTCGATGCACCGGCCGGGGTGACGACCTGGACGACAAGCTCGCCCGTCGGTGCATCGGCGGCAATATCGATCATGGTCGTGAGCGTCGTGCCGTCGGGGCTGATTTGCGGCGACACGTCCACGCGCATGCCAGTGTCGGGCAGGACACGCACTGCGCCCTGCTGCAGGTTGCGACCGCGTATGACCAGAGTGAGCAGCGTGCCGCGTGCCGCGACGACGGGCTCGATGGAGTCGATCGTCGGCAGCCCGGTCATCAGCTGAACGGCCGAGCGTGCCGGATTCGCAAAGATGATGTCCTTGCCGGCACCATCCTTCACAACGATGCGGCGCATGCCCACCGGCGCGACGGATGTCGTGGTCACCGGCACCTGCAACTGCGTTCCATCACCAGACACCGCCACGGCACCTAGGCTGATGCCGGTGTTCGGCACGACGGAGACCTGCGCATTGGCCGGGATCGCGAAGCCGGTGATCGTCAGCGCGCCGGTGCTGCCGACAGCCCATGCGGACGGATTCACGCTGGTCAGCACGCCGCCGACCGACACGCCCAACACGGAATCGGACAGCGACACCTGCTTCGTCACCTTGCCGGGTGTCGCCTGAACAACCACGCCCACGGGCGGCGCGAAGCTCGTGTTGGCACCGCGGAAGTCGGCGGTGATGAACAGCGGCACGCTGACACGCGTCAATGTCGGCGAGTCGATGACCAGGCTGACCGTGCCCGCGACCTTCGGAACGATGGTGACTTTCGCCGTCGTCTGGCCTGCGGCGATGACGACGCTGGCCGGCGAAACCGTGGCCTTGCTGGTGTCAGAGATCGAGAAGTTCAGCGTGTTGTCGCGGTAGTCGGCCTTGGACAGGCGGATCGTCACCTCGCGCGGCTTGGCATCAGGCGGCAGCGCAATGGGCGCCGGCTCGACGCCGATCGACGGAGGGGTCGGCGCCTGCACCGACAGTGCGACCTGATTGGACAGCAGGTATTCACCGGGACGCATCGGGTCGGGCGAGCGCACCTGGGTCTGCAGGGAGCCGGTCGCGGTCTGGTTCGGCAACGTCGCCCGCAGTTCCGTGCTGCTGACGAACTGAGTTGCCACGCTCGCCGAATTAAACAGAACCTCCGAGCTGCTCTTGAAGTTCCGCCCCGTCACGACGATGACGCTGGTGCCTGTGCCGGCAAGCACCATCGTCGGGTCGGTGCCCGTGATGGCCGGCAAGGGCTGCGTCACCGTGACGGCATTCGGGAACACGAGTTCGCCCGCATCGACCTGCAGGCGCAGCGCGGCTTGGCCCACCGGCGCCGCGGCGTCCACCTTCAATTGCAGGAAGGCCTGGCTGGACGAGCCCGTGCCGAAAGGCGTGAGCGCTAGTCCGGACTGGTCGAAGCTCGCGCTGGATACGCCGGTCAGGCGCGCACCCGAGACCGTCAGCGTGACGGTCTGGCCTTGCTCGACACTGGTCGGCGTCACGCTGGTGATTGCCGGCGAGCTGCCGACGGACAGCGTGCCCGCCGTAACGACATACGGAATGCCGCGCAAGCCCCAGCGCACGCTGCCAACGATGTCGCCTGCGGGAACCGAGATGGCATTGAGGTTGTTGCCGCTCGCCTGATTGCCCACGCCGGTGGGCGAGGCTGCAAGGTCGATGGCAATGGCCACGCCCTGCTGGTTGCGGATGTCGAGGTAGTTGAAGACCGGCGAACTGCCATTGACGACAAGGCCCTTGCCGTGTTCGAACACGACGTGATCGAGCTGCGTGCCGGTCGTGCCGGCGCTGAAGATCCACTGGTTCCAATCGCCCGGCGCAGCGGCTTGACCGAGGCGGGTCTTGTTTGAAAGTACACGCACGGGATCGGCGGTCGTGCCTTTGAGCTTCAGCCCACCCGACTGAACGAGGAGGCCGGTGTTTGCACTCATGTAGATCGTGACGCCAGCATCGATCGTCAGAACTGCGCCGCCTTGCACGCTGAGGTCACCGGTCACGACGTAGGGGCTGTTGGCCGCGGTCCAGTGCGTATGAGCATCAATGGCGCCGGAAACGGTGGTCTGCGCAAGCACAACTGCAGAGCCGAACAAGCAAAGAAGCAATAGCGCCACTGTCCCCATGAGCCGCAGCGCCGCCGCGAAGGCAAGCGGCAAGCGCACCGTGCGGCAATTGCGGATATGCCCTTCGCGGGCAAGCAAAGGCAATGCTGCGGAGCTGAGTCGCATCATGGGTGAAAGGGGAGGAAAGGATCAGGAAGAGGCTGAAATGTCAGCAGCCGTCCGCGTCAAAGAGCCGCGCACCATGCGCCTCGGCTGTCGACCTGCGGCAATGGTTGTGGCAGGCGACTGCGCCGCATCAGTCGATGCCGCACCCCACCCAAATTGAACAAACTGAGCGTGTTGCAGTGATTCCGATGGTCATCGGTTTGCAAGCACAGCAATCCCCTTCTCGCGTCGGCCATTTCGGCGTGCCCCAACGTTTGTTTTCTTGTCTCAACTGTAACTTAACGTTATGCAATTAATACATTGGCGGCAACTAATTTTTCGATTGCGTGACAAACGTCGCGAAAAAGTTCGGAACTTGAACTTAAGCAAACATTGATTGAACACAAGTCTGGGCCCTGCGCCGTGGCCTCACGTCACCGACGCTGGAATGTCCGACAGAGCAGTGATCGCAGCATGCGGCGGACCGGTCAGCAAGTCACGACCCTTGCTGCCGGTCGCGGTCACGAATTCAAGTGCTGCTGCGCAGCGATTGCAGCCCACCGGCCAACTGCGAGACTGCAGTTGCTGCTGCCCTTCCCTGTGTCAGTGAAGGACCGCTCTGAGAGATGACGCTTAGCGCTGGCTAATGTGGGACCCGAAACTGCGGATGCAAATCAGGTCAAGGCACCGATGTAATCGAGCCGTTTCACCTTTGGGTCTGCACGTGGAATACAGCGGCTCAATCAGCCCTGTCCATGTCGAATGGACCCACGAGGACGGCCAAGATCAAAGCCAGGTCACCGCGCCCTCTTCCGCCGTCAGCACGTTGTGCCGCATCCCGCCGAAGAGCTCGCGTCCCAAGCCATGGGAGTTCACGTCGCGCTGCTCGTCGCTCAATGCCGCAACATCGCGCCTCGCCCATTCCTTCTCGTCGACCAGCGCATCGAGCGTGCCGATCACCGCATCGAGACGGATGATGTCGCCGTTGCGCACCTTGCCCAGCGGGCCACCGGCCAAGACTTCGGGACTCACGTGAATAGCTGCCGGCACCTTGCCTGACGCACCGCTCATGCGGCCGTCGGTGACGAGTGCCACTTTGAAGCCCCTGCCCTGCAGCACGGCAAGCGGTGGCGTGAGCTTGTGCAACTCAGGCATGCCATTGGCGCGCGGCCCCTGGAAGCGCACGACGGCGACGAAATCCCTTTCGAGCTCGCCTGCCTTGAAGGCGGCGAGCAATTGTTCCTGAGTCTCGAAAACAAGGGCAGGCGCTTCGATGATGTGGCGGTCTTCGGGCACCGCGGACACCTTGATGACCGATCGGCCGAGATTGCCAATGAGAAGCTTCAAACCGCCGGTTTCGCCAAATGGCGCTGCTGCCGTCCGAACGACACTCTCATCTCCACTTTGTGCCGGCATGTCGGCCCAGCTCACGTATTCGCCTTCACGCTGAGGCAAGCGCGTGTAGGCGCGGATGCCACCCTCGGCCACCGTGACCACGTCTGGATGCATCACGCCGCTGTTCACCAACTCGCGAATCACGAAACCCGGTCCGCCTGCTGCCTGGAACTGGTTCACATCGGCACTGCCGTTGGGATACACGCGCGACAAAAGCGGTGTGACGTGGGACAGCTCGGAGAAATCGGTCCAGTCGATCAAAATCCCCGCCGAGCGAGCTACCGCGACCCAGTGGATCAAGTGATTGGTCGAGCCGCCGGTGGCCAGCAAGGCGACCATCGCATTCACGATCACGCGCTCGTCAACCAGCTTGCCAATGGGCGTGAAACGTCTGGCCTTAGCGATGGACAGCACTGTGCGAACGGCCTCGCGCGTCAGCGCCTCACGCAAATCGGCATGCGGGTGAACGAACGCAGCACCCGGCACGTGAAGCCCCATCGCTTCCAGCAGCATCTGATTGCTGTTGGCCGTGCCGTAGAAAGTGCAGGTACCTGGGCCGTGGTACGCGGCGGACTCGGCTTCGAGCAGCTTGTCTCGCCCAATCAGCCCTTGAGCAAACTGCTCGCGCACTTTGGACTTGTCGGTGTTGGACAAGCCGCTGCTCATCGGCCCGGCTGGAACGAATACGCAGGGCAGATGGCCGAAGTGCAAGGCGCCTATCAAAAGCCCCGGCACGATCTTGTCGCAGATGCCAAGCAGCAGCGCTGCATCGAATACGTCGTGCGTCAATGCAATGGCTGTTCCCATGGCGATCGTGTCGCGAGAGAAAAGACTCATCTCCATGCCCGGCAGGCCCTGGGTCACGCCGTCGCACATGGCTGGCACGCCTCCTGCCACTTGCGCGGTGGCGCCTTGCTTGTGGGCTTCGTCGCGAATCACGGCGGGGTAGCCCTCATACGGCTGGTGTGCTGACAGCATGTCGTTGTATGCATTGACGATAGCGATGTTGGGGGCGCGTTCGGCCACGATACGCAGCTTGTCGTCGCGGGGCAGCGCGGCAAAGGCGTGGGCCACGTTGGCACAGCCCATGCGTTCGCTGCCGCGCGGCCGGTTGATGCCTTGCTCGACGCGGGCCAGGTAGGCCTCGCGGGTTCGTGCGCTTCTGTCGCGGATTCGCTGGGTGACGG
>Ga0207678_10002123_pt1 | contig 17950 bp, 12 predicted proteins | sample KBSC63metaG_FD_184319 | JGI IMG/M metagenome (GOLD analysis project Ga0207678, IMG submission 184319) | Corn rhizosphere microbial communities from Kellogg Biological Station, Michigan, USA - KBS C6-3 metaG (SPAdes) (version 2) | ecosystem: Host-associated > Plants > Roots > Rhizosphere > Soil ...
CAGCGTCAGCAGGACGCGGACCTGCAGCAGGAACAGCCACAGCGAGTCGGCGGCGATGGGTGGCGGCAGCGAGGTGGCCACCGCCGGCGCGAGCCTCACGTCTCGACGCTCCCGGCCAGCGCGGTCTCGTCCGCCCCGGGGATCCGGAACAGCTCGGACATGGCCAGCCGGCCGGAGATCACCGCGACGAACGCGGCGCGGGCGTCGGGGTAGCGCTCGTTGAAGTCGGCCATGGACCGCGCCTGCTGGAAGTAGTCCTCGCGATCACGGGCCGGGTCGTAGAAGAACCGCACGTAGTCGAGGAAGCTGGACACCATGTTGTCGACGCCCGCGTCGTAGGCGCGCATCGCGCGGTCGGCCAGGTCGGGCCGGCGCAGGGCCGTGTCGGCGGCGGCGGCCGCCGCGTCGGCGCCCAGCACGGCCAGGCACACACCACCGGAGAACAACGGGTCGATGAACCCGCTGGCATCGCCGGTGGACAGCCAGCCGGGTCCGGTGACCGCTCGGCCGCGGTAGGACCAGTCCCGGGTGGACCGGTGGCCACCCACCCGGGTGGCACCGTCGAGCAACAGCTTGAGCTGCCTGCTTTCCGCGACACCCGCGTCGTACAGCTCACCGATGGCCGGCCCGCCGGCGGCCAGGCTCGCGGTCGGGGTCACGTACCCGACGCTGAGCCGCTTGGTCGCGTCGTCCACCGGGATCGCCCAGAACCAGCCGTGCGTGACCCGCTCGACGAGGATGTTGCCGAGCTGGCCCGGGGGCAGGTCCGCGGTGTTCTCGAAGTACGTCCAGCAGGCGATGTTGCGCAGGTCCTCGGCCCACTCGACGGTGGTCAGCCGCCGGGACAGCACCCGGGACTGGCCGGACGCGTCGATCACGAGCGGCGCGGTCGCCTCGAGGTCCTCGCCCCCGCACTCGTAACGGACCCCGGTGACGCGGCCGTCGTCGAGGATCGGCTCCTTGACGGTCGCCTCTTCGACGACGGTGGCACCGAGCTGCCGGGCGTGGTCGAGCAGGATCTCGTCGAACTCGGCGCGCCGCACGTGGTACGAGTAGTCGTACGGGCCGTCGATCTCGGCGAAGTTCACGTTCCACAGCGTGCGGTCCGCGCCCCAGACGATGCTGAGCCCGTTCTTGCGCGGGAAGCCCGCCCGTTCGATCCGGTCCCGGACGCCGAGCTCGTCGAACACCGAAAGCATTCCCGTGATCAGCGACTCGCCGATGTGGTAGCGGGGGAAGCGTTCCCGTTCGAGCACCAGCACCCGGTGCCCGCGCTTGGCGAGCAGGCCGGCGGTGGTGGACCCGGCCGGCCCGCCGCCCACGACCAGCACGTCGAATTCGTCAGCCATCCCAAGCCCTCCGTCGCAGGTTCATCGCCTTCGATGCATCCTCATCCGGGCGGGGGGCGTGCAGAAATCCCCAACCAGCCCACTCGAGCTGCGCGGTCGGGGTAGCCGGGCGGCTACGGTGCCGAAGGCACGGCCGTCCGTGCGGTAGAACTGTGGGGTGTCGCACCTGTACCACGATCCGCCCGCCTACCGGCGGCGGATGAGCGTTCCCTTCGGCGGACTGCACACGCGCGCGGCCGCGCACGTCCGAGCGGCGGCGCCGGAGTCGGGTGCGGTGCTCGACCTCGGCTGCGGCCCCGGCTCACTGGCGCTGCGGATCGCCCGGTCCCGCGCTGATCTGCGGGTGTTCGGGGTGGATCCGGTGCGCGAAATGGTCACCTACGCGACCGGCCTGGCCCGCCGGCGCGGCGTCGACGGCCGGGTCCGGTTCGCGGTGGGAGAGGCCGCCGCGCTGCCGTACGAGCAGGGCACGTTCGACGTCGTGGTCGCCACCATGAGCCTCCACCACTGGAACGCGCTCCCGGCCGCGGTGCGGGAGCTGCGGCGGGTCGTCCGTCCCGGTGGCTCGATCTTCGTCTATCACCTGCGGTCCGCCGACTTCGCGGGCCTGCGCGCCGCTGTCGAGGCCGTCGCCCCGGAGTGGACGTACCAGCGGAAGTTCCTGTGGATGCGGGTCCTGCCGTCGCTGGTGTTCGGCTGCGCGAAGATCAGCGTGCCGGGCCGTCGGTGATGGTCAGGACGGCGCTCGCCGCGTTGTAGCCCTGCGTCCCGCCGACCATCAGCACCCGGTCCCCGGCGGAAAGCTGGTGCGTGGCCAGCAGGTGGTGCAGGGACACCACCTGGTCGCACGCGCCGAGGTGGCCGACCGTGCGGCCGAAGTCCCAAGTGGACAGACCCATCGGCAGGCCGAGCGGCTGCATGACGCCCGCGTCGACGGCCGGGGCACCCGCGTTGACGAAGATGACCCTGGCCAGCTCGCCCGGGGCGGTGCCGGCTTCGGCCAGCGCCCGCCGGGCGACCGAGAAGTACATCGAGGCGAACATCCGACGGAGGTCCAGCGGGTCGTAGCCGGCGCCGGCCACGAACTCGGCGGAGCGGGTGGCGACGTCGACCAGCCCGTGGCCCGCGGTCTCTTCCGACGGCGGCGTGCCGCCGCGGTGCAGGCCTTCCAGCTCGGGGAACGTGGCCGAGCAGACCGCGTCCACCCGGGCCAGCCCGTGGTCCCGGCCGAGCACCAGCGCGCACCCGGCGTCCCCGGTGTACATCCCGAAACCCGCGCTGCGCCACCGGTCCATGATCGGGCTTTCGCCGCGCAGCGCCGTGGTGAGCAGTGCCGTGGCCGGCGAGCCGGACATCGCGAGCCACCCGGCGGCCAGCTCCAGCGCGGCGAACATGCCGTTGCAGCCCTGCCGGACCTCGTGCCCCGGCCGTGGCCCGCAGCCGAGTTCGCGGAGCACGTAACCGGCGGGCGACCAGCCGTCCGGGCCTTCCGGGAGCATCGTCGCGTGCACGAGCAGGTCGACGTCGCCCGGCCCGATGCCCGCGTCGGACAACGCGCGCCGGCCCGCGCGGACCGCCATGTCGACCCCGCTCGTGCCGTCCCCGGCGGCGACGCTGACCAGGCCGCTGTACGCGATCTGGTCGGCGTCGCACAGCCCGGCCGCGACCGCGTCGCCGGCGGTGATCCGGCCGTCGGGCAGGAGGACGCCGATTCCCCGGACGAAGACCGACCGCGGTTTCAGGACGTCACCGGCCCTGCCCACACCCCGCCGAGGTAGGGGTGCCAGACGTGGTCCGGGTCGTTCTCCACCGCCCGCAGGATGTGCCGCATGTCCTCCAGTGCCTTCGGCGGTTCGCCGTCGTAGACGTCGCCCTGCAGCATCCGCAGCACGTCGATGCGGTAGCGCGGGTCCTTGACGAACGCGGTGAAGAGCACGTTGAGCCGGTAGAAGACGGCGATGAACTCGTACCAGTACCCGACCGCCTTCTTCAGCTTCTCCTCGTAGCCGGCGAAGCTTTCCCGGCCGTAGCCGCGACCGGCCCGGTGGGCGGCGATGATGTCCCGCGAGACGAGGCGCGCGCTGTTCATCGCGACGCTCACCCCGCTGGAGAAGATCGGGTCCACGAACCGCGCGGCGTCGCCGATCAGCACGAACCGGTCGCCCGCGATCTCCTTCATCCGGTAGCTGTAGTCGCCTTCGGCCTTGAACGGGCGGACCTGGCGGGCCTTGCGCAGCGCCTTGGACAGCTCCGGCCGCGTGTCCACGAAGTCCCAGAACAGCTCTTCCGGTGCGGAGCCGGCCGAGCTGAAGTTCTTCTTCTGCGTCACGACACCGAAGCTGGTGATGGTGTCGGTGATCGGGATCTGCCAAACCCAGGAGTCCCGCATCGCCAGCCAGTGCACGAAGATGAAGTCCAGCTCGTGGTCCTCGGTGACGAACGCGCTGCGGTCGAAGTCCTCGAACCACGCGTGCAGGGCGTACTGGTTGAACACCGGGTCCGGGACCTTCGTCTTCAGCTGCTTCCCGAGCACGGTGTGCCGCCCGGAGGCGTCGACGACCATGCCGGCGGTGAAGTCCACACTCGCGCCGCCGATCCGGCAGCTCAGGGTGACCTTCTCCGGGTCGTCGAAGTCCACCTTCAGCACGCGTGCGCCGCAGACCACCCGCGCGCCGCGTTCTTCGGCGTTCTTCAGCAGGATGAGATCGAACTTGCCGCGGTCGACGTGGTAGGTGTAGTCGCGGTCGACGCCCTCCTGGTCGCGTTCCACGAACTGCACCACCGCGGGCAGGTTGTGGCTGAGCCCGGCGAAGCCGTTGTCGGGCAGGTCGACCGAGCGCGCGGTCGTCCAGGCGGCACCGTACTTCCGCGGGAAGCCGGCGGCGTCGACGGCGGCGATCGCGCCGGTCTCGACGAGCGGTGGCGTGGCGGCAGGCACCAGCGACTCGCCGACGTGCGGTCGGGGGAAGATCTCGCTTTCCAGCAACAGGACGGAAAGGCCGGCTTTGGCGAGATACGCGGCCGCCGTCGAGCCGGCCGGGCCACCGCCGATGATGGCCACATCGAAGTTGGCTTGCATGTGTCCCAGTCTTCGGGCGGCGCCAAGGACACGCTGACGACCCGCTAAAGCGCCCGACCACGGCCTTTGGCGGTCTTTTGGCGATCTGTTGGCCGTTGCCGGTCCGATGGGTTCCGTTATGGACTTCGACGTGACTCCCGAGCAGCAGAAGCGGATCGACGCGCTGCGCACCGCTGTGCGGTTCCGCCTGCCCGGCGTGGCCAGGAACTCGCCGGACGCGCACTATTCCCGGGACGAGTGGTCGGCCGCCGCGGCGCTCGGGTTGACCGGGTTGTGCCTGCCTGCCACCGCGGGCGGCGGCGGTCTCGGTGCGCTTGACGTCGCCCTGTGCCTGGAAGCGTTCGGCGACGCGTGCACGGACACCGGCCTGGTGTTCGGCGTCGCCGCCCACTTGCTCGCCTGTGCCGTGCCCATCCGGGACTTCGCGTGCCGGAGCGTCCTCGACGAGCTCCTGCCCGGCCTCGCGGACGGGACGCTGATCGGGGCGAACGCGATGACCGAACCGGAGGCCGGTTCCGACGTCGGCGCGCTCACCACCACGGCCACGCCGGTGGACGGTGGCTACGTCCTCGAGGGCGTGAAGTCCTTCGCCAGCAACGCCCCGGTCGCGGACGTGTTCGTCACCTACGCGGTCACCGACCCCACGGCGGGGTTCCTCGGGATCAGCGCGTTCGCGGTCCCGCGCGGCCTGCCGGGCCTGGAGGTCGGCGGGCCGATGCCGAAAATGGGCCTGTGGGGCTGCCCGGCGAGCTCGGTGGAGTTCACCGGGTGCCGGGTGCCTGCCCGGTACCGGCTCGGAGAGGAGGGCCAGGGCTCGATGATCTTCCAGCACTCGATGGGCTGGGAGCGGGCCTGCCTGTTCGGCCTCTACCTCGGGGTGCTGGCCCGCCAGCTGCGCCAGTGCGTCGAGCACGCCAGGACCCGCCGTCAGTTCGGCCGGGCGATCGGCGGCTTCCAGGCGGTGTCCCACCGGATCGCGGACATGCGGGTGCGCCTGGAGGCCGCGCGGCTGCTGGTCCACCGCGCGTGTTGGCTGCTGGACGCGGGCCGGGACCACCGGGCCGCGGCGGCCGTGTCGAAGGTGGCCGTGGCCGAGGCCGCGATCGCGAACGGCCTGGACGCGGTGCGCGTCTTCGGGGGCGCCGGGTACCTGGCCGAGGGCGGCGTCGAGGCCCAGCTGCGGGACGCCGTGCCGGCGGCGATCTTCTCCGGCACGGCGGAGATGCAGAAGGAGATTCTGACGCGGGAGATGGGCCTGTGACCCGGCTGCACGAAGCGGTGCGGGCCGCGGCCCGCCGCCATCCCGACCGGCCGGCCGTCACCGGGCCCGACGGCTCGCTGACCTACGCCGAGCTCGACCGGCGGGCGGACGCCATGGCCGCGCACCTCGCCGCGGCCGGGGTGCGCCCGGGGGACCGGGTCCTCATCTGGGCCGCCAAGTCCTGTGCCGTCGTGACCGCGATGCAGGCGGCCCTGCGTGCCGGCGCGGTCTACGTCCCCTTGGACAGCACGTCTCCCGCGCGTCGCGCGGCGAAGGTGGCGCGAGACTGCACACCCCGCGTGGTGTGCACGACCCCGGAACGCGCGCGCGAGATCGCGCCCTGGCTCGACTCCGCGACCGTGTTCGTCAACCTCGGCGAACCGCTTCCCGCCGCCGTGCCGCCGCCCGCCGAGACCGGCGAGGACGACCTCGCGTTCATCCTCTACACCTCCGGCTCGACCGGCGACCCGAAAGGCGTGTGCCTCAGCCACGCCAACGCCTTCGCCTTCGTGCGGTGGGCGATCGCGACGCTGGCGATCGGACCGGACGACCGGCTCGCCAACCACGCGCCGTTCAGTTTCGACCTGTCCGTGCTCGACCTGTACGGGGCGCTGTGCACCGGTGCCGCTGTCCACCTGGTCGGCGCGGAGCTCGCCTATGCCCCCGTGCAGCTGGCCGAGTTCCTGCGGCAGCGGGAGATCAGCGTGTGGTACTCGGTGCCCTCGGCGCTGATGCTGATGCTGCGCGAAGGCGGCCTGCTGGACCGGCCGGCGCCGCCGTCGCTGCGGGCCGTGCTGTTCGCCGGTGAGGTCTTCCCGATCGGCGCACTGCGTGAACTCGCGGGCTGGACCCGCGCGCGGCTGCTGAACCTCTACGGCCCCACCGAGACCAACGTGTGCACCGCGCACGAGGTGCGTGCCGAGGACCTGCTGCGGGACCGGCCGGTGCCGATCGGCACCGCGGCCAGCGGCGACACCGTGTGGACGGCCGGACCGCCGGGCGAGCCGGGTGAGCTGTACGTGCGCGGGCCGTCGGTGATGCGCGGCTACTGGGGCAAGGAACCGCACCGGGGCCCGTACGCCACCGGCGATCTGGTGACGGTCCGGGACGACGGCGCGTTCGAATACGTCGGCAGGCGCGACGCGATGGCCAAGGTGCGGGGGCACCGCGTCGAACCGGGCGACGTGGAAGCCGCGCTGCACACCTGCCCCGTGGTCGCCGAGGCGGCCGTCGTGGTCGGTGGCGAGGCGCTCGAAGCGCGGCTGGTGGCGTTCGTCGTGCTCCGGCCCGGCGCCCGGACCGGAGTGCTGGCGATCAAACGCCACTGCGCGGAGCGGCTGCCGACGTACCTGATCCCAGGCGAGGTGCACACGGTGTCCGCACTTCCCCGTACCGGCAACGGAAAAATCGATCGGACCGCGCTCGCCGGCACCTTGCGGGAAGGCAGCGCGGTATGAGAGGAGCACACTATGCAGGCGGACGTTGAGCAGCGGCTCGTCGAGTTCATCCGGGACAAGTTCCTGGCCGGCGACCCCGAAGGAGAACTCGGCGCGGACACCCCGCTGCTGCAGTGGGGGATCCTGGACTCGCTGAAAGTCGCCATCCTGTTGACCTTCATCCGCGAGCAGCTCGGCGTGATCGTGCCCTTCCAGCACCTGAGCGCCAAGAACTTCGGCACCGTCGGCGGCATCGCGAAGCTCGTGCGGGAACTGGGCGAACCCGCGCCGGACTACGCCGACTCCGTCCACTCGCTGCCACCGGCGTGACAGGTCGCGAGCAGCTCGTCGTCCGCACGGAGGATCGCCTGCTGAACCCGCTGCAGCATCCGGCCCGGGCGGACGCCGAGCTGGTCGTCCAGTGTCTTGCGGGCGAGGTGGTAGACGTTCAGCGCGTCCGCCTGCCGGTCCGAGCGGTACAGCGCGATCATGAGCTGGCGGTGGAAGGTCTCGCGGGTCGGGTGCTCGGCGACGATGGAGTGCAACGGCCCGACCAGCTCCCGGTGCAGCCCACTGGCGAGCCGGCAGTCGATCAGCGTTTCCAGGCACGCCATCCGGGTCTCCTCGAGCCGGGTGACGAACCCGTCGACGAGGTGCCCGGCACGCAGGCCGCCCAGGACCGGGCCGTGCCAGAGGGCCAGCGCACCCTCCAGCGCGCGGATCGCCTCCGGGTACCGGCGGTGCCGCGACAGCGCCCGGCCGTTCGCGGTCAGGCGGAGCACGAGGTCCGCGTCGCACTCGTGGGCGCCCTTGTGGAGCACGTACCCGGCCTGGTGGGTGACCACGGTGCTCGCCGGGAACCCCGCGGCCGCGAGGATCTTGCGCAGCTGCGAGACGTAGACCTGCAGGGCCGCGGTGGCCCGGCGGGGCGGGTCGTCGGCCCAGATCTCCGCGATCAGCTGGTCCCGCGTGACCAGCTCACCCGCACGGATCAACAGCACGGCGAGCACCGCCTGGACCCTCGGCGGCCCCACGACGGTGACGCGGTTGCGGTCGGCCAGGCGTAACGGGCCGAGGACTTCGTAGCGCATGGTGTGAGTCTCGTCTCGCGATCGTGGTTCCGCCATGCTGGAGTGGGCCGCTGATCGGGCACCGCACGGCATAGCCGTCTGGGTAGCGTGCGGCCGTGGCCGCATGGGTCAGGACGCGCCGTCCAGCGCGGCCAGGTCGATCTTCCCGTTCGGGGTGGCCGGCATGGACCGGTGCGCGCGGAACGCCATCGGCACCATCTGCGGTGGCAGCACGCCGGTGGCGAACGCGCGGAGCTGCGCACCGGTGACCTCCGCGTCGCCGCACCGGGTGTAGTGCGCGGTGAGCAGAGGTTCGCCGTGCCGGTTCGCGGCCACGGTCACCGCGCACTGGGCCACCAGCGGGTGCCGGGCGATCGCGGCCTCCACCTCGCCCAGTTCGACCCGGAACCCGCGGATCTGGACCTGACGGTCCTTGCGGCCGATGTAGTGCAGGTCGCCGGCGGCGTCCCGGACCGCCCAGTCGCCACTGCGGAACGCCCGCACACCGTCGCGGACGAGGAAGCGCGCCGCCGTGAGGTCCTCGCGGCCGAGATAGCCGTGGCTGACCCCGGAACCGGAGACGAGCATCTCGCCGGGCGTGCCGGCGGGGACCGGTCGCAGGTCCTCGTCCACCACGGTGATCTCCAGGTGCGGCAACGGCACCCCGATCGGGGTCGTGCCCGGCCACCCGTGCCCGGCGTCCGGCGCCAGCACGTGCCAGGTGGCGTGCACGGTCGTCTCGGTGATGCCGTACATGTTGACCAGGGTCGCCCCCGCGGCCACGGCCAGGTCGTCCCAGCGCCGGACGGCGGGCGGGTGGATCGCCTCGCCGGAGAACATCACGTACCGCAGTGCGGGCAGCCGCTCGCCCCGTGCCGCCAGTTCGGCCAGCAGGTAGTCGAACGCGGTCGGCACCTGGTTGAGCACGGTCACGCCCTCGGCCTGGAGGACGTCGATGAACGCGCGCGGGTCGGTCGCGGTCTCGTGGGAGATCAGCACCGCGGTGCCGCCGTTCAGCAGGGCGCCCCACAGCTCCCACACACTGACGTCGAACCCGTACCCGCAGAACACCGACCAGACGTCCGCCGCGCCGAAGCCGAAGACCTTGTTGCCGGCGTCCATCAACGCCAGGACGTGTTCGTTGCCGACGAAGACCCCCTTGGGACGGCCGCTCGAGCCGGACGTGTAGATCACGTAGGCGACGTCCGGCGGGGTTTCGTGCCGGACGGCCCGCGGGCCGCTGACGACCACGTCCGGCCGCCGGGTGCCCTGCTCCGCCGTGACGACCACGGTGACGCCCGCGTCCTCGGCGATCAGCTCCCGGCGGGCTGCCGGATACGCCGGGTCCAGTGGCACGTAGGCACATCCGTGCGCGAGGATGCCGAGGATCCCGACCGCGACGGCCACCCCGCGGGGCACGCGCAACCCGATCAGGTCCCCGGGCCGCGCGCCGGCGGCGGCGAGGCGGTCGCGCAGATCCTCCGCGGCGGCGCGCAGCTCGGCGTAACTCAGGGACAGTTCACTGTCGACCACGGCGATCTGGCCGGGGTCGAGGGCGGCCTGCGCCGCGAACCTTTCGTAGAGCGTCATGGCGTCGGGCTCCCTACGGTACGCCGGATTCCTGGGTGAACAGCACGTCGAAGCATCCGTCCGTTTCGGACCACGTGGGGACGGCCCGGTAGCCGAGCCGCGCGCCCAGCGCGCACGTCCGCGCCGGGTCGGTGCCCGGCGGTGGGGGCGGCCGGGACTCCAGTTCCGCGAGCACGGCGAGCTCACCGGTGAGCCGCAGGTTCGGGATCCCGGTGACGGCGAGCCCGCGGCCGCCCGCCTCGGCGAGGTGGCCGGTCAGCTCGGTGGTACTGGTGACGTCGGCGCCCCACGCCAGCCGGCGGGCGACCGGGTGCTCCGGCCGCGGCGCCTCGGTCAGGATGACGTCGTACCGGTGCCTGCTCAGTTCGTTGTGGTACTCGGCGTTCTTCAGGCGGACGTCCGCGCCGTACGGCAGGCCGGTGAAGAAACCCGGGTCGACGAGCAGTTCCTTTTCCAGGCGCAGCAACCGTTCCAGTGCGGCGCGGCCGCCGCCCTTCGCGACCGCGACGGCGGCCAGCAGGCACCGTTGGGTCCGTGGGTTGCGGACGTCGCCGACGAACACCGCGCCGCCGGGCGCGAGCAGCCGGAACACCCCGTCGAGGACCTCGCGCAGGTAGCCGGTGCCGGGGAAGTACTGCACGACGGAGTTCAGGATCACCGTGTCGAAGAACAGCTCCGGCAGGTCGCCGAGTTCGTGCGCGGCGGCCTGCCGCAACACGACACGGCCGGTGAGGTCGTCGTCGAGGGTGTCCTCCAGCCAGTCGATCGCGGCGCCGGAGGCGTCGACGCCCCAGTACGTGTCGCAACGCCCGGCCAGTTCGGTCAGCAGCAGCCCGCTGCCGACGCCGATCTCCAGCACGCGCCGGGGGTTCAGCGCGCCGATCCGCCGGACCGTGGCGTCCCGCCACTCCCGCATTTCCGCGAGCGGGATCGGCTCACCGGTGTAGCTGCTGGTCCAGCCGGCGAACCGGGTGTCCGGGTCGGCCGTCAGCGACAGGGTGTAGAGCTCGTCGTAGAGCGCTTCCCAGGTGCGGACGTGCTCGGCGGGCGTGGTCATCATCTCCCGTCCGCCCCCGCCGCGGCGAAGGCCGTCAGCGCCCCGCGGAGGTACTCCGCGTCGATCGGGCCGCAAGCCACCGCACCGGCCAGCGCCGAGGTGGCCAGCGACGTGTCGTACTCCGGTTCCCGGCGGCCTTCCGCCACGTGCCGCTTCCAGGCACCGACCACGGCGAGCACCAGGTCCCAGCGCGAGTCCCGGTCCGCCGCGGACCGGCGGACGAGCTCGGAGTACCAGATGTCGACGTCCACCGGCCGCACGTCGTGCCCGGCGAGCGTCATCGCCTCGCCGAGTACGCGGAAGCTGAACGGTTCCGGCGCGACGAGGTGGTAGTGCCCGCCAAGGGACTCCGGCCGGCGCGCCAACGCCGTGATCGCGTCCGCGACGTAGTCGACCGGGGACACGGGCATGGGCACGTCCGAGTCGGGCACCAGCCCCAGGTACGTGCACGCCCGGACGATCTCGCTGGTGGCGTCGGCCGGTTTCCAGTAGGCGGGCGACGTCGCGCCCATCAGCCTGGTGGCGCGGTAGACCACGGTCGGGACGCCCCGCTCGTTGGCCAGGTCCAGCATCCGCTCGGCCACCCATTTCGTCGCCAGATAGCCGTTGCGGACGTCCGGCGGGTTCTCGCCCAGCGGCAGTTCACGGCCGGCGACCGCCGGGTCGGGGTGCTCGGTGAGCCCGGCGAACGACGGGTAGTGCACCGGCTTGGTCCGGCCGGTCGCGGCGAGCCGGAGCACCTCCCGGGTCCCGCCGACGTTCGTCGGCCGCAGGCGCCGGTAGCTCGGCAGGATGTTCAGGCTCGCGCCCGCGTGGTAGATCTCGGCCACGTCGTCGCCCAGTGCGGCGAAGTCCGCTTCGGCCAGCCCGAGCAGCGGCTTGCCGAGGTTCCCGCACACCGCGGTGACCCGGCCGTGGTACTCGTCGCGCCACAGCCCGGCCGAGCGGAGGGTGTCCCGCAAGCGCGCCAGCCCGTCGTCCGCGGTCTTGTCCCGGACCAGGCAGGTGACGGTGGCGGCGGTGGTGCGCAGCAGCCGGTCGAGCAGGAACGTGCCGAGGTACCCGGTGGCCCCGGTGAGCAGCACCCGGTGGGGGGACGCGGTCCAGGCGCCGGCGCCGGTGCCGGTGATCGACTCGTCCAGGGTCACGTCCACCCGGAGGTCCTGGTGCCCGCTGGGCGCGGGCTGCGTCTCTCCGCCGGCCTCGACCAGTTTCGCCAGGTCGCGCACGGTCGGGTGCTCGAACAGCGTGTGCAGGGTGACCGTGGTGTTCCAGGCGTCCCTGACCTGGTTGATCGCGCGGGTGCCGAGCAGCGAGTGCAGGCCCAGTTCGAGGAGGTTGTCGGTGGCGCCGACCCGGTCGACGCCGAGGATGCCGGCCATGAGCGCGGCGATCGACTTCTCGGTCGGCGTGTCCGGCTCGTCGTCCGGTGCCCCGCCGCGGACGGGGCCCGCGGGCCGGGCGCGGTCGCCGAGGTACTCGATGGCGTCGTGGTCGGTCACCCTGGCCCACAACCCGGAACGCGTGCCGCCGACCTCGACCAGGCCGGGCGCGCCGAGCGGGACCTCGCGCCCCTGCCGGTCCACGAGCCGCAGCGGCCGTCCCGGCGCCGCCCGCAGCAGCCCGGCCACCCGGGTGTCCGCGGCGGCGAGCAGGTCCAGGTTGACCGTGTCGGCGCAGGCCCGTTCCGTGCGCCGCCGTTCGTCGCCGGTCCGGACGTCGATCTCGTCGAGTGTCGTGCCACGGCCCGCACCGACGATCGCCCGCAGCGTCTCGCGCACCCGGCGCAGCAACAGGTCGGCCTGGTGCGCGCTGAACCGCCGCCGGTCGTGCACCAGCCGCATCGGCATGGTGCTGCCGGGCATCACCATCAGCACCAGCGGCAGCTGCGGCCGGGTGTCCACCGTGTAGCCGCGGATCGTCACGTCCTCGCCCGGCAGCGAAAACTCGGGGATCGGGATGTTCTGGTACGTGACCAGGCTTTCGAAGAGGCGCTCCGGCTGCGGCAGCGGGCTCCAGCGGTGGATGTCCACCAGGCTGTTCCCGGCGTGTTCGTGCGCCGACAGCACCGAATCCTGGACACGGGCGAGGTAGTCCGGCACCGGCTCGCCGGGCCGGACCTTCGTGCGGATCGGGAACGTGCCGACCAGGCAGCCCACGATCGACTCGGCGGCGGGCACGTCCCGCGGCCGGTCGGCGAACGTCGTCCCCACGGTCAGGTCGTCGGTGTGCCGGCAGCGGGACAGCACCAGCGACCAAGCCCCGTGGACCAGGGTGTTCGAGGTCAGGCGGTGCTCGCGGGCGAAGGCCCGGATGTCGTCGGCCAGGTCGCCCAGGTCCAGGTCCGCCCCCTCGTACGGAACCTCGCCCCGGTCGGCGGCCGGGGGCGTGCCGAGGTCGAGCGGTGCGGACGGCACGTAGCCGGCCAGTTCGGTCCGCCAGTACTGTTCGGAGCCGGTGCTGTCCCGCTGCCGCCACCGGGCCACGTAGTCCCGGTAGCGCCCGGCGCGCGGCAGCTCCGGTTCCCGGCCCTCGTGGTATTCCCGGTAGGCGTGCATGAACTCGGTGAGGATGATCCCGACCGACCAGCCGTCCAGGATCAGGTGGTGCACGCTGAGCAGCTGGTACTGCCGGTCGTCGGCGATCCCCAGGCACAGGTCCATCGGCGGCCGGTCTTCCAGGTCGAACCCCTTGGCGCGCACCGGGCGCAGGTAGTCCTGGATCCGTTGCCGCTGCTCGGCTTCGCCGAGCGTCCGCAGGTCCAGTTCGGTGCGCGGCAGCGTGATCCCGCGGTGCACGGTCTGCACGGGCTTCTTGACGTCGTTCCAGTGGAACGTGGTGCGCAGCGCCGCGTGCCGGTCCACGATGTGCTGCCACGCGCGCCAGTAGGCGTCCCTGTCGAGCGACCCGCCGAACTCCAGCACGGACTGCTCGACGTAGGTGCCCTCGCCCGGCGCGTACAGGTTCTCGAAGAGCATCCCGTGCTGCAGCGGGGTCAGGTCGTAGACGTCCTCGATATCACGTGCGCTCACCGGCTCGTGCTCCGTAGCTCGTAGGGGTTTCCGGGGCCGCGGCTCACCATGGCGACCCGCTCTCCCGCTCGTCGGTGCCGAGGTGGCCGGCGGCGATGGCCCGCAGCTGGATGTTCGTGGTGCCCTCGTAGATCTTGCCGATCTTCGCGTCCCGGTAGAACTTCTCCACCGGGAAGGCCGTGCTGTACCCGTTGCCGCCCAGGGTTTCGACGGCCTGCGAGGCGGCCCGCTCGGCGACCTCGGCGGCCAGGAGTTTCGCGGTCGCCGTGGCGGTGAGCCTGTTCGCGAACGGCAGCGTGTCCAGCACCGCGATCGTGTGGTACAGGTACGTCCGGGCGGCGTCCAGTTCGGCGGCCAGCCTGGCCAGGGGGAACCGCACACCCTGGAACGAGATGATCGGTTCGCCGAACTGACGGCGCCGGCGGGCGTAGTCGAACGCCGCGTCCAACGCGCCCTGCGCGAGCCCGATCATCTGCGCGGCGATACCGATCTTGCCGATGTTGAGCGTCTCGATCGCGGTGGTGCGCCCGTTGTGCACCCCACCGAGGACGTCCTCCGCGCCCACCAGCACGTCGTCGAACTCGACGGCACACGTCGAGCTCGCCCGGATGCCGAGCTTGGACGCGCGCTCGCCGACCTGGAGCCCGGGTGCGTCCGCGTCGACGAGGAACGTCCCCACACCGGCTTCGCCCACTTTCGCGAACACCACGAACAGGCTCGCCTCGGCGGCGTTGGTCGTCCAGTGCTTGCGCCCGTTGATGCGGAACCCGGTGCCGTCCGCGGTGGCCTCGGTGCCCATCGCGAAAGCGTCGCTGCCGGACTCCTCTTCGGACAGTGCGTAGGCGCCGACCGCCGACGTGGCCAGTCGCGGCAGGTACCGGCGTTTCTGGTCGCCGTCGCCGTGCCGCAGCAACGCGCTGACCACGAGCGCGTTCTGGACGTCCACGAGCACCGCGACACCGGGATCGACCCGGGAGAGCTCCTCGATCACCACGGCCGAGGACACCAGGTCACGTCCCGCGCCGCCGTAGGCCTCCGGGATCTCCACCCCCATCAGGCCTTCGGCGAACAGGGACGCGACCAAGCCGTCGTCAACGCGTTCCTCGGCGTCCATCTTGGACACCAGGGGGGCGACGGTGCGCTGCGCGAAGTCGCGGATCTTCGCTCGCCAGGCCGGATCGGGTTCGATGGGACTGTTCACCGGTACTCCTCGAACAACGCGGCCAGGTCGTGGTCGTCGACGTCGGCCAGCGGGAAGTCACCGGCGTCGACGTGGATCTCCGCGTGCCGGCTGCGCTCGCCGACGCGGCGGACCGCGTCCGCGAACCCGTCGGCCACCGACGCCGTGTTCCCGGTCCACTCGGTGACCAGGCCGCCGTCGACGAGCGCCCACGTCATCTCGGTACGGGGTAGTCCGCCGGGCTCCCAGTGCGGCCACGGGACCGTTGCCGTCCCGACGGCGCCGAGGGACCGCACGAGGACGTCCGCCGGCCCGGTGGGCCGCCCGGACGTTGCCGCGCGGTAGGCGCGTTTGACGGCGGGCAGGTCCCCGCCGTCGGCCCGGATTTCGGCTGTGGCGCCGAACGCCCCCACCGGCCCGTCGGCCCGGCCACGCTGGTCGTGTTCGAACCGGACCGGACCGTCGACCAGGTCGAGCACGGCGGCGAGGACCACTTCCTCGGCGGACATCCGGTACGTCTCGGCCGCGGCCGTCAGGACCGCGGTGGTCTCCGCCGGGCTCAGCTCCACCCGGGTGCGGCCGGTTTCCCCCGCCGGGACGTCCCCGGCCAGCGCCGCCAGCTCGCCGAGCAGCACGCCCCAGCTGCGGGAGTCGGCCACCAGGTCGTGGGCCAGGCACACCAGGCGGCGGCCGGCGTCGAGGTCGAACAACGCGAACTTCACCAGACGGCCTTCACGCGGGTTCGTCTCCGCGCGCATCTCGGTGATCATCTGCCGCATCGCGTCGCGTTGCCGGTCCGCCGGCAGGAAGTCCAGCCCGATCCGCGGTACGTAGGTGTCCTGTGGGCGGACCGCCCCGATCCGCTGCGTCCAGACCGCCCCGTCCTGCTCGAAACCGGCCCGCAGCGCGGGATGCTTCGTCAGCAGCGTGTCGATCCACTCGGCACAGACGGTGAAGTCGTTCGCCACCGGGATCTCCACCCAGTTCACGTCACCGTGCGAGCCGTCGAGCAGCCGGAGCTGCGCCGCGGTCAGCGGCACCTCCTGCTCCTGGCCGTCGGCGTTCGCACCACGAGCCTCGATGAGCGCGGCCGCGTCGGCGATGGTTTCGGCCTCGAACAGGTCACCGAGCACCACCTCCAGCCCCTCTTCGACGGCACGGGCCGCGATCCGCACCGCCGCGATCGAGTCCCCGCCGGCTTCGAAGAAGCCGGCGCGCGGGTCGATCCGGGCGACCCCGATCACCTCGGCCGCGATCTCGGCCAGCCGGACCGCCAGCTCGCTCACCGGCCGGTCGTCGTCCGGTGTGGACGTTGGCGTGGCGGGGTGGGGGAGGTGGTTGCGGTTGATTTTTCCGTTGGGGGTGAGGGGGAGCCGGGTGAGCACGGTGGTGGTGTGGGGGTGCATGTAGGGGGGAAGGGTGCCGGCGAGGTGGTCCCGGATACCGGCGAGGAGCTGGTCGTGGGGGACGGTGCTGGTGGGGTGGGGATAGAGGTAGGCGTGGATCTGCCTGTGGTGCGGGGGCCCGGTGGTCGTCGTGATGACGGTGTGGATGCCGGGGTACCGCCCGAGGGCGGTTTCGATCTCGCCGAGTTCGATGCGGTGGCCGTTGACCTTGACCTGGGTGTCGCTGCGGCCCTGGAATTCGATGGTTCCGTCGGGGTGGCGGCGGGCGAGGTCGCCGGTCTTGTAGAGGCGTTTTCCGGTATCGGGGTGGGCGAAGAAACTGGCGGTGGTCTTCTCCGGGTCGTTGTGGTAGCCGGCGGCGAGCCCGGTGCCGGAGATGTAGAGGTGCCCGGTGGTGTGGACGGGGCAGGGCTGCAACCGGTCGTTGAGGACGTGCAGTTGCTGGTTGGCCAGTGGTGTGCCGTAGGGAATGGACGGCCAGTCGGTGGGGGTCGCGTCGGTGATGGGGTGGTAGACGGACCAGATGGCGGCTTCGGTGGCGCCGCCGAGACTGACGATCCGGGTCCGAGGATGGGTGGCCTTGATCTTCGGTGGCAGGGTGAGCGGGATCCAGTCGCCGGAAAGCATGACGAGACGGAGGGAGGTCGGTGGTTCCGTGGGTGGCAGGTGGTCGGTGTACATGGTCATCAGGGCGGGGACGGAATTCCAGAGGGTGACGCCGTGGGTGGTGACGAGGTGGTGCCAGTGGGCGGGGTCGCGGTTGGTGCTGGGGAGGACGAGACTCCCGCCGGCACCGAGGACGCCGAAGATGTCCCAGACGGACAGGTCGAAGCTGAGGGAGGAGAGGGCGAGGGCACGGTCGTCGGGAGTGATCGTGAATCGCCGGTTGATGTCGAGGCAGGTGTTGGAGGCGGCACGGTGGCTGACGGCGACACCTTTGGGCACGCCGGTGGAGCCGGAGGTGTAGATGACGTAGGCGAGGTCGTCGGGGGTGGCGAGGGGTTCTGGCGGGACGGGGGTTTCGGCGGGGCCGAGGGGTGTGGTGTCGGGGTGGATCGGTTGTGTGCCGCCGGGCCAGGTGAGGTTGTCTCGGTCGGTGATGATCAGCTGTACGCCGGCGTGGGTGGCCATGTGGTGGCGGCGTTGTTCGGGTAGCTCTGGGTCGATGGGTACGTAGGTGCCGCCGGCGAGCAGGATGGCGAGTACGGCGGTGATTTGTTCGGTGGATTTGTTCATGGAGACGGCGATGCATTGTCCTGGTTGGACGCCGTGGGAGTGGAGGGTGTGGGCGGTGCGGCGTGCGCGGGTGTGGAGTTCGCCGTAGGTGGTCCAGGTTCCGCGGTCGAGTATTGCGGGGGTGGTGGGGTTGGTGAGGGCTTGGGAGACGAGTGGTGTGTGGAGGAGTCCGGTGTTGATGGGGGTGGTGGTGTCGTTGGCCTGATCGATCACGTTTTGTTGCCATGGTGGCAGGAGTGGTTCGGTGCCTTGTT
>Ga0207678_10002124_pt1 | contig 17946 bp, 17 predicted proteins | sample KBSC63metaG_FD_184319 | JGI IMG/M metagenome (GOLD analysis project Ga0207678, IMG submission 184319) | Corn rhizosphere microbial communities from Kellogg Biological Station, Michigan, USA - KBS C6-3 metaG (SPAdes) (version 2) | ecosystem: Host-associated > Plants > Roots > Rhizosphere > Soil ...
TGAATAGAATCATCCCTTGGCTGACAAGGTCCGCTATTTTGGCGTGCTGTTATGTTTTTGGAAGGGGTGCCCTACTGTCTAGGAAAGGCATAGCAGAACACCTCGTAGTGAATGCACCAGTGTCTGTCACTACTCGTGCCTACTCGAGGAGTAGAAATACCTATTGCCAAGCAGCTTCGACCTCCTCTTTCTTAACGACAAAGTCAGTTCCGCGTGAGCGATCGTGCGATCGTATTCGCTAACCTGATGTACTGCAACGGATAGGGGATGCCAATGTGGTGCCAAAGAGGTATGTCATGGGGATTTACCAGTTGCTAATCTTTTCCTGGAAGTAACGAGCCCAACAGGAAAACGATTCGTAATCACCCCCATTCCGACGGAGTACGTTATCGATCGAGCTGATCGCTGCCAGCGGCGTTCTTACGATCGTACGTTTCACTAGGGATTTACTATGCGCACGGCTCGATTATGAGCGATCGCAATCGTGAGCTGTGGTGGGGATACACCTATCGGTGATAGGAATCGCTATCTGTGGGAGAGGTCCACCATGCGTCCCATTCATCACGCGATACTGTTCTCTTCTTTGCTAATCATTAGTATTAGTACTTCGCCAACTCACATAGTGGCTGCGACAGTCTCATCTAAACAGGATATTGCTCGCCGATGTGCGGCTATGAGAAGGATGCGGCTGGAGCCCAGTGCGACGTTTGCGACGGAAACCTATGCCTGTGATAAAGCGTCGGCAAAAGGGCCCGCTCCATCCGTTGTTGCGGCGTCGTTCGACCCATTGAAGGTGGATGGGATCAAAGGTGGTCACCCAATGATGAACGTCACGAAAGGTGCAGAGGCGATGGGCTCCTTTGGCGTATTGAATACAGCGATCGAAGTAATTGCCCCGGCGGGTACTAACACCAACGAGGGCTTCGAGCGCAAGATTAGTATGCGGGACGTAGAACTTTCTGCTGGCACATTCGGAGATCCCTCTCGATTTATGCAGATGTTGCCTGGGGTAGTCTCCGACAACGATAAATTCAATGATTTTATAGTTCGTGGGGGCAATCCAGCAGAGACCCTGTTTGTCATCGACAATATCGAAATTCCTTCCATTAATCAGCTGGCTCTTTCCGATACCACAGGCGGCTTTGTATCGATGATTGACAACGCAGCGATCCAGCAGATGATCCTTCATACGGACGCCTATGATAGTAAGTACGATCAGCGTTTGTCATCAGTTGTAGAGATCTCAACAAGGAGAGAGGGTGAGACGCAAACCCACGTTGAGTCGGAAGCTGGCCTCGCTGGTGCCGGCGGCTCTATCAGTCGACCATGGGGACAAAATGGATCGATGTTTATCTCCGGACGCCAAAGTATCCTGCATTTCTTGACCAATGATATTGGATTGAATGGAGTTCCAATCTATAGGAACAGCTTGCTCCGAGCGGATAAGCGTATCGATGAGAGAAATAACTGGTGGGGACTATCCCTGACGGGTATTGATTCAATCGTAATCCATCCAAGTCCCACCGATTCGTGGGAAACAAATCCATATGACATCGCATACAAGGGATGGAGAAATACCTCGGGCATCAACTGGCAGCACATTTTTTCCAATCGATCATTTGGGGTTACTACCTTTAGTAACTCGGAACAGTCGCAGTCTGTGCTAGAGAATGCGCAGATGTTGAAAGATGCCAGAGTCTATTCTGAGAATACAAGCGATAGTATAACGACATTAAAATATGACGGAACGCTGCAAGCGAAGCCGTGGCTGACTCTTACTGCCGGTATGAGGACCTCAGTAGATCGACTCAACTACGGAGTTGAACAGCCGCTGGGTCTGCAAAATCCCTATAACGAGAGTGCAGCCCCTGCCGACGCGATGTCGTTCAATAGAAAGTTTGCGGCGTTTTCTTCCGCGGAATACAGTCAGGCCGCGTTTCTTTTACCTCGCGGCATGAAACTGGTGGCTGGCCAACGATTGTCACAATGGGCAATTGTGGGAAGCAAGATATGGACGCCGAAGGTCTTATTCACGGCCCCAGTGTTTGGCATGATGACGCATGTTGGGTATGCGGAGTACGCCCAGCTTCCACCCTCCCTTTATATACTTTCTTTTTCGAATCAGGAGACGTTGAAGCCCATTCGTTCCCGTCATATTACGGGCGGCTTAAACATTGTCGATACTAGTCGCGCCCGTGTTTCTATTGAGGCATACCAAAAGAATTATCTGAACTATCCAGTAGCGGTGAACTATCCGCAGCTGTCGCTAGCCAACATAGCTGACACCTTTGGACAGGCATTTCTAATGTTTCCGATGACGAGCCAGGGAGCCGGACTGAGCAGAGGGGTAGAACTATCGTTTGACTACAAGCCAGCATCTCGGCTCACCTTGTCCAGTGCCATAACCTACTCCAGAAGTTGGTACTCCGGGTTGGACGGCGTATTGCGGCGAGGGAACTTCGATCTTCCCGTGGTAGCCAATATTGCAGGCAATATGCGTGCGGGAAGGGGGTTTCAGCTATCTTTCCGCTTCAGCGGGGCATCGGGAAAGCCGTACACTCCGGATAACCTGCCTCTGAGCCTTGCACAGAACCGCGACGTCTACGATTTGGCCAAAGTCAATGGGATGCGGGCGGCGGTATATCGTCGCTTAGATTTCAGATTGGAAGAGAGCCACGTCCTGAGTAAGGGGATATTTACATGGCATATTGGACTGAATAACGCACTGGGAACAAGCAATTTCTACTCCAATGAGTGGCGGCCGCGCGCAGGAAATAACGGTGTTCTTGCTCAAGACCAAATGCCAAGATTTCCTGATGGAGGAGTGAAGTACAGCTTTGGAGGACATTGAGAGAGCTGAGCAATCAAGGCAGGATTATTGATGCATCACGAAGTGACTGCGCCGCGCGGCCCGAATGCTATTGAGGATGATGCGTTTCATGTAATCGAACGCGCGCAGTCGAGTAAAACCTCAAGCAGCGAGCCAAAAGCCCTATGAAGGAAAAAGCAAAGAATCAACCATTGACACCAGTGACCTGCTCATAGAATGTCGCCTTATGGGAAGTAATGCGCTCCGCGAGACCTCGAAACAACCCCGGGACTGCCGATGAGTGCATTGGCGATTATGCGCTCATTGTAGTCGCGCACGAGATCACAGAACCGAAGCCTCTTTTGCCGATACCGAACCAGAACAATTCTGCGTCGTTCCAATGCTGCACATGGGGTGAGCTTAGGTCCATGGCAGGCGGAGCCATGTTGCGTCCCACAGTGGTGTCTCCGTGGGCTTCCGCACCGTGGCATTGGGCGCAAGACCCAAGAAATACTTCCTGGCCCTGGCTCACGACTTTATCCGTCTCAGGCAGCGGATTCTTCATCTTCCCCGCCGCCAATGGAATCGTGACGTCTTTAGCCGCATTGGCCAGGTTGGTTTCGCCTTGGGAAGGTTGTTTGTTCGCTGAGCAACCTTGCAGGAGTGCGCCCAGCACTGCACCGGTCACGCCAAATATCAGCTTTTGTTTTAGCGCCACGTTGCGATTACTTCCGCGCAACCCACCAATCCACAACAGTCCCACAGCAGCTCTCATGAGTTCAGGCATTGAGCGTTCTCCTCTATCAAAGAAAGTTTCTAGGCCCGATTAAGAGTGCGTTGCCCTTTAAAACTTTGGATGTCCTTGGACTGGAGTGCGGAGGTAGCCTACTTTATCTCGTCAAGATGCTAATGCGGCAAGATCTATTTTTACTCCCGTGTTCATATTTTGGAAAGACTACCTTTACTTGGCAGTGGAAAGGGCTATCTCGAAAGTTCCGGATCAATGAATCTGCGGCTTCACGCGCCCACCACCATCCACACCGTAAACCCGTACCGGGGAAGAAGACTGTCCTTCTGCAAATCGATCACCGGAACGACACATAGCTTTCCTGCCAGTGAGTGCAGTCTCAAAGCAACCAGCAAGTTTCTCCGCGGCTCAAAAGCCACCTCGAAAATACCTAATCTGGAAGCGGCTCCTGTGGATGGGTGCGGGTGTGCCAGAACTCTAGCAAGGTGGAGGCGATGGTGAAGATGACTGGGCCGAGGATAATGCCGGTGAGCCCAAATACGGCGATGCCGCCAAGGATAGAGATCAGGATAGTGACGGTGTGGCTGCGTAGCCGGGTACCCACGAGAATGGGGTAAAGGAAGTTGTCAATGGTGCTGACGACGAAGCCTCCCCAAATGGCAAGGAGCAGGGCTTTTTCCCAATGGCCGCTAAGGCCCAAGTAAAGGGCGATGGGAGCCCAGACCAGGAAAGAACCGAATGCCGGAATCATGGCACAGGCGACCGTGGTGAAGGCCCAGAGGATGATTCCAGGGACCCCAAGAACCCAGAAGGCGAGGCCGGCGAGGACACCCTGGACTGCGGCAACCGCCAGTCTGCCGAGTGCGGTTGCATAAATGGCATCGCCGACTCGCTTGAGAAGTTCGCCGGTCTCGTCGTCGCGAAGGGGGATAACGGAACGAAGCAAACTGATGGCGAGCGGACGGTCGCGGAAGAGAAAGAACAATATAAACAGCATGATGACAAGCTGAGTGATGATCTGGACGGAGTTTTTCAGCAGACTGCCGAGCTTGCTTCCGATAAAACTTGCGGTGGTCTGGGCGGCATGACCGATGTCGATGGAATCGGTGATGGTCTCGACGTGGGAGGCGAGAGAGGGATGACTTCCTAAAAACTCGCTGAATTTCGTCTGGGTATTGTCATCGCGCAGAACTTTAACCGTAGCGAACACCTGCTTCCCCAGGCTTTGCACGAGGAAAAAACTGGGTACAACAATGGCGAGGATAACCAGGATGAGCGCGAGAGTAGCGGCAAGGGACTTGTTCCTGATTCTCCGATCCAGCCAGTTATAGGGGCGCTGGGTGATGACCGCCAGGACGATTGCCCCCACAATGGCCATGAAGAAGGGCTGAAGGATGAAGGCGCAAACAACGATAATGCCGAAGGTAAGAAGGAACAGGGTGATCTGCTTCCATGATGTTTCTTCGCGGCTGGTTGGCATTCGCTTCTGCTCCGGGAATCAGGGCTGGTTGTCAAAACTTGGAACCGTATTAAATTAGGATGCCTGTGCTTCAGCGTAGATTTGAGGAATTGAAGTCAAGGCGCAACAACTACACCAACGGCGGAGTCTGCGCAGCCGTAATAAAGGAACCATTTGTCGTGGAAACGGACGAGTCCTTCGGCGAAGGTGGTGCCGGCGATGTATTGCCCAGTCTTTTCATACGGCCTTTCGGGCTTGAGCACAGGAGCTTCGGTTCGGTCGATCAGGTGAGCCGGATCATGGGCGTCGAAGAGAGCCTCGCCTGCGGCGTATGCATTGGGGCCGAGGTTAGGATCGCCATGTTCGGGATCGTTCTTGCCGTTATAGAGGACGACGATGCCGGCTTGCGTGAGGACAGGCGGCGGTCCGGTTTCTGGGAAGCCACTGTCGAAGTGGCCTGGCCGTTTGGTGAGGACCTCGACGGGATTTCCGTGAGTGTCTTCGACCGGGGTCCAGTGAATGAGATCGGATGAGGTGGCGAGGTGGATGGCGCCTTCGCCCCAGTACATCCAGTATTTGCCATTGATTCTGGCTGCGATGAGGCGGTCATTCACGAGATGCGTGACGATGCCTCCGGACTTGTACTTCAGGTGGTCGTATTTGCCGTTGGCGGCTCCGAGGAAGACCGGACCATATTTTGTCCAGTGCTGGAGATCCTTTGAGGTAGCGGTACCTATCGAGTAGGTGATGCGGTTCCATTGCGTGTAGGTGAGGACGTAGGTGCCGTCCTCGCTTTCGACCAGGCGAGGATCTTCCACTCCTCCAGGCCATTCGCGGGACTTTTGTGCGTCTTCGGCCGGGTAGAAGACTGGCTCGGGAAGGCGAGTGAAATGTATACCGTCGGTGCTGGTGGCGAGCCCCAGGCGAGAGGTGTGCTCGCCGATCTGCATGGTGCCGGTGTCATCTTCGGCCCGGTAAAAAACGACGATCTTTCCGTTGCGAATAATGGCAGCGGGATTGAAGGTGTGGAGCGCCTCCCAATGGATGGGAGACTTTCGAATGGGATCGTTAAAGATCGCAGCTTTATTCGGCGTGATGACGGGACCGTTGGTGGGACGGGTAAAGGGGCCGATTCTCCAGTGGGATGGCCTGGCTGCTCCCAGAAGGGCAAAAAGGACAATAGCACCGCTGATTTTGAGGAACAAGTGGTTGCGTGTCATCGTTCAGCCAATTTATCTCAAATTGCAGGTTTGACGAGATGTAAGATTGTGCTTCCGGCCCCACATCAGGAGGACAAGATGGCAAAGAAGATCATCATTTGTGCGGATGGCACGTGGAATTCGTCTCATGGTATTGGATCGTTTGCCAACGATACCAATGTTCGCAAACTGTATTGTGCGCTGGCCGAAAGGCCTGACCAGATGCGTTATTACGACAGCGGAGTGGGCACTGACGGGACGCCGATCGATCATATTGTCGGCGGCGCCATGGGAGATGGCCTGTTTCAGAAGGTGCAGGACGGGTATGAGTTTCTGGCCTATGTCTGGGACCCGGGAGATGAGATTTATATCTTTGGTTTCAGCCGGGGAGCCTATACGGCGCGCAGTCTGGGTGGGATGATTGCCGGATTTGGGGTGCCGAACAAAAATTTTGACAATATGACGGTGCAGAAGATCTTTGCCGCATACCGGCAGACCGATCCGGCGTTGCGCGCGAAGATGAAGGCTGACTTGGATACGGAGTATGCGCTTTCTGAGGCGCACATCCGCATGATCGGGGTTTGGGACACGGTGGGATCGCTGGGAGTTCCGGGGCTACTGTTCAGCACATTCAACCAGAGCAAATATGGCTTTCTGGATACTGAACTTCACCCATGTGTGCAGAACGCGTATCACGCGGTGTGCATCGATGAGCGGAGGGGCCAATTTCTGCCCACGCTATGGACCAATAAGGATGGCTCGCCGCGTTCAAATGACGAGCAGGTGCAGCAGGTGTGGTTTTCCGGAGTTCATTGCGATATTGGCGGCGGCTACGACGAGTGCCAGCTATCGGAGATTGCTTTGAGCTGGATGATGAAAAATGCCATTAAGTGTGGGCTGGTATTTACCGAAGAGGCTACGGAAAAATATCTGAAGGTGAACGAGAAAGCGGCCGCGGGGGTGGCACATGATGAATGGAAGGTGGTCCCGTGGGGATTTCCTGAGCCCCGGGTCATACCCGCCAATGCCGTAATGGCGAATACAGTGCAAATGCGGCTGGAGAGCGACCTGGGCTATCGGCCGGAAAATTTGAGTCTCGCGGCGGACGGCAAATTGAAGGGCTATCAGATACTGGATGTTCTGGCCTGACCATGTGCTGAGTCTTCGCCTTGCAGGAGCTCTCTCCAGCCTCGAATTGGCCATCGTTTTCAGGCTGCCCGCCATCCAATGAGCGAAGTAAAGAAGAGACATCTATGAGAATTCATCAGGCAGCGGTTGTGCTTACCTTGTCGTTTGTGCTGGTTGGAACTGGTTTTGCTCAATCGAACGTCGACCAGACCGGGCAATCGAATGTCGAGCAGACCCGGCAGACGAAGAAGGAATTGAAACAGCAGCATAAGGTAGACAAGGCGCGGGCAAAAGCCGATAAGGCCCAGCGCAAGGCTCTGGATACCGACGAACAGAAGAAGGCCGATAAGGCCAAGGACAAGGCAAACCGGGAAGCTGAAAAAGCTGCTGAGCCGCAGCAGTAGCCGCCAAGCGGGCGCGGGTGGGGCGGAATTGCTCCTGACCGATTCCTCGGAATTGGTCAGGAGCCGGGAGTGGGAGCGGAGTGCGATCTGGCAGTGTACTCTTGTCCGATTTTCGTCAATGAGACTTTCTCTTGGTGGCTTAATCTGACAAACTAGAGGATATGAGCACAACAGCAACCAAGATATTTGCGGACCGTATCGGCCGTATCGAAGTCTCTGCGACCATGGCCATCACCGCGGCGGCGCTTAAGCTGAAGTCCGAGGGTGTGGACCTGGCGGATTTTGGCGCGGGCGAGCCGCACTTTGCAACGCCGCAGCACATCAAGGATGCTGCGATTGAGGCCATTGAAAAGAACTTTACGCGTTATACGAACGTCGCCGGCATTCCCGAGGTTCGCAAGGCGATTGTGGATCGTCACGCTGCCGATTTCAATTCGAACTATACGCCGGAAGAATGCGTGTTTACGACCGGCGGAAAGCTGGCGCTGTTCAATGCTATCCAAGTGCTGGTGGACCATGGCGACGAAGTGATTCTGCCGGTTCCGTACTGGGTCTCTTTCAAGGATATTATTCAGTACGCCGGCGGTAAGGTGGTGCTGATCGAGACCGACGAGGCAGAGAACTTCCGGGTAACGGCGAAGATGATCGAAGCAGCGATTACCCCAAAGACGAAGGCGATCATCTTAAACACGCCTTCGAACCCGTCGGGCGCTGTGGTATCGCCGGAAGACCTGGAGGCGATTGTCCGACTGGCGCATAAGCATGGGATTTTCGTGCTGCTGGACGAGTGCTATGTCTACCTGAACTTCGCTGGCGAGATCGTGAGCGGCGGCTCGTTTACCGACTGCAAGGAGCACGTGGTGGTGCTGGGCTCGCTCTCGAAGACGTATGCGATGACGGGCTGGCGCGCCGGTTTCGCGCTGGGACCGAAGCCGGTGATTGCGGCGATGAGCAAGCTGCAGTCGCAGAGCACATCGAATACGGCGAGCATGGTGCAGCGCGCCTCTATTGCGGCGGTAAGTGGATCACAGGAGTGCGTCAGTGAGATGCGCGCCGATTACATCAAGCTGCGTGACCGGGTGCTGGAAGGGTTCAAAACAATTCCCGGACTGACCTGCACTGTGCCGCAGGGAGCGTTTTACGTCTATCCGAATATAAAGAACTTTATCGGCAAGGGCGGCGTGAAGTCGGCTTCGGACCTGGCGGCGAAGCTGCTGAGCGAGGCGCACGTTGTCGTGGTTCCGGGCGAAGCGTTCGGGACGGATGAGCATATTCGGCTTTCGTATGCGGTTTCGCACGATGTTGTTGATGAAGGTGTGAAGCGGATGCGGGAGTATTTTGCCAAATTAGGCTAAAGCTGTGATTTGAATTCGAGGAGGGACCGCACTTCGGTTGATGGTGCGGTCTTTTCCTTGAGACGGAGTTGTATGTCCATAGAAGTCGACAGGGCGGGGATGAAGTTTGCTCCAGTGATTCTTGCGGGTGGCAGTGGAACGCGGTTCTGGCCTCGAAGCCGGAAGTCCAGGGCGAAACAGGTGCTGGCTCTGGATAGCGAGCAGACGATGATTCAGCAGGCGCTGGAGCGGTTGCTGCCGCTGGCCGATGCGGCTGATGTATGGGTGATCACAAATTCTCTTCTGGACGAGACGATTGCAGAGCAGTTGCCGGAGGTCACGCGGGAACATATTTTGAGCGAACCTGCGGCGAGAAACACTGCCCCCGCGTGTGCCCTGGCGGCGTTTCTCCTGGAGAAGACTGAGCCCGATACGGTGATCGGGGTGTTTCCTTCAGACCAGGTGGTGAAGGACAGTGCCCGGTTTACCGAGGTGATTCGCGCAGGGGTGGCGCTGGCCGCCAGCGGCGACAAGATCGTCGTGCTTGGAGTGCCGCCGACGCGGGCTGAGACGGGCTACGGGTACATTGAGCAGGGTGAAACTGCAGAGACGACGACCAGGATTACTGGCGGAATTGCGGCCCGCAGGGTAAAGCGGTTTACCGAGAAGCCGGACAAGGCGCGCGCAGAGCAGTTTGTGGCTTCGGGCGATTATGCCTGGAACAGCGGGATCTTTCTCTGGAGCGCGAGAACGCTGACCGGGGCGATTCGTGAGTATTGTCCGGCGATGGCGCCGCTGCTGGAGAAGATTGCCGCAGCCCATGGAACTCCGGACTTTTCGCGGGTGTTCGCGGAGCTCTATACGCAGTGCGAGAACATCAGTATCGATTACGCGGTGCTGGAACCGAGATCGCAGAAGGGCGAAGCGGGGGCGGAGATTTACTGCCTGCCGGGAGATTTCGCTTGGAACGATCTGGGATGCTGGGCTGCTCTGCACGAGGATCTAGCGGGATGTTCGCCAGAGAAGCTGGCCTTTGCAAATGTGTTTGATGAAACCGACCCGCTGTGCGTCTCGATCGATTCAAACGGGAATTATGTCTATGCGCCGGGCAAGGTGATTGCGCTGGTGGGCGTCCACGACTTGGTGGTTGTGCAGACGAACGATGCCCTGCTGATTACCACGCGGGATCGGTCGCAGGAAGTGGGCAAGGTAGTCGCTGAGTTGAAGAAGGCTGGACGGGAAGATCTAATTTAGGAACGGCGGCGGATGATGGCTGAGACAGTGGTGAAGTTCGGAACAGATGGCTGGCGCGGCATTATCGCGGATGACTTTACCTATGCTAATGTTCGGGTCGCGGCGGCGGCGATCGCGAATTATGTGCTGGCGCATGAAAATGCGGCTGCTGGAGTTTGCATTGCATACGATACGCGGTTCGGGTCTCGCTCGTTCGCGCGGGTAGTTGCCGAAGTGCTGGCTGGCGCGGGAATTCCGGTAGCACTGGCTGTGGAGATTACGCCGACGCCGGCGCTCTCTTATGCCGTGCGCGAGCGGAAGGCCGCCGGCGGCGTGATGATTACGTCGAGCCATAATCCCGCGGAGTGGAATGGCGTGAAGTATAAGGCGAGCTATGGAGGGTCGGGCAAGCCTTCGATTATGTCGTCCATTGAGAGCTATCTAGGCAAGCCGCTTGCGAATAGCGCGGCTTCAGCAGCGATTGAAGAGCTGGATTTCAATTCTGACTACATTGCGGCGATTGCGCGTTTTGCGGACCTGGATGCAATTCGGAAGTCTGGCTATAAATTTTTGATTGACGTGATGTATGGTGCGGGACGCGGTGTGCTGGCGGGAATCTTTACGCAGGCGCAGATTCCATTCGTAGAGATGCGGAGTGAGATCAATCCGGCCTTTCCGGGGATTAACCCGGAACCGATTCTGCCGAATATCCGGGCGACGCAGACGGCGGTTGTAGCTGAACGCTGCGATGCGGGGCTGGTTACGGACGGAGATGCCGACCGCATTGGAGCAGTGGATGAGCATGGCAATGTGGTGGACGCGCATAAGATTTTTGCCGTGCTGTTGAAGTGGCTGCTGGAACGGAAGAAGTGGCCAGGCGATGTGACACGGGCCTTCAATACGACCAAGATGATTGACCGCATCGCCGCGAAGCATGGCCGGCGCCTGCATGAGCATGGCATCGGATTCAAATACATCTGCGAACTGATGCTGGAGGAAGATATTCTGATTGGCGGAGAAGAGTCGGGCGGCGTAGGCATCAGCCGTCATCTGCCGGAGCGCGATGGCATGTTGAACTCACTGCTGCTGGCGAACGTGATGGCCGATGAGAAGAAGACGCTGGGTGAACTCGTTGCAGCACTGCAAGAGGAGTTTGGCGAACACCAGTACGGACGCGTGGACATGCACATCGAGGAAGCAGTGAAGCAGTCTGCTATTGCACGCGCGAAGGCTGGAGTGGCGGAGATGGCTGGAATGAAGGTGCTTCGGGTGGAGACGATGGATGGCATCAAGTTCTTTCTCGAGAACCCGGACTGTGCAGGAAAGAAGAATGCCGCAGAGACCTGGCTGCTGCTGCGTGCCTCGGGTACCGAGCCGCTGCTGCGGGTGTATTGCGAGAGCTGTTCGAGCGAGTCGGTGGCAAACATATTGGAGGCGGCGCAGAGGTTTGTGTTGCAGGGGAGTGCTGTTTGAGCAAATCGATTTGCGTTGAGACCAAGGGCATTCTGTTTGATATGGATGGAGTGCTGGTCAGTTCCATTGGTTCGGTGGTGCGCTGTTGGCGGCGGTGGGCAGAGATTTATGAGATTCCGAATGCGGAGATTTATGAGGTGCCGCATGGCGTCAGGGCGATCGATATTGTGAAATCGCTGCGTCCCGACATTGACCCGCAGGAGGGATTGCGCGTCATCGAGGATATGGAGATGGAAGACACCGCTGACCTGGTGGTGCTGCCCGGAGTAAAGAAGCTGCTGGAGAGTCTTCCGCTGGAGCGATGGGCGATTGTGACCTCGGCGACCCGCCGGTTGCTGTTGGGACGCTTGGCGGCCGCGGGGCTGCCGGTTCCGGAGCGGATCATCAGCGGCGATATGGTGGAGCGAGGCAAGCCTGATCCGGAGCCATACCGTCGCGGCGCGGAGTTGCTGGGCTTTCATCCTGAGGAATGCATCGTCGTAGAAGATGCCCCTTCGGGGGTGGGCGCGGGCATTGCGGCGGGGATACGGGTGCTTGGGGTTTTGGGAACGCACACCGCCGAGGAGTTGAATGCGGCGAACTGGATCGTGGGGTCGCTGGAAGAATTGAGCGTGATGGCGAAAGCAGATGGGTTGGAGTTGCGGTTCGCTCCCGTCGGCTGATGAGTTGTATGCTTACACGGTTGCTATCTTCTAATATCTGCAAATTCTGAACGTGATGGGTGCTGCGTTCTGGAATCGCGAGAGGTCTGTGTCTCGCGGGCAGAGAGGATTCATGCCGGAGAATAAACGAACCCGCGTCCGTTATCTGATTGTCACCATGTTGTTTGCCGCGAGCGCATTCAGCTACGGCGACCGCGTTGTCTTGTCTATTGCGGGTATCTCCATTGGTAAAGATCTTCACATGGATGCGCTGAAGATGGGGTATCTGTTTTCGGGCTTCAGTTGGGCGTATGTCGCGGGGCAGTTACCGGCAGGCGGTCTGCTGGACCGTTACGGCTCGAAGCGGGTTTACGGAATCAGTATCATCTGCTGGTCGCTGTGCGCGCTGCTGGTAGGCTTCGCCGGATACCTTCCGGCGGCGATTGCATTCACTGTGATCTTCGGTCTGCGGCTTCTCTCGGGACTGGCACAGTCGCCGGTTTTTCCAGGCAACGGGCGCATTGTTGCCTCGTGGTTTCCGACGGCGGAACGCGGACGGGCCTCTGCAATCTTCAATTCTTCGCAGTATTTTGCTCTGGTGCTCTTCGCGCCCATTATGGGTTGGCTGACGCATGTTGCGGGATGGAAGGCGTGCTTCTGGTTTCTGGGCACACTGGGATTCTTTCTCGCCTTTGCCTGGAACAAGGTCATCCACGGAGTGAGGACTCATCCGCGTATCGGCCAGGCCGAGATCGACCATATCGAGAGTGGTGGCGGGTTGACGAGTATCGATCCCGGCTCGGCTGCGACGCAGAAGAGCCCGGCAAACAAGTTGACGTGGTCGGCTATCGGAATGCTGCTCAGCAATCGCATGCTGGTCGGCGTCTATATCGGTCAATATTGCATTACGACACTGACCTGGTTTTTCATTACGTGGTTCCCGGTCTACCTCAGCCAGGCGCGGCATATGTCTATCGTGAAGGTAGGCGTCGTGGCGGCGCTGCCTGCGCTGTGCGGATCGGTAGGCGGCATTCTTGGCGGCGTGGTTTCGGACAAGTTGCTTCACCTTGGGCATACGTTGACGTTCGCGCGCAAGGCTCCCATTGTCAGCGGCATGCTGTTGTCGGTGACGATGATCGGATGCAATTATGCGAGTGCTCAGTGGGTCGTGATTTTGTTGATGTCGCTGGCCTTCTTCGGCAAAGGCTTCGGCGCGCTGGGGTGGACCGTGATCGCCGACACTTCGCCGAAGGGACTTGTTGGCGTGAATGGCGGTCTATTCAATCTGATCGGGAATATGGCGGGCATTACAACTCCCATTGTGATCGGGTATTTGGTAAAGCGAACCGGATCGTTCAACGATGCATTGATCTTCGTCGCGGCTACGGCGCTCATGGCAATCGTCGCTTACCTGCCGATCGTTGGCGAGATCAAGCGTGCTGACCTCAAATACAAGCAGCCTGTGGGTGATATGGCATGACGGATTCACGAGTGGTACAGGGTTCACCGGTGATCACTTCGATGCGGGTGGTTCCCGTGGCGGGACACGACAGTATGCTGCTCAATCTGAGCGGGGCACATGCGCCGTATTTCACGCGCAATCTGGTCATAGCAATGGACAATTGCGGTCACACCGGTGTCGGCGAGGTGCCGGGGGGAGAGAAGATTCGCAAACTGTTGGAAGAGTGCAGTGCTCTGGTTATAGGTCAAAAAATTGGTACTTATAAAAATATTCTGAGCACGATTGATAAGCGATTCGCTGACCGAGACACCGGCGGAAGAGGATTGCAGACTTTCGACCTGCGGACCACGGTCCATGCCGTGACGGCGATTGAATCGGCATTGCTCGATCTGCTGGGACAGTTTTTGGATGTTTCGGTTGCAGCGCTGCTTGGGGAAGGACAGCAGAGGTCCAGCGTCGATGTGCTGGGCTATCTCTTCTTTATAGGAGACCGCAAGAGAACGGACCTGCCTTATCTCAGTGGCGAAGATTGCGAAGACGACTGGCTTCGCCTGCGGCATGAGGAGGCCTTGACCACCGAGGCCGTTCTGCGTCTGGCCGATGCAGCCCGCAGTCGCTACGGCTTCAATGATTTCAAGCTTAAAGGCGGTGTGCTGGCGGGTACTCAGGAGATCGAGACGGTGACGGCGCTTGCGGAGCGGTTTCCGCAGGCGCGGATTACGCTCGATCCGAACGGGGCGTGGTCTCTCGAAGAGGCGGTCGGGCTATGCGAGGGCAAGCAGGACGTGCTTGCTTATGCGGAAGACCCATGCGGCGCAGAAAAGGGGTTCTCCGGCAGGGAGATCATGGCTGAGTTTCGGCAGGCTACACGCCTGCCCACGGCAACCAACATGATCGCGACCGACTGGCGCGAACTGCGGCATGCGACAGAACTGCATGCTGTCGATATTCCGCTGGCCGATCCACATTTCTGGACCATGGAAGGTTCTGTGCGGGTGGCGCAGTTCTGCCGCGAGTGGGGGATGACCTGGGGATCGCATTCGAATAATCACTTCGATGTTTCACTTGCGATGTTCACCCAGGTTGCGGCCGCGGCGCCCGGGAAGGTAACGGCCATCGATACACATTGGATCTGGCAGGATGGCCAGCGGCTGACAAGGGAACCTCTGAAGATTGCTGCCGGAAAATTACAGGTGCCGGCGCGGCCGGGTCTTGGTATTGAACTCGACCCGGAACAGGTGGAGCAGGCGCATCGTCTTTACAACACCGTAGGGCTGGAGGTGCGCAATGACGCCACCGCGATGCAGTATTTGCGAACGGACTGGAAGTTCAATCCGAAGCGGCCATGCCTGGTTGACTAGGGCAGAGCGGGACCCAATCCTCCGATATGGTTTCCTCAGTGACAACTGCTATTGTTGGCGCCGGGCATCGCTAGGAACGTTATGCTCGCAGGAGCCAGTGCGACGTCTCCGGCTGGCGTCGACACCCCGTCGAGCGATGGCAGGTCGCCCTCGGAATTCAGTTTCAGTTCATGCCCGTTCAGATCTACGACTGTGTCGATAAGCTCGTGTGCGGTAAGGGTGTAGCGGTGGGACTCAACCGGAATCGCAAGCTGATGAGAAGACGTCCGATCGGCGTTGATCACCAGAAGCGCCACGCCCCCGGGTTGGTTGAGCAGGCAATGAGCATACAGATGTAAATTCTGTGCGGGTGAAGCTCCGGCATCAAGCACGGTGGTTCCCATCAGTTTGTGCCATAGCAACGCAGCCCAGTAGTTGGGACGAGGAGCAAGGGTATTCTCATCGAGCAGCCCGTAATCGCTGGCGGCGAGAGTGTTGTGCATGATGACCTGCACTCCGCGTTTGGCGAGCGTGCCGTGCTGATTCAGATAGCGGAAGGTATCGAGGAAAGTGGAGGCCCAGGGATTGCCGCCGCAGGCTGCATCGGCAGTTTCGGTCACCCAAAGGGCTTTGCCGGGCTCGTATTGATCGCGAAGGGTGGCATAAAACTGCTCGACGGTGTCGGTACGGGAGAGCCATTCGTTGGAAAGCGCAGCTTCGGGTGTTGTTTGCGAAGGGCCGCCCATCGTGGCGCAACGCTTCGAGACAGCGCCGTAGAAGTGGTAGGAGAATGCGTCGAAGACCGGGCCCGTCGCTTTGAGCAGGTCGGCGGATGCCAGCATCTTCATGCTCATTCCTGCCGGAACCAGCGTCCCTCCTTCGCCGACACCGCCCGGGCCGAGGAAGATCATGCCCGGAGCAGCCTGCCGGATGAAGGGAAGAAAGACTCTAATATCGCGCGCGTAGGCCGCGGCGTCGTAGCCTTTGGGAGCGCCGCCGATCGCAGCGAAGGTCGGCTCGTTCATGTATTCGGCCGCGGCAATACTGCCCCCGATGGATTTGGTGTAGTTAAGAAAGTGACGCGCCTGATCGGGCGTCCACACGCCGGCGGCGTCGCGGGTTCCGGCGCTGGTCGAAAAAGAAGTGACAATTTCGGCATCGGTTGCATGGGCGAAATCCACAACGCCTTTCCATTGTTGCCGCGTCAGTACGCCGTTGAAGCCTTTGGGAGGGATGGTAGGAGCCGGGGCGTCTGAGTCCTGAAAATAGACGCTGTTTGCCCATGTTCCGCTGACGCGCACGAACGCCGGTCCAAGCGCGGTGGCTAACTTGCGCAGCCGTGGATTGGAGAGATCAATCGGCGAGCGATATTGGTACAAATTTGGATCCATACCGACGGGCTGATTTTTGTTTGAGGCCGCTGCGGCGGGTTCCGGGGGATGGGCGGCGGGGGAGGAGGTGTCGTAGGGCTTCCAGAACCTGCCGCCAATAACCTCGACCATCTCGATGTTATAGGACTGGAAACGGGGATCGACCGTGCCGATGCGCTGCATGGTCGCGGGCGCGATTCTATTGGCAGAAGGCTGCTGGGCTGTTGCACTCACACCTGCTCCGAATGCAATGAGGGCTGCACATATGAACGCTGTGATGCTGCTTCTATCAGCCATGACTTTCCTGTCTGGTGCTTCGAACACACCTGCTCACACGAACAAGCGCGAAGCTACTCTAGCATCCTGCGAAACCAGTGGGCAGCTTTTTCGGATTGCAGAATGGTGCAGGAGTTAGCCCTGTCGCTCGCGGAGGAGGGCTTCGACTCGCCTGAGATCATCCTCAGTGTCGACGCCGATGGTATCGAACTCGGTGGGTTCGACGTAGACGCTGAAACCGTTTTCGAGAAATCGAAGCTGTTCGAGCCGCTCGGTGCGCTCAAGAAACCGGTGCGGAAGTGTGGGAAAGCGTTCGAGCGCGTCTTTACGGTAGGCGTAGAGGCCGATGTGTTTCCAGTACTGCGGACAGGCTTTGTCGCGGTCATACGGGATGGTGGCGCGGGAGAAGTAGAGTGCACGGCCATCGGCTGCAGTCACAACTTTTACGGCATTGGGATTACTGATGTTTTCGGGGGTGCAGAGAACCTTAAGCGTGGCGACATCGACATGAGGTTGAGTAAAAGGACGAAGGAGCGCGCTGATGTGCTGTGATTTTATGAGCGGCTCGTCGCCCTGGATATTGACGTAAATGTCGGCATGGATGAGTTGGGAGACAGCATGGACGCGGTCGGTTCCGCTGGCAAGATCGGAGGAGGTGAGTTGGAAAGGCCAACCGTTGCGTTCGCAGAGTTCGGCGACTTCGGCGGAGTCAGTAGCGATGAGGACCCTATCGAGTTGGGGGCAGGCCTGGGCTGCTTCGAAGACCCAGGCAAGCATGGGTCTGCCGGCGAGTTTGCGGAGAACTTTGCGCGCGAGCCGGGTCGACGCGAGGCGCGCGGGAATAACTCCGAGAACCATGGGTTGCCGCTTTTCGCTCTGCCTCGAATCAAGTATGATTGGAACTGGCTGTGCCGTAATCGTTCTTCCTCGTCGAAGATTGCTTCTCTCCCGGCACTGCAATACACACAGGGCGGTGTAGCTCAGATGGTTAGAGCGACGGACTCATAACCCGTAGGTCGACAGTTCGATTCTGTCCACCGCCACCAAATATATACCACGCCGATATCGCG
>Ga0207678_10002126_pt1 | contig 17944 bp, 16 predicted proteins | sample KBSC63metaG_FD_184319 | JGI IMG/M metagenome (GOLD analysis project Ga0207678, IMG submission 184319) | Corn rhizosphere microbial communities from Kellogg Biological Station, Michigan, USA - KBS C6-3 metaG (SPAdes) (version 2) | ecosystem: Host-associated > Plants > Roots > Rhizosphere > Soil ...
CGGTGCACCGGGCCTGGTCTGCCGCGCACGGCGGAGCGGGCGACCCGCTGCGCACCCCGATCGACGTCGCGGGTGCGACGCAGCCCGGCCGCGTCGTAACGGTCGAAGACGGCGCCGTTGGGCTGGCCGCCGGGCCCCTCCCGCTGAAATCAGGACCAGGCCGCTGGGGGGCGTACGTGAGCGCCCCGGCTGCCGAAGCCGACCTCGGCCGCGCCCAGGAGGCGGTCGCCCGGGCCCTGGCGGCGGGCGCCTGCCTGGTGGCCGTGGCCGGCGGCACCCCGCTGACCCGCCGGCTGGTCTGCGAGGCCGCCCGGCTGGAACAGGGCGCGGTGACCCTGCTGGTCGAGGACGGATCGGAGGACAGCGTCTTCGAGGACCGGGCCCGCACCGCGGTGCTGTCCGGACGCACCGACCTGGTCGGCAGGCGCCAATGAGCATGACCGAGGGAACGGTGCCCTGGCCCGACGAGCTGGCCCTCCAGTACGCGAGGGCTGGCTGGTGGCGCGGGCGGGACCTCGGCGCCGAGTTCGCCGACGTGGCCGCGGCCAGGCCGGACGCGACCGCCCTGGTCGACGGCACCACCCGGATCAGCTACGGGTCGCTGCTGGCCCGGGCCGACGCGCTGGCCTCCCGGCTGGCCCGGCTGGGGCTGCGGCCCGGGATGCGGATCGTGGTCCAGCTGCCGAACGGCTGGCCCTTCGTCGTGCTCACGCTGGCCTGCCTGCGCGCCGGGATCGTCCCGGTCATGGCGCTGCCCGCGCACCGCCGGCACGAGCTGGCCTACCTGTGCGAGCACAGCGGAGCCCGCGCCCTGGCGGTGCCGGACGTGCTGCGGGGCTTCGACCACCAGCAGATGGCGGAAGAACTCCTGGCCGGCTCGCCCACCCTGGCGCACATCCTGGTCGCCGGCCAGGACGTTCGGCACCAGGACCTGGCCGCGCTCTGTTCTGAACCACAGGGCTCCGAACCACTGGGTTCCGAGCGGGAGGCCCCGGTCCCCGCCCCGGACCCGCCGGACCCGGCCGGCGTCGCGGTGTTCCTGCTCTCCGGCGGCACCACCGGGCTGCCCAAGCTGATCGCCCGCACCCACAACGACTACTCCTACAACGCGCGCGCCTCCGCGGAGCTGTGCCGCCTGGACGAGCGCACGGTCTACCTCGTCTCGCTGCCCGCCTCGCACAACTTCCCGCTGGCCTGTCCCGGCATCCTCGGCACCCTGCTGTCCGGCGGCCGGGTGGTCATGATCGCGTCACCGGACCCGGCCAGCGCGTTTGCCGCCATCGAGCGGGAGGGCGTCACGATCACCGCGGTCGTGCCCGCGGTGGCCCAGCGCTGGCTGGCCCACGCGGCGGAGTGCGGCTCCGGCGCCTTGCGCACGCTCCAGGTCCTGCAGGTCGGCGGCGCCCGCCTCGCCGACGAGCACGCCACGCGGGTCAAGCCGGTGCTCGGCGCGACCCTGCAGCAGGTGTTCGGCATGGCCGAGGGGCTGCTGAACTACACCAGGCTGGACGACCCGGACGAGGTCATCTGCGGCACCCAGGGCCGGCCGCTGAGCCCGGGCGACGAGGTCCGCATCGTCGACGCCGACGGCCGCGACCTGCCCGACGGCCAGCCGGGCGCGCTGCTGACCCGCGGGCCGTACACGCCGCGCGGCTACTACCGGGCGCCGGAGCAGAACGCCCGCGCCTTCACCCCGGACGGCTGGTACGCCAGCGGCGACGTGGTGCGCCGCCGGCCGGACGGCAACCTGGTGGTCGAGGGCCGGGACAAGGACATGATCAACCGGGGCGGGGAGAAGATCTCGGCCGAGGAGGTAGAGAACCTGCTCTACCGGATGCCGGGGATCGCCCAGGTCGCCGCCGTCGCCGCGCCGGACGCCGAACTCGGCGAGCGGATCTGCGTCTTCGTCGTCCCGGAGCCCGGCCGGGCCATCAGCCTGGGCGCGATCTCCGGTGGCCTGGAGGCCGCCGGGGTAGCGAAGTTCAAGTGGCCGGAACGGCTGGAGATCGTGGCCGAGTTGCCCGTCACCAAGATGGGCAAGCTGGACAAGAAGGCGCTCCGCGACATGCTCGCCGGGAGGAGCACACCATGAACGACTTTGACAGCACGGAACACCAGGCCAGGCTGAAGGAGCTCTACCGCGACTTCGAGGCCGCCGGGATGACCCCGCTCTGGCTGACCCGCGAGGGCCTGATGCCGTTCCACCCCCAGCCCCGGGCGGTGCCGCACCTATGGCGCTGGGCCGACCTGCTGCCGCTGGCCGCGCGCAGCGCCGAGCTCGTCCCGGTCGGCCGCGGCGGCGAGCGCCGCGCGATCAGCCTCGGCAACCCCGGCCTGTCCGGTGACCCGTACACCACCCCCACCCTGTGGGCGGCCATCCAGTACCTGGCCCCGCGCGAGGACGCCCCGGAGCACCGGCACACCCAGTCGGCGTTCCGGTTCGTGCTGGAGGGCGAGGGCGTCTGGACCGTGGTGGACGGGGACCCAGTAGCGATGCGCCGGGGCGACCTGCTGCTGACGCCCGGATGGGCGTTTCACGGCCACCAGAACGTCTCCGACGCCCCGATGGCCTGGCTCGACGGATTGGACATCCCGCTGGTGGCAGAGACCGACCAGGGTTTCTTCGAGTTCGGCCCGGACCAGGTGCGGACCACGGCCACCCCCGACCGTTCGGCCTCCGAACGACTCTGGGGCCAGCCCGGCCTGACCCCGGTCGCGCTGGCCGGGCCCCGCCCGGCCTCCCCGCTGGTCGCCTACCGCTGGGCGCACACCGACGCGGCCCTGGCCGCCCAGCTCGAGCTGGAGGCCGAGGGCCTGCCCGGGGTGCTCGAGCCGGGCCACGCCGCCGTCCGGTACACCAGCCCGGCCACCGGCGGGGACGCGCTGACCACCATGCGGACCGAGTTCCACCGGCTGGCCGCGGGCGCGGCCACCCGCCGGTCGCGCACCTCGGCGTCCTCGGTCTGGCAGGTCTTCGACGGGGCCGGCTCGGTCCGCCTGAACGACTCCGAGCATCCGCTGGAGCGCGGCGACATCATCGCCGTCCCGGCCTGGACCGAGTTCTCGCTCACCGCCGAAACCCAGCTGGACCTGTTCACCTTCTCCGACGCCCCGGTATTCGAGAAGCTGAACCTGCTCCGCACCGAGATCAGCTGAGCACCGGGATCAAGCTGATCGGGTTGTGTGGCCCCCTACCCCCGAACGGATTGGGGGTTGTGGCCCCTCGCCCCCGATAGGCGGGGGCCGGGGCCCCCAATCCTCACTCGGCCCGATCCCGGCTGCGCCCGCCGAAGCGCCGGCTGACAGAACCCCGGCGGGCGGAACGGGCGGCGGCTCTGCGGCATTAAAGGGGCCGTGGCCACTGTGATGAGGTTCGCCCAGGCGTTCAGGACACCGGACCTGCGCAAGAAGCTGGTCTTCACCGCCTGCATCATCGTCGTATTCCGGTTCGGCTCGGCGCTGCCCGCGCCGGGCATCTCGGCGCCGAACGTCCGGTACTGCTCCGGCCTGGAAACGAGCCGCGGTGCCGCGGCGAACCTCTACGCGGTGCTCAACGTGTTCAGCGGCAACTCGCTGCTGCACGTGACGGTCTTCGCGCTGGGCATCATGCCCTACATCACCGCCAGCATCATCGTGCAGCTGATGACCCAGGTCATCCCGCGGCTGCAGGCCCTGAAGGATCAGGACCGGGCCGGCCAGGCGAAGATCACCCAGTACACCAGGTACCTCACCGTGATGCTCGCCGTCATCATCTCGGCCGGGTACGTGGAGCTGGCCCGCTCGGGGAGCCTGTTCTCCGGCACGGCCTGCTCGGCGGTGAACCATCCGCTGATGCCCGACCCCTCGATGCTCACCATCGCCACCATGATGATCACGATGGTGGCGGGCACGGCGGTGATCATGTGGATGGCCGAGCTCATCACCGACCGCGGCATCGGCAACGGCATGTCCGTCCTGATCTTCACCAGCGTGATCGCGGTGGTTTTCGGCGAGTTCGAGCAGATCTACCTGATCAGGGGCATCCCGCTGACGCTGGCGGCGATCGTCGTGGTCGTCGCGGTTATCGGGTTCGTGGTCTTCATCGAGCAGGCGCAGCGCCGGATTCCGGTCCAGTACGCGAAGCGGATGACCGGCCGGCGGGTGTACGGCGGGGCGACCACGTACATCCCGGTGAAGGTCAACCAGGCCGGCGTGGTCCCGGTCATCTTCGCCTCGTCGCTGCTGGTCATCCCGCAGCTGGCCGCGTCGATGCTCGGCAACCAGAACAGCCCGCAGGGCTGGGTGGCCTGGGTAGACCGGTACCTCGTCCCCAGCGTGCACGTCCTCCCGGTCTACTACCTCGCGTTCTTCGTGCTGATCATCGCCTTCACCTACTTCTACGTGTCGATCACGTTCAACCCGGCCGAGGTCGCGGACAACACCAGGAAGTACGGCGGCTTCGTGCCAGGCCTGCGACCAGGACCGCCGACCGCCTCCTACCTGGGCTACGTGGTCACCCGCCTGACCGCGCCGGGGGCGGTGTACCTGGCGGCGATCGCGATGCTCCCGATGGTCGCCCTGGGCATGATCGGTATCGGCAGCCAGGCCCTGTTCAGCGGGGTCAGCCTGCTGATCATGGTCGGGGTCGGGCTGGACACGGTCAAGCAGGTCGAGAGCCAGCTGCAGCAGCACCACTACGCGGGTTTCCTCGTGACGGGAACCTCGGAGGCGCGCGCGGCATTGACGGTGTCGTGAGACGAGTGCTGGGTGCTCCGCCGAGCCGGGAGGCGGAGTTCACCGAATTCGTCGAGGCGGCGTCGGCCCGGCTCCTGCGGGCGGCCCTGGTGCTGCTCGACACCCGGGAGGAAGCCGAGGACGCCCTGCAGCTGGCGTTGCTGCGGACGTACCGGCGCTGGGACCGCGCGCGACAGGCCCCCGAGGCCTACAGCCGGACGGTCCTGGTCAACGTCTGCCGGGAGCGCTGGCGGTACCGGGGGCGCCATCCGGAGGTGAAAGGCGTGACCACCGACGCCAGCCCGCAGTCGGTGGTGTTGTCGTTCACCGAGGCGGTCGACCGCCGTCACGTGCTCGTCCGGGTCCTGCGCCGCCTGCCCGCCGTCCAGCGCGAGGTGCTCGTGTTCCGCTACATGCTCGACGCCTCGGTGGCCGACACCGCCGCCGCCCTCGACATCGCCGAGGGCACCGTGAAGTCCGCGGCCAGCCGCGGGCTTGACCAGCTGCGGATACTGCTGTCCGCCGAATACGAAGACAAGAAGGTTCGCCGTGTCCATCCACGCTGATGACGAATTCAACCTCAGGCTGGCCCTCGACAGCGAGCTGGACGACGTGAAACCGCACGCCGGGCTGGCCGATCTGGTCATCGCGCGCTACCGCAAGGGCCGCCGGCGCCGCTTCGCCGGCGTGGTCGGCCTGTTCGTGGTCTTCGTCGGCATCGGCGTGCCGGCCGGGATCGCGAGCACGTCCGGCGGTGCGCCGGACGGGGCTGGTCCGGTCCCGCTCCGCCTCGGCTCGTACACGCTGACGCTGCCCGACCGGTTTCACCTCACGGACGCGAAGACCGCCCCGTGCGCCACGGGGGCCGGGGCGGCCCAGGCGACGGCGGCCGTCGCGTCCGGCGTCTGCGTCCTGATGTTCTTCATGCCGCCGGCCTCACCGGGGCAGGCCGACCGGGACGTGCCGCGCGGTGCCAGGGAGGTCACCGTCGGCCACTACCGGGCCTGGCTCGCCCCGCCCGGCTACACGCTGTCCGGGGACGGAACTGCCCTGGTCATCGAGGGGGATAACCAGGACCTCGTGATCGGTGCCTCGGGGTTGTCGCGATCGGCGCTGGTCTCGCTCGTCTCGACGGGCCTTTCCGCGGCCTGAGCTGCGTGGGTTACCGTCGGACGTGTGCATCTCGCCTCCATCCACATCTATCCGCTGAAGGCGGCCCGCGGCGTCGACCTCGAAGAATCCTTCGTCGAGCCGTGCGGGCTGGCCGACGACCGCCGGTGGCTCCTGGTCGACGAGGAGGGCCGCTTCGTCAGCCAGCGCGAGGAACCGTCACTGGCCCGCGTGGTGGTCAGCTGCGGGCCGGGCTGCATCCGCGTGTCGGCAGGTGGCCGAACGGGCCTGGTCATCGCCGAGCCACCGGCGGGTGCCCCGCTGATCAAGGTGCGTGTCTGGAGCGATGCGCTCCTGGCCGCCGCCGCCGGGCCGGAGGCGGACGCGTGGTTCTCGGCCTTTCTCGGCCGCCCGGTGCGCCTGGTCCACCTGGACGACCCGACCCGGCGGCCGGTCGACCCGCAGTACGGACGGGACGGGGACGTCGTCACCTTCGCCGACGGCTACCCGCTGCTGCTCACCAGCACCGGCTCCCTCGGCGAACTCAGCGACTGGCTTGCCGCCGACCGCCAGGCGCCGGTGCCGATGACCCGGTTCCGGCCCAGCGTGGTGGTAGCCGGAGCTCCGCCCTGGGCCGAAGACCGCTGGCGCCGCATCCGCATCGGCGCGGTACCGTTCCGCGTGGCCAAGCCCTGCGGGCGCTGCGTCGTCACCACCACCGACCAGATCACCGGCGAACGTGGCAGGCAGCCGCTCACGATGCTCGGCCAGCGCCGGCGCTTCGGAAAGGAGCTGGTCTTCGGCCAGAACCTGATCCCCGACTCCGGCGGCGTGATCCGGGTCGGCGATCCCGTCGAGATCCTGGACGCCGCGCAGCCCTAGCTCCTCGCCCCGGCCGGCGGCAACCTCACCCCGGCCGGTAGCGGATGTGGATGTTCTTCTGCTGGGTGAAGTCGAGCAGCTCGTCCAGGCATTCCTCGCGTCCGGTGCCCGACTGCTTGTAACCGCCGAAGGCCGCGCCGAGGAAATGCCTGGCGACCTCGTTCACCCAGACGTAGCCCGCCTCGGCCGCGGCCGCGGTCTCGTGCGCCACGGCCAGGTCGCTGGTCCAGATCGAGCACGTCAGCCCGAACGGGGTGCTGTTCACGTCGGCCAGCATGGCCTGCGGGTCGTCCCAGCGGAGCACGGAGAGCACCGGGCCGAAGATCTCCTCCCGGGCGATCGTCATGTCCTGGGTCACGCCGGCGAAGACCGTCGGCTCGATGAAACAGCCGTCGGCCAGCCCGGGCTCGCCCGGCGGCCCGCCGCCGGCCACCAGCCGCGCGCCCTCGGCCTGCCCCCGGGCGATGTAGCCGAGCACCCGGTCGCGGTGGTCCCGGCTCACCAGCGCGCCCATGGTGGTGGCCGGGTCCTCGGGCGGCCCCGGCCTGATCTGCTTCAGCTCGTCCCGGACCCGGTCCAGCACCTCGTCGTGGATGGCGTCGTGCAGGAAGGCGCGGCTGGTCGAGCCGCAGGACTGGCCGCACCAGCCGAAGTTCATGCCGGCCACGGCCGCGCGGGCGACCGCGCCGGGATCGGCGTCGGCGAAGGCGATCAGCGCGTTCTTGCCACCCAGCTCGAGCAGGACGGGCCTGATGTGGTCGGCCCCGGCCCGCATCACCGCCCGGCCCGCGTTCACGCTGCCGATCAGCGCCACCTTAGCCACCCCGGGGTGGCTGGCCAGCGCCGCTCCGGTCGCGCCGTCGCCGGTCACCACCGAGAAGACCCCGGGCGGGAACAGGTCGCCGGCCAGCTCGGCGATCCGCAGCGCGGACAGCGGCGCCTGCTCGGGCGGCTTGACGATGACCGCGTTCCCGGCCGCCAGGGCCGAGGCGGGCTTGCCCGCGCAGAACATGAACGGGTGGTTGAACGGGATGATGCGGACCACGACGCCGAGCGGTTCGCGCACCGAGAAGTTGACCACCCCCGGCCCCATCGGCACCGACGTGCCCTTCATCTCGGTGACCAGGCCTGCGAAGAAGTCAAGCTGCGCGGCCGCGGTGTCCACGTCGTTGCGCAGTTCCCGCACCGGGCTACCGCCGTCGACGGCGTCGATCCAGGCCAGCTCGTCGCGGCGGGCGGCCAGGCGGCGGGCCATCTCACGCAGCACGCGGGCGCGCTCGAGCGGGGCGACGCGGCGCCACTCGGCGAAGCCGGCCCGCGCCGCGGCCACGGCCCGGTCCACGTCCTCGGCGCCGGCCACGGCGAAGCTCCCCAGCGCCTGGCCGGAGGACGGGCTGACGGTCGCCGCGGTGCCCCCGGCGGCCGGATGCCACCCGCCGCCGTAGAACAGGTCGCGGTGAGCGGGCAGCTGGAACTGGCTCATGCCTTCCGAAGCCTACGCCGCGGGTAGCCGGCCCGGGCGGCTAGCATCGAGCCGATGCGACGTAATGCCAGCACCGTGGTGGTCCTGGCCGGCCCGGCGCCCGGCGAGGTCCTGGCCGCCCTCGGCCGGTCCATGAACGTGACCCTGTACCGGCCGGAGCGGCACCGCCCGGAGCGGCCGGCCGTCCAGGAAGGCGACGGCCTAGCGGCCGCGGCGGAGGCGCTGCAGCGGGCCGGCCGGGCCACGTCGCCCTACGCCCTGGTGCCCGCCGACCCATTGGCGGCGGTGGCCGCGAGCTGGCGCGAGATGTGGGACGTGTCGCGCCAGGAGGGATCCGCCGCCTTCGAGCAGGAGGCGGTCACCGCCCTGGCCGCGTGGCGCGCGGGCCGGTTCGAGCTGCCGGACTATTACCTGGTGCTCGCCCGCGAGGACACCGGAGGGCCGGATTTCTATCTCGGGCCGCTGCGTTCGGCCCGGGCGCACCGGGTCGTTCTCGTGCCCGATCAGGAGCCCGGCCAGCAGGCCGCCGGAGTACTGCACGCCCTCGGCTCGCTGCGGCACGGCCCGTGGTGGCCGGGCCTGGACGAGGTGATCGAGACGGCCCGCCGGTTCTACCCGGACAGCCTGGCCGAAGGGACCGTTACCGGTCCGCCCCCAGCGACACCGGAAGCCGGGCGGGTCCGCGCAGGTTGATCCGCCCGTTCCAGGTGACCTCGCCGTCGAGGGCGAGTCCGGGGAACCGGCTGGCCAGCTGCGCCAGGGCGATCGAGGCCTCCATCCGGGCCAGCGACGCCCCCAGGCAGTGGTGCGGCCCGGCGCCGAACGAGACGTGCTGCCTCGCGTTCTCCCGGTCGAGCCTGAGCTCGGCGGCGTCAGGCCCCCAGTAGCCCTCGTCCCGGTTGGCCGAAGCCAGCAGGGCCATGACGAAGGACCCGGCCGGTATCTGGACGCCGGAGATGGTGACCGGCTCCAGGGTGATCCGCCTGGTCGCCTGCACCGGGCTGTCGTAGCGGAGCAGTTCCTCCACCGCGTTCGCGGTCAGGCCGGGGTTCGCCCGCAGCAGCGCGAGCTGGTCCGGATGACGCAGCAGGGCGAGGGTCCCGCCCGCGATGAGGTTGACCGTTGTCTCGTGCCCGGCGATGTACAGCAGCAATGTCTGCGCGATCAGTTCGTCATCGTCGAGCACGTCGCCGTCGTCCTCGGCGTTGATGAGCGCGGTGAGCAGGTCAGCGGCCGGGTTGGCGCGCTTCCACGCGATCATCTCCGCGGCGATCTGGGTCAGTTCGGCGTCGGCGGCGGCGATGGCCGCGGCCGTGTCCGGGTCGTTGACCGGCTCGAGCGAGCGGACCACCGTGCCGCTCAGCTGCCTGATCCGCTCGTGGTCGGCCGGCGGCGTGCCGAGCATCTCCGCGATCACGGCGAACGGCAGGGGGAAGGCCAGCGCGTCGACCAGGTCGACCCGACCCTGGCGCTCCGCCGCGTCGAGCATCTCGTCGACCAGCCCGGTGATGCGCGGCCGCAGCGCCTCCACGGCCCGCGGCGTAAACGCCTTCGACACCAGCCGGCGCAGCCGGGTGTGGTCTGGCGGGTCGCGGTCGAGCATCGAGATGCCGCGCGGCCGGTAGGCCTCCTCGCCGTACATCTGCTCGCGCAGCTCGATCAGCTGGCGGTCGGTGATGTTGCCGTCCTCGACCGACATGCCCGCCCGGAGCAGCCCGGACACGTCGTCATACCGGGTGAGCAGGAAGAACCCGAGCGGGTGCCGGCCAGCGGGCGCCCCGCTCCGCAACGCCGCGTACTGCGGGTAGGGGTCATCGGTGAAGCCGGGCGCGAACGGGTCGAACACCGGCGGGGGCATGGTCTGGGACATGGCACTGTCTCCTTGCGGGGCTCCTACCCGGCCCGTCATCCACATACACCGTGCTTTTCACATACTCTGCGTATGTTACTACACTCTACGCATGCAACACATCAGGACCCAGAGCCGGCGGGAACTGTACTCGGAGGCCACCCGGGCGGCGCTGCTCGACGAGGCCACCCGCTTGTTCGCCACGCGCGGGTACGCCGGGACATCCCTGGAGGATGTGGCGGCCGCCAGCCAGGTGACCCGGGGCGCGGTGTACCACCACTTCGACGGCAAGCAGGCCCTGTTCGAGGCCGTCCTCGACGCGCAGGAGACCCGCGCGATCGCCAGGATCACCGCCGCCGCCACCGCCGCCGACCCCCTGAACGAGGCACTCCAGGCGCTCGACGCGTTCCTCGACCAGTGCTGCGACCCGGTCTACGGCCGCCTGGTCTGGCTGGAAGGGCCGACCGCGCTCGGCTGGCACCGCTGGCGGGAATGCGAGCAGAAGTACGCCTACGGCCTGGTCGAGCGCTTCATCACCGCCCTGGTCGACGCCGGCTACCTGGCCGACCGGGCTCTGGGCAGCCTGGTCAGGTTCTCCTTCTGGATGCTCGGCGGCGCCGGGCTCGCCCTCGCCGAGGCGCCCGAAGCCGACCGGCCCCGCCTGCGCGAGGAATGGCGCTACCTCATCGGCCAGACCATCGCCGGCCTGCGCGCCGTCTAGGCCCGCCGGCCACCGGCACCCGTCCCGGTCCCTGTGGGGACGGGACGACCACGTTCGCCAGCGGAACGTGGTGCTGCCCGGCATGCATGTCCCGGTCGTGCAGGCTGCCCTGCACGACCGGACGCGGGAAGGACACCTTGACCACGTGCAAGTCCGGGATGCGAAAGATCTGCAAGGACGCGGGGGCGACGTGGTACAGCTCGCTGATCAGCTCGGTGGTGATGAGCGCGTCCGCGATTCGGTAGGTCTCCTCATCCGGCATGAAAGCCTCGAGCGTCATCCAGAACGGCCCGGCGTTCTTCGATCGCACTTCAAGCGCCAGGTCGCCCAGCGTACGAGGCGCGTCGTTCGTTTCAGAAGCCATGGCTCGGACCTATCTCCAGGCGGAACATCCCGGTCGGCGAGTCGACGTCGACGACGTGGTTGAGCACGAACTCGTACGCCGCGCCGCGATCGATGTGGGCGGGGGAGGTGGCAAACGCGAAGCTGGGCAGGTAGTTCATGGTCGGCAGGGGCAGGTGCAGCAGCAGCGGGTTGGCCAGCTTCGAGATCGCCGTCGCCGTCTCCTGGTCCTGGGCGCTGACCAGCAGCATCACCCCGACTTCGGCCGGCGTGGCCGGCTGGCGCTCCAGCTCGCCCAGGATGGCGTTGTGGCCGTACAGGCGCAGATCGGCTGCCCACGAGTCAGCGGCCAGCTCCAGCACGCTCGCCACCCGTTCGGTCAAAGTTTTGTCGAAAAACTCGGCCCAGACGTCGATCGAGGCCAGGATCTGCGGATCCCGGATACCCGTGAAGGACACCGTTTCGTACCCGGTGACCGCTGCGCCCTCGAGCTTGATCGTGTACTGGTCCGCGGGCTCGAATCGCGATCCCTCGACGCGCACCGTGCGCTCGTCGATGGCGGTGTAGCGGGCGCCGGCCACCTCGATGGTGCCGCCCGGTTCGCGCATCGTGTACGGGTTGACGGTCTCGTACAGCATGTGCGCGGCGACCGATGCCGGCGTGCAGGCCGTGTCCGGGTCGAGCGGCTCGATGGTGAAGCCGCGGTGATCGATCCTGGCGAACACTCCGCCGGAGGCCGGGTTGGTGGTGCATTGGCCGCCGCACTCGACGATTTTCGCCGCGTGCCAGGTCGGTCCGGGTGGCATCCCGCGCATGAGGGCGAAGGCGGCGGATACGGCCGTGTCGGTGGCCCGCCCGGCGAGCACGACGTTCGCGCCCGCGCGCAGCGCGTGCTCGATGGGCTCGTGGCCCATCATGCCGACGATGTGCGTGCACCGGCCGAGGGTCTCCGCGTCCAGCGGTTCGCTGGGCGGCAGCAGATGAACGCGTCCGCGCTCCAGTTCTGTGATCAGCTGGCCGGCCTGCTGCTCACTGAAGATCTTGGCCACAGTCAGGTCGAGCCCGTCCTCGGCGCAGATCGCGTCCACGATGCCGGCGACCCAGTGCACGCCCGAGTCCGTCCCGCCGGTGCCGCAGGAGCCGACGATCAGCGGGATGCGGGCGCTCCTCGCGGCCGCGAGGAGCAGGCGAAGGTCGCGGCGCACGGCGCCTTCGGTCGTCTTGGCCACGCCGGCACCGAGGTAATACGGCCCTGAATCGGTCGAACCGCCGTCGACAGCGATAACGTCGGCGCCGAGGGAGATGCCGCGGGTGATGGTGTCGGGGCTGAAGCCGCCCCCGAGCATGCCGGTCGGCACCAGGATGCCCACGCTGTCTGGTGGGCCGGATTGGTCAGGCATGGGCCGCCTTTCTGAGCGGGAGGAGGTGGTTAGCCGGGCTGGTCCAGCCGGGGGCGGGATTCACTCGACGAACGTGGCGACGCCGGGCGGGATGCGCAGCCACACTGGCCCGGGGGCCAGCGGACGCTGCGAGTGCACGCTCAGCTGCAGCGCTCCGACGGCGACCTGGTAGTGGTAGTGGTCGCCGAGATAGGAGGCGTGCAGGACGCTGGCTTCGGTTCCCATTCCGGGCGCGCCGGGCCGGATCCCGGAACTGATCTCGATATCCTCCGGCCGGACGGCGATGGTCCCGGTCGGACCGTCGTGACGCCCTTGGACCTTTATGCCGTCGCTGAACTCGGCCGTCCTCAGCACCTCCCCGCCGTCCGGTCCGGTGCCGATGGCGCCGGTCAGGAAGTTGCAGTGTCCGAGGAATTCGGCGACGAACCGCACGCGGGGCTGCCGGTAGACCTCCTCCGGCGTCCCTTCGCGCAGGATGCGCCCACCGTTCATGACCAGGATCCGGTCGCTCATCGACAACGCCTCGTCTTGATCGTGGGTCACGAAGATCGTGGTGAGCCCCAGGGTGTGCTGCAACGCCTTGAGCCAGTCGCGGGCTCGTTCGCGCAGCTTGGCGTCGAGATTCGAGAACGGCTCATCGAGCAGCAGCACCGCCGGCGAGGACGCGATGGCGCGGGCCAGCGCGACCCGCTGCTGCTGGCCGCCGGACAGCTGGTGCGGGTAGCGGTCGGCCAGCGCGCTGAGCTCGACTAGGGCGAGCACCTCCGTCACGCGAGCCCGAATGGCGGGCTTGCTCATCCTGCGGACGCGCAGCGGGAACGCCACGTTCTGCGCGACGGTCATGTGCGGCCAGATCGCGTAGGACTGGAACACGATCCCGAGGTTGCGCCGCTCGGCCGGGAGGTCGACGCGGGCGTCGCGGTCGACGAAGGTATCGTCCCCGCACGCGATGCGCCCTTGGTCCGGGGTCTGGAAACCGGCGATGCACATCAATGTCGTGGTCTTGCCGCAGCCGGAGGGTCCCAGCAGCGTGACGAACTCCTTGTCCTTCACAGTGAAGCTGATGTCGTCGAGGACCCTGGTGTCGGAGAAGGACATGCTGAGGTTCTCGATGCGGATGTCAGGCACGGCGCAGCCTTCCAAGGATCCGGGTCCCGAGCAGGAGCACGATGGCGACGATGCCGACTTGAACGACGGCCAGGGCGGCAACGGGACCGACGACTCCCCGCTGCCAGGTCTGGAGCATCGTCACGCCAAGCACCTCGGTACCCGGTTTCTGCAGGAACACGACCGGGTCATAATCGCCGAGCAGCGTGATGAACATGAGCACGAAGGCGGCGAGCAGCGCGGGACGCAGGATGGGCAGCAGGATCCGCCGGGCGATCGTCCACCAGCCCGCCCCGCTGGAGCGGGCCGCGCGATCGAACTCGGCGTTGATCCGCGCGAGGCTGGGATAGATGACCACGTAGGCCAGGGTCAGGTTCCGCACGCAGAGCGCGATCAGTTCGCCCCACAGGTTGTTGCGGACCAGGGCTCCGGGCGTGAACATGAGGTAGGTCCAGAAGAAACCGATGCCGAGGATCACTCCGGGCACGGCGCGCGGGTAGATCAAGGCGGGGGCCAGGATCCGCCGCAGGCCGAACCCCGATCGGTGCGCGATCAGCGTGGCCGCCGCCACCAGCAGGACGGTGGCCGCGCCGCCGCCTCCGGCGATGAGCAGGCTGTTGGTGATGGATCGTCGCAGCGTCGGGTCGGTGGCCACGAGACGCCAGTTCTCGGCGGTGAACAGATGCCAGGGCGCCTCCAGCGTGGTCAGCGCCTTCACGCCTGACATCAGCACCAGCCCGAGCAGCGGGATCACGCAGGTGATGCCGATGTAGGCGCCGAGACCGATGCTGGCGGGCCAGCGCCAGCGGCCCAGGTCAAGCGGGCGGTAGGTACCACCGCCGCGTGCGCCCGCGGCGATGAACCGCTGTTCCGAACCGGACAGCCGGGCGCGCAGGAGCAGCAGGCCCGAGACGACCACCAGCAGCAGCACGGCGCCCGCGCTGACGAACGCCGGGTCCGGGTTCGCGCCGCTACTCCACGACCGGTACAGATAGCTCGCGTAGAAGTCGATGTTCGACGGCGCCCCCAGGAACAGCGGGATGCCCAGGATCTCCAGGCAGAGCGCGAAGATCAGCAAGGTGCAGTTCACGATGGCTTGACGCAGCATCGGCAGTGTCACCCGCGTGATCACCCGCCAGGGTCCCGCGCCTGCGCTGCGCGCGGCGTCCTCCATCCAGGAGTCGGTCCCGGCGAGCGCGGCCTGCACCGTCAGGTACACGACCGGGATCGTGATGACGGCTCCGAGCAGCGACATCCCAGGGATCGACGACAGGTTCCACACCGGCAGGTGCACGTTCTTGCTGACGACCTGGGTGAGGTAGCCGCCTTGCCCGTAGATCGACAGCCAGCCGACGATGAGCCCGAGCGGCGGGATGACGATAGGCGCTATCAGCAGCAGCCGGTAGGCCTTGCGACCGGGCAGGTTCGTCCGGGCACACACGATCGCCAGCGCGGTGCCGCCGATCACCGCCAGCGCCGTCGTACCCAGGGCGAACGAAACAGTGTTCCGCACCGCCGTCCAGAACAGTGGGTCGGCGAACAGCGTCCGGTACGCCGCCAGGGTGAACGTCCCGCCCGGCAGGTAGATCGGCTTGCTCCGCAGCGAGGAGTAGACCAGCGGGAAGAAGGGGCCCACGACGAGCGCGACGACGGCGAACCAGACCAGCGCCTGCCCGGCGCTCGCCGGCAGCCGGCGCGCTCGGGATCTGGCCGGCGCCGGCGCGGCGACCTCGGCCGGGCGCTCGATCATGCTCGTCATGGGCTTCTTCCCAGGGATCGTGTGACGCTGCCTAGCGGTGGAAGGCCTGGTTCCAGCGCTGGGTGATCGCGCTCTGCTGGTCAAGCACCGCCTGGTTGATCGGTACCAGGTAGGTCGTGTTCGCCGGGACCTCGCTCTGCAGTGCCGTCAGGGAGGCGGTGCAGCCGTTGGCGGAGTGGTAGTTGGTCATCGTCGCCTCGAAGCCGGCGGCGCAGAGGGCATCCTGGCCGGCCTGCGTGTACAGGAAGTCCAGGAACAGCTGAGCCGAGGCCGGGCTGGCCGCATTCTTGGTTACCGTGATGCCGCGAGGAATGAGCGGCGTCGCGTCGCGCATGAAGGTGTAGCCGGCCAGGCCCTTGTAGTGCGGAAGGACGCCCTGGGCCAGGCCCGAGGACATGTAGCCGACCGACGCGCCGCCCTGCAGCATATAAGTAAGAGCAGTGAGACCATCGTCGAAGGTCTTGGTCACCGGCGCCATGGCGTTGTAGTAACTCCACACCTTGCCGGCGCCCAGGACGTGGATCAGGCCGTAGATCCCGCCGTAGTTCAGCGGATTGCTGATCGGGTACGACGCCAGCTTGTACTTGCCGGGATTCGCCTTCGCGTCCGCGGCGAGCTGGGCCCACGTCCTGGGCACCTGCGATGGAGTAAGCAGCTTGGCGTTATAGGTGGTCAGGATGGGTTCGGCCGACATGACGAAGACGCCGTGGCCCTGATTCACCCAGGACGGGAAGGCGCTCAGACCTGCCGGGGTGACGTCGGCGCTCACGCCGTTCTGTTCGGCCTGAACCCACGACGCCGGGGCGCTGGCGATCAGCAGGTCCGCAGTTCGCGCTCCTTGAGCGGCTTCGGCTTCATATTTCGAGAACACCACGTTGTCGGTGAGGTCAGCCGGGCTGACCTTGATGAACGGGTACTGCTTGGTGAACGCGGTGATGACCGGCTGGAAGTCCTGCGCCGGCGCGTTGGCGTAGATCACCAGGCCGTGTTCCCGTTGCGCCTGCTGCTTGAGGGTTTTCACGGATGAAGCCGATGCCGGTGCCGAGGACACCGCTGACGACGACGAGGATCCGCCGCCGGTGGAGCAACTGGCCAGGGCGGCCGTAAGAGCGACCGCGGCCGCCAGCCCACCGATTTTCAGCGAAGCAGGCACTTGATGCCTCCCGTTCGCTACAGCATATTTGCTATAGCATAGGTGGTAACGATGGTCAGGTGAGCGCAAATAGCCTTTTCGTGAGCGCAGGCCGGGCTCGGCCGCGTCCTGGATCGGCCGGCGGCGGCGCGCCCTGCTGGCGCACGTAACTGTCCGTATGCCCGGTACGGCGGTTAGGTTCGGGCGGTGCAATTAGCTGTATGCTATAGTAAGCATGTCCTGAGCGTGACGACAAGATGTCATTCGGATTATCGCAGGCACTTCCCCCCTAAACTGCGACTTGCCATAGTAAGTGGTAGATTGCATGTACCCTGGATGTGGTCTGCCCAACTATCCGTGGAGCCGCATGAGTACGGCATCGGATCTGCCCTCGCTGTATCGTGCGGACTCGCTCGCCGAGCAGGCGTACCGGGCGATCCGCGAGGGCATCGCGACCGGCCTGTTCAGGGCCGGCGAACGTGTCACCGAGCGCGGCCTGGCGGCCAGGCTGAACGTCAGCGCGACCCCGGTCCGGGAGGCGCTCCGACGGCTGGAGCAGGAAGGCCTGATCGAGCGGGTCTCGGCCCGGCAGCTTCGCGTCGTGGATCACTCCGCCGGCACGCTGCGGGAGCTCATGCTGACGTTTGCGGCGCTCCGGGCCCTGGAGGCCCGGTTCGCGACCCGCAAGATCACCGATGCGGCGCTCGACCGGATGGCGGCCTTGGTGGATGCCCAGGCCAGCCGGGAGGGGATTGATATCCCCGAACGGTTGCGAATCGCCCGCGAATTCGACATGGAGATCGAGCGCGCGGCCGCTAATCCCGCCCTGCGGAGCATGATCCTCAGCCTGTCCATCATCGGTCAGGAGCGGCGGGCACGTTCCGTGGAGTCCCTGCTTCAGCACCCTGAGGCGGGCCTGCGCCGGGTCCAGGACCACCGCGACCTGCTGGCGGCCTTCCGCGAGCGCGATCCGGACCTGGTGGAGCAGGTCTTTCGACGCCACGCCGCCACCGGAGTCGAGCTTCTCCTCGACGATCTCGACTAGCCCAGCAGTTTGTCCAAAGGTGATGGGCAGTGATCGGATGCGACGGCCGATGGCGTGGTAGACCGCGTTGGCGACGGCGGCGGACACTCCCACTGTTCCGACCTCGCCGAGGCCCTTGGCCCCGCGGGGGCTGAACCTGTCCGGCTCACCGACGAAGGTCACGTCGATGTCCGGCACATCGGCGTGGACGGGGACCAGGTAGTCGCCGAATGTCGCGTTGGCGATCCGGCCCTGCACGAGGTGGCCGGCGCCGTTGCAGATCGCGCTGCCGAGCGCGGTCGCCTGCTGGGGACCGGCGCTGCGCCATCTGCGATGGCAGGTGGCGCAGCGCCGAGGCAGCCGGTAACTAGGCCTTGCCCGCCGGCCTGAGCTCGTCGCTGTCGGCGGGGGCATCTTCGCCC
>Ga0207678_10002127_pt1 | contig 17931 bp, 14 predicted proteins | sample KBSC63metaG_FD_184319 | JGI IMG/M metagenome (GOLD analysis project Ga0207678, IMG submission 184319) | Corn rhizosphere microbial communities from Kellogg Biological Station, Michigan, USA - KBS C6-3 metaG (SPAdes) (version 2) | ecosystem: Host-associated > Plants > Roots > Rhizosphere > Soil ...
GCGTCGTTGGCGGCGATGTCGGCGAGGATCTTGCGATCGAGACCGTTGCCGGCGAGCTTGAGGCCGTTGATGAAGGTGGAGTAGCTCATGCCGTTGATGCGGCAGGCTGCATTGATGCGGACGATCCAGAGAGCGCGGAACTGGCGCTTCTTCTGCTTGCGGCCGGTGTAGGCGAACTTGAGCGAGCGCTCGACGGCTTCCTGAGCGGCCTGGTAGAGCTTGGATTTGGTGAGGAAGTAACCGCTGGCGCGCTTGAGGATCTTCTTGCGGCGGTCGTTGCGTTTGGTACTCCGTTTTACACGGGGCATGATGCGTCTCCTTTTGCGTACATCGTTTGAGCGGCTGGAGGTAAGGGTCGCATTCTCGCCCAATCAGAACTAGTCAGTGTCCTGAAAGAGCATCGTGAGAACGACGATGTAGCCTCTTCACTCGCTATGCAACTTCAAGTCTCGGTGGGCTTTGTTACGCAAATCCCAGGGGCCGTGAACGCTTTGCTGGCCCTTTGCTGTGATGCGGCTTGACTTGAAAAACTTCGCCGATTCCCTGCCTGAAAGATCTTGTCGATCTTTTTACGCGTAGGGAAGCATGCGTGCGACTTTGGCCTGATCCGCCTCTGAGACCAGAACCGAACCGCCGAGGTGGCGTTTGGTCTTGGTGGCCTTCGAGGTGAGGATGTGGCGCATCTTGGACTGACCGCGCTTAAACTTGCCCGTGCCGGTCTTATGGAAGCGCTTGGCTGCGCCTGAGTGTGTCTTCAACTTTGGCATTGTGTTCCTGACGAATACTGTGTTCTGGACAACCTCTTGAGTATATACGAGGTTGGCGGTTTGGGTCGGGCGATGCTGCATTTTGCAGGAATGCGGTTGAAGATTGAAGCACCGATGCCCATCCTTCGCCGGGGAGGTGTGCGAAGGATGGGCACCGGATTGACTGAATCTGTTGGGGAGGGCTGAAAGAACGCGAGACTAGCCGCCGATTCCCTTTCCGGTGGTGGTGCCGCCCGTGGAGCCGCCGCTGGTGCCGTCAACCCCGCAGTAGCCTCCGCCGTTGCCCTTGCCACGGTCGCAGTTGCGGCCTCGACCGCTATCCTGACCATTCTGGTCACACTCGCGTTTGTGGTTCTGATCCTGGTCCTGGTCAGTGTGATGAGTCCAGCCAAAGAAGGACCAATGACTTTCCTGGCTGCTTTGGCTGCCGCTGCTGTGTTCACAGGCGAGAGCCGAAGTGGTTAACAGGGAGAATCCAAGGAGGGAGGCTGTGAGAAGTCGATTCAGTTTCATAGTTTTACCTCGTGGTGCAGTGGTCGAAGAATATCAATATGCAAAAGTTTGCGTATACCACTTTCGGGTTACTCTTGATTACCTCTGCCACGCTTACTTTGAAGTTGTTGGTAATAAATAAGTAGTGCCTGTAGAGAAAAATTCTGGTTACCAGGCGATGGCGAACAAACGGTACGGCAAAGACAGCAGGGAGAGCCGTTTGAGGTGGATTCCCGCTCATTTTGGGTTGTCAGACTGGGTCGGTGGCGAGCAGAAGGACCCTTCTGTTCGCAAAAGTGGTGTTCAAGGCTAATGTGCAGGTTCCGGATGCGGCATCTGGCTGGATTCCGGCCGGGTCCACGGCGGTATCCAGTCCCCGGAAGGCCCCTTAAACGTGGTATACTCAGAGTACTGAGAATCAGCCTGGGACGTGGTGAAAGTGCTGGAATGACGCGGGTTTTGCGAGTCGAGCAGACGCGGACAGGCTGAAGATCCTGCACCTCAGCAAGGGCTGAACGGGCGTCCCAACGGACAGCTCAACGCACGGCTAAATGGACGGCTCAACGGAGACTCATGGCATCGACTGCAATCCCCACCGAAACGGCTCTTCTGGAGCTTGAAGATAGCGCAAATCCAACCGCAGCCAAAGGTTCCGCCAAGAAGGAAAAGGCGGACGGCGGCGGCTACTCGGCTGAGAACATTACGGTTCTGGAGGGGTTGGCGGCGGTGCGGCTGCGGCCGGCGATGTATATCGGGTCGACCGGCGAGATGGGGTTGCACCATCTGGTGTATGAGGTGGTCGATAACTCGGTGGACGAGGCCCTGGGTGGGCACGCCGACCGGATCGATGTGACCATTCACGTCGACAACTCGATTACCGTGGTGGATAACGGACGTGGGATCCCGGTCGACGACAAGGTGATCAACGGGGAGAAGATGCCGGCGGTGCAGGTGGTGCTGACGATGCTCCACGCCGGGGGCAAGTTCGACGCTTCGAACTACAAGGTTTCGGGCGGGTTGCACGGCGTCGGCGTGAGCTGCGTGAATGCGCTGAGCGAAGAGTTCGATGTCGAGATCTGGCGCGATGACTTTGCGTGGGAGCAGGACTACTCCAAGGGCGCGCCGATTTCGAAGTTGCGGAAGATGGGGCCGAGCAAGCGCAAGGGGACCAAGGTCCACTTTCTTCCGGACAAGAGCATCTTTACCGTGACCGAGTTCAACTACGACACGCTGGCGCAGCGGCTGCGAGAGCTGGCCTTCCTGAACAAGGGGCTGGAGATTCACCTGACGGATGAGCGCACGACCGATCCGAAGACGGGCGAGAGCAAGCACCAGGAGTTCAAGTACGCGGGTGGAATTGCGGAGTTCATCAAGCACATCAATAAGGGCAAGTCGGTGCTGCATGACAAGCCGATCTACATGGAGGCCGAGCGCGACAACGTGGCCATGGAGATCGCGCTGCAGTACAACGACGCTTATTCGGAGACGGTGTTCACGTTTGCGAACAACATCAACACGGTGGACGGCGGGACGCATCTTTCCGGGTTCAAGACGGCGCTGACACGGACGATCAACGCGGCGGGACAGTCGCTGGGTTTGTTCAAGGATGTGAAGGAGAACCTGAGCGGCGACGATGTGCGCGAAGGGCTGGTGGTCGTCATCAGCGTGAAGCTCTCGCAGCCTCAGTTTGAAGGGCAGACGAAGGGTAAGCTGAACTCGGATATCGCGGGGACGGTGCAGGCGTTTGTGAATGAGCGGCTGGGGGGATTTCTGGAACAGAATCCTTCGGTGGCGAAGAAGATTATCAACAAGGCGATCGATGCGGCACGGGCGCGCGAGGCTGCGCGGAAGGCTCGCGATCTGACTCGGCGCAAGGGTGCGCTGGATGGCGGCGGATTGCCGGGGAAGCTGGCTGATTGCAGCGAGCGGCAGCCGGAGCGGTGCGAACTTTATCTGGTTGAGGGAGAGAGCGCCGGTGGAACCGCCAAGCAGGGACGCGACCGGAAGTTTCAGGCGATTCTGCCCTTGAAGGGCAAGATCCTCAACGTCGAGAAGGCCCGCTACGACAAGATGCTGGGGCATGAAGAAATTCGCGCCATGATTACGGCGCTGGGTTGCGGGATCGGCAAGGACGACTTCGACGCGAGCAAGCTGCGGTACGGCAAGCTGATCCTGATGACCGATGCCGACGTGGACGGCTCCCACATCCGCACGCTGTTGCTGACATTCTTCTTCCGGCATATGACGGAGTTGATCAAGCGCGGGCATGTGTATATCGCGCAGCCGCCGCTGTATCGCATCAAAAAGGGCAAGTTTGAGCAGTACATCAAGGACGACCGCGAGTACGTGAACGTGATGGTGAAGCGGGCCTCCGACGGCATGGTGATTCGGTACGGCGAGGGCGGGGCGAAGCTGGAGGGTGCTGCGCTGACGAAGTTTATGGGTCAGTTGAACGACTACCTCGGCTTCTTTGACAAGGTGCAGAAACGACTGCGGAATGACGATGTGACGCGGGCGTTTGCGGAGCTGTTTGCGCAGGAGGGCAAGGACCCGGTGCGGAGAGTGGACTTCGAGTCTCCGGAGAAGGTGAAGGCCATGCGCGAGCGGCTGCTCGGGATGCAGAAGGCATACCAGTTCAAGGCAGTGAGCGACGTTGTGCTGAACGAAGAGCGGCAGATGTACTCGGTGAACTACACGGATGCGCAGGGCGCGGTGCGAGTGATCGACTGGGCGCTGGCTTCGGCTCCGGAGAGCCGGCAGATGCTGGCGAAGCATGCGCAGATTCGTGAGCAACTGGTTGGGCCGTTCTTTATCGAGTATGCGGTGAAGACCAAGGCTGAGGCGGCGGTCGAGGCGGCAGAGGAAGCCGAAGAGGCTGCCTCGGAAGAGGGCGTGGCGGCTACGGCAGCTGCTCCCGGAACCGTGGCGGAGACCAAGGCAGGTAAGCGGACGGGTAAGGCTTCGCATGAGCCGGTGGAGAAGAAGACGGCGCGCGAGGTGTTTGAGTATGTCATCGAACAGGGTCGCAAGGAGTATCAGGTCCAGCGGTACAAGGGACTGGGCGAAATGACGGCTCCGCAGCTCTGGGAGACGACGATGGACCCGGAACGGCGGACGCTGTTGCAGGTGAAGCTCGAGGACATTGCCGCCTGTGAGGAGATCTTTACGACTCTGATGGGTGAGGATGTGGAGAGCCGCCGGAAGTTTATTGAAGAGAATGCCCTGGATGTGAAGAACCTGGATATTTGATGTCGTGAAGGGTACGGGTAAGCCGCACCCTTCACAACGCAGGAGTTTTTGCGTAGCCCTTGCCGGTGCCTTTGGATAGCTGGCAAGGGCTTGCTTCGTCTGGACTACTGAAGGAAGGCGAGGAGTGCCTGGTTGACTTGTTCGGCGTGGGTCCAGTTCAGGCCGTGGGGTCCGCCATCAATAACAACAAGGCTGCTGCCTTTGACGAAGGAGGCTGTGCGGGTTCCCGTGGCTTCGAGGGGCAGGATGCGGTCGGCGTTTCCGTGGACGACGAGGGTCGGGATGGTGATGCTCTTAAGATCGCTGCGGAAGTCGATCAGCCAGGAGTTGACGCAGTCGAGCGTTCCCTTGGGAGACGCGCCGACAGCGATGTTCCAGCTTGCCTGCACTGCGGGGTCGCTGATGAGTTTTCCGCCGAGGATGTCGACGTTGTAGAAGTTGGCGAGGAATTGCTTGAGGAAAGCGGGGCGGTCAGCGACGATGGCTTGCTCAATGCCGTCGAAGATGCTCTTATCGACACCCTCGGGATTCTCTGGTGTTTTGACGAGGAAGGGTGGAATGGCGGCGAGAAATACGGCTCTGGCGATGCGTTCAGCGCCGAATTTTCCGAGATAGCGGGCGACCTCGCCACCACCCATGGAGAAGCCGACGATGGTTGCGTCCTGGAGGTCCAGATTGAGGATGAGAGCCTGGAGATCGGTCGCAAGTGTGTCGTAGTCGTAGCCGAAGTTTGGCTGGCTGGACCTGCCGAAGCCTCGGCGGTCGTAGGTGATGACGCGGTAGCCTGCGCCGAGGAGAGCGGGAATTTGCTTCTCCCATGAGGCTCCGCTGAGGGGCCAGCCGTGGATGAGGATGACGGGCTTTCCGGAGCCGTGGTCCTCGTAGTAGAGATTGATGTCGCCAGAGTTTTCTTTACCGACGGTGATGTGCGGCATGGATGCTCTCCTTCGGGGTGGAGTTGGGGAAGACGCGGCCTGTCGAAGACTGTACCCAAAGTACGAGGTTTCTGGTTTGGATGCACGTTTGCCATGGGGAGATTTGTCTGCGGATTTGGGATGGCAATGCAATAATGCCGGGATGAGCGAGCGAGAGTTTTCCGGGCTGGATCGGCGGCGGTTTCTTGGGGTTTGTTCGGCGGTGGGGCTGGGGCAGACGCTGCTGCCTGGAGTACTGTTTGGCATGGCGGCGGAGGCGCAGAGTCCTGCGGCTCAGGAGGGTGCGGGGGTTAGTAGCAGTGAGTTGGCGAAGATCACTCCGGAGATGATTGATGCTGCCGCGGCGATTGCGGGGATTCGCGTGACGGCGGAGCAGAAGGCGATGATGCTGGATGGGCTGAAGCGGCAGCGGGATTCGGTGGAGGTGATTCGCTCGCTGAAGATGCCGAACAGCGTCGCTCCGGCGTTCGTGTTCGATCCGGTGCCTGCGGGGATGGTGCTGAAGACGGAGCGGCAGCCGATGCGGATGAGCGCGGCTCCAAAGGTTTCGCATCTTGCTGACAATGCGGAGGCGCTGGCGTTTGCTTCGGTGCGGGAGTTGGCGGAGTTGGTGAAGACGCGGCGCGTGAGTTCAGTTGCGCTGACGAAGATGTATCTGGCCCGGTTGAAGAAGTACGATCCGCGGCTGCATTTTGTGATTACGTTCACCGAGGATCGAGCTTTGGCGCAGGCTGCGGCGGCGGATGCGGAGATTGCGGCGGGAACGTATCGCGGGCCGCTGCACGGGATTCCATGGGGGGCCAAGGATTTGCTCGCGGTGAAGGGCTATCCGACGACGTGGGGTGCGGCTGGATTTGAGAAGCAGAGCTTTGACTACGATGCAGCGGTGGTAAAGCGGCTGGATGATGCGGGCGCCGTGCTGGTGGCGAAGCTGTCAATGGGTGCGCTGGCCATGGATGACGAGTGGTTCGGAGGGCGAACGCGGAATCCGTGGAATATGCGGCAGGGATCGAGCGGGTCTTCGGCGGGGAGCGCGAGCGCGGTGTCGGCGGGATGCGTGGGATTTGCGATTGGGACGGAGACGCTGGGGTCGATCGCTTCGCCTTCGACGCGGTGCGGGGTGACGGGGCTGCGGCCTACGTTTGGATTTGTGCCGAGGACTGGCGCGATGGCGTTGAGCTGGACGATGGATAAGATTGGGCCGATCGCGCGAGGGGTGGAGGATTGCGCGCTGGTGATGTCGGCGATCTATGGGCCGGATGGACAAGATCGCAGCGTAAAGGATGCGGCGTTCAACTGGGATGCCGAGTTTGCGTGGAAGACGTTACGGGTGGGCTTTCTACAGAATGAGTTCGAGGTGCCGGCCAAGGCTGAGGGTGAGAGCGCGGAGCAGAAGAGAGACTTTGCAGATCGGGTGTACGACGCGAAGTACGGAGTGAGCGCGCTGGATGCGCTGCGGAAGATGGGCGTTAAACTCATTCCGATGAAGATGCCGAAGGGATACCACTTCGGCGACATTACGCCGGTGCTGGAGGCAGAGGCGGCGGCGGCGTTTGACGAGTTGACGCTGAGCGGACGGGACAGGCTGCTGACAGGACAGACGGATGAGGACTGGCCCAATCTCTTTCGAGTGGCGCGTTTCTATTCCGCGGTGGATTATGTGCAGGCGCAGCGGGCGCGGACCCGGGCGATGGGCGCGATGGCGAAGATGTTCGACGAGGTGGATGTGATTGTGACGCCGTGGAGCGGGGCACAGTTGACGGCAACGAATTTGACGGGGCATCCGGCGGTGATTGTGCCGAATGGGTTGCGTGGGGAGGATGCTCCGCTGCCGGAACATACGGGGGACGGCGATCCGAAGAACGTGGGTGGGCCGGGGACTCCGGTTTCGCTGACGTTTCTGGGGGCGCTGTACTCGGATGCGCGGCTGGCTGCGTTGGCGCGGGCTTATCAGGAGAAGACGGGGTTTCACCTGTTGCGGCCCAGGCTGGATTCGCTTGGATGACCGGGTGATAGCATCCGGTCATGGCGACGGATTTCCTGGTGGAGGCGGTGGGGCTGGTGAAGGAGTATGGCGCGGGGGTGCGCGTGGTGGATGATGTTTCGTTTGCGATTCGGCGCGGCGAGACTCTGGGGCTGGTGGGGGAGTCGGGATCGGGCAAGAGTACGGTGGCGCGCATGCTGCTGCGATTGATAGAGCCTACAGCGGGTGCGGTGCGGTACGACGGCGTGGATGTGCTCGCTGCTGGTACAGGCGCAATGCGGGGCATGCGAAAGCGGATGCAGATCGTGTTTCAGGACCCGTTCGCGGCGCTGAATCCACGGATGCGGGTACGGGAGATTCTCGCAGAGCCGTTTGCAATTCATCGAGAACAGGGATCAGGGAACAGGGAACAGTTGCTGACGATGCTGCGCGAGGTAGGGTTGGATGGGAGTGCGCTGGAGCGGTTTCCGCATGAGTTCAGCGGGGGGCAGAGGCAGCGCATCAACATTGCTCGGGCGCTGGCACTGAAGCCGGAGTTTCTGGTGCTGGACGAACCGGTGAGTGCGCTGGATGTGAGCGTAGGGGCGCAGGTGGTGAACCTGCTGCGCGAGTTACAGCGGACCTATGGACTGACGTATCTATTTATCTCGCACTCCATGCCGCTGGTGCGGTATCTGTGCGACCGCGTGGCGGTGATGCAGCGGGGACGTCTGGTGGAGTTGGGGGAGTGCGAGCAGGTTTGCGATGCTCCGGCGCATGCGTACACGCAGGGGTTGATTGCGGCGACTCCGGAGATGCCTCAGTTGGGCGCGGAGTCGATACAATTGAAGATGGATGATCTCCGCCTTTAGCTCGCATTGGCATTACGTCTGGCTGGTCGTGGCCTCGTTTATCGCTGGCGTGATGAATGCGATGGCGGGAGGTGGATCGTTTTTATCCTTTCCGGCGATGCTGGCAATGGGCGTTCCGCCGGTCCAGGCGAATGCGACAAATACCGTCGCGCTATGGCCGGGGCAGTTGACATCATTGGCAGCGCTCCGGTCGGACGTGCGGATGGATCTGCTGCCGGTCGTGGCAACGACTTCGATTCTGGGCGGGCTGAGTGGCGCCGTGGTACTGCTGCGGACAACGCAGGTTGCGTTTCTGCATTTGATTCCGTGGTTGCTGCTGACGGGTACCGTGATCTTCGGGATCAGCGGGCCGGTGTCGCGGTGGCTGCGGGCGCGGTCCGCGACACCTCATGCGGAGCGCAACCTGAGATACCTTCCTCTGTTCTGCGCCCTGTTTCCGATCTGCTTCTACATTGGCTACTTTGGAGCGGGTGGCGGCTTTTTGATTATGACGGTGCTGGCATTGTTCGGCGTAGAGGAGATGCACGCGTTGAACGCGATGAAGGTGGTGGCGGCGTGCCTGTCAAACATGGTTGCAATTGGAACGTTTATCGTTTCTGGTGCGGTGCTGTGGCACTACTGCCTGATCTCAATGGTGTTTGCGGCAACAGGGGGACACGTGGGAGCACAGTATGCGCGGCGCATGAACCCCGAGGTGCTGCGGGCGATCGTCGTGGTGACCGGATGCGTGATATCAGCTTATTTTTTCTGGAGGCAGCACTAAGTGCAGCGGAATATGATCGACCTTATCGGCTACTTTGCGGCTACGTGTACGACCCTTTCCTTTTTGCCGCAGTTGATACGCGTGATCCGGCTGCGATCGGCGCGTGACATCTCGCTGGGAATGTTTCTGGTCTTCTCGGTAGGCACAGTGATGTGGCTGGTGTTCGGACTGTTGTCCCACTCGAAGCCGATGATCGCGGCGAACGCGGTGACGCTCGCGCTCTCGATCAGTATTTTGATTTTGAAGCTGCGCTTTGATCGCGGCGCAGTGAAGGAGATAACAAGAGTATGAGCCATGAAGGAATTCGGATTGTAAGCGAGCAAGAGGCGCGCGACGGGAATGTTGCCGATCCTGAACTGCCCATCGACGCAACGATTCCGCAGAAGGTGCGCGTGCTGAAGACAGAAGGCACCGGCGTCGAGATCGACTGGAAGGACGGCCACAAGAGCGCGTGGAGCTTTACGTGGTTGCGCAATGCGTGTCCCTGCGCAACGTGCCACGAGGAGCGCGACAGAACGGGAAGAGCGTTGGGTGAGGGCAAGCCAAAGACGGAGGTACAGAAGGCGCTGGCGATCTATGAGGCGCCGATACGACCTGTCGAGGTGACACCTGCGGGCAAGTATGCGCTGAAGTTCAAGTGGAGCGATGGACACCAGACCGGGATCTATTCGTGGGCCTATCTGCGACGCGTGTGCCAGTGCCCGATCTGCAAGGGCTAGACGGTAATGGCCAGCAGGCGCAGTGCCTCTTCTACGGTCGTGGCAGAGAGGAGCACTTCACGGTTCTTCCGCTTGAGCAGGCCTTCGTCGACGCAGTGGTCGAGGAAGCTGAGGAGCTTGTCGTAGAAGCCGTTGATGTTGAGCAGGAGGATGGGCTTCTGGTGGAGCTTGAGGGTGTGCCAGGCGAGGACTTCGAAGAGTTCTTCGAAGGTGCCGAAGCCTCCGGGGAGCGCAATGAAGGCATCGGCGCGCTGACCCATGAGAGCTTTGCGGGTGTGCATGGTGTCGGTGACGTGCAACTCGGTGATGCCCTGGTGGGCTACTTCGAGATCGACCAGAACTTCGGGAATGACGCCGATCACTTTACCGCCGGCGGCTAGTGCGGCTTCTGCTGCGGCGCACATCAGGCCGACTTTCGCTCCACCGTAGATGAGGCTGATGTCGTGCTGGGCGAGAGTACGGCCGAGAGCTTCGGCTGCGGCACGATAGCTGGGGTGCGCTCCATCGGCGGAGGCACAGAAGACAGCAATGTTGCGTGGCGAGGTTATAGGTGGAGGCATCGGTGCTTTGATTATCCTCCACCACTGAAGTGGAGTGTTAGTCGATGGTGACGGTCTGGTTGGGATGCGCGGCGTCAACGACGACGAGGACGTCTCCCGGATTATGCGACTTCATGCTGCTGTAGACGGTGACACTGGTACCAACCGGAATCTCCATCCGCGTGACCTTTTTGGAGGTGAGCGTCTTGACCTTGTTGCCAACCTTGATCTGACGCGGGTACTCGGCAGTGTTGTTGAACTGAACTTCGACTTTGGCCTGAGATGTCGTTGCAGGGGCGTCCTTGTGGAAGATATTGCCGAAGGGCGCGGCGTAGAGGGCTGTGGAGGAAAAGGCAACTACGAGGGCGAGCGAAAGTACTTTGCGATGGATCATGAGATTCCCCTTGGATGCGTAGTATTCGACGGGATTCTCTGCCATGGGTCAGGAACACTCGTCGTAGGAAACAGTACGCAGGTGTTTCGATGAAGGTTCCCAGGAGTGCGATCTTTTTTGTTCGTTGCGATAGAAATTTTTAATAGAGAGTGCGAGCGCGCATTGCGGTGGTGTCCATTGATGGACAACCTGTCCACGAACGGACAAGCGCATGAGTGGCAATAAAACGCAGGTGTCCGCGTGCGGATAAAATCGATGTGTGGAGTGCATGAGTTGAGTCATCTTTTAGAAAATATGAACCCTCAACAGCAAGAGGGGATCCAGTCGGTGGACGGACCAGTGCTGTTGCTGGCAGGTGCGGGCAGCGGAAAAACGCGCGTGATTACGCACCGCATCGCTTATCTGATTCAGGAGCGGGGGGTACCGGCAGATTCAATTCTGGCAGTAACGTTTACCAACAAAGCTGCGAAGGAGATGGCCGAACGCGTCGATAAGATTCTGGGGCATAGTTCGCTGGCCAAGCCGATGCTGGCTACGTTTCATAGCTTCTGCGTACGGGTGCTGCGGCGGGATATCGAAGCGCTGCGAGTGGGCGGAGTGGGGCTGACGCGGTCATTCGCAATCTATGACGAGGCCGATCAGCAGGCAGTGGTGAAGCAGGCTTTGAAGCGGCTGGCGATTGATGACAAATCGTTGAAGCCACGCGTGGCACTGGGAAGGATCTCGTGGGCGAAGAACCACATGATCGATCCTCAGGAGTATTTTCTGGCTTCGACCAATCCGATGGAAGAGAAGATTGCGCATATCTTCGAGATCTATCGGAAGGAATTGTTCAAGGCGAATGCGCTGGACTTCGACGATCTGTTGTTGGAGACGGTGCGACTGCTGAAGTCTTCCGGAGAGACAAGAGAAAGATACAACCGTCGTTACAAATATCTTTTGATCGATGAGTATCAGGATACGAATCGGCCGCAGTATGAGTTGATGAAACTACTCGCTGGACCGGCAGGGAATGTGTGCGTGGTCGGCGATGAGGACCAGTCGATCTATAGCTGGCGCGGCGCGGACATCAAGAACATTCTGGAGTTCGAGAAAGACTTTCCCAAGGTGAAGACGATTCGGCTGGAGCAGAACTACCGGTCGACGCAGGTGATTCTGGAGGGAGCCAGCGCAGTTGTCGCGCAGAATACGCAGCGAAAGGGCAAGACGCTGTGGACGTCACGCGAGGGCGGCAGCCTGATTGGGTACTATGAGGCTCCGGATGGAGAGAACGAGGCGCTGTTTATTGCGGACCGCGTACAGAAGTATCTGCGGGAAGGGGGCGGGCAGGAGGAGCCGCCTCGGTGTGCGGTTCTGTACAGGACGAACTCGCAGTCGCGGCTGATTGAAGAGGCGTTGCGGCGGTATGGAATTCAGTACCACATGGTGGGGGGCTTCAGCTTTTATGACCGGGCCGAGGTGAAGGACATTCTCAGCTACATGAAGCTGGTGTTGAATGTGCACGACTCGGTGGCCCTGGGCCGGGTAGTCAACTCACCTGCGCGGGGCATCGGGAAGACGACGATGGAGACGCTGGAGCGGATGGCTCTCTCGTCGGGCATGAGCACGTGGGATGCGATTGGGCGAGCGATTGAAGATAAGCTGCTGCCGCAGCGAGCGCTCAGTGCGTTAAGTGGATTTCGGCGATTGATTGAAGATGCGCGAGCGATGCTGGGGCCGGGGTTTGCGGAGAAGCTCGCTGGAGATCTGGCGGAAAGTGGGGACGCTTCCCTGCCCGATGCTGCGGCGGATCAGGATGATGTTTCGTTCGGCTTTGGAGAGGACTCGGAGGATGAAGTTGCGGCTGCAGGCCCCGAGTTTGAGGATACTGGGGCGGGCACTTCGTTTGATACAAGCTTTAATTTTGGATTTGATTTCGGACCGAGCGAAGAGATTTCGACGATTGCCGCAGAGAATGCTTCGGACTCGGACGCCTCGCACGGAATCGATGCAGCCAGCTTCAATCCGTTTGCTCCGGTGGTGTTGAAGAAGTCCGCCGGCATAACCACGGAGAAGGCTGCCGCCATCAAGAGCGCCGAGGAGAAGGCGGCGTTTCGGAAGCCTGGGGATGCGGCCACTCTGCCGGAACTGATCAAGTTCCTGAATGATCGGAGCGGGTATATCCGGGTGCTGGAGGAAGAGGGTACGCCGGAGTCGTTCTCTCGGATTGAGAACCTGAAGGAACTGGCGAATGCTGCGCACGACGCGCAGGAACGCGGGGAGACACTGCATGAGTTTCTGGATCATGCTGCGCTGATCAGCGACGCCGACAGCTACAGCGAAGAGGCTCGGGTAACGCTGATGACGCTACACGCGGCGAAGGGGCTGGAGTTTCCACTGGTATTTCTGACAGGGATGGAAGAGGGGCTGTTTCCGAGTGCGCGGACGATGCTCGATCCGTCGGGGCTGGAGGAGGAGCGACGGCTTTGCTATGTGGGGATGACGCGGGCGATGGACACGCTGGTGATGACGCGGGCGCGGTATCGGCGGCGATATGGAAGCGATAGTCCGGAGTCGAGCATCGCCTCGCGTTTTCTGGAGGAGGTACCTTCGCGGCTGGTGGAGGATCTGGGAAGCCCGGTGCCTCGGCCTGCGTGGAGTTCGGCATATGGGTCTGGCTATGGCGGGCGGGCGCGTGGCGAAGAGGGCGATCGGCACTATAGCTATGAGGATGAGGATCAGAGCGGAGAACGCCCGAGGCATACGGTAGCGAAGGCTTCAGGGCTTCAATGGGGAAACCAACGCGAGAGATCGGCCGGGAAAACTGCAGCGCCGGGTCAGTCGATGGACAATATCGCGAGTTTCTTCGCGGCGCGGGGGCAGAAGATCTCGCGGCCTAAATTGGAGGTCGTCGAGCCGACAGGGAAGACCGGGTTGAGGCAGGGTTCGCGGGTGCGGCACCCGAAGTATGGCGAGGGAACGGTGTTTCGTCGCGAAGGCGATGGGGATGACGCGAAGATTACAGTACAATTTCAACAGTATGGCGTGAAGAAGCTGGTGGAGAAGTTTGCCCAACTGGAGCGCCTCTAAAGTTCTGAAAAATCGCACCTATAGAAAGATTGGCAACGAATCATGGCAAATACGAAGAGCATTACAGATAAAGACGAGCGCAAGAAGGTCAAGCGGGCAGCACGGAAGAAGGCTGCACCGAAGGCTCCACGCACTGGCGCTCGTGGCGAGAACAAGGCCAAGGTCAAGAAGGCAGCACGCGGCACGAGCAAGCGGTAGGCTAATCTCCTGAGTGAGCCGGCTGCGGTTGAACGCAGCGGCTCCGCTCGGGAAAGAGCGTTGGTTCGCAGAGCGTCTGAGATCGCGATGTGCAGTTGGAACGCCCCGCAGTATTTCTGCAAGCAGGAGCGAACGCGCTGGCCAGGCAAATCTTTCGCACCAAATCGATCGACAAACTGATCTCTGAATCGGAGATGCCGGAGCACGCGTTGAAGAAGACGCTGGGGCCGGTGTCTTTGACAGCGCTGGGCATTGGCGCGGTGATCGGCTCGGGGATCTTTACCGTGATCGGAGTGGCGATTGGTGGGAACCCCGCTGCACTGGCTTCGTGGCCGGATTCGCCTGTGATCGATCTGGTGCTGCATCATGGAGCGGTGGCCGGGCGGCCGGGAGCTGGACCGGCGCTGGCGATCTCGCTGGTGCTCGTGGCGATTGTGTGTGCGCTGACGGGACTCTGCTATGCGGAGCTGGCATCGATGATTCCGATCGCCGGTTCGGCCTACACCTATACCTATGCGACGCTTGGCGAGTTGGTAGCGTGGATCATTGGGTGGGACCTGATCCTGGAGTATGCGTTCAGCAATATGAGCGTGAGTGTGGGGTTTGCGGCGCATGTGGTGGCGCTGATGGATTGGATGGGAATCGCCGTGTCTCCGAAGTGGCTGTCACCGGCGTATCTTCCGCTGGGGTTGCAGAACCTGCAGGGGCAGGACATCTACGCTGCGGGTTGGCATGCGGGATTCAATATTCCGGCGTTCCTGATTGTGATGCTGCTAACAGTCGTGCTGGTGCGAGGCATTCGCGAGTCGGCACGGACGAACAACATCATGGTGCTGGTGAAGATTGGCGCGATTCTGCTGTTCATCTTCTTCGGGCTGAGCTTTATTCATCCGGCAAACTACACGCCATTTTCGCCGAACGGATGGAACGGGATCGTAGCCGGCGGATCGATCATCTTCTTCACGTATATCGGGTTCGATTCGGTTTCGACCGCGAGCGAGGAGTGCAAGAATCCGCGGCGCGATGTGCCGATCGGGATTCTGGCTACGCTGCTGGTGTGTACGGTGCTATACATCGGCGTGGCCATGGTGCTGACTGGGTTGGTGCCGTGGCAGTCGGTGGCGGGAGATGGCGCTCCGGTGGTGAATGCGCTGAAGCGGGTGGCGCTGACGGAACCTGGTGGACATCGGCTGCACTGGGTTCGGCTGGCGGTGTTGATCGGCGCGCTGGTGGGAATGGTGTCTTCGATCCTGGTGTTTCAGTTGGGTCAGGCTCGGGTCTGGTTCGCCATGTCGCGAGACAAGCTGCTGCCGGATATGTTCAGCAAGGTGCATCCGCGGTTTCGGACGCCGGCGTTTGCGACCTGGGTCGCTGGCGTATTGGTGGCGATTCCGGCGGGGCTGTTCGACGTAGGAACGCTGGCGGAGATGTCGAACATCGGCACGCTGTTCGCATTCGTGCTGGTGTCACTGGGCGTGATCGTGCTGCGGTACAAGGATCCCGAGCGGCATCGTGGATTCCGCGTGCCGTTTGGGCCGGTGATTCCAGTGCTTTCGGTCGTCTTCTGCTTCCTGCTGATGGCTGGGCTGCCGGCGAAGACGTGGATTCGCTTCTTCTCGTGGCTGGCGATCGGGCTGGTTGTGTATGTGTTCTATAGCCGCAAGCGAAGTGAGTTTTACTCGCCCAAAGTCTAGACTGAATGGATGGTGCGTAAGCTGGCGAAGCGTGAGGCTGAGATTGATGTCGTCGATTGGCTGCGAGGTCTGCCCAAGTGCGAGTTGCATCTGCATCTTGAAGGGACGATTCTGCCGGCGACTTTGCTGGAGTTGAGCCAGCGTCACGATGCGGAGCCTTTGACGGTAGAGAGTGCGCGGAAGCTTTACGAGTATCAGGATTTTATGGGATTTCTGATGTCGTTCAAGGCTGTAACCGAAAGGCTGCGCGGGCCGGACGACTATGAATTGATTACGTACAACATGGTTCGAGAACTGGCGTCGCAGGGGGTGGCTCACGCCGAGGTCTATGTCTCGTTCGGGATTATCTATTACTGGAAGAAGGTTGAGGTGGAGCCTTACGTCGAGGCGATCGAGCGAGGGCGGTTGCGGGCGGAAAAGGAGTTTGGAACCAGCGTGCTGTGGATTGTCGACGCGGTGCGGCACTTTGGCGCGGAGGAGGCGGCACGGGTGTTTCGCAAAGCGGCAGAACTGCGAGAGCGATATCCGAGCATCGTGGGAATTGGGATCGGCGGGGACGAGGCGCGAGGCGGCGCAGAGCTGTTCCGCGAGTTGTATGCCGAAGCGAAGGCGGCGGGGCTGCGGTTGACGGCCCATGCCGGCGAGTCGGTGGGGCCGGAGAGCATCTGGGCAGCGATCAACATCGGTGCGGAGCGGGTGGGACATGCCCTTTCAGCGCAGAACGATCGTGAGTTGATGGATGTGCTGGCGGAGAAGCAGATTCCGCTGGAGATCAATGTGACGAGCAATGTGCGGACCGGATGCTGCAAGGGACTGGAAGAGCATCCCGTGAAGCTGTACTTCGAGTCGGGCTTGATGGTGACAATCAACTCGGACGACCCACCGATGTTTGGCAGCGATCTGCTGGGAGAGTATGTGCTCGTGCAGGAGCGGTTCGAATTTTCGCTGGAGCAGATGCGGGAGCTGGCGGCGAACTCGGTGGAGGCAAGCTTCCTCCCTCCGGAACGGAAGCTGGAACTGCTGCAGCGGGTGGAACAGTACGGGTGGTGAGTCAGGGCAACCCTTTGGGGGCCTCTACCGGATCTGCACCAGCTCCGTGTCGCCCGCGGCAGCCCCATGCGAAGCTCCCGGCGTCACATGCGAGGTCTGTGGTGCGCGCCAATGATCGATATAGCTCACCTGGTGTACACAGCTGATCGTGCAATTCGGCGCACAGCTCTTCTCCGTCAGGAACTCACGCTTCACATCGGCGGTCGTATACCCCGACAGCGGAACCCCCGGATACCCACGTTGCTGGCTGCAATAGTGCACCAGCCCTTTTTCGCAGATATACAAATAGCGCCCGCCCGCCCGGCACCGCCAGTCGTTCGTCTTCCCATTGGCAATCGCCTCCTGGAAGTGATTGAACCGCGAGTAACTCCGCCGCGTCAGCTTGCGCACCCGATCCCAGACGCTGCGTTCCGCCTCGCCCAGCGGCTTCAACTGCCCGCTGCCATCGTGAATAATCCCGATGGTCGAGCTGAACCCCAGCTCCAACGCGCGCATACTCACCGTAAACGCATCCTCCGGATGGGCAATCCCGCCGCCCACCACCGAGTTGATGTTCACATGAAAGTCTGCATGTTCGGCTAGCATCTGCAGCTTCTTGTCGAGAACCTTCAGGCTCTTCTTTGAAACCTCGTCCGGCATCACGTTGTCGATCGAGATCTGCATGTGGTCGAGCCCGGCCTTGTTCAGCCGCTCAATCCGCTCCGGCATTAGCAGATAGCCGTTCGTAATCATCCCGGCGATCGCGCCCGTCTTCCGAATCCTCCGGATAATTCCATCCAACTCCGGATGCAGCAGCGGCTCGCCGCCCGAGATGGTAATCACCGAAGTTCCAAGCCGCCCCAGGTCATCGATTCGTCGCTCCATCTCAGCCAGCGGCACCGGGTCGGAGAAGTCGTCGAACTCGTTGCAGTACGTACACGCCAGGTTGCACCGCCGCATCGGCACAATATGCGCCATGTAGGGGTGCCCGGTCGAAGCCAGCGCCGAGCCGATCGACCCAAGCTCGCGCAGCTTCCGCGTAATCGCCTTCCACCGCCGTTTGGCGGTCATCCGGCGCTTGACAGTTGAAGTGGGAGCAGTAGACATGCTCCTTCCAGTATATCCCGCCAAAACCAGAAAAGCAGCGTCACCACTGGTAGCGTTGGACGAATCGGCGTCTTTGTTTCTAGGTAGGCCAAGGCTGGTAGCCCAATGCTTTAGCTTTGGGTCTCCCTGAGGTATGCCTTC
>Ga0207678_10002129_pt1 | contig 17923 bp, 15 predicted proteins | sample KBSC63metaG_FD_184319 | JGI IMG/M metagenome (GOLD analysis project Ga0207678, IMG submission 184319) | Corn rhizosphere microbial communities from Kellogg Biological Station, Michigan, USA - KBS C6-3 metaG (SPAdes) (version 2) | ecosystem: Host-associated > Plants > Roots > Rhizosphere > Soil ...
CGTTGCCGTCGAAGCTCCGCTGCCCCGCCCGGCCACCCGGGGTGTCGGCCTGCTCCAGCAGCGTGACCCGCCGTCCCGCGCCGAGCAGGTGCAGGGTCGCCGAAAGCCCGGCCAGCCCGGCCCCGATCACGACGACGTGATCGGCAGGCCGGTCGATCGTCCGCACGTCAGTACGTCCGCTGGGTGGCCTTGACGACCAGCTTGGTCAGCGCCTCGGGCGCGGGCTCGGCCAGGTGCGCGCGGTCCAGGGCGGTCATCGCCGCCGTCGTCAGCTCGTCGATCCGCCGCTCCACCGCGTCGACCGCGCCGACCTGCTGCAACGCCATCCGGACGGTCTCGACGTCTTCGTCGGACAGGTCCGCGTCGCCGATCGCGTCCGCGATGACGGTGGCCGCGGCCTGCTCGCCCTTCTCCGCGGCGAGCTGCAGCCCGAGCGCGACGAGCAGGGTGCGCTTGCCTTCGCGCAGGTCGTCGCCGGCGGGCTTGCCGGTGACCGACGGGTCGCCGAAGACGCCCAGCAGGTCGTCGCGCAGCTGGAACGCCACGCCGACCTCGCCGCCGAACTCCAGCAGCGTGGCGATCAGTTCCGGGGTGGCCCCGCCCAGCGCGGCACCCAGGTGCAGGGGCCGCTGCACGGTGTAGGCGGCGGTCTTGAGCCGGTCGATCTTGAGCGCGGCCTCGACGGAGGCGTCCCCGGTGGCCTGCGTGCGGACGTCGAGGTACTGGCCGGCCAGTACCTCGGTGCGCATCGCGCGCCAGGCCGGCCGGGCCGCGGCGAGAGTCCCGGCGGGCAGCGGGGCGTCGGCGAACATGTCGTCCGCCCAGGCCAGCGCCAGGTCGCCGACCAGCACCGCGGTGGCCAGGCCGAACGTCGTGGGGGAGCCGAGCCAGCCGCGGTCGGCGTGCAGCTTCGCGCCCGCGATGTGCACCGTCGGGTTGCCGCGGCGGGAGTCGGAGGAGTCGATGAGGTCGTCGTGGATGAGCGCGCACGCCTGGATCAGCTCGAGGCTGGACACCGCCTGCAGCACGCCCTCGGCGTCCGGCCCGTCCGGGTCGCCGCCCGCGCCGCGCCAGCCCCACCAGGCGAACGTGGGGCGCAAGCGTTTGCCACCGTTCAGCACGAACCCGCGCAGCGCGTCGATCCCGGCGGCCACGGTCGGCTCGGTCTCGAGGATCGCGGTGCCCGCCCGGTCGAGGAACCCGGCCAGCGCGCGCTCGACGTGGGCGGGCAGGTCACTGTCGGCGGCGGGCGCGTTCATCCCGCCATCCTCGCGGAACCTGCGGGGCCGCGGGCCGCCGGGGCACCCGGATGTGGTGAATCAGACTCCGGCCGTCGCCGCCCAGAACGGGCCGTCGAGGCCCGCTTCGGCGAAGTAACCGGCCGCGTCGTCCGGTTCGCGCCGCCGGTAGCCGCGCTCCAGCCGCCCCGCGTACCAGCCGCGCGCGAGCCGCCAGAGCGTGACGAGGTCCAGCACGGACCCCTTGGCCTGCCCGGTTTCCGCCAGCCAGGCGTCCACACAGGACTCGCAGCAGAAGAGCCGCTGGTTCCCGCACGTGTGCAGCACGTCGTCCCACATCCGCGCCGCGGGCACCAGGAAGTGCGCCACCTGGACGCCCTCGGGCGGCACGCTCCGGTTCACGACGAGGGCGTGCGGCTGCCCGCAGCCGGGGCAGCGGGTCGCCACGAGCACCTCGGGTTCGGCGTCGACCAGGTGGGGGATGGCGAACGAGTCCCACGCGCAGCCGCCCCACCACAGCGTGTGCGCGCCCATCACGGAGAAGCCGAGCGACCTCGCGGCGAACGGGTGGGCCAGGACGACGTGCTCGCACTCGTCGAGCACCAGGTGGTGGGCGTCGGCGAGCCGGTGCAGCGCCTGCTTGGCGACGGCCAGCGACCCGCCCGCGGCGTCGGCCAGCTCGGGCGCGCTCGGCGCGCGGCCGTGGCGGGCGAAGGCGCGGTACACCGCGAGGCGCACGTCCTCGTCCCAGCTCGCGTCGTCCCTCATCGCTCACTCCTGTATCGAGTCTAGAGCCGGGACCCCTAACATTCGAGGTATGACGTCGGTGATCGAGCGGTTGCGCGGAGACGGGCCGAAGTTCTCCATCGAGTTCTTCCCACCCCGGGACACGGTGGACGAGGCCGTCCTGTGGAAGGCGATCCGGGAGCTCGAGCCGTACGACCCGGCCTACATGTCGATCACCTACGGCGCCGGCGGCTCCCGCCGCGACGGCACGATCCGCAGCATCGCCCGCGTCGCGACCGAGACGACGCTGGTGCCGATGGCGCACCTGACCGCGGTCAACCACTCCGTGGCCGAGCTGCGGAACGTGATCGGCTGGTACGCCTCGGTCGGCGTCCGCAACATCCTCGCGCTGCGCGGCGACCCGCCGGGCGACGTCTACGGCGACTGGATCCCGCACCCGGAGGGCCTGACCTACGCCGAAGAGCTGGTCCAGCTGGTGCGCGAGCTGGGCGACTTCTGCGTCGGCGTGTCGGCGTACACCTACGGCCACCCGCGCTCGCCGGACCTGGAGACCGACACGAAGTACCTGGTCCGCAAGCTGCAGGCGGGCGCCGACTTCGCGATCGCGCAGCTGTTCCACGACCCCGAGGACTTTCTGCGCCTGCGCGACCGGGTCGCCGCGACCGGCTGCGACGTCCCGGTGCTGCCGGGCGTCATGCCGCTGACGACCATGCGGACCCTGCAGACGACGATCAAGCTGTCCTGCGCGCCGGCTCCCCGCAAGCTCCTGGACCGGCTCGAACCGCTGGCCGAGGACCCCAAGGCGTTCCGCGCGGCGGGCATCGACGTGACCACTGAACTGTGCGAGAAGCTGATCGCCGAGGGCGTGCCGAACCTGCACTTCTACACGTTCAACCGGTCGAAGGCGACGCGCGAGGTGATCGCCCGGCTGGGCCTCGTCCCGGCCCGTGCTTGAGGCTGTGACAACCGGGGCTCCGCCACCCGGACCCCCCAACCGAAGTCCGTACCGTCGGGTACGCGCGGCCAGGTAGCGTGCCGACCATGGCTTCTACTGCTTCCGAAGGCGTGCACGAAACCTGTGACCGCTACGTCGACGACTACGTGGCCGCGGACCCGGTCGCGGCGACCGTCCACGGCATCGTCGGTCACGACCACCGGCTGACCGACTACTCGGCGGACGGCTTCGCCGAGCGAGCCGGGCTGGCCGCGCGGGCGCACGCCGCCGTCGCCGCCGCCGAGCCGCGGGACGCCGCCGAGCGCGCGGCGAAGGCCGTTTTCGCCGAGCGCATCGGCCTGGAGCTGGAGATCCACGAGGCCGGCCTGGACGTGGCGAGCCTCAACGTCATCTCCAGCCCGGTGCAGGACCTGCGGATGGCGTTCGATCTGATGCCGTGCGAGACCGAGCAGGACTGGGCGGTCGTCTCGGCCCGGATCGGCGAGGTCCCGCGTGCGCTCGCGAGCCTCCGCAGCGGCCTCCTTTCGGCAGCCGACGCAGGGCGCGTGTCGGCGCTGCGGCAGGTCGCGAAGGTCGCGGAGCAGTGTGAGACGTGGGCGGGCCTGAAGGAGGAAAAGGGCTTCTTCACCGAGTTGACCGGTGGCGCGTCCTCGCCGGCGTTGCGGGCCGACCTCGAGCACGGCGCACGGGCCGCGGAGGAGGCGTTCGCGGAGTTCGCCGGGTTCCTGCGCGCCGAGCTGGCACCGAAGGCGCCGGTCAAGGACGCCGTCGGCGAGGACGTCTACCGCCTGTGGTCGCGGTACTTCGTCGGCGCCGCGCTGGACCTGCGGGAGGCCTACGAATGGGGCTGGGCGGAGTTCGCCCGGATCGAGGCCGAGCTGCGCGCGGTCGCGAACCGCATCAAGGCCGGCGCTTCGCCCGCCGAGGCGGCGGCGGTCCTGGACGCGGACCCGCGCTACCGCGTCCGGGGGCGCGCGGAGTTCGAGGCGTGGATGCAGCACCTGTCCGACGACGCACTGGAATCGTTGCGCGGCAAGCACTTCGACATTTCCGACCGCGTGATGGCCCTGGAGTGCAAGATCGCCCCACCGGGCGGCGGCGTCGGCGCGTACTACACGGCGCCCAGTGAAGACTTCGCCCGCCCGGGCCGCATGTGGTGGTCGGTGCCCGCGGGCCGCGACGAGTTCGTCACCTGGCGCGAGACGAGCACGGTCTACCACGAGGGAGCCCCGGGCCACCACCTCCAGATCGCGACGGCGGTGGACCAGTCGGACGGCCTGAACAAGTACCAGCGGCTGATGGCGTTCACGTCCGGCCACGCGGAGGGCTGGGCCCTGTACGCGGAGCGCCTGATGGAGGAGCTGGGCTACCTCTCCGACGACGGAGACCTGCTGGGCATGCTGTCGGAGCAGCTGTTCCGCGCGGCCCGCGTGGTGGTGGACCTGGGCATGCACCTGGAGCTTCCGATTCCGGCGGGAACGGGGTTCCACGAGGGTGAGCGGTGGACGCCGGAACTGGGGCTGGAGTTCATGCTGACCCGCACGATCACCGACCAGGCCCACGTCCGCGACGAGATCGACCGCTACCTGGGCTGGCCGGGCCAGGCCCCGGCGTACAAGATCGGCGAGCGCCTTTGGCTGGCGGCCCGCGCGGAAGCCCGGACCCGCGCCGGGGCGTCGTGGGACATCAAGCGGTTCCACGCGGAGGCGCTGAAGATGGGCGGGATGGGCCTGGACACGCTGCGGGAACAGCTGTCCCACCTGGACTGAGCGCTCGGTGCGGGGCTGCCACCGGCCGTCCCGCACCGAACCCTCAGCCGGCAGCGCCGTGCGAACGCGTCCCGTAGCGCGCGCCGGCCGCTCCGGTGATCAGCGCCCAGTAGCGGTCCCCGAAAGACCAGTGCCACCACTCCGTCGGATAGTTCACGAAGCCCTCGGTGACCAGAGCCCGCCCCAGGATCCGCCGATGGGTGCGCGCCTGCTCGCCGATCCCGGCGGCGTCGGTGTAGCAGGCGCCGTCGCTGTCCTCCGGAGTCGCGTTCATCGGGGTGCCCAGATCCAGTTCACGGCCGTCGGCATCGGCGAGTGTCAGGTCCACCGCAGCTCCCGCGCTGTGCGGCGCGATCTCCGGCGGTGACACCCAGCGGCTCGCGGCCGACCGGAGCCGTTCGTCCGGCCAGCCGGGGTGCTCGGCTCGCAGCCTCGCCGCGTACTCGTCGAAATAGCGGCGCTGCAGGTCCGGGGGACGATAGCCCTCGACCACGAGGAACCTCAGGCCGCCGGGCAAGTGGGCCTGCGCCTTGACCAGCCGCTCCAGCACCCCTGCCCGCAGGTGGTGGAACGTGTCCGAATCACGGTGCTTCCGCGGGTCCACCAGGAGCGAACTCCGGACGTCGATCAACGGTTCGCCGCACTCGCGGACCGGCACGGCCGCCACCCGGGGGTCCGCCATCAGGATGATCTCGCTCATCTCCCGATGATCTCGCAGGCGCGGCCACGGAAACCCGGTCGCACCTCCGCGGCCCCTCCATTAGGTTGATCTCGTGCGCCGAATCCTCTTCGTCACCCCACCGCCTCGCGCCTGAGCGGGGTGGTCCTCCGCCGCGTGGCCTCGCCGGCCCGCGGCTGATTCGTGGTGCGCACCGCCCCGCGTCGTCGATCTCCTTTTCCTTCGACGCAGGAGCGTTCCCTTTGGTGTCTCTGTCCACGCGCGCCCATTCCTCGGCCGCGCTCGTTCTCGCCGGTGTCCTCTGGGGCACCGGCGGCCTCGCCGGCTCGCTGCTCGCCCGGCGGGCCGGCCTCCACCCGCTCGCCGTCGCCGACTACCGGCTGCTCGTCGGCGGCGCCGTCGCGACCCTCCTCCTGAAAGGCCGTCCCCTTCCGCGCACCGCGGACGCCGCCCGGCGCGTCCTCGCCGTCGGTGCGCTGTTCGCTCTCTTCCAGGCGAGCTACTTCGCCGCCGTCGCGCTCAGCTCGGTCAGCGTCGCGACCATGACCACGATCGGCGCCGCGCCCGTCATCGTCACGCTCGCGTCGGTGCGGAAACTCCGGCGCTGGACGGTGGTTTCCGTGGCGGGCACCCTCGCCGGACTGGTGCTGCTCCAGTGGTCACCGGGCGAAGCGATCTCGTTCGGAGGCCTCGGCTTCGCGCTGCTCGCGGCCGCCGGCTTCGCGACCCTCACCTTGGTCACCGCGAAGCCCGTCGAAGGCCTGGATCCGCTGTCGACGACGGCGTTCGGCTGCCTCACCGGCGGCCTGCTGCTCCTCCCGCCGGCCGGCTGGTCCGGCATGGCGATCCCGCTGCACGCGGACGTCCTCGCGATCGTCTGCTACCTCGGCGTGGTTCCGACAGCGCTCGCGTACGCCGCGTACCTGCGCGGCCTGGCCGGCGCACACCCCGTGCTCGGCTCGCTGTCGGCGGTCCTGGAGCCGTTGACGGCCGCGGTGCTGTCCGCCGCGCTGCTCGGTGAACGGCTGAGCGTCACGGCGTGGTGCGGCGCCGCCGTACTGGTCGGGGCGCTGGCCGTCGGCTACTGGCGGCCGGAACCGCGGTGACGAACGCTGCCCCTCGGCTCAGCGCGGGTCGAGGGGCAGCGCCCGCCCCAGGATCGCGAACGGCCGCGGGTCGCCGGCGAAGTGGTAGTCGCGCAGGACGTCGACGAACCCGGTGCGGCGGTAGAGCTTCCACGCCCGGCTGGTGCCCTCCGGCGTCGACAGCAGCACGTTCGCGCTCGGGACGCCTTCCAGGAGGCTGCGCAGCAGGTCCTCGCCGATCTGGTGGCCCTGGTTCTCCGGCCGGACGTGGATCTCGGTCAGCTCGAAGTAGTCCGACAGCCAGCGGTCGGCCTCGGCGGCCCCGGACCGGCGGCTCAGGCCGTGGCGCACCTGCTCGTGCCACCACTGCCCGGCCCGGCCGCGGTAGCCGTAGGCCACGCCGAGCAGGACGTCGTCGGCGTCGAGCGCGGCCATGCAACGCCAGCCCTCGCGCAGCGCGTGGGTGAGCCACATCGGTGCGCGCTGCTCGGCGGTGCCCGCGGGGTACCGCATCGCCCGGACGTAGATGTCGAGCGCTTCGGGCAGGCGGGCGCGGAACTCGTCCGAGGAGAGCCGGACGTAGCGGGAGCAGCCGGCGGGCATCGCGGTCACGGCTGTCCATCTTCCTCCGGGCCGCCGAGCGCGCCCGGGGTGCCCCCGGTCAACGCGACCAGGTCCGCGAACGTCGTCGGGTAGACGGTCTTCGGGTGCCCGGCGGCGGCCCAGACGACGGCGTGCTCGCGCAGCGCGGTGTCGACCAGCGTCGGCAGCGGCGACGGGTGCCCGGCGGGGGCGACGCCGCCGATCGGCTGCCCGGTGTGCGCCCGCACGAAATCGGCGTCGGCCTTGCCGATTTCGCCCCCGGCCAGCTGCTCGAGGGTGGCCGGGTCGGCGCGGTGGGCGCCCGAGGTCAGGGCGAGGAGCGCGTTTTTGTCGGACCCCAGGCGGAAGATGAGGCTGTTGGCGATGGCCCCGACGGGCACGCCGAGCGCTTCGGCCGCCTGAGCGGCGGTCCGGACCTCGGCGGGCAGGACACGGATGCCCTCGGCGGCGCCGTGCTGCCCGGCTTCGGCCAGCGCGGCCGCCACCTTGGCGACGGCGGGGTGCTCCAGCGAACTCATGAACCTATGAGATCACGCCACCGACCTGGTGTCCCGCACCACGCCCCCTGGGGTTGAGCGCGCACCGGGTCGGGGGTTACTCTGGAAATCGTTCGAACAAGCGTTCGACATCTGGTGAGCGCGCACCGGTCGGGTGCCCGGTACCGGGACGGGGGAAGCGTCTCGGCACCGGGCCCTCGATCGGGCTCACCCCGCGCAGGAGGAGGGTCGCCATGTCCGTCAAGGTCGTGTCCCCCACGGATCCCGGGCAGCCCGAGCTGCCCATGTCGCTGCGCCCCCAGCCGGCCCCGTCCGGCGGGCGGTCCCGTCAGTGCCTGTCGCCGGCCGCAGAGCCCCGGCACCGTCCGTCGGCGGCGGACTCCCGGCAGCCGCAGCTGCCGATCCCCCTGTGCACCTCGTCTTCGGCCGCGGTGGATCCGGGGCAGCCCGAGCTGCCGCTTCCGGCGATCCCGGAGCAGGTCCGCGCCGGCGAGGCCGGGTTGCCGGCGGTTGCCGGTGGGCCTGCGCTGCCGGTGGTGGGGGACGCCGGTCCGGCGGTTGCCGGTGGGCTTGTGCTGCCCGCGGTGGGGGAGGCCGGGCAGCTTGAGCTGCCGGCGCCGGAGCAGTCTCGCGGGCCGGCGGCTGACGGTTCCGGTCGGCCCGAGCTGCCGGCGCCGGGGGCGGCGGGTGTCGGCGTCGGTCGGCTTGAGCTGCCGGCCCCGAAGGCGGCAGATGCCGGCTCCGGCCGGCCTGAGCCGGCCGCTTCTACGGATCCGCGGCCGCCCGTCGTGCCGCCGTCGGCTGCCAACGCGGACCCCGGCTCCGCCGATCTGCCGATTCCCGAGGCGCCGGCAGGCGCCGGGGAATCGTCCGAGCTGCCCATGGCGCTCCGGCCGCCCCGCGTCGATGCCGATCAGTCGCAGCTGCCCATGTCCCTGCGGCCGCCCGCTTCTCCGGCCGCTGCCGGGTTGCTGGCCCAGGCGCGGCGTGAGCTCGCCGAGGCCGTGCAGGAAAGCCGGCCCGCCGAACGTTTCATCGGGGCCTACCTCGCCGCCCTCCGGGGCGCCGCCGCCGTGCTCGCCGCTCGGGGGCGGCCGCACCGGGGGCGGGCCCGTCCCGCCAGCACCTGGGTGCTGCTCGACTCCGTTGCCCCCGAGCTGCGCGAATGGTCCGCCTTCTTCGCCAGCAACTCGGCCACGCGCGCCGCCGCGCAGGCCGGGATCACCGGGAAGGTCACCGCCGAGTCGGCCGCCGGGCTGGTCGGGGCCGCCACGCCGTTCCTCGAGCTCGTCCGCCGTCTCGTGCACGGCCTGCCGATCACCGGGGAAGCCCATGTCGCGTGAGCACGGCCCGGTCGACCAGGGGCGGTTGCTCACGGCGTTGGGAATCGAAGGCAGGCAGCTGGCCGAGGCGGTGCACGCGGCCCCGACCGAAGCGCCGGTGCCCGCGTGCCCCGGTTGGTCGATCGCCGAGGTCGCCCGGCACGTCGGGAGCCTCTACCGGATGGTCCGGCGCCGGCTGACCGACGGCCGGAGTCCCGAAGACTGGCCGCGCGAGCCCGAACCGGGCCAGAGCCTGCAGGCGTTCCTGGAAGCAGGCCTGTCCGAACTGCTCGACGAGCTCGCCGCGCACGATCCGGAAGAACGAGCCGACACCTGGTGGCCTGCGGACCGGACGTACGGGTTCTGGCGGCGGCGGATGCTGCACGAGACGGTCGTCCACCGGGTCGACGTCGAGCAGGCGGCGGGCGCCGAGCCGCGCGGCGTGCCCGAGGACGTCGCGATCGACGGCATCGACGAAGTGCTGACCCTGTGGTTCGGGCAGAAGCTGCCGATGCTCGGCTTGACCGGCACGAAGGCGGGTTCGGTCGGCGTCCGGGCCGGCGCGCACAGCTGGATCGCGCGGGCCGGCCCCGACACCACGGAGGCCTGGCGCTGTTCGGCCGAGGAGGCCGAGGCCGCGGACGACGTCGTCACGGCCAGGCCCGCACAGATCTACCTGTGGCTCTGGGGCCGGGCGTCCCTGACCTCGGTGACCGTGCGGGGTGTGCACGACCAGGCGGCCCAGCTCTGGGCGCTGCTGCGGCTCGCGACCCGATGATCCGGCCGGTGGGGAAGCCGAACCGGAACTGTCGGAGGTGGCGGTTAGCCTGCGGCGCATGACCACGCGCCTGGTGAACCTGGTGATCGACGCGGCGCGGCCGGAAGCCCTGGCGGGTTTCTGGGCCGCGCTGCTCGGCTGGCACATCGCCGTCGAGGAATCCGGCGAGGTCGACGTCCGGGCCCCGGCAACCGACGGTTGGGACCTCGACCTGGTCTTCGTGCCGGTGCCCGAGGGCAAGGAGGTCAAGAACCGCATCCACCTGGACCTGGCGAGCACCACCCCCACCCACCAGGCCGAGCTGGTGGCGCGCGCCCTGGAGCTGGGCGGCCGCCGGGTCGACCTCGGGCAGGGCGCGGTGCCGTGGGTCGTGCTGGCGGATCCGGAAGGCAACGAATTCTGCGTTCTCGAGCCCCGCGAGCGGTACGCGGACACCGGCGCGGTGGCGTCGATCCTGGTCGACGCCCACGCCCCGGAACTCCTGGCGAGCTTCTGGGCGCGGATCACCGGTTGGCCGGTCCAGGCCCGCGAAGGTGACGTCCTGGTGGGCCTGCGCGCGCCGTCCGGCCGGGGGCCGTGGCTGGAGTTCCTCCGCAACGACGACGTCAAGCGGGTCAAGAACCGCGTGCACCTGGACGTCGCGCCTCCGGCGGAGTCCGACCAGGCCGAGGCGGCGGCTGAGGTGGTCGCGGCCGGTGCGGCGCCGGCGGACCTGGGCGGTCCCGCGCTGCCGTGGCGCGTGCTGACCGACCCGGAAGGCAACGAGTTCTGCGTACTGACCCCGCGCTGACCGGCCGCACGTCGGCTCCGGGAGCTGCGCGAGGCCGACCTGGCCGAGCTCGCCAGAACGCCGCCTACGACGAGCAGTACCTGGTCGAGAACGAGGAGCGGCTGGGCCGGATCGACCTGCCCGTGCGCGTCCTGTGGGGCGCCGAGGACACGTGGATCCCGCAGACCACCGGCGAGCGGCTCGCCGACGGCATCCGCGGCGCGACGTTCGCCGCGATCGACGGCGCGGGCCACCTCGTCCAGCTGGACGCCCCGGTCCGGCTGGCGACCGAGCTGCGGTCCTGGCTGAGTGTTTCGGAGGCGTTGCCGGGGCGCGTCGAACGCTGACCTGCGCGAAACACCGGCGTCCTGGGGAGGCAACAAGCCCGGGGGACCGTGGGGGCATGGAGACCTCCAGAGCGTTGCCTCAGCCGGGCCGGACGGCCGCCGTCGAAGAGCCGGCGGCGCCGTCGGCGTGGCGGGTGCGGATCCGGATGCACGACCACCCGGGCACCCTCGCCCGCATCGCCATCCGGCTCGCCGACCTCGAGTGCAACATCCTCGGCCTGTCGGTGCTGCCGGTGCCCGGCGGAGTGCTCGACGAGATCGTGCTGCGTCCCGCGACCGGCCTGCCGCGGCGGCACCTGGTCGACGCCATCCGCGCCGAGGGCTGCGAATGCACCGCGATCATCGACGCCGACGTCCACGACCTGGTCGACCCGTCGGCGTCGACGCTGCTCGCGGCCCGCCGCGCGATCGACGACCCGAGCCGCCTCGCCGAAGTGCTGAAGGACGTCCTGGCCGCCGACGTCGTCACGCTCGTGCCCGCCGCCGAAGCGAACCCGGCGCGCACGGAGAGCGGGCACCGGGCGGTGTTCGCGCTGGCCGACGGCAGCGCGCTGGTGGCGCGCCGCCAGTGGGCGCCGTTCGTGCAGCTGGAGCTGACCCGCGCGGAAGCGCTGGTGACGCTGCTCGCGGCAGCGGCCCGGAACGCGGCGGGCCCGGTGGTCCTCGACCGTCCGGACGGCGCGGCGATCGTCCTGCGCAAGGGCGTCCCCGGCGACGCCGACGCGGTGGCCGAGCTGCACCGCCGCTGCTCGATGGCCACCCTCTTCCGGCGCTACCACACGGGAGTGCGGACGGTGCCGCGCCGCCGCCTGCACCGCCTGCTGGTGCCCCCTCGCGGCACGAGCGTGCTCGCCGTCTTCGGCCGCGAGGTGATCGGCCTGGCCCAGCTGATCCCGATGATCACGGGCGGCGCCGAGATCTCCCTGCTGGTGGAGGACGACTGGCAGCGCCAGGGAATCGGCACGGCGCTGCTCGCGCGGCTCGCGGTGCTGGCGGAAGCCCAGGGGATCACGGAGCTGTCCGCGGACTGCCTGGCAGGAGACGACGTCCTACCCCGCACCGCGGCCCGCGCCGGCCTGCGCACGGAACGCAGTGTCGACGACGGCGCCCGGCTGAGGCTGTTCCTGCCGGCTTGAGCTCAGCGCTTCCAGAACCAGTCCTTGTCGCGCGCTTCACGCAGGGCGGACTTCTTGCGCTCGGCGGTGAGCCGGTCGAGGTAGAGGACTCCGTCGAGGTGGTCGGTCTCGTGCTGCAGGCACTGAGCCAGCACGTCCTCGCCTTCGACCTCGATCGGCTCGTTGTGAACGTCGACACCGCGGACCTTCGCGTGCTTCGCCCGCTTGGTGGGGAACCACAGCTCGGGCACCGAGAGACAGCCTTCGCCGATCTCGTGCGTTTCCTCGGACAGTTCGACGATCTCGGGGTTGACGACATACCCGGTCAGCCCGGCGACGTCATAGCTGAAAACGCGAAGCCCGACACCGATCTGCGGCGCGGCCAGCCCCGCCCGCCCGGCGGGTTTGACGGAGTCGACCAGGTCCCGCACGAGCGCCTCGAGCTTCTCGTCGAACACGGTGACCGGATCGCAGACGGACTTGAGGATCGGGTCGCCGAAATAGCGCAGTTCGCGCATCGCCATGAGCAGAACATCCTTCGTGCGTGTCGGACTGGCAGCTTAGGGCAGCGAGGAAGGCGGTCGCGCAGGAATCACCAACCGGCCCGGCCGGCGACGGTTTGGGTTGCGCTGCTGGGGGTTGGTGGCGGAGATCGCGGAGCGACGGGCCGGTTTCGGCTGGGCGGGTAGGCAAGTCGCGGCCGTACCGGTGAAGGGCCCGGGCCGGCGATTCCGGATCGCGGCCGGGAGCTTCTCAGGCGCTCCCCGCCTCGGCCTGGCAGGGGGCCCAGCACGGCCAGCCCGGCTCGGCGCGGCCCCGGCACAGCCAGCCCGGCACGGCCAGCCTCGACCGGCCCGGCCCGGCACAGCCAGCCCAGCCCGGCACGGCCAGCCTCGCCCGGCCCGGCCAGCCTCGCCCGGCTCGGCCAGCCCCGCTCGCTCGGCCAGCCCGGCCTGGCCAGCTCGGCCAGCCCGGCCCCGGCCTGGCCTGGCCTGGCCTGGCCTGGCCTCAGGCTCGCAGCCGCAGGCCTGAGGGCGTGGCTCGGAAGCCTGCCTCCTGCAGGACCTCCGCCAGCTCCGATGTCAACGCTTGCTCGCCGTCCGCGCGTTGGACCGATAGCTGGCCCAGCCAGCCCTCGCGGACGGCTGCCGACAGGGCCTGGGCTGCCTCGGCCAACGACGGGCGCTCCTCTGTGAAACTCAGCAGGGATCGGCCTCCTCTTTCCACATACAGGGCCGGGACCCCGTCGACCAGGACTGCCAGTGCGCCGGCTTTGCGGGCCGGGCGGTGCTTTGTGTCTCCCGTGGCCGCCGGCCAGGGGAGGGCTGCGCCGTATGGCTGGGCCGGGTCCGCTGCGGCCAGGACCACCGGCCGGCCGGGGGACGGGCGGCCCGGGCCCGACAGGGCGCGCAAGCGGTCGACCGCGCCCTTGGCCGCGAACTGGGCCGCGCCGAGGCCCTCGACCACGTAACCGCGGATCACCTGACCCGTGTCCTCCATGCCGCGGAGGACCTTGTAGATCCCGGAGAACCCGCCCGTGACACGTTCGGTGTCCAGCGCGCCGCGGGTCAGGACGCCGTGGCGCTCCAGGAACGCTTCCGTCCGCGCGTGGGCGCGGCGGGTCGCGTCGGTTTCGCGGGGTGGGGTCAGTGCCCACCGGCCCGCAACCGTCGGCGGTCCGGACCGGGACGGCATCTGCGGCCGCCCCGCGCGCAGCCGCGCGTAGCGGCCGCGGGGTGCCTGGCGGCGCGGCTTGTGGGCGCCGTGGCCGGCGACCTGCGCTCGCAGCGGGCCCAGCGTGTCGCCCGTGACCAGGCCCGCCCAGACCAGGTCCCACAGGGCCGCCACGACTTCGGCGTCGTTCGGGGCCTTGTCCACCAGCACGGTCGCGCGGTCCACCAGCTGGCGGAAGAACAGGGCGCCACCCTCCAAAGTGGACACGATCGCGTCGTGCAGCGGGCCGGTCGGGATGTCCTCGACGACTTCGGGCAGCAGGAGGTCGGCGACGTCCGTTGGGGCAAGGGCGATCCAGCCGTCCCCGCCGGACAGCGCGCCGCAGCCCGCCCAGGTGACTTCGCCCGCCGTCGTCAGCTCGTCCAGCAGGGCGGGGGAGTAGCCCGGCAGCCTGCCGGGCAGGATCAGCGACTCCACCGCGCTCGCCGGCAACGGCGCCCCGGCGAGCTGCTCGACCACCGACAGCACGTCGTCCGCCGTCGGGGCCGCCCGGACCCGGCCGCCGAACCCGTGCCACGCGGGCAGGAACCGGCCCAGCGCCGCCGGTTCGACCGGCTCGACTTCGGCTCGCAGTTTCGCCAGCGACGCCCGCCGCAGCCGCCGCAGCACCGCCGCATCGCAGTACTCGACACCGACACCGTGGGTTTCCGGATGCCCGACCGGGCTCAGTTCGCCGCGCACCAGGCGGCCTTCCCCGGTCATCCGGTCGAGCACCCCGATGACGACCGCGGTGCCGAGCCCGAACCGCGCGGCCGCGTCCGCCGCCGCGAACGGACCCCGGCCGCGGGCGTAGCGCGACAGCAGGTCCCCGAGCGGGTCCGCCACCGGTTCGGTGAACGCTTCGGGCACGCCCACCGGCAGCGCGGTGCCCAGCGCGTCCCGCACCCGGCCGGCGTCCTCGATGGCCAGGAACCGTTCCGCGCCGCCGATCCGCACCCGGATCGCCCGCCGCGCCGCTTCCAGCTCGGTGAGCCACTCCGCCTGGATCCCGCGTTCGGCGGCCTCTTCGACGGTCAGGTCGCCGAGGAACCGCAGCAGGTCGGCCGCGTCTTCGGCCGAGCGCGCGTGCCTGTCCGGGTCGAGCCGCTGCAGCGAGCGCTCCACCTCGGCCACGGCTTCGGGATCCAGCAGCTCCCGGATCGCCTCGGTGCCCAGGAGCTCGGCCAGCAGCGCGGAGTCCAGCGACAGCGCCGCCGCCCGCCGCTCGGCCAGCGGTGCGTCGGTCTCGTACAGGAACATCCCGATGTAGCCGAAGAGCAGGCTGCGCGCGAACGGCGACGCGGCCGGCGTTTCGACCTCCACCAGCCGGACCTTGCGGGCCCGGACGTCGGCCATCAGCTCGCGCAGGCCGCTGACGTCGTAGACGTCCTGCAGGACCTCCCGCATCGCTTCGAGCACGACGGGGAACCGCTCGTACTTCGCCGCGACCGAGAGCAGCTGCGACGCGCGTTGCCGTTGCTGCCACAGCGGGGTCCGGCGTCGCGGGTCCCGGCGGGGCAGCAGCAACGACCGGGCCGCGCACTCCCGGAACCGCGCCGCGAACACCGCCGAGCCGCCGACCTCGGCGACGATCAGCTGCTCGACCTCCTCGGGGTCGAGCAGGACGTCGTCCGCGCCGATGGTGACCTCGCCGCCGTCCGCGTCCAGTGCGTCCGGCAGGCGCAGGACGATCCCGTCGTCGGAGTGCGCGACCTGCGCGTCGACCCCGCGGTTTTCCCGCAGCCGCGCGGCGATCGCCAGCGCCCACGGCGCGTTCACCTGAGCGCCGAACGGCGAGTGCACCACGATCCGCCAGTCGCCGAGCTCGTCGCGGTAGCGCTCCAGCAGGATCGTCCGGTCGTTCGGGACGTGCCGGGTGGCGGCCTTCTGCTCGGCCAGGTAGGCGAGGAGGTTGTCGCACGCCCGCTCGTCCAGCCCCGCCGCCTCGGCCCGCTCGCGCGCCTTCACATCGTCCGAAGTGGACAGTTCGCGGACGAACTTCCCCAACGCCCGGCCGAGTTCCAGCGGGCGGCCCGGCGCGTCGCCCTTCCAGAACGGCATCCGCGCCGGCTCGCCCGGCGCGGGCACCACGATGACGCGGTCGTGCGTGATATCGGTGATCCGCCACGACGACGTGCCGAGCAGGATGGTGTCGCCGACGCGCGACTCGTACACCATCTCTTCGTCGAACTCGCCGACGCGTGAACCGGGCTTGTCGTCCGCGCCCGGGGTCATGACGGTGAACAGGCCACGGTCCGGGATGGTGCCGCCCGACGTGACGGCCAGCCGCTGCGCGCCCGGGCGCCCGCGCAGCTCGCCGCCGATGCGGTCCCAGGTGATCCGCGCGCGCAACTCGCCGAACTCCTCGCTCGGGTAGCGGCCCGCCAGCATGTCGAGCACCGCGTGCAGGGCGTCGTCCGGCAGCGCGGCGAAGGGGGCCGCCCGCCGGACCAGCGACGCCAGGTCCGGCACCGTCCACGGTTCCAGCGCCACCATGGCGACGACGTGCTGTGCCAGGACGTCCAGGGGGTTGCGTGGGTAGCGGACCGCCTCGATCGCGCCGCTCGCCATCCGCTCCGCGACGACCGCGCAGGAGACGAGGTCCCCGCGGAACTTCGGGAACATCACCCCGGACGACACCGCGCCCACCTGGTGCCCGGCGCGGCCGACCCGCTGCAGCCCGGACGCCACCGTCGGCGGCGCCTCGATCTGCACCACGAGGTCGACGGCGCCCATGTCGATGCCGAGCTCCAGCGACGACGTCGCCACCACGCACGGCAGCTGCCCGGACTTGAGCGACTCTTCGACGTGCGTGCGCTGCTCCCGCGACATCGACCCGTGGTGCGCCCGGGCGATGACCGGCGGGGCACCGGTGCTCACGCCGGACTGCCCGACGGCTTCGGCCGGGAACGCGTCGGCCGGAGTCAGCTCGGTCTGCTCGGCGGCGAGTTCGTTCAGCCGGGCGGTGAGCCGCTCGGTGAGCCGGCGGGAGTTGGCGAAGACGATGGTGGAGCGGTGCGCGCGGATCAGGCTCAGCACCCGCTCCTCGACCGCAGGCCAGATCGACGGCCGTTCCACGGGGTTGCCCGCCATCTCCTCGAGCGTGCCCAGCCCGCCCGGTGCGATTTCCCCGGGCGGGAACGCTTCGGTCAGCGACTCCAGGGACTCCAGTGCGTCCAGCGGGCTCGGCGCCGGGCCGCTGCGGGGGGCGTCGAGGTTGCTCATGTCCTCGACCGGGACTTCGACGCGGACCTCGATGGTCTTCGCCAGCTTCGGCTGGACCACGCGCACCGGACGGCCGCCGGCCAGGAACGCGCTCACCTCGTCGATCGGGCGCACGGTCGCCGACAGGCCGATGCGCTGCGCCGGCTTCGGGAGCAGCGCGTCCAGCCGCTCCAGCGAGAGCGCGAGGTGCGCGCCGCGCTTGCCGCCGGCGACCGCGTGCACCTCGTCGACGATCACGGTCTCGACGCCGCGCAGCGACTCCCGAGCCGACGACGTGAGGATGAGGAACAGCGACTCCGGTGTGGTCACCAGGACGTCCGGCGGGGTTTTGGCGAACGTGCGGCGCTCGGCCGCGGTGGTGTCGCCGGTGCGCATGCCCACCTCGATCCCGGGCACGGGCAGCCCGAGCCGGCGGCTGGCCTGCGAAATGCCGGCGAGCGGGGCCCGCAGGTTCCGCTGGACGTCGACCGCCAGCGCCTTCAGCGGCGAGACGTAGAGGATCCGGCAGCGCTTGCCGGCTTCCGCCGGCGGCTCCACCGAGAGCCGGTCCAGCGCCCAGAGGAACGCGGACAGTGTCTTGCCGGACCCGGTCGGCGCGACGACGAGGGCGTGCTCACCCGCGTGCGCCGCCCGCCAGGCCCCTTCCTGCGCCGCGGTGGGCGCGGCGAAGGCTCCCGCGAACCAGTCCCGGGTCGCGGGGGAGAAGAGGTCGAGCACGTCGGTAGCCACGTCATTCATGATGCGCGGCACCACCGACAATTTCGGGACTGCTCGCCAGGATCACGCTCTGGGCGAACTGCGGGAACGTGACGTCGGCCTTCGGCTCGTCCGTGATCAGCCGGTAGTCGCGGTCGAGCGGGGCCCAGTAGGAAAAAGGGGCCTGGTCCAGCTTGGAACGGTCGGCCAGCACGTACGCTTCGCCGCCGGCGTGGAGCATCGCGTGCTTGACCACCGACTGCTCCAGTGACGGGCAGCACACGCCCCGGTCGGCGACCACGCCGTCCGCGCCCAGGAACACCCGGTCGGGTGAAATGTGTCGCAGCTGCGCCAGCACGCTCTCGCCGAGGATCGCTTCGTTGGG